>Ga0265342_10000243_pt1 | contig 61174 bp, 56 predicted proteins | sample 4CB327metaG_FD_203125 | JGI IMG/M metagenome (GOLD analysis project Ga0265342, IMG submission 203125) | Rhizosphere microbial communities from Carex aquatilis grown in University of Washington, Seatle, WA, United States - 4-CB3-27 metaG | ecosystem: Host-associated > Plants > Roots >...
CCCCCGCTACGCGCGGCGGTCCTTGCGAAAACCCTTCATGTGCTTCGCCCGATTTTTCAGCATCTGTCGCTGCGCGAGGGTTTCGCGCATATCGTCGCGTCGGGCGAGGAACGCGAGCTCCCGTTGGAGCTTGCGCCATGCGTCGTAGCGATCGCCTTCGAGTCTGCCGTCCTCCAAGGCCGCGCGCACGGCGCATCCCGGCTCTCCCCCGTGTCGGCAATCGGAAAAGCGACACGCGCGCGCCCACTCCTCGATGTCCGAGAATGCCGCTCCCAGGTCTTCCTCGTCCGCCCAGAGCCCGACCTCCCGCATCCCGGGGTTGTCGATGAGGAGCGCGCCGCTGGGCAGTATCACGAGCTCTCGATGCGTGGTGGTATGACGGCCGCGCTGGTCGTCCTTACGCACGCCGCCGGTCGCCATGCGGTCCGTCCCGAGGAGCCGATTGATGAGTGTGGACTTGCCCACACCGGAGGAGCCCATGAGTGCCGTGGTCTTTCCCGGGGCGAGCAGGGCAGCCAGTGTTTCCACGCCGTCGCCCGTTTCCGCGCTGACGTCCAGTACCGGCACACCGATAGCCGCCTCCTGCGCTTCCGTCGTCCGCTCGGAGAGCGAATCGCACAGGTCCGCCTTGTTCAAGGCCACGATCGGCTGTACGCCGCTTCCCCACGCGAGTGTGAGATAACGCTCCAGGCGGCGGACATTGAAATCGTGGTCCAATCCCATGACGATGAGCGCGGCGTCGACATTGGCGGCCACCACCTGCTCCTCGGCCTTTCCCTGTTTGGCGTTGGCATCGAGGCGGAGGATAGAGCTTGCGCGTCCCAGCAGGGCATGGATAATGGCTCGCCCTTCGGTGACACGGGGGGCAATGGCGACCCAATCGCCCACCACGGGATAGTCCGCGCGTCTTTGCGCATCGTTACGGAACTTGCCCGACACCTCCGCGAGCAACTCTCCGGCGACGCCCACAACGGTGCACAGATCGCGCTGACCCGCGATAATGCGGGCGGGCACGAGACCCTGCGCCGCGTATGGCTCAAAATCTTTTTCGAATCGGCTGTTCCAACCGAGTGTTTTCAGATCCAATGGGGATTCCTCTCCGTTTAGGGGCATGACGCATCGTGACGCCCATGACAACGGGTGATGACTCGGGGAGGAATCGTATGCTTGCTGAGGGAAGGAAGCGGAAGACTACCTCGACGAGCCCCGTGACGAAACGGTGGTTGTGGTGAGTGCGCGTACAGCTTTCATTCTTGGGGCCCTCCTTCTGACTTATTCCGAGCTTCTGCGGAGGCTACCGTGCCGGGACGAATCGTGTCAAGCGCCATGTTGAAGGTGTTTCGTGTGTCCGCCCCGAAGGCGGCAAGCCCCAATGAGATCCCGTCGAAGGCGCGACGCAAAAAGCCGGCCGCCGGCACGTCAGCGACAGCCACGAGGGGAATCCGTCCCACTTCCTCCGAGCCCGCCGTGTAAAGGATGTCCCCGACTTTCTGACCCTTCATGATCGGGGCGACGAGCGGGGTCTGAAGGAGGACCGAGTAGGCGAGCTGGGCACGCTCGTCCTCCCGCACGGTGAGCTGCACGTGGGGCGCGGACATGATGGCAAGCTGGCGCGTGACGCCTTTCCAGACACGCACCGGCGCGAGAGGAGGAGGGTCAATGGACAGTGTCGCGTATGTGCGAAACCCGTACGAGAGAAGCGCGAGCTCGTCGTCGGTGCGACTGCGGGCGCCGTCGGAAAGCGTTGCGCCCGGCACCCCGAGGAGAACTGCTATGAGGCGCGTGGTGCCCCGCATTGCCGTGATGGCGGCGGTGAAGTTCTCCTCGTCCAGGTGCCCGGTCTTCAGGCCGTCCACGCCGATGCCGTCCCAGACGAGGTAGTTGCCGTTGTATTGGGTGCGGATCTTGATGGGCGCCAAGCGCGCTCCGGGAGCGTTCTGCGCGAGGGGATACACGAACTCCCGCAGCGAATGCAGCTCCGCCAGAGACTCGGGGTGCAGCTCGATGTAACGACGGCAGAATTGCGCGAACTCGCGCGCCGTCACCATGTTGTCGGGGCGAACCCCGGCAGGATCCGTGAAGTGCATGGTGGAGAATCCCATGAACTTCGCCTCTTCGTTCATCATGCGCACGAACTCTTGCGTGCTGCCCGCCACGTACTCGGCGAGAGCCGTGGCCGCGTCGTTGCCCGAAGCGATAACCATACCCTTCATGAGCTCTTCCACCGTGACGATCTGGCCCGGTCCCAAATGCATGAGCGTGGACCCCGGCGCCTGATGATCCGCCCAAGCGTTGACCGACAGGGAAACGACGTCGCTGCGGTCTATGGAGCGGTCTTCCAGTTTCTGCAGCACGATATGGAGCGTCATGAGCTTTGCCAGAGAGGCCGGTACGAGGGACTGATCGGGGTTGCGCTGGTAGAGCACGCGGCCCGTTGCCTCGTCAATGAGGATTGCCGAACGCGCCGAAAGAGCGATGGGTTCCTCGGGGTTCTTGCCGGGATTCTCCGCCGGTCCGGCATAAAGGCTCGCAGTCCCCGCGAGAAGGGCGATTGAGAGAGCGACAATGAAATCGTGGCGACGTCTCTGCGCGGTCAGGTTCTCCTCCTGCGAATCGGTAATGAATACATTGGGTCGGTGATACGCGGCGGGTGATTGATCTGTGCCACTATACACCGGTGTGGCGGGGGAATGTAAAGCGCACCCGCTAGAGCCCTACGAGTGCGAACACGGCGTCGCGGTCGATATGCTCGCTCACGATGTCGGCGATCCGGTCGATCTCTCGATCCACGATCTGCTCAAGCGGCTCCGCGCCGGCCGTTTCACCCGACGGCGCGCGCCAGCCCAGCGAGGAGAGCCATGCACGGCGCAGACCGGGATTGTCGAAGACTCCGTGGAGATACGTGCCCCATACGCGGCCATCGCGATTTGTGGCACCGTCGTCGCGGCCGTCGGCGAGGAGGAAAAGCCGCGGATTTCCGGCGGCCGCCGTTGTCCGCCCGCGATGGATCTCGTAGCCGACGACATTCACTCCCACGCACGAGGCGAAGAATCCCGCGCGTGCCGCGACCGTTGCCGTCATACGTCGCGTCGTCTTGTCCGCCTCCAGCTCCGTCTCCACCGGCAGGAGGGCCAACCCGCGCTGCGTCCCCGCCATTCCTTCACTCCCTCGGGGGTCGCGTACCGCCAAGCCGAGCATCTGGTATCCGCCGCATAGCCCGACGATTGCCGTTCCCGCTTCGGCCCGCTCGCGGATCGCCGAAGCGAAACCGCGCGTCGTAAGCCACGCCAGATCGAAGAGCGTGGCCTTGCTGCCGGGCAGCACGATCGCCGCCGGGGTGCCGAGGTCGGCCGGAGTGGACACGAAGCGCACGCGCACGCCGGGCTCCGCGGCAAGCGCCGTGCAATCGTCGAAGTTGGCTATGTGAGGTATTCGAACCACTGCAATGTCGGTGGCTCCATCGTTCACCGCGGTGCCGATTCCCAGTTGGCCGAGAGTGCCCGCATCTTCCTCGGGCAGACGGAGATCAGGCACGAAGGGGATGACGCCGAGGGTGGGCACGCCCTGCGTGCGCTCGGCCAGCATCTGAAGCCCCGGAGCGAGCAGGCCGAGGTCCCCTTGGAAGCGATTGATGAGGAAGCCTTTCACGAGCTCTTTCTCCTCACGCTCCAGGAGGGTCATGGTGCCCACGAGGGACGCGAACACACCGCCCAGCTCGATGCTCGCGGCAAGAAGAACGGGCGCCCGGCAGAAGCGGGCAACACGCATGTTCACGATCTCGTCGTGTTTCAGGTTGATCTCCACGGGGCTGCCGGCCCCTTCGATGATCACCAGGTCACAGCTCTCCCGCAGCCGGTCCAGCGCCGCGGTAACCGCGCCCCAGAGCTCCGGCTTCAGGTCGTGCCATTCCGCTGGGCCGACGGTTTTCCAAACCGCGCCCTCGAGCACGATCTGGGTGCGAAGCCCTGGCTCAGGCTTCAGAAGGATGGGGTTCATATCGACATTCGCGGGGATGCGGCAGGCGGCGGCCTGGAGGGCCTGCGCCCTGCCGATCTCGTCACCCTGGGCGGTGACGGCGGCGTTCAGGCTGAGATTCTGCGCCTTGAAGGGGGCGACCCTCAGGCCTTGCCGGACGAAAATCCGGCACAGTGCCGTTGCCAGGAAGCTCTTCCCCGCGGCGGAGGAGGTTCCCTGGATCATGAGGGTCGCTGCTGCCATGCGCCATGCGTGTGCCGAACGGCCCTACGCGGGTCCCTTTTCGCCGGCCTGGCTCATGTTTATGTGGATGCGTATTTCTTCGCCCGTTTCAGGCTGATCGCGCGGCGGTACCACGAGGCGGAGCAGACCGTTATGGAAATGGGCTTCCGTTCCGCTCTGGTTGAACTTGTCCGCCGGCACGTAATAACGCTGCTCTTCTATGTCCTTGAGCTTCAAGCGCCTCTTGAAATACTGCACCCCCTCTTCGTTTTCCAGCCCGCGCGGCGCCTTGGCCGAGAAAATGAGGTGATCCCCGCGGAATTGCACGGAAAGATCCCTTTCCTCGAAGCCGGCAAGTGCAAGCTCCACGACGAGCTTTTTTTCTCGCGTGAGATACACGGTGGAAGGGGGATACATGTAGGCGGGGTAGTAATCCGGGTTTCCGAACGGCCCCTTGCCGAACTGCTCGGCCGCTCGTCTCATTCTTTCCGTGGCGTCGTGGTCAAAGCTGTCGCCGAAGCTTTCGGCGAACTTGAACGCCTCGTCCATGATCCGACCCAGATCGAAGGTGAAAACTCTGTTTGTCATGATGGTGCCTCCTTCGGCATTCAGCGGCTTCCCATACGGGCAAGCCTCGCGTCCCCCCTCGGCGGCGGCGCGGAGACGCATTGCGTCCTGTACTCAATGTACTGCGCGGCGGCTCAATGGACAAGCGCCCGAAAGCTATTGGACACGAACCGGCATGACGAGAAAGGGAATACCGGTCTGATGGAGGCGCCGTTGCACGGCGAATGTCGTGTGGTTGAAAAGGAGGCGCGTGAGGAATGTGTCCTCGGGAAAAACGATCTGGCCGCCGAAGAAGACGGCGGTGGGGTATTTGTCGTACAGGGAGCGGGCGAGCCCGCAGATTTCATCCGACACGTCGGTGCCCACGGCGGAGAAACCCTGCGCGTAGAATCCTTCCGCCTTCAGGAATCTGACGTAACGATCGAGGTCGGCGTCCACGTGCGTGCGCAGCTGCTCCAGGGCCTCGCTGCCTTTGAATCGGTCGGCATCCACGATGCCGGCCTGGATGAAGAACCAATTGCGAAAACCGTCGCCGAAGACCTTGCGGACATTGAAGAGTGTGTGCAGCCCCGTGCCGTTGAACCCCGAAACAAGGATGACGGCGGTCTTGCCGCGGGGATCGAATCGAGGCGCTCTTTTCCGGCGCCCACTGATCGTCACGAGGGGCACGGTCTCGGCGGTCTCGGCGGTGGCAACGGCGGTCATGAGATGGTCCAGGCGGGCGAGGCGCTTGCCGGTGTTGAAATAGAAGCGCTTGATGATCACCGCCACGGCCACGAGGGATCCCGTTACCAGAAGCGTGATCCACCCGCCCTCGGCGAACTTCAAGACCACCTGGGAAATGAGTATGAAACCGGTGAGCACGAGACCGAAACCATTGATGAGGATCTTGCGCTTCCAGATGCCGACGCGCTTCCGCTCCTTCCACCAGTGCCGCACCATTCCTGCTTGTGACAGGCAGAACGTGATGAACACGTTGATGGCGTACAAGACGATGAGGAAGCTCACGGCTCCGCGGCTGACCAGCATGAGCACGAGTGCCGCCGCGCCCATGAGCACGATGCCGTTTTTGATGACAAGCCGCTCGCTCAAGAGACCGAACTGGCTGGGCAGCCAGCGATCATTGGACATATTGGCAAGAACGCGGGGGCCGTCGAGGAAGCCGGTCTGTGCGGCGACGAAAAGGAGCACCGCCTCGGAAATCAGGGTGACCAGGACAAAGGCATAGCCGCCTCCCCCCCATCCCCGTGCGATACTTTCCATGAGCACCGCATTGAGGGTCTTTCCCGGCACCTTCGCGACGTTGAACAAGAGATACCCGATCATGAGACCGGCCGCCATGAAGGCCAGAGAAACGGCCATATAACGCATCGTGCGCTTTGCGGTTTGAACCCGGGGCTCGCGGAGAATGGGCAGCCCGTTGCTCACCGCCTCGATTCCCGTATAGGTGCCCGCGCCCATGCTGTACGCGCGCAACACGAGAACGAAGACCCCGAAGGATCCCAGCTGTGCCGTGGCCGCGCGCGAATCCATGACCGTGCTGTGCGCGACGGCTCCCATCTGCGGAACGTGGGTCACGATGGCGTAGATGATGGCGAATGTATGGGTCACCAGAAAAAGGAGGAATACGGGGACGAGGGGCGCCACCGATTCCTTCACTCCTCGCAGGTTGAGGAGCGTGAGCATGAGCACACCGAGCACGGCAAAGACGAGCTTCAGCGGCTGCAGGGACAGGGGCAGAAAGCTGAAGATGGCGTCCGCGCCGCTGGCAATGGAAAGGGTGATCGTCAGCACGTAGTCGATGAGCAAGGCGCAGCCCGAGATCATGCCGAGGGTGGGGCTCAGGAGCTTGCTCGCCACGAGGTAACCGCCGCCGCCGGAGGGGAAAAGCTCGACGATCTGGGAGTAGCTGGAGGCGATGACGAATACCGTTATCGCGGTGGCGAGGGCCACGAAGATGCCCAGGAATCCGTGGCGGCCGAGGGCGAGGAATGACTCTTCGGGTCCGTAGTTGGACGATGAGAGTCCATCCGCACCCAACCCGACCCATGCGATGAAGGCGATCAGGGACAGCTTGTGGAATAGGTTGGGGTCGGTAATGTCGCGGGCGCCGCCGATGACGACACTTTTCAAACGATCGAAAAACTTCTCTGGCTCGGGTTCACTCATGGGCTCGAAGGAGAGAATCTATCCTCTTTGCCATACGGTATGCAATACCGATGCCGCCGCGCGAAGGAACCCCTTTTCAGCGCGGGGCCGGGTTGTCCAGCTCCTCGCCTCGTCCCGTGATGGAAAAGACGATGCGTTCACAGATGTTTCCCACGCGGTCCGCCACGCGTTCCAGGTTATGAGCCACCCAGGTCAGCCGCGTTGCCTGATCGATTGCCTTGGGATCAGCCATGATGTAGGTGATGAGCTCTCGATAGATCTGCTCGTACAGGGCATCGACCTCGGCGTCTTCCTTGGGGATGGCGCGCGCCTCCTCGACGTCCTGGCGCAAAAAGGCCTCCAGGGAACGATGGAGCATGTCGCAGGCTTTTGCCGCCATGCGCGGGATATCGACCAGGGGCTTTATGAGGCTTTCGGTCCCGATCATGAGGGCTATGTTCGCGATGCCTTTGGCGTAGTCCGCCATGCGCTCGAGCTCCGTGGCGATTTCGAGGATTGCCGCCAATGTGCGCAGGTCGCCGGCCATGGGCTGCTGCGTGGCAATGAGGGTCAGAGCCTCGTTTTCGATGGCGTAACGTTTCTCATTGATGGCGCGATCGCCTTCAATGATGCTGCGCGCGCGCGCAAAATCCTGGTCCTTGAGGGTTTGCACCGATTCCTCGACGGCGCGTTCCGCCATGGCCCCCAGGGCGAGTATCTCATCCTGCAGGCGATGCAGGTCGTGTTCGAACTTCTCTCTCGGCATGAATCCTCCCTTTGCGCGCGGGCCCCGCGCTTCCGTGACGGCGGGCACGAAAGCCTCTCGTCACGGTGCCTCTCAGCCGAAGCGCCCCGTAATATAATCTTCGGTCCGTCGGTCCCGTGGGCTCGTGAAAACCTGTTCCGTGTCACCGAACTCCGCGAGGATGCCGGCCCTCTGCTCGCTCAGCCAGAAGAAACCCGTCCAATCCGATACGCGGGCCGCCTGTTGCATGTTGTGCGTGACGATGACGATGGTGTATTTCACCGTCAGCGTCCGCATGAGCTCCTCGATGCGCAGGGTCGCGATGGGATCCAGCGCGGAGCACGGCTCGTCCATGAGGATCACCTCGGGGGCCACCGCAATGACGCGCGCGATGCACAGGCGCTGTTGCTGGCCCAGGGAGAGGCTCAGGGCATCCTGATGGAGGGATTCTTTCACCTCGTCCCACAGATCGGCTGATCTGAGGCTTTTCTCCACAACTTCCGATAGCCCTTTTCCGCGGGCTGTTCCGAGCACGCGAGGACCGAACGCGACATTATCGAAGATGCTCTGGGGAAAAGGGTTGGGTCTTTGGAAGACCATGCCGACGCGTTTTCGCAGCTCCACCACATCGGTGCCCGGCGCGTACAGCTCCCGGCCTTCCAGCGTGACGCTGCCGGTCGCCTTCGCGCCCGGGATGGTGTCGTTCATCCGATTGAGACAGCGGAGAAAGGTCGATTTTCCGCATCCTGACGGACCGATCAACGCGGTGATCTTGCGCGCACCGATATCCATGCTCACGTCCTGGAGCGCGACACGCGTGCCGTAGCGGAAGCACAAGTTCTTGACGACGATGGCACCCATTTCTCAGCCGAACCTTCCCGTGATGTAGTCCTCGGTCCGCTTGTCGCGCGGCGCCGTGAATAGATCCGGACCCTCGCCGCACTCGATGAGCTCGCCGGACAGGAAGAATGCGGCGAAATCCGCGACGCGGGCGGCCTGCTGCACGCTGTGGGGCACGATCACCACGGCGTACTGATTCTTCAGCTCGAAGAGGGATTCTTCGACCTTCGCCGTAGAGATGGGGTCCAAACCCGAGGTGGGCTCGTCGAGCAGGAGCACCTCGGGCTCGAGGGCCAGGCTGCGCGCAATGCACAGGCGCTGTTGCTGGCCGCCGGAGAGGCTCAGCGCGGGAGAATCCAGACGATCCTTCACCTCGGTCCAGAGTGCCGCCTGGGTCAGGCTGCGCTCGACGATCTCCGACATGCGCGCCGCATTGCGCTCGCCGGCCAGACGCGGGCCGTAGAGCACATTGTCGCGCACGGTCCCCGGAAGCGGCAGGGGCAGGGCGAACACCATGCCGACCTGGCGGCGCAGGCGCGTCACGTCCACCCCGGGGCCATAGATGTCTTCGCGGTCCAAAAGGATGCGCCCGGTCATTTGCGTCCCATCCACCAGATCGTTGAGCCGATTGATCAAGCGCATCAAGGTAGTCTTCCCGCCGCCTGCCGGGCCGAAGAGCACGGTGACGGCGCGGTCGGGAATGTCGAGGGTAACGCCGTTGAGACACGGCTTGCCCCCATACCAGTAGGTGATCCCTTCCAGTCGCACCTTCGGATTGTCCTCCGAGCTGGAGGGAGCGCGCTGAGTCCTCGCGGCGGTTCCTTCTTTCACCCGAAGCATGAAATTGCTGTTCGAATCTACCATTGGCGCTTTCTCCGGAAGTGGCGGCGGAGGAGGGAGGCGACGATGTTCAACGAGAGAACGAGAGCCAGGAGCACGAGAGCCGTCCCGTACTGGACGGACAGGGGCATGCCCGGTACTTGCGTGCTGATGACGTAGAGATGATACGGAAGCGCCATGGTCTGGTCCATGGGAGAGCGGGGAAGCCGGGGCAGGTAGAACGCCGCCACGGTGAAGAGGATCGGAGCCGTCTCCCCCGCGGCGCGCAGCAATCCGAGAAGAACCCCCGTGATGATGCCGGGCAAGGCCTGAGGGAGCACGATATTGCGCGTGCCCTGCCATCGCGTGCCCCCGAGGCTCGCCGAAACGGTGCGGAATTCCTGCGGCACGGAGCGCAATGCCTCTTCGGAGGTGCTGATGATGACGGGCAAGGTCATGATGGCCAGCGTCAGAGAGCCGGCGAGGATCGAGGTGCCGAATCGGAAGAAGAGGACAAACATGCCCAGCCCGAAAAGCCCATACACAATAGAAGGAATTCCCGCCAGATTGACGATGGCAAGACGTATGCTGCGTGTCAAACCTGTGTCCCGCGCGTATTCAGAGAGATAGATTGCACCTCCCACTCCGATGGGAACGGCGACGAGGGCCGTACCGAGGGTCAAGAGGAGGGTGCCGACGATTGCCGGGAGTATTCCGCCTTCCTTCATTCCGCCATGAGGCATCGTCGTGAGGAACTGCCAATTGATGGCGCTGATGCCCCGGGCGATGATGACGCCGACGACAAGGAGAATGGGCAGCACGACGACGAGCGTGATGAATCCGAGGAAGGCGAATCCGAGCTTCTGCGCCAATGCCCTGTTCATTACCGCAGGCCTCCGCGTCTCTTCTTCTGGAAAATCGCCGAGGCTGCCGCGAGATTGATGAGGAACGTGAGCACGAAGAGGATGATGCCGATGCCGAACAGGGCGTGGTAATGCGTGCTGCCCCGCGCCACCTCGCCCATTTCCGCCGCGATCGTGGCCGTCATCGTGCGTACGGGCTGGAACAGGGAGGCGAGGGAGGTCGGCAACACGCCGGCATTGCCCGTGACCATCATCACGGCCATAGTCTCCCCGATGGCGCGCCCCATACCGAGCATCACGGCGGTGAGGATTCCGGATCGCGCCGCCGGCACCACCACGCGCCAGATCGTCTGCCACCGCGTGGCCCCCATGGCGAGCCCCGCGTCGCGATAGCTCTTGGGCACCGAGTCCAAAGCATCCTCCGCGACACTGATGACGGTGGGCAGCGCCATGTAGGCCAGCACGAGCGCGCCCGTGAACGCGGTGAGGCCGGTCGGTGCGCCCAATACCTGGCGGACGAGCGGCGCGACGAATGTCATGCCGAAGAAGCCGAGCACCACGGAGGGAATGCCGGCAAGCACCTCGATGATCGGTTTCAGGATCTCGCGGGCCCACGCGGGTGCCACCTCACGGACGAATACCGCCGTGGCGACACCCAGGGGAAGGGCGATAACGATGGAAACAAGGGTGACGAGGATCGATCCGAGGATCAGCGGCAGCGTGCCGAATATTCCGTAGGTCGGATACCAATGCGCGGAGAACAGGGTCCCGGGCGGCACCTCGAAGAAGACGGGAAGCCCTTCGCGCAGAAGGAAGAGAAAGATGAGAAGCACGAACGCGATGGTCGAGAACCCGAGGATTCGGATGAGGGTCTCCACGGCGAACTCGCTAAAGTGCCGGCGCCTTTTCATCCGCCTTTTCCTTTCAATGGCACAAAACCTACCCCGGCAACGATTTGCTGCCCCTCACCCATCACCCAGTCCAGATACTCCTTCACCGCGCCCGCCGGTTTTCCGGCCGTGTACATATAGAGGGGACGCGAAATGGGGTAGCTCTGGTCCAAAACAGTGCCGGCCGAAGGCAGCACGTAGGGCCCTTCGGGCGTGCGCGCCACGGCGACCACCTTCTGATCCGAGGTCACGTAGCCCAAGCCGTCGTATCCAATTGCGTTGGGATTCTGTCGTACCTCGGAGCTGATTCCCTCCGATGACGGCATGAGGAGGGTTTCCGGGGCGAACAGGGACGTGTCCTTCGCGACCCCCCCCCGAATCACCTGTTCGAGAAAATAGACATAGGTGCCGGAATTGGACTCGCGCGACAACAGCACGATCGGTCGTTGCTCACCGCCGACGGATGCCCATTTCTTCAGCTTTCCCGTATAGATGTTCGAGAGCTGGCCGAGGGTGAGCCCCTGCACGGGATTGTGCGGGTTTTCGACCACCGCTATGGCGTCCAGAGCCACGGTGAATCGGACCGGCGTGATGCCGTTCTTCTCGGCCTGCGCGATTTCCTCACCCGACATTTCGCGCGATGCGTTGGCGATCTGTATGGTTCCATTGATGAGCGATGCGATCCCTGTGCCGGATCCCCCTCCGGTAACGCTGATGCTCACCTGGGGATTGAGGCTCATATAGCGCTCCGCCCACGCCAGCGCCAGATTGACCAGGGTATCCGAGCCGGTGTTTTGTATCGAGACTTGTGTTTCCGGTGCCCGTCCGCCATTGGCGGCGTGCCGATCGGTGCAACCGATCGTGAGGGCGGCGGCCATACAAGCCATTGCCACGATGCGGCTTTTTCCCGTACCCGACACGGCACCGAGTGTTCTCGATTCCCCGCGGTCTGTCAAGGAACCGGGGGTCGCTTCAAACATACATTCGCGTGACATTTGGGCGGAATCACGGTAGGATCGCCGCATCAAGGGGGGTGTGATGAAAAAGGTGACCGCTGTGGCTGCCCTTGGGCTTCTCCTGGCCGTTGGCACGGCTTTCGCGGCCGACCAGAAGCAGATGACGGTTACGGTGAAGGAGACCCAGGTACGGTCGACCCCGAGCTATCTGGGGAAAATCGTCGGTATTCTTTCCTACCTGGACAAGGTCACCGTCCTCGATCAACCGGGGAATGCGCCCACGGGATGGCTCAAGATTTCCGGCCCGGCCGGAAAGATCCAGGGTTGGGTCAACATCGCGGCCTTGACGACAAAAGATATCGCCTTGAAGTCGGGGACAACCGCCACCCAGACCGCTTCCAGCGGCGACGTCGCCCTTGCGGGCAAAGGCTTCAACGCCGACGTCGAGGCCCAGTACAAGCAAGATCAGAATCTGGACTATACCTGGGTCGACAGAATGGAGTCCTACCAGGTCTCTCCGCAGTCGGTCTCGCTGTTCTTGTCACAGGGCGGCCTCACCGAGCAAGGAGGCGCGCAATGAAAACTCTCTCTCGCGGCCTTTTGACCGCCATCCTTGTCATCGCGCTGGCCGGATGCAGCTCGCTCGTCAGCGGCTTCTCCCCGGGCAACATCATGGACACCGTGATCGGTGCGGCCCAAGGCAACCCGTCGGATCTCGATACGGTGAATCAGCTGCAACAGACCGTCAGCGCCGTGAGCAGCGCGGCCGAGCAGATAACACCCGAGCAGGAGTACTATATCGGACGGGCGGTGGCCGCCACGGTGCTCTCCACTTACCGGCCCTACCCGGATCGGAAAGCCAACGACTACCTGAACGAGCTGGGCAGGGGGCTCGCCCTCGCTTCGGTGCTTCCCGAGACCTTCAGCGGCTACCATTTCCTCGTTCTCGATACCGACGACATCAACGCATTCGGCGCTCCCAGCGGCTTCATTCTCGTGAGTCGGGGGCTTCTGCGCTGCGCGACCAACGAGGACGAGGTGGCGGCGATCCTCGCGCACGAGATAGGACACGTGTCGCTGAAGCACGGGTTGAGTGCCATCAGCACGGCACGTTGGACGGAAGCGGGCACGCAAATCGTCAAGTTCGCCGCACAGAACTCGGATTCCCAGGTCCTGCGCGATCTGACCTCCTCTTTCGGCGGGGTGATCGGCGACATTGCAAAGACCATGATCACCTCGGGTTACTCGCAAGACCTGGAAAAACAGGCCGATCTCGAGGCGGTGCGGATTCTGTACGCCGTCGGGTATGATCCGCAGGCTCTCGTGCGCGTGCTTTCCGCCATGAAGACGAAGCTGAAGCCGGGCGGCAAGGACTTCGCCAAGACGCATCCGGATCCGATGGTCCGCATCCAGTACGTCTCGGCGGCAATCAAGGAGCTGGCACCGCTTGCCGAGCCGACCCGTGCGCAGCGCGCCGAACGCAGCGCGCGCTACCAGGTCGGCCTGTCGAATATCTGATCCTCGTATGAAGACTGCCGCGGGGAAGTCTCTGGCGGGCGAAAAGGACTCCGCAAAGGGGCGCGCCGGACGTCGGGTCCTCCAGGGCGCCGTGATTGGCGGGATTGCCGGCGTGCTCGCCGCCGCCCTCCTGCTTGCCGGAGGCCTTCAGGGCTTCGAGGCGAAGACCTGGGACCTGCGGGCGCGTCTTTTGGCGCGGCCCGGTGCTGCCACCTCGCAGGTGGCCACCATTCTCATTGATCAGGCGAGTCTCAATTGGGGTAAAAGCGTATACGCCTGGCCCTGGCCGTGGCCCCGCGAGGCGTACGCGGCGATCGCCTCATTCTGCAAGCGTGCGGGGGCGGCCGCGCTCGTGTTCGACCTCATCTACACCGAGCCTTCCGCTTTTGGCGTCGCCGACGACGAGGCTTTCGCTGCCGGGCTCGCCGACAACGGCGCGGTTGTGGGCGCTTTCAACCTTGCCAACGATGAAGGGCAAGGCGCAGAGACGCATTGGCAACCGGGCGTACCCGATCCGCGGATCACGGTGGAGGGGCTCGATGCCTGGATTGCCGCCGTCAAGCCGAAGACGCTTCTCTTTCCTCGCGCTCAGTTTCCCATTCCCGAGCTTTCTCGCAGCGTGAGGACTCTGGCCAATACGAATCTCCCACCGGATCGCGTGGACGGCGTTTATCGTCGCGTGCCGCTTTTCAACGTCTTCGACGGTCACATCGTCCCTTCAGAAGCACTCGCCGCGTGGCTCGCGGGGCATCCGGGTCAATCGACTCTCCATATCGTCCCGGGCCGCCTCACGGTGGGCACTACGACAGTGCCCATCGACTCAGAAGGGCGCGCGCTCATGCGCTATCGCGGCCCGTCGCAAACCCATCACGCGTACTCCGCGGCGAGTGTCATCGCCGCCGAGGGCAATCTCATGGATGGAAAGACGCCGGATCTGGATCCGTCGGTCTTCAAGGGCAAGTACGTGTTCGTAGGCGTCACCATGCCGGGATTGTACGACTTGAAGCCCACACCCATGGCGGGAGCATTCCCCGGCATGGAGATCAATGCGACCGCCCTTGATAATCTGCTTTCAGGCGACTCCATGGCTCCCGCGCCTCTCGCCCTTACCTTGTTCGTTCTCCTGGTCCTCTGCGTGGCGGCGGGTATCATGGTCACGAGCGTGTCGGGCGCGGGACTCAGCGTTCTCGCCTACGTCCTTTTTCTTCCCATCGCCCCCGCGCTGGGCATCGCCGCGTATGCCCTCGGCTTCTGGCTTCCCCTTGTCGTGGTCGAGCTGGGCGTCGTGCTTTCCCTGGTATCGGCGAGCATCGCCAGCTACGCCACCGAAGGCCGGCAGAAGCGCTATCTCAAGGGCGCCTTCAAGCAGTACCTGAGCCCCGCGGTGATCGAGCAGCTGATCGCCCACCCCGAGCGGCTCCGATTGGGCGGCGAGCGGCGCGAGCTCACGATTTTCTTTTCCGACGTCCAGGGCTTTACCGGCATATCCGAGGCGCTGTCGCCGGAAGATCTCACGGCACTTCTCAACGAGTACCTATCCGCAATGACCGACATCATTCAGGAGGAAGGCGGCACCATCGACAAGTTCGAAGGGGACGCCATCATTGCCTTCTGGAACGCGCCCCTTTCGCAGGAGGACCACGCCTTGCGCGGCGTGCGCGCCTCCCTGCGGTGTCAAGAGAAGCTCGCGCAGATGAGACCGGGCTTTCGAGCGCGCGTCGGCAAGGACATGCTCATGCGTGTCGGTGTGAATACAGGGCCCGCGGTGGTCGGCAACATGGGCTCGAAGACCCGTTTCGACTACACAATGCTCGGCGATCAGGTGAACCTCGCCTCCCGTCTGGAAGGGATCAACAAGCAGTTTCGCACTTATACGATGATCTCCGCGGCCGTCGTGGAGCGTCTGGGCGGGGCGTACCCGGTGAGGGAATTGTCCCGCGTGGCCGTGGTCGGGCGCAAGGAGCCCGTCACCGTGTACGAACCGATGTTCGCTGAAGAGTTCGCCGCGCGTCGGGCGGACCTCGCCACGTTCGATGAAGGGCTGCGCGCGTACTACGCGGGGCGCTTCGACCAGGCGCGGCGCGTTTTTTCAACCATTGAAGGGGCTGACCCGGCCGCGGCCGCCTACGCGGCGAAATGCGCGCAACTGGAATCGCAGCCTCCCGCGGAGGGTTGGAACGGGGTTTGGGTGATGACGGAAAAGTAGGGCCGCGGCCCGGAATCAACGATCCACGGCCGCGGGGAAAAGGAAGAGGAGCTTCTGGTTTTCTGGCAGGAACATGTTCTCCTTGCTGATGTCGATGGATCCGGTATTGATGAAAGGCTGCGGCTTCTTGCCATTGAGAAGCTCCCGCACGGCGCGTATGCCGAGGTACCCCATATTGAAGGGATTCTGCACGACGGTGTCGCGGATGATTCCCCGCTCGACGAATTTCAAAACGGGGAACGAATTATCGAATCCCACCAGCGCGATCGAATCCGTTTTTCCCGACTCAGCCAGCGCCCGCGCCGCCCCTCGAGCGGTGGGGTCGTTGAGAGCGACGATCCCGCGGAGAGCCGGTGTTTCCGCGATGAGCCGCGCCGCTTGGACATAGGCCTTGTCCGCATCCGAATCGCTGTAGAGGGTGCCCAGGAGGGAGACTTTGTCCTTCAGAAAGTCGCGCGCGCCGGATTCGCGGTCGATCGCGGTGGAGCTCCCCTTCACGTAGCTCATGACGGCGACCGTGTCGCCGGGGCGCACGTAGCGCATGACAGCGGCGCCGCATTTTTGACCGCCCTCGTAGCTGTCCGTGCCGACGCGGACATTCGCGTCATCCGAATGGATGAAGGAATCGACACATACGAGCAGGATTCCGCGACGCCGGATCTCGTGCGCGAGGGGAACGAGGATATTGTAATCCGCGGCGGCCAGCACGATGGCGTCCGGCTTTTCCTCCATGGCCTTGCGAACGATATCCACCTGGCCCGCGATGTCGCTTTCGGATGTCGTGCCGCGGACCGACACGTCGATGCTGAAGTCCCGCGCGGCTGAAATGACGCCCTCTCTCACATTTCCCCAGAAGGGTGTATTCGTATAGTCGATCGTCTTGAAGATGACGACAGCCTTTCGGGGAGCCTCGGCGCCCGGTCCGAAGGGCCACTGCCCCCGGTACAGGATCGTGAGGACCCCGGCGAAGAGAACCGCCGCCGCGAGGAAGAGAAGGACCATGCGATTCTTCAATTGACGTCCCCCCCGATGGCGGGGATCCGCAGGGTCGCCACGGTGCCGGCACCGGGCGTGCTCTCGAATTGCAGACCATAGTCTGGCCCGAAGTAAAGACGGATTCTCTCCTGAACGTTGCGCACGCCGACACCGCTGGTCCGGCTCGGCTCGATCTGGCCGTTCGTGAGCGCTCCGAGCTGGGTCGGCTCCATGCCGACACCATTGTCGCTGACGCGAATGATCATTGTCGCATCCCGTCGTTCGCCCGTGATCCTGATGAGCCCCGGTCCCTCCTTGTTCTTGATGCCATGGTAGATGGCGTTCTCCACGAGCGGCTGCAGGAGCAGCTTGAGGATCTGACGGTCGTACAGATCAGGGGAGAAGCTCACCTCGTAGGACAGCTTGTCCTTGTAGCGTTGCTTCTGGATGGCGAGATAAGTTTCCAGATACTCGATCTCCGTCTTGACGCTGATCGTTTCAGCGCCCCTGTTCACCCCGAGGCGGAAAAATCTGGCGAGGGAGGAGGTCATGTCTATGGCGCGCTCGTATTCTCCCAGCTCGATCATCCAGATGATGGAGTCCAGCGTGTTGTAGAGGAAATGCGGATTGATCTGGGCCTGCAGGGTCTGCAGCTCGAGCTTCCTCTTCAGCTCCTGCTCCCGCACGTTTTGCGCGATGAGGTCCCGGACTTTTTTCACCGCTATGTCGCAGTCTCGGGCGAGCTGGTAGACCTCATTGGACGCGCTCACGGTGATATCGATGTCGAAGTTGCCGCTTTCCACGGATTGCATGGCCCGACGGAGCGATTCGATGGGGTGGGAGATATTGGTCGAAATAAAGTAGGCCACGCCGATGGCCGACACGAAGGCGAGGAGCGAGAGCATGAGGAACCAGTACTCGGCTTCACGGATCATGCCGAACAGCTCGTCGAGGTACGAGACAGCCACTACGGTCCATCCGGTTTCCGGCGAGCTCACCGAGGTGTAGAGGATACCCCGACCGTCGACGACCGTGCTGAGGTTGCCCCCGTGGAGGGCCAGGATGTCGCTGATGCGCTCCGACTTCAGGTTTCCATACAGGAGCTGCTGCCGGGGATGATAGACGATTTCCCCGTTCCTGTTGACGATGAAGACGTACCCCGAGGACCCGAGCTGGATGTTTCTGCAGAGGCTGGCAATAACCTCGTAGTTCAGGTCCACCTGGATGAGGCCGACGCTGCCGCCGGCCGGGGCCGCCCTCATGTCGCGAACCAGGGAGATGACCCACGCATAGCGATCGTCGACGAGATTTTCGACATGGGCCGAAGAGATCGAGGCTCCGCCAGGCGCCACGCCGATCTCCAGCTCCTTGAACCTGTCCGTGAGCCCTACCGAGGGGTTCAGACCGCTCCGCTGCGTGGCCGCAATCGCCCTTCCATCTCGCGTGATGAGGAAGACCGAGTCGATGTCCTTGCGCACGGAACGGATAACGTCGAATGAAGAGCTGATTTTTGCGCGCAGCGAGGGGGAATCGTTGGCGGGAGAGCGCATGAAGGCGCGCACGTCCTCGTTGTTCACGGCCATGAGGGCGATGTCGTCCATGTAGCCGATGTAGTTCTCGATGACACGGTTGAGCTGGCTCACGAGCTGCATCGTCGTGGCTTCGGCGTTCTGGATCAGGGTCTTCTGGAGGAAGTAGTACGACAGCGCTCCGAGGAGGACGATCGTGAAAACGATCAAGGCCGCGAAGGCGCGGATGAGGCTGTTCTGGATCCGGCGGATCTTCATGAACGGTCGATCTTTCTCCGCCGCTCTGACCTGTACTCCGTGGGGGTCAGGCCGACGTGCCTCTTGAAGCTCGAGCTGAAGTAGTGGGCATCCGGATACCCGGTGGCTTCCGCGATCTCGTAGGTCATGAGGTCGGACGAAACAAGCAGATCCTTGGCGCGCTCCATGCGGTACTCCGTTAGGTAATCGATCACGCTTCGGTCAAGGTGGCGCTTCACGAGCTTCGAGAGGTAGCTCGCGCTGATTGCCATATGGGCCGCCACCGTCTGCACGGAGAGGCTCTTCTCACCGTAGTGGCGAGCGACGTAGTCCTTGAAGTCCCGCACCTTCCACTCCGGAGCCGGGAGGATCCGCGCGTCGAAAATCGATCCGGCATAGGCGGCCAGCTTTTCCAGCAGCGCCCGAACCTCCTCGCGGGTGCGCAATCGACGCACCGCCCGATCATAGTCCATTCCGAGGTCTTGCGAAACCGTGGCGCCGGAGACGCCGAGCTCGGCGAAACCGTCAAGGATTCCGGCGAACAGTGCCTGGACATCGTGCTGGACGCGCTGCGGGGAAAGCTGAGCGGACTCGAGCATTCCGAAGAGCGCCTCAGCCCGCCCGCCGGAATCCTCGGTATCGCCCGCCACGACCGCCCGGCACAGCCTTTCGCCCCGGGATTTCAGCTCGGCCAGCAGCGCGGGATCGTCCGTGCGCACCCCTGCGTAACGAAAGGCTTTCCCCGGACTCGAAACCAGGCGATAGGCGAGGGCGGCGACTGCCTCTTCGAAGAGATGCGGCGATTCGGCCCAGCCTTCACGGGGACCGCTCCATCCGACCGTGGCCGGAAAGTCCTCCGCCGTCGCGATCCGTTCGGCAATGGACTGACCGATTCGCGCGCAGACCTGAGGATCGGGCTCGAAGACGAAGAGCGCTACGCGGTCTACGCCGGGTGAGAACGAAATGGCATGCCGCATCGTGCCGAGCGCGCCGGTCACGAGGTCGGCGAGGGAGACCCGCTGAGGCTTTTCCGGAGCGGTCCCGGGATTGCTCTCGGCGACGATGGCCGCACAGGCGAGCCCCCGGGGTGAGAAGCCGAACAGGCCGCGGAACTCCTCCTCCTGCGCGATGAGGCGCACCCCCGAGACGTGATCGGTGAGGCTGCGAGCCCTCATGAGACCGACGCCCTTTTCCGCCTGCTCTTTCAGGGCGTTTTCGTCCGAGCGTGTGCGTCGGTCCGCGTCGAGCCGGTCCTTGAGTCTGGCCACGAGGCTTGCCAGCTCGCGCGAAGTCAATGGCTTCAGCACGTATTCGAAGACCTTGCTGCGGATGGCTTGCTGCGCGTATTCGAACTCATCGTATCCCGAGAGGACCACAACGATGATCTCGGGGTAATGCTCGGCCGCATAGGCGGCGACGGCCAGTCCGTCGACCCGCGGCATATAGATGTCGGTCAAGACCACATCGGGGCGCAGCGTGCGGATGGCTTCCAGAGCCTGCTCTCCGTTCTCGCAGGGCTCCAGGAACTCGAATCCCATGCCGGCCCAATCGATCTTGCGCCGGAACCCCCGCCGCACGATCTCTTCGTCATCGACAACCAGGAATTTGTACATCGTCTGTATTGCGCCGCCCTCGCCGTTGATCGCCGCACGATGCGCGTGCATGGAGTATAGCCGCCGGCGCCCCTCCGCGCCATGGCGGATCACATCCCGTCCGCGCCGTTCACCAGGAAAAAAAGAGGCCGCCCGAAGGTGTCGGGCGGCCTCTTTGAATGAATACCTGAGCTAGTAGAGAACGTTCTTGGCGGCTGTGGTGTTCACATTGTCGCCGGTGACCATGAGGAATCCCGTGTCCACGTTCTTCGTGGCAACGGGTTTCTTCTGGATGGCGATGCTGTAGGCGAGCTTCACGCCCTGGTAGCCCATGTTGTAGGAGCTCTGGACGCAGATGGCCTGGAGTGTGCCGTCCTTGACGAACCCGGCCAGGGCGCTGGCGCCGTCGAAGCCGATGGCGACGATCTTGCCGACAAGGCCCGCCTGGGCAATGGCGCGTCCCATTCCGATGGCGGTGGGCTCGTTGGCGCCGAAGATCCCCACGAGGTCGGGATTCGCCGCAAGCACGTTCGTGGTCTGGTTGAGCGCCGTGACCATGTCCGCGTTGGAGTACTGCGTCGTGACGATCGTCAGGTGGGAGTTCTTGGCGATGTAGTCCTTGAACCCGCCCACGCGGCCGATCTCAGAGCCGACGCCCGCGACGTACGACATGACGGCGATGTTGCCGGTGTCTTTGCCGGTCGCCTTCTTGATCCTGTCGATCATTTCCTTCGCGCACGCCCTGCCTGCCGCGTCGTTGTTGGTGGCGAGGAAGGCGTTGTAGTTATTCGCATCGCCGCCGAGCAGGGAGTCGAGGATGATGACCGGGATGCCGGCATCCTTCGCCTTCTTGACGGACGGGATGAGCGCCGTGACGTCCGACGGCGCGAGCACGATTGCCTTGACCCCGCGGTCGATAGCGCTTTCAACGATATTGATCTCCTCGTTGACGTTGCTCTCGGATTGGGGCCCGAGGAATGTAACGGAGAGCTTCGGGCTCGTGGCCTTGAGCTCTTTCTGGGCATCGAAGCATCCCGTTTGGACGTTCTGCCAGAAGCCGGAGTTGCCCGTCTTTACGACGACCGCGATTTCCTGCGCGGATACGAATCCGGCAAAGAGGGCCAACGCGACAAGAACGAGTAGCAGCCTTTTCATACAAGCCTCCTTCGTTTTTTTCACAGTCCTACGGACTGTTGATACCCCTGTTCATCCCGCCCGTGCCTCCCGAAGAAGCAGGGCTCTTCTCCCGCGCTCTACTTCCGCCCGCTGCGAAGCTGGTCCACGGCCACGGCGCCGATCACCACGAGGCCAATGACGATCTGCTGCATGAAGTAATTGGCTCCCGCCATGGTGAGGCCGACGGTGAGAATTCCAATAATGAACGACCCGATGACCGTGCCCGCCACGGTTCCAATGCCTCCCATGAGGCTCGTGCCTCCAATCACCGCCGCCGCGATCGCGTTCAGCTCGTATCCCGACCCGCTGTTGGGCTGGGAGGTGACCATACGCGAGGCGAGAATGATGCCGACGAGCGCCGCGAGAAAGCCGCAGATGACGTAGGCTATGATCTTGACCCGATGGACATGGATGCCCGAGAGCCGGGCCGCCTCTTCATTGGAACCCACCGCGTACGTGTATCGTCCGACGCGCATCCAGCGAAGAACGAAGTGGAAGATGAACGCCATGGCGATCATGATCAAAATGGGGTAGGCGATGCCCGGAAATCGGGGTCCCGAGCGGAAGATGGTGTTGTTGCCCAGGGCGCCGAATGCGTCGGGCGCGGGCTTAGCATTGGCATTCGTGATTGTGAGCGCCACGCCTCGGACGATCATCTCCATGCCAAGGGTGGCTATGAAGGGAGGCAGCTTCAGCTTGGTGATGAGAAGGCCGTTGGTGAGGCCGCAGATGACGCCGGTGAGAAGCCCGATGCCCATGCTCGCCCAGATGGGGACGCCGGCGTTGGCCGCGATCACGGCTATGGTCCCCGTGAAGGCGACCACCGATCCGATGGAGAGGTCGATGCCGCCCGTGATGATGGCGAACGTGACCCCGATGCCCATGAGGGTGATGGTGCTCGTCTGCAGCATGAGCGTGAGCACGTTGCGGACCGTGAAGAAGTTTTTCGCCGTGATGGAAAAGATGACGAAAAGGAGCACGAGTGCGGAAAGCGTGATGAGCCTGTCTACGGGGACGCGTGACCGCCCCGAGGGAATGACGGCCGTGGGTCCCGCGGCATCCTTTTTCTGCGCTTGCATGTTGCTCATTGGGGTTCTCTCTGTTGTTTCGATCTGTCGCGGTCATCGGACGTGCCGCTCGTAGAAGCCTTGACACCAGCAGCGTAATTCAGGATCTCCTCCTGTGTCGTTGCGCTCGTGGAGAGGATCGCTTCAAGCCGCCCCTCGTGGAGGACGAGGACACGGTCTGTGAGCCCGAGGATTTCGGGAAGCTCGGAAGAAATCATGATGACTCCGACGCCACTCTTTGCGAGTTTTCCTATGAGCTCGTAGATCGCGTATTTTGCCCCCACGTCGATTCCGCGCGTGGGCTCGTCGAATATGAGGATCTTCGAGTCGCAGAACAGCCACTTGGCGACAACCACTTTCTGCTGATTGCCGCCCGAAAGGTTGTTCACCACCTGGGTGAGGCTGGGGGTTCTGATTGCCAGCTCCTCCACGTAACGCCGGGTTTCCTTCAGCTCTCGGGCGCGCGATATCACGCCCAACTTTCGCGAAATCTCCCCGACATTCGCCATGGTGACGTTCTCCGCCAGCTGCATCGTCACCGCCAGCCCTTCCTGCTTGCGATTCTCGGAGAGGTAGGCGATGCCGGCGCGGATGGAATCCCCCGGCGAGGCAAGGGAGAGCTTCTTGCCGTTCATGATGACTTCCCCGGCATCGATGGAATCGGCGCCGAAGATCGCCCGCGCCAACTCCGACCTGCCCGCCCCCATGAGACCGGCGACGCCGAGAATCTCTCCCCGATACAGATCGAAGGAGATGCCGTGCAGGACGCCACGGCGCGTGAGGCCCCGTACTTCCAACATTTTTTCCGTGGTGGGGACATTCATGCGCGGTGGGAACTTGTTTTCCAGCTTCCGCCCGACCATGCGGTTGACGATCTCCTCCAGGGAAATGTCGGCGTAGTTGTCCGTGCTCACATAACGCCCGTCGCGGAATATCGTGATCCTGTCGACGATGTGCTTGAGCTCTTCCAGGCGATGGGAGATGTAGATGATCCCCACGCCCCGATCGCGCAGTGTGTGGATGACGGTGAAAAGCTCGTCGATCTCCGACTCGGTAAGGGCGCTGGTCGGCTCGTCCATGATGAGGACTTCCGAATCGAAGGAAAGGGACTTGGCAATCTCGACCATCTGCTGCTTGGAAATGGGCAAACGATTGAGGGTGATGGTCGGATCAAGGCGGAGGTTCAGGCGGGCGAGGATTGCCGCGGCATCGGCGTTCATCTTTTTTTCATTCAGACTCCTGAACCGTGTGAGAGGCTCCCGACCGATAAAAATGTTTGCCGCCACCGAGAGGTGGGGGATGAGGTTGAGCTCCTGATAGATGATGCCGATGCCGGCGTCGCGTGCCTGCGTAGAGTCGTGGAATTTGACGGGCTTGCCCTTGAAATGGATGACGCCGTCATCCGGCTGGTACACTCCCGAGAGAATCTTCATCAGCGTCGATTTTCCTGCGCCATTTTCACCAACAAGCGCGTGGACTTCGCCTCGACGGAGATTCAATGAAACGTGATCCAGCGCCTTGACGCCGGGAAAGCTTTTAGAGACATTTTGCACATCAAGAATAGTCTCGGGCATCAACGGCAACCCTCTTCAAGCGTATGAACGCATGGGTTACCGGCAGGCACAATCGAGAAATCGGCACAGAGTGTTTAAAATCCGGCACTCCTCCTCGGGGAGTCCGAAACGATCGAGCCGCGGAGCGTCGTCTCTCCGTTACGACGGCACTCCGGCCATCATCAGAACGAAACGGTCCCGAAGCTCACCGACAGGGTGAATGCCATGGTCGGTGCCGATACATAGTTGGGGTTATAGTTGGGGTTTGGCTGGCCGTTGATGGTCGCGAAACTGCTAGCAAATCCCGTCGGATCGGCGTACTCGGTGCCGCTGGCGCCCCATGAGAGGCTCAGGCCGGTCGATATTTTCACGTACGTGAAGGCCGTGATGGTGATTGTCGGATTCACGAATCCGGATCCGTCGGACAAATTCGCCAGCGTGAGGATGGAAGCGTCCACCTTCGTGTCGAACAGCGAGGTCCATGAGGCGAAGAGGACCCCGTACTGCTGGCCGATCTTGCCGAGTCCTGAAAAGTCGGTCACCAGCGCCGAGGAGCTGACCGCCGGCTCCCCGGCAGGCTGGCCGAGCGCCCTGTTCTCCAGGGCGGTAATGATGTTCGAGATCGTGAGGGAGCTGTATCCCGCCCCGTTGTACAGGTACTGGGCGACGCACGTGAAGTTCCAATCCGAATTCGAGTACATGACCCCACCGGTGCCTGAATACAAGGTATCCGCGGCCCGATCCACGATCGTATAGGCCGAGGTGCCTCCTGCCCAAGTGACAGAACCGGTCTTGACGAAGGGATCGGCCACGGGGCTCGGAAGCGCCGCGAGGCCTTCGGCGAAAAAGTTGAAGTTGTTCGTCCCCGTTGTTCCCATGAGGATGAGCTGGGGACGCTGGCTGCGCTGGTAATAGCCCGCAGCGGCGAGCTCGGTATTCCCGATCAGGAACTCGGCCTTGCCTGCGATGGCGATGTCCTCGGGGTTGACGCCAGCCGCTGCCGTTGCGTTGGCCGCGTTGGGTAGCGAGGCATAGAAGTAGAGATTGTGCATGGTTCCCGGAATGGGGTATTGGATCTTCAAGGCGAGGGGGCCTTCCCGATCCGCGGTCGGGTTTGTGACGTCAACGGCGGTTTGCGCGAAGACGTCGTCGGCAGGGCTGAAGAAGTAGCCGGTTCCCCATTTGATGGGCTGCTTTCCGAACGTGAAAAACAGGGCATCGTTCCAGGTGAACTTCGAGTACAGGGACCAGAGGGTAACGTCGGGGACGGTGTAGGTGGCCGCCGTCAATCCCGATCCCGTCGTTATCTGCTGGACAAAGGGATAATTCGTGCGCATTTCCGCGGTCACGCTGATGTCCGTATCCGGTCGGGCCACGAATCCGATGCTCGCTCCGGTTCCCTCTTCATCGAGGGCGCTGCTCGTGGGACTCAACACATTGAAGGCCGTGTCGTAGATATTGGCCCAATTCCACGAGAATCCGAGCTTGCTCGTGAAAGACCCGGTGAGCCGCGGGACCGCCTCCTGGAGGAGTGTGTCGCGCGGGGATGCGTTCTGGGTCTGATCGGTGGTCTGCGTAGTGGTTTCGGCGTTGTTGAAAACGTCATCCCCGGAAGATGACTGCTGCACGTCCTGCGCGCCCAGAGGCATGACGCCCAGCCCAGCCATGAGAACGATGGCAGCCAATAGTGTCGGTTTCATGCACTCTCCTATTTCGAGGACTGATTGAGAAACGCCTTCGAGAAGGTGGAGTCGGGCAGGGTTGCTACCGACACGTCGGAAATGGTCATGGCGCTCTTCTCTCCCTTGTTGAGCTCGTCCGTTATGAGCGTCTGGGAAGGCACGCTCTTCCCCGCGATCTCGATGTACGTCGGCGGGAATATCACGGTGCGCATGAGACGGGCGGAGACGCTGAAGTCCTCCTCCTTGAGGACGAGCGGCTTGTCCTTGCGGATTGACAGCCTCACCGACTGATAGCTCACTTCGTCGTTCTTCGCCTTGAGCGTGATCACCCATACCGGATACTTGCCAAGCATCCCTTCCGCCGTGGTGGCGATATCGTAATCGTTGACATACGAGGTGCGCTTGAGGTCCGAGCTTTTCGCCTTGGAGTCCTGAATCTGCTCTTTCATCGTGCTGTGGCTGAACTTGCCGGACTCCGGGTCGTACATCCAGATGTTTTCGTCGACTTTCAGAAAGCCCTGACCCTTCTGCGCCTCCGGCTTCTGCATGATCCAGACCATCTGGTCGTGGAGGTCGCGACGGAAGAGCTTCACTTGGAGGAGTGTGTCTTTCTCGTTCGGCTTCTGCGTCACGATCGTGAGGACCGCGGAATAGTCCTGCTTTGCGAAGTCGCCATTCCCATCCACGGCGTTCAGAATCGCGGTGAAGTTGGGCGTGTCCGTGGCCGGGGGCGTGTCCGCCCAAAGAGGGGCGGCGCACAGCGCGGCCAGCGTGATGAGCACGACCGATGCATTTTTCAAAACACCCATTGCTTTTCCTCCGAGTTTCTATTTCGTTGTTCTGAGGGCCTGCGCCGGCTCCAGCCGCGCGGCCGAGCGCGCCGGCAGATACGCCGCGCACAGCGTGAGAATGGCGATGATGAAGACATTCATGAGCCCACGGCCGAGGGGGACCTTGAAGCTGAAATGCCCCTTGCGCAGGATCATGAAGAGCGGAGAGTCGACGCCGAGGTTGAACAGGGAGAGGATGCCCATCACGAGGGCCGCCAGCGCGATGCCCACCAGCATTCCCGCGATAGCCAGGAACAGCGCTTCCAGAAGGAAGAGATTGCGCACCTGTCCGCGCTGCATGCCGATCGCGCGCATTGTGCCGATCTCCCGTATGCGTTCGAACATGGTCATGCGGAAGGTGTTCAGGATGCCCACCATGATGATGACGAACAGGACGACCAGGATGCCGAAGGACACGGAGTTCAGCACGCCGACGATCTGTTTCACCGATGAGAGCATGTCGTCGAGAGTCGTGACGCTGTAGCGGACGCCCGTCCATGTCCCGACACTGGCCGTATCGCCGAAGAATCCGCCCATTCCGAAGCCGCCGACGGCGCTCGTTTTGGTGCGCTCCTTTACGTTGGCTTTCGTCTTCAATTCGGCATAGAGGGCGTCGGCGTAACGATCCATGCCGCTGAGGGAGGGCAGGTAGATCCCGAGGGTCTGGTACTCTCCCGCCTCGAGATTCAACAGCTCATTGACGTACGACAGATTCGCATACGCGGAGAGATCCGAAACGAAGCCCGTATCCGGTGTCGTCGCAACGAGGGTCATGTCCCCGACGTTCTGTTGCCCCGTCACGGTCGTGAGTTGCAGGATGAGCCTGTCACCCACCTGGACGTTGAGCTTCCGCGCGGTCTGCTCGCTGAGAATGAGTCCCTGGGGATTGCTCATGGCGGCGAAGCTCCCTTGCGAGATGATGAGCCGCGAGGTCAGATAGTGCTCGCTCGAGAAGTCGACTCCCTGGACCGATATCTGCGCCTGCTTGCTCTCGAAAATGATCGTGCCGCGCGCCACGGAGCGCTTGGAGATGAAGAGGGAGGGTATACGCGTGTCCTTGATGACCTGCGTCAGGATGGAGTCGTCGCGGATGACCGAGAAGGTCTTTCCCGAGTCGCTTTGAACGCTCCCGGAGACGAATATGTGGCCCGCGGCGATATCAGCGACATTCTCGCTCACGTTCTGCATGAAGGCCCCGGCGAAGCCGTCGATGACCATGATGATGAGAACGCCGAAGGCAATGGCTCCGCCGAGGAGGATGCTGCGCTTCTTCTGTCGATTGAGATTCTTCAATGCCATCACGGCGATTGCGGCCGTGGACCCTTCGGATGTGCGCGCCATATTCTTCTCCTACTCGGCCTGCATGGCCCGCACCGGCGGTACCTTCAAGGCAACCATGACGGGATACAGGTGAGCCACGAGTCCGACTCCGGCCACCATGAGAAGGGTCTTCAGGAATGAAAGCGGGGTGACCGACAGGCTCAGGACCTTGCCGCCGTAAATAATCTGCGTGAAGAAATTGCCCGCGGTGAGGTGCATGAGATTCACGATGCCCACGATCCCCGAAGCGATGACGATTCCAATGATGCCGAAGACAATCGTCACGGCGAGTGTTTCCGTGAGGAACATGAGCCAGACGTAGGGTTTCTGCGCCCCGAGGGCCCGCATGGTGCCGATCTCCCCGGTGCGCTCCATGACGGAGATGACGAGCGTGTTCATCATGATGATGATGGCCACGATGGCGACAATGAGGATGGCGACGTAGAAAACGATCCGTATGACGTCGATGCTCTGCGCGAACGGCCCCGCGGCCACTTTCCAGCCTCCCGCACGGGCACCGATCCCCTGCAATGAGAACCACGCGTTCGTGTCGCGTATGACGGCGTCGGTCTGGCGGGAATCCTTGAGTCGGGCGAGCAGGAAGTGCCAGGAGCCGCCGGTCTTCGGCGCCACAGACGCTGCCACGGCGGTCGCGGGGGCAGCCTCTGCCACGGGCGCGCGGGAAGCCGCGGCGGAAACCGTGGTCTCGGCGGCGCCGAAAATGTCGTTATCGCTCGTCGCGTTCAGGAGAGCCGTTTGGCTCTTCGAGAGAACGACGTTCTCGTCGGAAACGTCGACGCCGCTCAGGATCCGCACCGTGTCGGCATTCGCCCATGCGATCAAGTCCATGCCCTCGGTTTCCGCGTTGAAGTCGACGACGCCGACGATGGGCGCCTCGCGGATCTTGAAGCCGGCACGGCCGAAGCCATTGATGAGGACTTTGTCACCCACCTTCAGATCCGTCTTCAGGCTCTTGTCGGCGGTGGTCAACCAACCGCGGGAAACGAGGATTCCCTCCTGTCCGGGAACGAGATAGCTTCCCGAAACGAGGAACGTGTCATGGAAGAGACCCGGGTAGGTGGTGGGATCCACGCCGAAAAGGAGCGACACGGCCCGCTCATCATGTCCTTCCCGGGTGATCATACCGGCGCCGGTGACCTGGCTCGTCACCGCCGTGACCCGGGGATCGGCCGCCAGATGCGACTGGATCGCATCGAACTCAGGAAGCAGAGGTGTGGTTTCCGACTGGTTGCCGCCCGTGAGGCCGAAGAGACTCACCTGCGATCCCGGCGTGGTCGAGATGCCCGAGACGAAGACGTCACCCGTGTAATTGTCTATGAACATGCGGTGCACGCCGAGGGCCGCCGTGTCGAGCAGGCTGTTGCCGAGCACGATGATGATGACACCGAGAACGACAAGCGACCCGATGATGAGACTCTTCGAGGTGTGCTCCCTGATGTTGCGAAGTGCGATGCGCAGAAGTACCGGCATCGGCCTAGTCCGCCGCGCCGACGGCCACGGGCGCGTTCGAACGCGTGTTCTCCACGACCATCCCGTCACGGAGCCGGATGACGTGATCCGCCACCTCGACTATCTTCGCGTCGTGCGTGGAGAATATGAATGTCGTGGCAAGCTCACGATTGATCTTTTTCATGAGTGTGATGATCTGCTCGCCCGTCGTCGAGTCGAGATTGGCCGTCGGCTCGTCGGCGAGCACGATCCGCGGCTTTGTCACGAGCGCCCGCGCGATGGCGACCCGCTGACGTTGTCCCCCTGAGAGCTCGTTGGGCTTATGCCGACGCCATTGCTCGAGCCCGACCTCGGCGATGAGGCTTTCGATCCATTCGCGACGCTCCCGTTTCGGGGGTCCGCCGGAGCCCATGAGGAGGGGGAACTCGATGTTCTCGTACACATCGAGGACGGGAATGAGATTGAAGCTCTGGAAGATGAAGCCGATGAACTCATGACGCAGGAGGGTGAGCTGGCGATCGGTGAGACCTGCCGTGGGCCTTCCGTCGATATGGACGGCCCCAGCCGTCGGTGTATCGATACAGCCAATGAGATTCAGGATCGTCGACTTGCCCGAACCGGAAGGTCCGGCAATGGAAACGAAATCTCCCTTTTCGATGGCGAAGCTGACGCCTCGCACCGCCTCGACCTCGATCCGTCCGAGGAGATAAGTCTTTTTGACATTTGTCAGCTCTATGATTGTCACGCCGCGCTCCTGTTCTTCCGAATGCTCAATGCGCAAAGGTACGGAAATGGCGGGAACAATCAATGTACGAGGCATGAAGGATTCTAACGCGCTGTTATATCCGGATTCTTGCCGGGCTCGAGAACGAGCGGAATATCAATGGAGAATTGCGTTTCCCCGTCACGCGAGTCCGCCCGGAGCGTCCACCCGTGGCTCGAAGCGACCCACTTCACGACGGACAGCCCGAGGCCGAAGCCCCCTTCCCGACGCGCTCGCGTGCCACGGTAAAACGGCTCGAAGATGAAGGGAAGATCCATTGCGGCGATCTGACCGCGATTGACGATACGCAATTGGATACTCCCGTTTTCGTTGGCCGCCATGAAGCGCAGCGGGGTTCCGGGCTCGGCGTAGCGGAATGCATTCTGCACGAGATTTTCCAATGCGCGGGAAACGAGATCAGCATCCATGGATATTTCTACTTTTTGCGGAATATCGATGGAAAACTCGAACGCCCGGCCGCGCGCTTCGGCCTCGGTGCGGAAAACCGTCATCGCCTCTTGAAGGAAAGGCGCCAACGGCACCGATTCGCGGGACCTTTTCCATTCACCGGTCTCGAGCTTCACGTAATCGATGAGCTGGCTGATCCTGCTTTCCAAAAGCCCCGTCTTGTCGCGAATGATCGCGAGGTACTTCTCGAGCTGGCCTGGATCCGATGCCATGCCGTCGCCGATGGCGTCCAGATAGCCGGTGATGCTCGAGAGGGGCGTCTTCAGGTCATGCGATACGGACATGATCAATCGAGATCGCGCCTCCGCGTCCTGACGCACGCGCTGGCGCATTTCGTCGAAGGCCCGCGTGAGGGAGGCGATTCGATCGCTCCCGTGCGCGGTGAGCACGAAGTCAAGGTCCCCGGCGCTGATGCGCCGCGTCCCCACTTCCAATCGAGCGATGGAGACGTTGATCGAGCGGATGATGAAGATGGACATGAGCGTCATGAAGGCGACCAGGGTCCCGATGAACGTGGTGACCACGACCCCGCCCCCGCTGGGCTGCGTGCCGTTGCCGGCATGGATGCCGACAAGAACGGAAAAGGGGGCACCATCAGGGGCCTTCAGCGTGACGCTGCTGAATGACGTGGCCCGCTTTCCCGTGTCCAGGAGAAAGGCGATCACCGAATCCGAGCGCAGTGACGAATACACGACGCGCCGATTCTCGTCCAGAACGACCAGCTCATTGTCCGGTGCCGCCTTGCCGAGAATTTCTGAAACGCGCACCGGCTCCACCGTGCCGTGCCGGAGATAATTGAGGGTGAGCATAGTCCGTATTGTTTCTGCGGTTCCCATGCGGTCCGGCAGACCGACGAACGTGATGAGCGCGACCAGAGACATGGCGAGAATCGGCACCGCGAGTGTGCCGACGATCAGCAGGACGAATTTAGTTCCCAGATGCATGTTTTGCTCAGCCTCCCACGGCTTCCGCGTTGAATCGGTAACCGCGGCCATGGATAGTCAGCAGAAATCGCGGATTCGCCGGATCCTCCTCGATTTTCTGACGCAATCGTCTGACATAGACGGCCACCGCCGTGAGATCTCCGAAAACCGAGCCCCAAACGCCCTTATAGATATCGTCCGGCGTCATGGCGATACCGGGATGCGTCACGAGATGACGCAGCACCTCGAACTCACGGGTCGAAATTACCACGCGTCGCCCGTCCTTCACGAGGCTGTATCCTTCCAGATCCATGATATAGGGGCCGAAGGCGACGATTTTCGGCTTCGGGGTCTGCCCGCGTCGCAGCATCGCCCGTACGCGGGCCACCAGAACACGCGGGGCGAAGGGTTTTGTAACGAACTCGTCGGCCCCGATTCCCAGACCCATGACGATGTCCTCATCCGCCTCGCGCGCCGAGATGATGATGACCGGTACACTGCTGTCGCGCCGAAAGGTCTGGAGGAACTCGAATCCGTCCATTCCCGGAAGGTTGATGTCGAGCAAGACAAGCTCCGCCCCTTCGGACCGAAAAAGGGCCAGACCGTCCTCCGCGCTTTCGCACAATGTGGCCGTGAGACCGTCACGGGAGAGGTACAGCGCGACGAGCTCCCCGAGCTCGGTATCGTCCTCGATGATGATGATACGGCTTCTCATGGCACGCGGGGATTCCGGAGAAGCTCGGGAGCCTCGTCGTTAGCGGGCCTCATAGCTCATGAGCCCTTCGTATCCGGACCGGCCGGGAAAAGACGCGCAGACCTGGACGTCCCCCTTCGTCACGGCCACGCTGCCCGTGAAGCTTTCCCCGTTCCGTGCGAGATATGACCATTTCCCGCCGTTGATCACGGAAACCTTCGTTGCGTTTGGCACCGACAGGGAGAAATCCACCGTCGTGTCCGCGGCGAGTCTGCCGGAAAGCGGTGCAAGGAGCGTTATACCCCGTGGCCCGTAGTTGTTGTACGTAGAGGGGAAATGTGCGGCATCGCCTTCTCCAGCGCTTGCCTGGACGACATATTCCATGACGCCGGAATAGCTGCGTGCCGCGTCCTTTCTCGCCGCATAGATGCTCAGCGTGTACATTCCCGGGTCAGGAAACGCGCAAAGAACTTCGAAGCCGCCGGGGATGACTTGCGTCAAGGCGAGGCCATCATCATTGTCCACCGAGGCGACAGCCACGACGTCCGCCGGCGCGTTGAATACAAGCCGTTCCCGACCGGTGGAGGTGAAAATCGCCTTGAGATGGCTTCGCGCGCTGACACCCAATGAATAGGCGTCGGGATACACGAAGACCGACTCGAGAAACTCCTGCTGCGACCACGGGGCGGGCAGAAGCTGCCACTGTGAATCATCGGGAAGATGACTCAGGATCATCTGCCCGGGGGAGGCGAAAAAGAAGAAGTCCGTGTACTCCTTCACGAAACGCCGATCGTCCCCGACGTACCCCGCCCCCCACGTGGTGTCAATGAGGCGCCAGACGCCGTCGATTTTCACGGCGTTCCAATCGTGGTTCGAGCCCGTGAAGGGGTCGCCCGGCTTGTACGCGTAGCCCTTGGCGAACCCGCTCACCGTGGCCACCGTAAGGCCCATCTTGTCCGCCAGCTCCTCGAACAACCCCGAGTACCCGGCGCAGACTCCCTTGTGCGTTGAAAGCACATTGCCGGCGCCCTGTCCCGAGGTGACGCCGCGGAAATAGGCGTCCGTGTCGTAGGCGATGTTGTTGGTGACCCAGCGGTACAGCGCGCGCGCTTTCAGGGTGTCGGTTGTCATGCCCTGTGCCAAATACGCGGCGAGGCGATCCGTGTTGGCGGCAGCTGAAGAAGGGGCGGACAGAGCGTGCTCGTCAGCGGCTGCATAGGAAGGGACCGCTTCCCCACGTGCCAGACACGCGGGGGCCACCAAGCATACCAGAATCGCGACACGAGCCACCATCATCTTCATTCTGGTTGAAACATAACAGAGTTCAGCGTGGAATCAAGCCCTGCGCGCGCGCCCGGTGGGCTCCACGTCGGCCCGGCTGCTTCTCGATGCCGTGCGGGAGATCCGGGGCAGTGAAGGCGGCGACGAATGCGGAAAACGGTATCGCAAGGTCGTCCCAGCATTTGCAGGCGAGCACCGAAGAAAGCACCCTTTTCATCGCCCGCGCGCGGGCGATCGTGGCATCCATTTCCGCTATCTTGCTGCGTACGAAGCGCGGCCATTCCCGCGGAGACCGCCCCTGCGATTCCCACGCAGAGATGAGGGTCTGGATCTCGGCAATGGTGAAGCCGACTTCCTTGGTCGCCCTGATGAGGGCGAGCTGCTTGAATGACTCCTCTCCGTAGAGGCGGCGCCCATTCGTGCGCCGTGGCGGCGGCAGGAGACCGATACGCTCGTAATACCGGACCGTCGAGGCCTCGACCCCGGCACGGCTGGCCAGCTGTCCAATGGAAAAATCCGTCATGAGAAATTCCTTGACTTGAAGTTAACTTCAAGTTGTACCGTCTGGCAAGATACCACGATAAAGGGAGGATTGGCTCATGGGGGATGGAAAGCGAGAGAGCTTGGTGACGGACATGCGACAGAGCCCGATCGGGGAGATTCGCCATGTCGCCACGAGGCTGCGGGGCGGTGATCGGGTGCGAAATCTGCTCGTCCGTCTGGGAGTGAATCGGGAAAACTATCGGATACAGCCGGGCATCTACGGCGTTGGGGAGCCCCGCGGGGAATCACCGGTTCTTGTCACCTCCAACTACAAGCTCACCTTCGATGCCCTCCGGAAGGAATTGGGCGGCATCTCCGCCTGGATCCTTGTCCTGGACACCAACGGCATCAATGTCTGGTGTGCCGCGGGGAAACGGACTTTCAGCACGGCGGAGCTCGTCGCCCGCTGCCGTGAATCGGGGTTGGAGCGTCTCGTGAGCCATCGGACGCTCATACTCCCGCAATTGGGCGCTCCCGGCGTTCGCGCCCACGATGTACACGCGCAGACGGGCTTTCGCGTGGTCTACGGACCCGTGCGGGCGTGCGACATTCCCGCGTTTCTCCACGGTGAGCTGAAAAAGACCGAGTCCATGCGCACGGTGCGCTTTCCGCTGAAGGATCGCCTCGTGCTCATCCCTGTCGAGCTCGCCCTTGCGCTCGTGGTTCTGGCAGCGGGATTTCTCCTGACCGTCGGGACTGATTGGCTATCCACGCGGATCTTTTCTCTTCGGAGAGGATTCATCGATTTCGTCCCCTTCCTGTGCGCCGTGCTTGCGGGGTGCGTCGGGGTGCCGATCCTGCTCCCGTACATTCCCGTCCGCTCGTTCGCGCTCAAGGGCTTGATCATCGGAATCGTGGTGGCGGCTCTTGTCTTCCTCGCGGACCGACCGCCGATTCTCCTCGGCATAACGACGACGGTTCTCGTGCTGACCACGAGCTCGCTGTTCGCTCTCTTTTTCACCGGTTCCACGCCATTCACCTCCGTCTCGGGTGTCCGACGGGAGGTGTCGAGGGCTTTCCCCGTGCTCGTACCGCTTATGACCGTGAGCATTCTCGCCGGGTTCGTGCTCAAGATCGTCGCGGCCCGTTAGGAGGAAACGATGAAAATGCGCTATTTACGCAACACGGTGAGCCTGACGATCGATGCGGAACGGTGCACGGGATGCCTGATGTGCATTTCCGTCTGCCCGCACAATGTTTTTGCCACGGAAGGAAGAAAAGTCCGCATCGCGGATCGGGACGCGTGCATGGAGTGCGGTGCCTGCGCCAGCAATTGTCCTGTCGACGCCATTGCGGTGAACACGGGCACCGGGGGGGTCATGCCGGTCCTGGAGGAGATAATGAAGAAGGACGCCGCCCGATAATTCCCTCGGGACGACCGTCCGACGGTTTTCCTTTACGGCCGGTGACGGGCGTGCTAAGGTTTTAAAATGACAAGGACAGTGTTATCGATGCTCGACGAGGCCGCCGAAAAGTGGGGGTCTCAGGGCTACGCCCACCGGAGAGTTGACGCAGGGTGGGCGGCCGTTTCCTTTCGCGCGGCGCGCGAACAGGCGCGCGCTTTCGCCGCGTGGCTGCTCCTCCAGGGGGCGCGCAAGGGCGACGCCATGGTCATCATCGGGGAAGGCTCGCCGGAATGGATCGTGAGCGAGCTCGGGCTGCTCACGATCGGCTGCGTTTCCGTTCCCCTTTCCATCAAGCTTCTCGAGGAGGAGATCCCCTTCCGCGTCAACCATTCCCAGGCCTCGGGTATCATCACCTCGAAGAATCAGCTCCGCAAAGTCCTGGCCTCATTGAAGAGCGCGGAAAACACGGCGCTTCGCATCGTCTATCTCGATGACGATCCCGACTGGGCGCGCGCCGAGGCGGCGACATTCGGCGTGACGCCGGATCGGGTGACAGGGATCGCAGAAGCGCTCGCCGCCGGGGGCGCGGTCATGGACCAGAAGGGTCCCGAAATCGACCGGCTCAGAAACGGCATTGGAGAAGAGGACACCGTCACGATCTGCTACACATCGGGAACGACGGGCAATCCCAAGGGCATCATGCTCACCCATCTCAACTATTGGACAAACTGCCAGGACGCGGTCAAAGCGATCGCCCTTCCGTTGGGGTGGAAATCCCTCATCATCCTTCCCGTTGATCATTCCTTTGCCCACACCGCGGGCTTGTACACGGCGTTGGTCTGTGGCGTGTCGCTGTACTTCGTCGACTCCCGCGGCGGAGGAATCGGAACGCTGCGCAACATCCCGATCAACCTGCTCGAGGTCCAGTCGCATTTCCTGTTTACCGTCCCAACGCTGACGGCCAACTTCATGAAGAAGATCATCGCCGGCATCGAGGAAAAAGGCGGGATCATCGAAAAGATCTTCAAGGCCGGCATCAAGGCCGGCATTGCGTGGAACGGCAATGGTTTCCACCGCCCGCCCCTGGGCGTACGCGCGAAAAGCTTCTTTCCGTATTTCGCGGCGCGACTCGTCGTCTTCAAGACCGTTGCAAAAAAGGTGTTCGGAGGCGCCATCCGGTTTTGCGTCGGTGGCGGGGCGCTCCTCGACGTGAAACAGCAGGAGTTCTTCGCCGCCCTTGGCGTGCCCGTCTATCAAGGCTACGGTCTCACGGAGGCCGCCCCCATCATCAGCACGAACACCCCGGGACGTCACAAGTTCGGTACCTCGGGCATCCTCATGAAATCCCTCGAGCTGAAGATCGTGAAATCGGATGGCTCCATTGCCAGCGCCGGCGAGACGGGCGAGATCGTCATTAGGGGCGGCAATGTCATGAAAGGTTATTTCCGAAATCCCGAGGCGACGTCGCAGGCTCTGCGCGACGGATGGCTCTATACCGGCGACCTCGCCTTCATGGACACGGATGGTTTTCTCGTCGTGGTCGGACGCGAGAAGGCGCTCCTCATCGCGGAGGATGGGGAGAAGTACAGCCCCGAAGATATCGAGGAGGCCGTCACCTTCTCCACGAGCGTGATCGACCAGATCATGGCGTATTGCGATCACCGCAAACACACCATCGCGTTGATCACGCTGGACACCGCGCGGGTCGAGCAGGTGATCAAGGACCGGGGAATTGCTACCGCCGAGACGCTCCTTCCCCTTCTCAAGGAGGAGCTCTACAAGTTCCGTCACGATCCCAAGGCCAAGAAAGTGCAGGCGGCCTGGGTGCCTTCGGTATTTCAGATTATTCCCGAGGCCTTCAGCGAAAAGAACGGCACCGTCAATTCAATGATGAAGCTGGTGCGGCACAGAGTCGTGCAGGTGTACGGCGACCTGATCGAGTACGCGTACACCGTCGAGGGATCGAGGACCGACAACGAGCGCAACCTGGCCGCGCTTCGCTCGATGTTCAAGCTCGGCTGAGGCGTTTCACCGGATGACGGAGTATCGTCCTCAGTCTTTCCGCGGCCGCCCGACGCGGGTCGCCGAGATAGATCTCGTGGTGCCGGCCGCGCAGCGCATAGCCCTGCTTCTCCACGAACGCGTGCAGCGTTTCGACCGTGGGACCTTCGTTCGCGTACGGGCCGATGTGCATGATCTGCGCGCAGCGGCCCTCGGCGAGTTTTTCGAACCGAACCACCGGGAATCGGGGGAACTTCGCCTTTTCGCGCGCCGCTGAGAGGGCTTTGAGCGCGTCCTTTTTCGTGACGATACTCGGCAGGCCGATGAGGAGCGTCCACTTCCAGTTTTCCCGCCGTGCGGTCATGAAGTCAGTGACATCCTCGGCGTCCCATAGACCTTCCAATGCCGTGACCGGATAGTCGATGTCCTTCTCCTTCTTGAACATGAACTTCAGCGTGTAGGCAACGCTGTAAAGGGATCCCACGGCCTCCTGGAATACCTGGCTGTTCGGGTCGCCCTTGCCGTCCACCATGAGACAATTCATGTCAGGCACTTCGAGGAGGCACGGCTTTCGCACCGATGCCGTGTAAAATGGCTTCAGGCTCTTTCTCAAGTCGATTTTGGTCATTGTCGTCTCCGCTCACTCACAGGGGCTTCACGGGAATATGGAGGTCGAACACGAAGCCCTTTTGCGTCGGCTCCCCGATGTACGATTCGAACGGCGGCGCATCGTCGGGTTGGAAGCCGCTTCGCGGCAGCCATTCGCCATACATGAAATCATAGGCGTTCATGAAGGCTTTCTCGCCGCCGGAGAATCGCGCCACGGCGTATTTTCCGGGTCGGACGTTCATGACACCGACTTCGCCTTCCGGTTGGGCACGATCGTCCACCGCGACGCACGCGTAGTAGCGGCATTTGTCTTTGGGAGTGACGGCGGGGTTGTCGAACGACATCCCGAGAACGCGCATGTCCGGGCTCAGGAGGCCGCGCGGCCCCGCCCAGGCGAACAGCGTCTGAAAGGCCTCGGCAATGCCTGAGCTTTCCTCGTAGCCTTTCAAATGCTTCACGTACGCGACACGAAACGGTGCGATCTGGTCGACCCGTACGACAGGGGTCTTCTTCATAGGCTTCCTCCTCGTTTGATTCTGCACTCCTGGAGGAAAGCTATACTCTTGATCCGCCGTCCGTTCATTTCCGTTCTTGCGATTCGTTTGTCGGTTCTTGCGCATTTCATACCCGCCGTTGCGCCAGTCGCTGGGCGTCATGGAAAAGCGCGCCTTGAAAAGACGGCTGAAAAGCGCGGGGGTGGAGAATCCGCACTTCAGCGCGACCTCCGTCATTGTCAGGCACGGGTCGCTGACGAGCAGCCCTGCCGCTTTTTCAAGGCGCAGCCGGCGGATGTATTCCGCCGGAGCTTCACCGACATGCGCGGAGAAGATCCGATGACAATGGAAGGGGGAAAAGTTGGCGACCGTGGCCAGGCGCTCCAGGGGGATCTCCTCGCCCAGATGCTCATCAATGAATTGGAGCGCGGCGTTGATCCTCCGCGCGTATTCCTTCTGCGTTCGACCCGATGACGGGCTCACCATCGGCCTCCTGTTAGTGTCGCGCAATGACGCTCGCTGGGCGGCGTGGCGGAAAAAATGATCACACGCCCGTCATGATCGTCAGGACGGGAGCTCGGTGCTCACGCCCCACTCCTGCGCGCCCCTTTCCCGAGCGAATACGCCGAGAAGCGCGCCGTTGAGAAGGTAGAGGCGTGAGGCGATGGATATCAAATTGGGAACGAGGCCGTGAAGCTGCGCTTCGCGAAGCAACTGAAAGTGATCGAGCACGTCCTCTGGTACGAATAGCAGGAGCCCGATCCCCAGGAGGAGATAGGGGCCGCCTCCGCGTCTCAATCCGATCACGAGCACCAGCAGCGCGATGGGCTCCGAAAGCAGCGTGTCGAGCACCGGCCGGACAAGCGCCAGAAGATGACGCGCAGATGCATGGTTGCGCGGCCCCTGGTACAGGAGAAGCCACGGGAAGAAGACGACGGCGAAAATCAAGAGGATCGCGACGATACCAACGACGCCATAGAGCGTGCGCTGGCGTCTCGAGAGGATGATGAGCCGGACCGGTGACGCGATGAGGACGGTGAAGAACAGGAGAGGAAAGAATGCCGCTATGGAGAAAATTTCATCTACCCAGGCATCTCCCGCGGGAATGAAGGGGTCCATGAGGGAACCAGCGGTGAGGATGACGAGGCCGCAAAACAACAAGAGCCACGCGCCGAGCAATACCCCGTTCTCCCGGTGCCGGAAGGCGGCAATGAGCACTGCCGCGAGTGTGCAGACCGAAAGCACCGCGATGACAATGGGCGAGCTTGCCGTGGTGGCCACGAGCTCGATGGGAAGTGGAATATCGAGGAAGAAGAGACCGGCAACGACGAGGATGGGATAGAGCGCAAGAAATATCACCATTTTCGTTTCTTTCTCCCCAGGGGACCGAAGGCGCGAGCGCGCCGTTCGTCCAGCGCACGGCCCAATTTCGGCGCACCGTCGAAAATCCGGGCGAACCGTATCCCGGCGCCGTCACGCTGTCGGTGGACCAATTCGATGGAGGCTTCCAGTTGCACGGAGCCCCACGACAGGGTGACCGGGGGCCCGCCCTGTTCCGGCTCCCAGCCCGATTCCCCCATGATCTTCGCCCCGCCTTCACCGATGTTCGTCACGGGGAAGAGCTCGACCCTGCCGGCCTGCCCGATGCGCAGCTCCGCCTTTGTATCTTTTGGCACGGCGAATCGAGGAGCGGACCGCTTCGGCTTCAGCTGCCGCTGTCGCAGCGCGAGGTCGATCAGCCGCTCAGTGTGCTCCTCTCGTCGAAACGGCTTCACGATCACCCCGGCGACGTGCAAGCCTTGGGCGTCGTGCACGTCATCGAAGTTGAATCGGCTGGCCAGAAGGACCAGCGCGGAGCCGCCCGTCCGGGCGCTCAAGCCGGCCGCGAGCATGCGCCACTCGCGCGCCATGCCATCCACGTCCATCACGACGAGCGCCGGCATTGAGACCTGAAATATGGGAGGGGTCTCGGAGACCTGGGAAGCTTCGATGACGTGGAAATCCAGGGTTTCCAGGGATTGGGCGATGGGTTGTCGAACCAGGAGAGTCTTGCCGATAACGACCGCATTCAGGGGCATCGTGGCTTCGATTCTACCCGTCAGGGCTCATTTTGACCAGCGATTGTCCGTCCAGCAGCCGATTGATATCCGTCTTATGTCGGGAGTAGAATTCGCCCGCCAGGAATGGCGAGAGGGAGGAGTCAGATGCCGCATCCCTTGGTGCTGCAGTTGCGATTCACACGCTCGGAGTTCAAGCGCGCCGCGAAGGTTTCAGAGGTGGACGCGATGAAGCGCATAAAGCCCATGAACAGCATCAGCTGGACCATCGGGCATCTTGCTTGGCAGGAGCAGCGGTATTTCCTCTTCTTCCCGACCGGGAAGATCCTCATCCCCGAGATTCAGGAGCGATACGCTTTCGGCGCGCCCCATAGCACGCCGGCCGCAAAAGAGATGTGGGCCGCGTGGCGAAAGATAACGAAGGCGGCCGACGAATGGCTGGACTCTTTGACCACGAAGAAGCTTCAGAAAATGGTCGTCATGAAAGGAAAAGAGACGGACCTCATGTACGGGAATCTTCTCCAGCGCGTTATCTACCATTATTGGTACCACATCGGGGAAGACATGGCCGTCCGCAAGATCATGGGGCATACGAAGTTCGGATATTTTGTGGGTGATATCGACGGGAAAGCGCCCTACACGCCGGAATAGAAATGCGACGAGGCCGGGCCGCGGCTGGCGCGCCACGAGCCTCGTCGGGAGCCCCCGGTCGGCGCCTACTCTCCGCTTTCCATGTGAACGTACATCGACTGCAGCGCGACCTTGCCCGGCCCCGTGAATCTATTCATCACGAGATTCATTCCCGCCAGCATCCCGGCGGAAAGTCGCTGCATGGTCGTTTCCATTTTCACCTGGGGATCCTTGTACAGCCATCCACCCGGCTCGATGTCGATCTGTTCTCCCGCGCCCAAAACCTTCTCGAATACGTTCCCGTACCCATGGAGCCAGAGAATGCCGTCGCTCTCGGGGGCCTTGAACTTGTCAACGAAGAATCCGGACCCGCCGAACAGAATGTTCGCCGCGCCTTTTACCCGCTCGAAGCTGTAATCGATATTCCCCGTGGCGGCAAGAAACTGGTGCTCGCGCACATGGAGCTCCTGGCCCTTTGTCAGGTGTATCGCGGCGATATGGCCCGCCCCATCGCGGCTGAAGGCGATCTGACCCTGGCCCTTGGCCTCGGTGACGAAGATCTGGATGCCCGCCATCATCCTCTTCATGGCGCCCTTCATGGCCTTGATCGTTATGGCCACGCTGGGATGCTTCCAGAGAAGAATATGGTGTTCGAAGTATACTGAGCTGCTCGGAGAGAGCTCGACAGTGAGAACAGGAACCAGCTCCCCGTCGAGGTGATACGTGACCCCGCCGAATGTTTCCGCTTGTGCGGCTGTGGCAACGAGAACAGGACGTTCCATGTGAGCCTCCTATCGACAAAGTGTAGTTCCGCGTGGAAGGGCGGTCAAACCAAATTCGCTATCTCCAAAATATGCGATAAGCCAGATTCAATAATTGTCAAAAACCCATGCGGGATGCACTATCTCGAGCCCGTCGGGCGCGGCCCATCGACGCATTTGACCATAAAAGCACAATAGGTTAAATTAACAGAGATAGAGTATCATCCTAGGGTTGCCACCACGCCTCGGCGGGAGGGATCGGTCATGATCGTCGACATCATCATCCTTGCGCTCCTCAACAAAGGAAGGATGCACGGATATGAAATCAAGAAACACGTTGATCGAATCCTCATGGGCAAGGCACAGATGAACAATAACCTGCTCTATCCGGCACTTCATCGATTGGAAGGCATGGGAGCGCTGGAAAAAGAGGTCCAGGCACAGAAAGGCAAGCCGAATCGACACGTGTACGGCATCACATCGGTGGGAAAAGAGATTCTTCACGACATGGTGGGACAGTACAGCGAGGCCGACGCGGCCGATGACGGAGAGTTCCTATCGCGACTCGCTTTCTTCGACCTGATTGCTCCGGCCGACCGTGCCCGTATCCTCGAGCTGCGCGCCCGAGAGCTCAAGCGACGGCTCGACCACCGCGCGGGCCTCACGGCGCAGTACATTGACGATTATGACTCTCCCTGGATAGTCCGACTCATGGCTTTCGAGAAGGACAGGCTGGAGAGAGAGATTGCATGGATCGAAGAGCTCAAGAATCAGGTCCGACCCAAGCGCGCATCGCGCGCACGGCGGACGGAAGCGGAGGATCTTTCATGAATGAGCGTCTCGGCGCCCCTGGTAGCGGTGGACGCCTTCCTTTTATTGCGCAGCTCGGACTGCTCATGGGACCGTTTCTTTCTATGGTAGACAGCAACATCGTCAACGTAGCGCTGTCCCCGATGGCTCAGGCCCTCCATGCGTCGCTTCACGACGCGCAATGGATCGTCTCGGCGTACCTGCTGGCCTTGTCGGCCGTGCTCGCCTGCTCGGCCTTCCTCGCCAAGCGTTTCGGGACCGTCCGCGTCTATGTAATCAGCATGGCGGGCTTCACGATCGGCTCGGTGCTCTGCGCCCTGTCTCCGTCACTGGAGTTTCTCATCGCGGCGCGTGTCTTCCAGGGAGCATTCGGCGCGCTCCTCGTGCCTTTGGCCATGACGCTGCTGATTCCCCGCGAGAAGGACGGGGCGGCGCAGATGTCACCCATCCTCGGAATCATCCTGTTCATGGCCCCGGCGATCGGACCAAGCATCGGTGGGCTTCTCATCCAGGTGAGCGGCTGGCCTTTGATCTTCCTCATCAACATACCGTTCGCGATCTTCGGGCTCATCGTGGTGGCTCTTATTCCCCGTCAAAGCCGCGAGCAGCGGGGCGCCCCTGTTCGCTTCGACCTCTTCGGCATACTGGCGCTTTCACTCGGGGTCGTCGGCGTCACGTATGGCGCCACCAACGGGCCGACTGACGGCTGGTTTTCCTCCGGGTCGCTTCCCTACTGGGTTTGCGGCGCGCTGCTCATTGCCGTGTACGCACTATTCGGCCAGAATCGCGAGCACCCGGCCGTCAACCTGAAACTGCTTGCCGATCCATTCACCTCGGCGGCTATTGGCATCGCCACGCTCACCTCGGTGGTCAACTTCGGCATGGTGGTGATCGTGCCGATCTTCATGCAGTCGCTCCAGCGCCAGTCGGCCCTCACGACGGGGCTCGCACTGATTCCCCAGGCGCTCATGAGCGGGGTCGGGACTGCCCTCAGTAATCGCATCACCAAGAAACTCGGGATCTTGCCCACCGTGGTCGCGGGGATGCTTCTCGTCACGGGGGGTACCGTGCTGCTCCTACTCATCGGGCTCGCGACCACCCCATGGGTAATGTCGCTCGCCCTCATGGGCCGGGCATTCGCCATCGGGTTGGTGGTGCAGCCGCTCCTCCTGATGTCGGTCGGCCGCGTAGCCGAGCACGACGCACCGGATGCGAACACGCTCTTTATGATCGCAAGCCGCATTGGCGGAGCAGCGGGAATCGCGCTGCTGGTGACGTTCTTCCAGGTCAGGTCGCAGGCTCTGGCAAAGACACAGGGGCTGGCCGGCGCGGTAGCCGGCTTTCACGAGACGGTATTGATTCTGACCGCAGTTTCTTTGCTGGGTCTTCTCCTTTCGGTGTTGTTCCTGCGCCAGCCCGCGGCCAAGATCGCGGAAACCGCCACGGACACCGTGGGCGGCCTGGACATGTAGAACGGCCGCCTCGTGCGGTGGAATCGGCGCGGCCGGCGGACCCCCGGCCGTAGTCGTTCATTGACATCTCGTCATGGAACCGAAGCAAAGACCTCACCGCCAGCCCCTTCGACCATGAACGATTTCGCAGACGTGGCGCCTCACCCCCTGTTTGTCTTCTCCATGCTCTTTTGCGACCTTCTTTCACCAGGGAGGTCTCATAGGTGAGAGTATCCTACGTCGAGCCGCGCACTGAGCTCAGGCCCTACGTGCAATCGATCTGGGTATTTGAAAGCCATGTCGGGCTTCCATTGTCCGACCACAGTCTGGCAGCGCCTAATGGATGCGCCAAGCTGATCTTCAACTGCGAAAACTCGCTGATCACCGACGCAATGGGCCGTCGCAACCGGAGCCAGGAACAGAGTCTCTACTTCATAGGAGTCAGGAGTGTCCCCGTCTCACTGAGCTCGACACCGAGGATGACCTGTTTCATCGGAGTCGAGTTTCACCCCTGCGGAGCCTATCCGATTCTGAAGATTCCCATGGACGAGCTGACAGACCGACGTCTGTCTGCCGACGAGCTCTCCGGAACCTGGAATCAATCGCTCACCGAAATACTTCGAAATTGCGAAGGCGTCGGAGGAAAGATCGATTTCATCCAGGACCGGCTCTGGCAATGTGTAAGTCACGGCCAGCCTCAGAATCCCCTTGTCGCCTTCTGCGTGGACTTCCTGAAACGGTCGAATGGCTCCGCTACGGTTCTCGATCTGGAACGACGGACCGGCTACGAACGGCGTCATCTCGAGAAGCTGTTCAACGAGAATGTCGGGGTGCCTCCGAAAATGCTGGCAGGTATTTTCCGTTTTCAGAGCTTCCATCGGAAACTTGCGCATGCGGCATCCTTCGAGTCAGTACGCTCAGACGTGCACAAGTATTTCTACGACGAAGCGCATTTCAACAAGAGCTTCAAGAAGATGACCGGATTTTCACCAAAGCATTACTTCTTGAAGGTTCCGAACCGATTTGGTCGTCTCCTCTCCCAACAGTAGCGATTCGCTTTTTTACAATGCTTTGGCGTCACGACAGCTTATCTTCTGCGAACGAAAGGAGACTGCAATGGCGGATATCCTGCATGAATTGAAGATCAAAGCACCGGCTGGCCGCGTCTATCGGGCCCTTGTGGATAAGGAGGGCCTGTCTGGTTGGTGGATCCCTGGTGTGCTCACCCAATCGAGAATCGGCTCGATCGTCGAGGTCCCGTTCACCGGTGCCGCGCTGAAGTTGAAGATCGACCGCCTGGAGCCGGGAAAGAACGTCAGCTGGTCGGTGGTAGAAGGGGTCTCAGACTGGGACACTACTCTGATCACCTGGGATCTGACCCCGGTCGACGGGGGCACCAATCTGCTGTTCGCACATCGGGGCTACGCCTCGACCGAGGGTATGTTTGCCCGGTTCAACATCTCGTGGGCGTGGCACATCATCAGCCTCAAAGATTACGCCGAGACGGGAAAGGGTGATCCCGGACCGGCGCCGTGGTTCCGGCCGTAGGATCAACTGTCGGGCAGCTCGTCCACCGACCTTCAGGCTAACGCTGCGTAGGCGATTCCGAGCCCGGCGACCACGGCCGCCAGTGCCACGTCCAGCCGCCAGGACATCGGCGGAGCGAACTTGTAGACGAGGACCAGGGCCGCCAACACGACCGTCCATGTCAGGCTGGACATGCCGATCAAGACCATTGCAACCATCAGGCCAGCACTGCAGCCCAGACAGCTCAACCCGTAGCGCCACCCGGCGAGGGCGCCGGCGCGAACAAGGTTGAAGGGAAGAGGACCGTGCAATGCACAAACCTCGCGGCACCGGTCCTGGCTCATGCGCTTGAGCGGCGTCAGCGCGTAGATCGCGGCCAGTCCGAGCGCGACGCCGCCGGCAAGGGCTCGATTGTGCCCGGACATACCGAGGGCGTTGTAGGCGAAGTAGCAGCCGACCCCGAAGGCGAGCCAGATACCCAGGTAGACAAGCATGAGCACGGCAATCGCGACCGGCCGCGCGCGACGGCCGTCCGCCTGTCGCGCGAAGCGGTACACGAGAGGGATCGCCGAGGGCAGCATCATGGCGGCCATCATTTCCGTCCAGGTGGTTGCGAAAGACCAAACGGGGCCAATGCCCATCATCATGCCCGAGCTCAGCATCTGCCATGTCGTGACCGCCCAGGCTGCGACCGCTACCGCGAGCACGACGGCTACCGTTATACCATCGGCCGCCATCTTCACGCCTCGTGGCGCAACCGACACACCGGTAACTCCGATCCCGCAGGCGGGACAGAAGCCGAGCCGGCGTTCCGGCCTGGCCAAGCGCAGCTTCAGCACAAGTCGATGCGTGTCCATTGGCACCTCAGGCCTCGTACTCGTCGCGGCGGCGTACCCATATTTGACCCGAATCGCCTTCGTCACGACCCTTCGGTGCCAGGTCCATGTAGTGGTAGGCGACGTTCAGCATATCGAGCCCGCGCGCGTAGGTTGAATAGGTGTGGAAGAAGCGGCCATCGCCGCCCTTGAGGAAAACGCTGATGCCCGGCGCCTCCGACATCGAGCTCCACCGGTTCATGCCATAGTTGTAGTCGACCTTCCCGGCGGCGCGCTCGTCATCGGTGAATGAGACGCGGTAGTCGAAGTTGAAATCGCTGCCGACCGATGAATACCAAGGAAAGCCCCAGCCCATGCGCTTCTTGTAGGCTGCGATTGCCGGGTAGGGCGCGCGCGAGACGGCGGCCATTGTGATGTCGCGGTGATTGAGGTGGACGGTGATGCCGTTGAAGTTGTCCATCCAGAAGGAACAGGAGAAGCAAGGGGCGTCGGCCGTCCACGTCGTTTTGGCTCCCGCGGTTTCGGGGTTGAACATGGCGTGGTACACGATCAGCTGGCTCCGGCCGTCGAACAGGTCGCCGAGAGTCTGCGCGCCTCGCTCGCTTGCGAACGTGTAGTTCTTCTCGACCAGCTCCCAGGGCAGCTCGCGGCGCTCGCGGCTCAGCTGGTCGCGCAGGCGCGTAAACTCCTTCTCCTTGGCGAGGTGCTTCTTCCGTGCCGCGACCCACTCGTCATGCGACACAACACGGTGCTCGGCCATCACCATCCTCCTTATTGGTCACCGGCGGCCACCCGCCGGGCGCGATCCGCTCTATTCCCGAAGGAAAAAATAGAGCATTTTCGAAAGCAAGCATTGTAAAAAAGCGAACTGCTGCGAGGATTCATGATATGGCAGGGGCTTGGAACACGCTTTGTGAGGCCGCCGCCTTCTTGGGCATCGAAAGAGGCTTCGACCGCCACTCACCCTTCTCGTGTGGCATGATCCCGTGAGGAACCGCGGCGCCCCGTGAGCTACCGTTCAGACTGTGTACTGAACCATTCCGCCAGCTTCATCGGCGTACTCTATTTCCGACCTGCTGGTCTTGAGGTCCGTCGTCAACGTGCAGACGGCCTCGCCGTTCTGCCAGCGGAGGCGCAGGGCATCATCTTCCGACTTCATGAGCTGAAAAATCCCATTGAACGCGGGATATTCGTTTCTGAACCGAATGAGCTTCACCAGTCTCTGGACTACCGCGGTTCGGACCCGCGCATCGATTTCCTCGAGACTGTAGTTGTGCCGGTTTACTTCCCGCCCTTCACCCGTCCGCCGGACTGCCTCCGCGTCGTTTTCTCCCGCGAGCAGCCCCATGTAGTATACCTGAGGTATGCCCGGCACGAAGAACTGGAGAGCTCGAGCGGACAGGTAAGCGTCGTCGTTATGGTCGAGCACGGAATAGTAGGAACACCGGATCTGGTGGACGTCGAAACCGTCGGGATCCTTGTGCTCCGGTGAGAGAATGAGGCTCAGGTTTGCGCCCCGTTCCACGCAGGTGCCTACGACTTTTCTCGCGTCGTCGCTCTCGTAAAGCCCGTCGAGGTCCGGCTTTATGGGAACGCCATCGTGACAGTCGAGCATCGTGAATTGTCGATGGGGACGCATGGCCAGGTACCGTTTCAGCTTCCTGCTTTTCCTGAGGAGCAGAGCTTCGAGTATCGTATAAGGAAGGATGAAATCATAAATCCAGCAGCCATGGTCGGACAGGCTGAGCTGAGTTGCAAAGTGCGCATGGAGCTCGGGCAGGAGCTCGATCCCGAAAGAATCTGCGATTGAGCGGATCCAGTCGAGGAATTCGTATATCTCCGGTTCCACGAAAAAACAGCTCGTCCCGATCTTCTTCACGACATAGCCTATTGCATCCAGGCGGACCATTCTCACGCCGTTGCGGCTGAAACCGCGCATGAACTCGATCATGAGCTTCCGATACTGGTCAGCACGCCAATCCATATCAATCTGGTCGGAGGGATCTTGCTTGCCGAAGGTGGTCCAGACCACTTCCTGCTCGCCTGAGTCCTCGATGGTGAACCGGGAATACGGCACCGATCTTCGCAAGAAGATCTTTGCCAGATCCTCCTGAGAAGGATTTCCGTCTGACCAAATTTTGTCCAATGTGAGAAAGAGGTTCGCCCAAGGCGACCGACGGCCTCTCTTCAGAAAATCCATGAAATACTCGGATTGCCGGGAGATGTGGTTCACCATCAGGTCAAGCATGATCGGAGAGTGACGGCTGATTTGCCGGATGTCTTCCCAGCAGCCGAATCGCGGCTCGATCTCACCGTAGGTCAGGGGAGAGAACCCCCTGTCTCCCGAGGACGGAAATGGAGGAAGAATGTGGACCCCACCCTGAAAGAGGCCTTGGAAGTGCGTCAAAAGCACATGGTCGAGAGCCTTCAGTGTCCCTCCGAGCGAATCCGGATACGTGATGAGTTGAACCTGATTCTTTACCGACATGCCATGCCTTGCCCGTTAGATGATTGCGATCACATCGTAGTCATTTGTAATGACGAAATCCGCGAGATGACGATGCCCCGCGATGATCATATGCTCCCGGGTGAGGACCTGCTCGACGAATGAATCCTGAGCTTCCCCGCCTCGGTTTCTCTTCACTCTGTGCTCCCGGGTGTCGCGGCGAGTCCTGGCAATGAAGACCCTGGTGTCTACGTGTTTCAGCAGGGACGTGTAGGTTCCCTCCGCGATGACCACCGCGACGCCCGCCAGGCTTATCCTTTCTTCTCCTATGCGGTCGTTGTCATAGTCGACAAGCGGCTTGATCAGCTCCGGCCTGCCCGCGACCGCCTCCCTCAGGTTACCCTCTAGACGCTCCAAATCTACCTCGACATGGGGTCCGAGCCACTCCGGATCAACCCTCCTCCTGGCGTCGTTCGACCGCGGCGGAAGCATGAAATAGTCGTCTTGGCCCAAGATGACGGATCGAACTCCGAGCTTCGAGAGCTCATCCGCAATCGCTTTCGCTGTCTCGGATTTACCGCTTCCCGATTCCCCGGCAACGCTGATGACGTACCGCGCGGGCTTTGTTTTCACCCGTTGGATGATTGCGGGCGCGATTGCTCCGGCTGCTTTTCGATGATTCTCTTCCACCAGGATGACGTCGCCCTTCATTCACCGTACCCTCCCGCGCACCTTCGTGAGACATGCGGATGACTGTTCTGTCACACCATGAAACAACTTTCATGAAATAACTTTCAAGAATGATATCACCTCAAAAGGCACAAAGTCAACGATCCAGCAGCAAGGGGCCGTCCCGGAGCCTGCCATATCTCGTGCCCTCTGACGGGGGGATGTGTCATGGGATCACATCGTCATGGTATAGTCTTGTCCATGGGAAAAACAACGCGCTGCGCGCGCGTCAACATCGGGAAAACCCTCGCGCGGCTTCTCCTTGCGTTTGGCCTCGCCGTCCCGCTGATGGCCTGCGGACCCTGGAAGGGGCCATCCTCAGGGGCGAATCTGCCCCGCAAGATCCAAGTCATGGCGTCAGACGGCTGGATCTACGATGTCATGGGAGAAAACGCGAAGCGGTTCGAGAAAGAGACTGGAATCAAGGTCTCCTTTACGATCTATGCGCCGCATGTGTACTTTCGGGCGCTGCAGACAATGCTCGCATCCGGGGAAGCAGCCGACATCTTTCTCATGCAATCCACGAGGTGGTACTTGGGCAGCGAGATCGATCCCCAAAAGTGGTGCATCGACCTGACCTCGGAGGAGTGGACGAAACGCCTGAAGCCGGAATGGCTTCCCGCCGTCTCCTACAAAGGACGGGTCTACGGACTCATCGTGTGGGACGACACGCTGGGATGGGTCTACACATACAACGACAAAATATTCCGGCGGCTCGGTCTCTCGGTGCCGCGGACATACGCGGAGTTCGTCGCGGTCTGCGAGCAAATCAAGCGGGCCGGTATCGTTCCGATCTACGAGCCCGGAGCGAGCCGATGGCACACCTCTCTTACCTTCTTCGAGATGGGCGCTACATTCGAGGAGCGGGATCACGGACTCTACGAGCGGCTCAACACGAATCGTTTGAAATTCGCCGATTATGAACCGTTCCACCAGGCTCTCGCCCAGATTCTCTCCGCGGCCAATCATGGCTTTTTTGGGAACGACTTCATGGCCGACACGATCGAAGGATCAAAAACGGCGCTCCTCTCGGGGGCTGCCGCCATGACACTGAACAAGATCGGCTTCGCCCGAAGCGTGTTGAAGACAAACCCCGATTCTGGCGCACAGACCTGGGGGATGTTCCCCATCCCCTGGCTGGACAACGGCACGGTGAGCATCGAGCGCTCGGCGCCCACGTGGTTCGGAAACGCGAAAAGCCGGGACCGCGCGGCGGTTCTCCAGTTCTTCCGTTTCCTTACCCGTGACGACAGCCTGTATCGGTACGCGAGCGAACAGCCCGAGGGCATCAGCCTATCCTTCCCCACCAAGCCCGTGCCCCTTCTGCCGAACGAACAGGCGTTCGTTGGATCGGCGCGGTTTGGCGGAGAGCCGTTCCAGGGCGGGGTCAAGTACATCATGACGCAGTGGATGGAAATCGAAGCCGATTTCGAATCGATGCTCGCCGGGGCGCTCAGTCCCGATGGGTTCCTCGCGGCTGTCGACACGCGTCGGGCCAACATGGCCGCCGCAGCCCGGGATTCTGCGTGGCCGCCTACTCTCACCGGCGCATCGAGTCCCTGAACGCGGTGGGGTTCTGCCCTGTCTCCCTTTTGAACAGACGGGAGAAATACAGCGCATCATCGTAGCCTACCGCCGCGGCGACCTGTTTGACCTCCATCAGCGGGTGTCCCGCGAGCAGGCGCTTCGCCTTCTCGATGCGCATGCGGATCAGATCCTGCGTCGGAGTGCAACCCTTGATCCGTCGGTAGAGCCGCAGGAGATAGGCAGCCTTGCACCCGAACGCCGCGGCCAGCCGCTCGAGCGAGTAGGGGAGGCGGAAGTTCTCCTTGAGATACAGCTCTACCGAATCCGCCAGATCCTGCTCCCGCGATCCCATCCGATCCAGCCCGAACTCCGCGTCGATCGATCCTGCCGAGGCCTCCAGCCGGATGCGGATCCTGCGGAGTGTCTCCTGCAGCGCCGGGACGTCAATCGGCTTGAGGATGTAGTCATCCACCCCGAGCTCGATCGCCCTCCGTGCGTAGTCGAACTCGCTATACCCCGAGACGATCAGAATCCGGAGATCCGGATTGGTCCGACGAATCCGCTCCACCAGCTCGAGCCCCCCGAGGACCGGCATCTTGATGTCGGTGATCAAGAGGTCCGGCAGGTAGCGCTCCACGAGCTCCACGGCCTCTTCACCGTCCGCGGCGCTCCCGACGCATGCAAGATTCGAATCCAGCTCGGCGATCTTGCGCGCGAGGTAGTCGCGCATCCGCTCTTCGTCCTCCGCGACGACGAATGTGAGTTTCCGATCAGACATGGAGTCCGGCCCCTATCGCAATGCGTGCGCCTCCACTCGGGCGATTCCCGAGCTCGAAGACCGCCTCGTCGCCGTAGGCGAGCTTCAGTCGCTCGAACGAATTGATGATTCCCATACCCGATATCGACGTACCCGTGCGCCCATTTCCTTCCCGCGGGCGGGCGGCAATCATCGGGGAGATCCTTCGGAGCGTCTCATCTGAGAACCCCGGCCCGTTGTCGAGGATCTCGATCGACCATCGTCCGTCCCTGCAAGCGCCGCGCAGCTCGATGCGCCACGGCGGCCGAGCCGACGTCCCGTACTTGAAGCAGTTTTCTATGAATGGCTGCAGGATGAGCCGCGGGACGACAATCCGCCTCATTTCGGGTGAAACGTCGAGGCTGTATTCGAGGCTCCCGCCGAATCTCGCCCGCATGGCAGCGAGATAGCTCTCCGCGTATCCCATCTCCGTCCCCAAGGTCGCCGTGGTTCCCTCCGTGGACGATACGTAGCGCAGCACACGCGCCAAGTTGAGGATCAGCTCCTGGATGGCGGGGGTCGAGCCCTCCTCCGCCATGATGCCGATGGTCTGCAGCATATTATGGATGAAGTGCGGGTTGATTTGCGACTGGAGCGCGACCAACTGGGCCTCTTTCTCGTGAGCGCGCAGGGACACGGCCTCCTGAAGCGATTCGTTGAGCTTCCGCCGCATGTCGCGGACGGCCAGGCGCAGCTCGTCGATTTCCCCCAGGTCAGACTTGTGCGTTCCGGTGCCGATCTCATCGAGGTTTCCCAGGTCGAGCGCTTCGATCTCCGCGTGCAGAGCCTTGATCGGCACCGTTACACGGCGGGCAATGAAGTAGGAGGCCCCGAGAGAACAGGTGATCGCGATCAGCGCGAGAAGGGCGATCCGCAAGGCGTATTGTAGGACGCTCGCCGCAAGACCGCCGGGAGCCGCGCCGATCACGAGCGTCCATCCGGTGCCGGGCGAGGTGGCCACGGCGAAAATCCGTGGCTCGCGCGTTCCGGGAAGGACCCCGGTCACGATGGGTCGGCTCGTGGCCTGCGCGGCGAGTGTACGGAAGACGGCAGGGTCTTCGGTTGTCCCGTCATAGGGATACAGCTGATTCCAGTCCGCGTCGAAAAGGACGAACGAGCCGGCCGCGCCGCTCAACTGATCGAGCTCTCCGAACAGCGTGTCGCAATACTGCTCCACTTCGACGATTCCCTGTGTCGACAGCATGGCGTCCTGGAAGGTTCGTACGAGCGACACATATCGCTTGTCTTTCACGATGATCGAAGTTTCCTCGAGAAGTGGATCTCCGTGGGGGGGGAGAATCACACGTTCCCCATCGGCTCGGATCACAGGGGCGTACCACGGCTCACGCGCTACGTCCCGCTCGATGAGACGGCTGTAATATCCCGCGCCGATCATTTCTCCCCGCAGGTCGTATACATTGGCCTGAGGCGCCGAACGGTTCGGGCCGAGGATGGTCTCGCTGATTTCGATCAACGCTTCCGTGTTCTCCAGCTTCGCAATCCGCTGCTCCGCGGTGGACGGGTTGCGCGGAAGGACCAAGTGCCGGGAAAAGAGACCCTGGAAGACCTGTGAGTAGACCATCGTCAGGCTCAGGCGGTCCATCTCGGTCACCTGGCCCTCGAGGTTGGTCATGACGGACCGGCAGAGCGAGTTCAAGGCGTCAGCGAACCTCTCCCGAGCGACACCCGCGGCGTAGTCATACACCACGAGAGAAAACCCGATGAGCACGCAGATGAGAAGAAGCGAGACGGCGAGGAAGATGGATCGCCTGACCGTGCTGCGGCGGTGTCTCACGCCGGCATGGTACCACGGAATTTATTCCATGTCCTCGCGCAATTCAGTCCATTTACCGCGCCCATTGGCTGCTCGATACTGCCAAGGAGTCATACACTTGAAGGAGGAAATCATGATCAGACGATCTATTCTCTGCCTCATTCTGGTGGCTGCCTGTGCATCGTTCGGATTCGCGAACGGCACGAGCGAAGCCTCTTCCCAGGGACCGGTGACGCTCACCGTCTGGGATTTCAAATACATTCCTACCGATTCATTGAAGCCTATGCAGGAAATCGACGCACTTTTCCAGCAGAAAAACCCTGGCGTTACCATCAACCATGTCGCTCAGCCCGGTGAGCCCCAGTACTACCAGATCATCCAGGCCGCGGCCACCGCGAACCAGGGTCCGGACGTCGCCATGTTCCACCCCGGAGCCCGCGAGTACGGATTTGGCGACATTCTCGTCGACCTCACTCCGTACATTCAGGACGTGAAGAACCAGTTCACGGCCGCGAGCATCGCGATGGTTTCCATGGATGGCAAGGTCGGCGCGCCCATCAAAGTCCTGCCAATGACCATGCAGGGCTTCGGCATCTATTACAACAAGGACTATTTCAAGAAGGCAGGCCTGGATCCCGAACAGGCGCCCAAGACCGCCGCGCAATTCCTGGCGGCCTGTGAGAAGCTGAAGGCGGCCGGGATCGTCCCCATCGCGGTCGGCCAGACCTATACAATCGACTTCCTCCTTCGCACCCTCGTCGCTAACGCCTTCGGGCCCAACGTCGCGGGCCTCAAGGATGGGTCCGTGAAGTACACCGACCCGCTGTTCCGCGAAAGCGTCGAGTTTATCAAAACGCTCGTGGACAAGGGGTATCTGGAGAAGGATGGCTTTACGCGGCCCTACTTCATGGACGGGATAAACAACTTCGCCGCTGGAAATGGCGGCATGTTCGTCGGGCTTTTGTCGGACGTCGGCAACTGGAAGGCGTTCTCGGACAAGCTCGGAGCGAACAATGTCGGATATTTCCCGACGATCAACTTCCCCGACAGCAAGTACACCGACCAGCAGGTGGCTCAGGGCGCGGGGATCGGCTATGGCGTCATGAAATGGTCGAAGAACCAGAAGCTGGCCGCAGCCTATGCCAAGTTCTACACGACCGGTGAAGGGGCGCGCATCTACGCCGGCGCAACCGGGGCGATGTCGCCCAACACGGCCGTGACTGGCTTCGAGGCCAACTATCCCGCGCTCAAGACCATCCAGCAGTACCTCAAGGGAAGCTTGGCCTTGGACTACCTCCCGATGTTCTACAACGGGTACGAGGATGACGCGAACCGGCTCTGCGACCAGATGTTCATCACCGGTCAGCTCACGACAGACCAGTTCATCACCGAGTATCAGAAGCTCATCACGAAATAGAGCTTTTTCCAAGGGACGGGGCGCCTTGCCCCGTCCTTTCTACTCTACCCCACGGAGCATCCACCATGCGTCATCGAGGGCTCGATAGAGACGGAATTGCCCCTTACCTTTTCCTGGCTCCGCTGTTGGTGCTCCTTGCCGCATTCATTCTCTATCCCGTCATTATGAACCTAATCGCGAGCTTTACGGAGTGGAAGGGCTACGGGGCAATGAAATGGACGGGCCTATCCAACTACCGCGCGATGGTGAGTGATCAGGCGTTTTGGACGTCGATCTCGAACACCGCGATCCTGGTCTGCTACATCCCGCTGAGCACCATCATAACCGTGTTTGTCGCCGCCCTCCTGCGCGAAGGCATTCGGGGCTGGCAGGCCTACCGTGCCATCCTCTACATCCCGAACCTGCTGGGGCCGGTCATCATCGGCGTGGTCTTTTCCATTTACCTCCGTGATGACGGGTCCCTGAACCTCCTTATCAAGTGGGCAGGCGGGTCGACGGTGCGCTTTCTCAGCTCTCCTTCCATTGCCATCAACTCGATTGGCTTGGTCCAGGTGGTTTGGGTCCATCTCGGGTTCGGTCTCATCTATTTCCTTGCCGCCATGAACGGCATCGACCAGAGCATCTACGAGGCGGCTCTCATCGACGGTGCCGGCTACTTCCAGACGTTGTGGCGCGTCACGGTACCGAGCATACGCTTCGCCATCGAGTTCTGGGTGGTATTCAGCTTCATCGAGGTGTTCGCCCGCATGTTCAGCTATATCTACACGCTCACGCGGGGCGGGCCGGGTTATGGCACGTTCACGCTGGAATACGGCATTTTCGTCCAGGGGTTCGAGAAGTTCCGCGTAGGGTACTCCAGCGCGTGGTCCGCGGTCCTTTTCATCTTCTGCGCCGTGATTTCGGTCATGCAGATCCGCCTGATGCGGAGGAGGAATTCATGAAGAAGGCTTCCTCAATCAACGTAGGCACCCGGCTGATCGTCCAGCTGTTCCTGCTTGTGCTGGTCATCGGATCGCTCTTGCCGCTGTACAACGTCATCGCCGCCAGCCTCAAGTCCGTGGACGAGTTCGTGGCGAACCCCTTCTTCCCGCCGAGGTCGCCCATCAGCGGAAACTTCGTGTACGCGGCCCTCAGCTCGCATCTCCTGAGGTACGCGGTCAACAGCCTCATTCTCGTTCCCATCGGCCTGGTACTCTACCTTGCCGTGTGCGTCTCCGCGGGCTATGCATTCGGGAAGATGCGCTTCCGCCTGAAGAGGCCCTTGTTCCTGCTGGTGCTCTTCCTCACGATCTTCCCGCAGCTTCTCCTGGCGATCCAGGTCTTCAAGCTGATCTCCCTGTTGCATCTCACGAGTACCGGCCTCGGCGTCATTCTCACGTGGGTTGCGTACTTCTCGCCGTTCGGGACCTACATCATGACCACGTATTTCACCGACATGCCTTATGAGCTGGTCGAGGCTGCACGAATTGACGGCGCCTCCCCGCTGCGGATCCTGGTCCAGGTGATGACGCCGCTTGCCATGCCGATGATCGCGACAGTCGCCATCATCGGTTTCCAGTCCATGTGGAACGAATTGCCATTTTCGTTGTTGATCCTTCAGAACCCGGCGGCACGGACCCTGACCCTCGGTATCGCGATGATGAGGGGGGAGTATGGCCTCGCCGTGCCGACACTGAGCGCGGCCCTCGTCATTGCCATGGCAGTGCCCCTCGTCATGTTTCTCATCTTCCAGCGCCGTATCACACTCGGTGCGACTGCAGGCGCCATCAAGGGGTGATTCGACGAGGCGAAGCCTCACCGAATCATGTCGTTCCGCGCTCAATGAGGTTGAGCTGCAATCGCGTGTTCTGCGGCGGGCGGCTGCGGTCCAGAATCCGCGACATGAGTATCTCCGCGGCGAGACGGCCCGACTCGTCCAAACCCTGGTCGATCGTGGTCAAGCCAAGGAAATCAGCCACGTCGGTGCCGTCGAAACCGATAATCGCGAGGTCCTGCGGCACGCGGATTCCTCGTGCGCGAGAGATGCGCAGCACGTCGGCAGCGTGAAGATCCGAATAGGCAAAGATCGCGTCAGGGGGAGCTGAGCGGTCGAGAAGGGTGTCCGTCTGGCGCATGACCGCCTCACGGCTGTAGGGCTCGCGGCTTACGTATTCGTCGGGCAGCTCCAGCCCTTTCTCCTGCAAGCCCTGGCGAAAACCATCAAGACGCAGGTCGCTCAAATGGATGATGTGCTCCGGAATCCCCACTTCCCCGATATACGCGCAGCGCCGACGTCCCTTTGCCGCGAGGTGCCGCGCCGCCATTCTTCCGCCCTCAGAGTTGTCGATATTAATGGATGAGAAGTGAGCTTGCGCAAACTCCACGCACACCACTTCAAGGGAATGCGCCTGGAGATGACGCCGCTGCGCGTCGGAGAGGGGCATCGACATGACGATGAGGCCGTCCAGCCGTCGCCAAAGGGGCAGGACGTCAAGGTACTCGTCCAGTTGAGCCCGCGAGCCGACCGTATAGACGACGAACTCGAATTTGGTGGCGGAAAGGGCTGAGGCGATGCCGCGCATTCGCTGCACGAACGATGGCGAGGTGAAAAACGGGAGAAGAACGCCGATGCTGCCGACATTCTTTCGCGCCAGGACGGAAGCCTCCGCCTTCGGCACGAACTTGAGCTGCTCGACGGCGCGCATGACCTTTTGGCGGGTCTTTTCCTGGACAAGATGCGGCGTATTGACGGCGCGCGAGACGGTAGAAACGCTGACACCGGCTTTCTTCGCAACATCATAAATGGTGGCTGTATGTGCGGGCATAGTTGTTCCCCCAACTCAAAGAGCTCACATGGAATCCTGTGTCAAGTCCCGAGCCACTCCGCACTGAGGGTGCTTTCCCGGCTACGATGTATCGTCCTGCTCATCCCTTCACGGCGCCCTGGAGAAGAGCCGTGATGATCTGGCGCTGGAACAGCACGAAGATCACGAGAGTGGGCACCAGGATAAGGATCGTGCCGGCGCACAAGAGCGGAACATCCGTCGCGTAATGGCCCTGGAATGCCCCCAGAGCGCCCGCCATCGTTCGCTGAGTCGGGTCCTCGACGAGCACCAGCGCGAGAAGAAACTGGTTCCACGTCCAGACGGCCATGAGGATTCCGAGGGAAGAAATTGGCGCCCGCGCGAGCGGCAGATGGATGTGGCGGAACAGTCCCCAGGTGGTTGCCCCATCGAGCCGGGCCGCCTCCGAGATGTCGACCGGCATGTTGACGAAGTGCGCGCGCATCCAGAACACGGCGAACGGCATGTACAACCCGATCAGCGGCAGCACGATCGCCAGGCGCGTGTTGTAGATCCCGATGGAGCGCTCCAGGTAGTAGAGGGGGACGATGATCCCTCCGAAGGGCAGCGTCAGGCCGAATACGAACAGAAACAGGAGCGTACGCGCGCCGGGGATCCGCAGGAGGCCGATGGCGAATGCGGCCATCGTGGAAATGATGAGCGAAATCGGCACCACGGCAATCACGATAAATGTGCTCGAGCCGAGAAGCGCCGTCATGTTCGCTACTTTGAACGCCTGGATGAAGTTGCCCCACTGCGGGTGTGCGGGCCATCCGAGTCCGACGGGCAAGCTTCCCGACGGATAGAGCGCGGTCGTGAAAATGCTGATGAAAGGCAGGATCGTCAACGCCATCATCCCCAAGAGAATGGCTCTTCCCGTGAAGAGCTCGCCGCGTCCGACTTTCATCACGTGATCTCCCGGCTCAGACGCTGGATGGGAAGGATGACGACCAGGACAAGGATCATGAGCATGACGGCCAAAGCGGATGCCAGGCCGATCCGTTGCTCGGTGAACGCAAGGATGTAAATCTGGATTCCGGGAACCGCTGTAGCGTTGCCGGGCCCGCCTGCCGTGGTGACGTAGACGATATCGAATGCGGCAAGCGCGGCGATCACCGTGACGGTGAGACACACCCCGATCTCATGCCTGAGAAGTGGAACCGTGATTTGGATGAACTCCGTGAACCAGCCGGCGCCGTCTATCCCCGCCGACTCATAGAGTGAAGGATCGATTTTCGTTATTCCCGTCAACAGCAGGACGGTGCAGAACCCCAGAACAACCCAGATGCCGATGAGCCCGACGGCCGGGAGCGCCCAAACGAAGTCACCGAGCCATGCACGGGCAATCGTGCCGAGGCCGATCCCCTTGAGGATCTGGTTGATAAGTCCGGGGAGCGCCAACAGCCAGCCCCAGATGATCCCGGCCGCAACGAGCGGGATGACTTGAGGCAGGAACAGTACGGTCCGCGCTACCGCTCCGAGCCGCCCCGGCGCCACGCGATGCACCAGACTCGCCAGGATGAGGCCCAGCGTCACCGGGATGAAACTGAAGAATATGACCAGCTCGAACGCATTGACGATGCTCCCAATCAGATTGGGAACCTCCAGGATGGTTTGGTAATTCTTGAGCCCCACCCAAGTCATTGGACTGATCCCGTTCCAGCGAAAGAACGAGTACTGAATGCTCAATACGAGCGGAAGAAGCACGAACATCGCATACATCAGCAGCGCCGGCATCGCGAAGAGCCAGCCGATAGTATTCTCCTGGCGGCGGGCCCTCCTGTGAGGAAGGGTCCGCCGGGAGAGCGCGGGGGCCGCGGGAACACTGTCTGACGTCGTCATCATCACCATCGATTCGGGAGACGCAGGGTTCGTCCCGCGGCCGTCACCGCTATTGAGCGAGCTCTCTCAAGTATTCCGCCTGAACGGCCTTGAGGAGTCCAGCGGCGTCCTGCTTGCCGCCGACCATCTTCTGGAGCTCGGGCGTCCAGCCCTGGGCGAAGATGGAGCTCGTCGAGTTGGCGATGAAGTCCATGGAGTTGCCGGCCTTGCCGATCACCGGTCCTCCCGCGAGCGTCTCGTTCGTGACCGAACCCGCGGTGACCGCCGGCATGGTGGCGTCAGCGGGTCCGCCCGGATTCGACCCACCGATGGCGACGTCGATCGCACGCGCTTTCGGATTCGTGGCGACCCAGTTCAGGAAGAACGCGGCAGCGTCCGCGTTCTTCGCCTTGGCCGCGATGCCGTAGGTCAGCGGGGCGGACATTGCCGCCGGGCCGGCACCGGCCTGCGCGGGGGGCATCACGAAGAAGCCGACATTGCCGGGCATGGCCGAATCGTAGCCGGCGTTCTGCCAGTCGCCGTTGAACGTGAAGACGCCTTCACCCTTCGTAAACCGGGCGGCAGCGTCCGTGTACTCAATGGCGTTGATGTCAGGCGGGAAGTAGCCGTTCTTGATCCACTGCTCGAGATGCTGGGCGGCAACAAGGTTCAATGGAGTGTCGATCGTGGCGCCTTTCTTCTGGAAGATCCAGTCGTTGATCGGTCCGACCGGCCCGAAAGCGGCCATCAGGTTTTGTAGAGGGAACGCGAGCCCCATCCCGCTTTTCGCGCTGCCCCACTCCATGATCGGGACGAGTCCCGCGGCCTTGGCCTTCGCCAGCAGGTCCTCGAACTCGGCGACTGTCTTGGGCGGTTCTTTCATGCCGATCTGTGCCGCCAGCTGTTTGTTGTAGAATACGCCCGTCAGGCTGTAGTTGAGGCCCATGGCATAGAGCGCACCGGAGCCGCGCGTGCCGTCCGCCGCGACGCGATTCTGGTTGAGCTGCGGCACGGGCCATTTGTCCCAACCGAACGCTTTCGCGTAACCGTCAAGATTCATGAGCAGCCCTTGTTTGGCAAACGAGACCATCGTCGGGAGCCTGATGAGATCCGGCGGGTTGTCACCGGAGAGGAGGCGCGGCGTCTCGTTGATCAAATTCGAGAACTGGTCCTGCTTGATGTTCCAGGTCACGTTCGGGTATTGCTTCGTGAATTCGTCAGCCAGCTTGAAGGGGATGTCGAACCCCGTCTCGAAATAGGCGTTGAGCACGATAGGAGCCGTCCCGATGCTCGGGACCGCCGTTGACGAATTCGCAGAGGTTGCGGCCGGGGAGGCCTCTTTGGACCCTGCCGCGAATGACAGAGCCGCAACAGCGAGGAACAGCGACAACGCGAAAAATAGCGTACGCTTCATGTGTGTGAACCCCCTTTGGTTCGGTTTATGTCGTCGAACAGACACGTGACAAAC
>Ga0265342_10000244_pt1 | contig 61007 bp, 23 predicted proteins | sample 4CB327metaG_FD_203125 | JGI IMG/M metagenome (GOLD analysis project Ga0265342, IMG submission 203125) | Rhizosphere microbial communities from Carex aquatilis grown in University of Washington, Seatle, WA, United States - 4-CB3-27 metaG | ecosystem: Host-associated > Plants > Roots >...
CACCTAAGGCGGCCAAGGGCTTTATTTTTGTTTACAGCCTACCCTGGTCTGGTAGAATTACCTTTAATTGGCGATACCTTAGCGTTGCTCGTAATAGGTTCGAGCGGCGTACAGTAGCCGCCATATTAATTTACATTCGATTGATTCGCCGAATTCTTGCGGCGGGTTCTTTGCACATATTGTAGTTGCTTCGTCTTTAAACCCTTTATATTTCAAGATTAAATCAAAGGGGCGCGCTAACTCAAACTCCACGGTTTGGTTTAAGAGGTGGCGGTTCGTGAGCGCGTAGCGGTTTAAATAAAATACACCTTAAAGAAGCTATCTAATAGATTTTATTTCCGATTTTTTCCGTATGCCGCATAAGCGGCAAGACGAAGCCGGTTTTATCTAAACCCGCGCCATTGGCCGAAGGCGATTTTTTAATTAAGGAGTAGCCCGCCATGAAAGAAAAATATTTCCTTTATGCCCGCAAGTCTACCGAAGATGAAGAAAGACAAGTCATGTCGATTGAGGCACAACTTGCCGAGTTACACGAATACGCTAAACGCGAAAAGATCACCATTGCTCAACAATTCATTGAGAATAAAAGCGCCAAGCAACCGGGTAGAGAGATATTCAACCAGATGATTAAGACAATCTATGCTTCTAATGAACCAATCGGTATATTAGCCTGGCATCCTGACCGCTTGGCGCGTAACTCGGTAGACGGCGGGCAAGTAATTTATTTAGTGGATATTAATAAAATCACATCATTAAAATTCCCCACCTTCTGGTTTGAACCAACGCCACAAGGCAAATTTATGTTGCAAGTCGCCTTCGGTCAATCTAAATACTATTCTGATAATCTTTCCGAAAATATAAGGCGCGGGTTTAGGCAAAAACTTAGACGCGGTGAGTGGCTTACCTTAGCGCCGCTAGGCTATACCAATAACCCTAAAACCAGAACCATTGAGCCTGACCCGGTAAAAAGTAAGATCGTCCAGAAAGTATTTGAGGAATACGCCCAAGGCAAACATACCTTAGAAAGTTTAGGCGAGCGGCTAAGTTTTTGGGGTGTGGTAAGCCGTAAAGGAAAACCGCTGGCTAAATCCACCTTACAAGACATATTAACCAACAAGGTTTATTTAGGCTTGATTATCCACAAAGGAGAAACCTACCAAGGCGGTTTTCCGCCAATTGTTTCCCCGGCGACTTTTGAAAAAGTACAACAGGTACTTAAAAATCGTGCCAAGCCGCACCACTCCAAACAGAAACACGATTTTCCTTTTACAAGGCTGCTCACCTGCGGCGAATGCGGCGGCGCGATTACAGCTCAACACGCCCACGGCCACGGTGGAGATTATCGCTACTATCGCTGTACCAAGCGGCTTGGCCCATGCTCACAAAGATATTTAAGAGAAGATTTACTAGCTAACCAGTTAAAAAAACATCTTTCAAAAGTCGCCCTTTGCCCAGAGTGGACAAATAAAATGTTGAAACAAGTAGATCAATGGGGAAAAGAAGAAACTTATAATGGGCAAAGCTTCGCCCACACTATTGACCGCCAATTGCAAGAGACCAAACAAAAACTGGATAAACTGGTTAATGCTTTTTTAGACAACACCATTGATAAAGATACTTACCTTGTAAAAAAAGAAGAACTGATTACCCTAAAAGCCAGCCTTCATGAGAAGAAAGCCAACCTAGGGCGAAAGGGAAACAATTGGAACGAACCTTTAAGAGAGTGGGTAAACACCATTATTCATGCGGAAAAAGCGGCTTCGTCTAACGACTTCGATGGAATTAAGGCGTTAATGGAAAAAATCGGAACGAACCGCCACCTCTTAAACCAAACCGTGGAGTTTGAGTTAGCGCGCCCCTTTGATTTAATCTTGAAATATAAAGGGTTTAAAGACGAAGCAACTACAATATGTGCAAAGAACCCGCCGCAAGAATTCGGCGAATCAATCGAATGTAAATTAATATGGAGCTGAGGGGAGTTGAACCCCTGACCCCAACACTGCCAGCGTTGTGCTCTCCCAACTGAGCTACAGCCCCATTATTATCAATAAACAGCTGTGATATTACCATTTAGCCCGTTGATTGTCAATTGACAAAGAAAAACAGCGATGTTATCATCTTTACCATCGCCGGAGTGGTGGAATGGCAGACGCGCTGGACTCAAAATCCAGTATCCGCAAGGGTGTGAGAGTTCAAGTCTCTCCTCCGGCACCAATTTTTATCTTACCCGCTCGCTAATCAATTCGATAAATGGTATAATTTTTTAATGAGCCACCCTTTCAAGCTTGACCCCTTCCAGGAAGAAGCGATCAATTATTGCCGCAATAACTGCTCGGTGATCGTCAGCGCTCCGACCGGTTCCGGCAAAACCGTGATCGCCGAAGATGTAATTGAAGAGTGTATCCGTCGCGGGGTCGGCGCGATCTACACCGCCCCGATCAAAGCCTTAAGCAACCAAAAATACCGCGACTTTACCACAAAGTATCCCGATAAGGTCGGCATTTTAACCGGCGATGTCTCGATCAACCGCGATGCGCCGATCCTGATCATGACGACCGAGATCTTTCGTAACGCGATCTTAGTCGATTCTCAACTTTTAGAGAGCCGCGAGTGGGTGATCTTCGATGAGATCCATTACTTAGACGATGTCGAACGCGGCACAGTCTGGGAAGAAGCGATCATCCTTTTACCCCGGCACATGAAGATGCTCGCCCTTAGCGCCACGATCCCCAATATTCATGACTTTGCCGCCTGGCTTTCTAAGGTCCATGCCTTTGAAGTCAAATGCGTGATCGAAAAAATCCGGCCGGTACCATTACATTTTTTTTACCAATGTAACAATGAGTTTTTCAGCGCCTTAAAGGACCTGCGCAAATCCGGCTTTATGCAGGAACAATTAAGGTATGTCCGTAACTACCAGCGTGATTTTAACCCGGTCCGCTACAACAAACTTTTTACCCTCTTAGAGCATCTGCGTGAAAAGAATGCCATGCCTTGCATTTACTTTTCTTTTTCGCGCCGCAGGTGTGAAGACTTAGGCCGCGAAACTGCCGGGTTTGATTTTTTAAGCCACGAAGAAAAAGAAAAGGTCGTCGCGCTCTTTAACGACTTGGTCGGCAAACTAAACTTAAGCGAATCGCCCCATGTCAGCTGGCTTTACCCGCTGATCAAGCGCGGCATCGCTTACCATCACGCCGGGCTTTTACCCTCATTAAAAGAGTTGATCGAACGCCTTTTTACCACCGGCTTGATCAAATTGATCTTTACTACCGAAACATTTTCTCTAGGCATCAATATGCCGGCAAAAACCGTAGCCTTTGATGACGTGGTCAAATATTACGGCGCCTCGGGAGGAGTGCGCTATTTAAGAACGCGCGACTTTTTCCAGATGGCGGGCCGTGCCGGCCGCAGAGGCATCGATACTCAAGGCTTTATCTACACCCGCGTTAATCCCCATAATGTCGACGCCTTGGCCTTAGAGAGCATTATCTACGGCCACAATGAACCGATCCGCAGCCAGTTTAATTCTTGTTACGCCACGATTTTAAATCTTTACTCCGTCATGGGTGAAAAAATTTACGATATCTACCCCAACTCCTTCCACTTTTTCCAATCACAGGGACAAGGGCAAAAAGAAGCTTTAAACCTCTTAAAATGCAAAATCGGCATTTTAAGCGAGATGGAATATTTAAAAGACGGCCACCTGACTACCAAGGCGCATTTAGCCAGCAAGGTCTATAGCTTTGAATTACAGATCGGCGAACTCTTTGCCTCAGGCTTTATGGATACCTTAAACGAAACCGATCTCTTTACCTCGATCATCGCTTTAGTCTATGAGCCGCGCAAAATCGAACAAAAATACGCGATCGATCAAAATATCAAAGGCCTGAAAAAAAGCCTAAACCGGTTTTTAAAAGAGATCCACCGCAAGGAACGCATCTGGCACATCATCCCCCACAGTAAAAAGTTTTACCTGCACTTAAGCGGCAGTGCCCGCGCCTGGCTGCGCGGCGAGAGCTTTGAAGATATCTTGAAGTATTGCGACGCCGACGAAGGCGAGATGGTGCGCTACCTGCGTATGGGCATCCAGGTAATGCGCGAGATGCTCCTTTCTAAACTCCTTAACGAAAAACTCGCCCAGAAGTTTCGCAATATCCTCGATAAAGTCGACCGCGACGAAATCGACGCCGAACGGCAATTACGCCAAGAAATTTAACGTACCCCGGCGCAAAAGACACTCATCTAGGCGCTCTCGCCTTTGAATTTAGGGTAAATTGCTTGGTCGGCATACCCACTGCGCAAAAACGCTGCGGCTCACCGGCGTTTCGCCTCGCTCAGGATCGCGTTTTCGCTCTCTCACTTCGTTCGAACCATGCCCGCTTCAAACGTCTCACTGTTTTGCTCCGAGGTATTGCCTCCTGCAATTTACCCCAAAATGCACGGACGAGAGTATTTATCTGACAGAAGCGCAGCCTTAAGTGTTTTTTCGAGCGTGCGGACCAGCGCCTTTCCCGCGAAAGCGGGACGAGCGCGCAAGAAACGCAATGTTTCGTGTCCGCCGAGAAAAAACATTTGAGGCGAGAGCGACTGTATTAGCGGTTTTGTGCTTTTGGGGCAAGGACGCCTGCAAATTTTAACATTTTTCTTGACAGGGATTGATTTATCTGTATGATATTCGCCTATGAGTAGAAAGTGTGCAATCTGTTCCAAAATGACGGTAATGGGTAACACGATAGCCCGGCGCGGTAAAGCTAAGCGCTTAGGCGGCGTTGGTGTAAAGATCACCGCCACTACCCGGCGCGAGTTTAAGCCCAATCTTCAACGGCGTAAAGTCTTGGTCAACGGCGTAGTTAAGTATATCAACGTCTGCGTCAAGTGCATCAAGGCCGGCAAGATCGTCGCTGCCAAAGCCGCTAAGTAATCATTCACTTAAATCTTATTGTTAAAAAGTGACGCGCTATTTTTCTGCCTGCGGTGGCTTATAAGCTCAACCCTGTATTCACCAACCGCGCACCGGTTACCTGGCCGCTTACCAAATAATCTACCGCTTCTTTGCCGAGCAGTTTTACTCCACCATTAGCCGCTTCGATCTGGATATTTTGCGCATTAGCAAAATCCAAACCGCCGGTAGGGCCTTGTGTTTCTGCACCGCTCACATAAGCCAAAGCCGCTTGCGCTACTTCAGGCCTTAACGAAGCTTGTACTTGATCAAGTTTATTTTCATAGATAGCCTTTGCTGCCAAATCAATATTGCGCAAAACGTAATAATCCAATGAAGGATCAAACACATCCACGCCTTCGCGCAACAAGGCATCCTCTAACGCTACGATTATATTACCATAAGGCAGGTCGCGATGCTTTTGAACGCGCTCGGTAATGTGCGCCATCCTATTTTTTACATTCATTGCCATGACGTGCGCGGCGTTTTGAATATTTTGCGCCATGCTGCTATCATAATACCAATGTTCCCTCTGCGACACATCTGTGGCATGCTTCATCCTCGCCAGCTTCGCATCGCCACCGTACCCATGCCGCTCAATAATATTCTTGACGGCCTTATCGATGGTGCGCTCACCATCATTTTTGGGAGAATTCTGACGAAAAATGTTTTCCGAAGCTGCGGAACCACCATAAACCCGTACGGCATTAAAAATGGCATCTTGTATTTCCTGCGCTATGGCTTCGGTAATATTAGCTGAGCTGCTGCCCACCAACATTTCCAACCAGGATGGCCTTCTTTTCATTTCCGCCACAAGATCCTCACCTTTCACCGCGCTCGCGCTACCCCACGCTTCAGCGCGGCAGCAGGCATAGGCTGCGGCAGGGGTTAGCCCAAGATCCGTACCACCTTTAAGTTTGGCTTTAATATCCTCTGGGGTGTAGTGGCCTAAACCACTCTCGGCGCCAATCGCATGCAGCTCCTCGGCTTTATCTAATATGTGTCGTACCTCTGGAGTAATTTCCGTTTCCAACCCATGACGCAACGCATAAGCCACGTGTGCCCAGGATATATTATTTATTTCTGGATTAGAAGAAACATTTTGACTCGCGACTTGCATCTCCCCTAAAACTTTCGCCGTAGCTAAACGCGTGGCTTGTTCATCAGTTAAATCTTTGCCCACCCGCGCACGGATTTTTCTTACTTCAGGGCGCACCTTTTCAGCCGCTCTCAGCGCTGCTTCGATGTCCGCGGTGCGGGTTTTTGTCTCTGTTAAAACCGCATCGATCGAAGCATCTGTGTCTAAAGACCAATCATCATGGATTATATATTCATCGCCAAGGGGTTCATTGCGAAAACCTTCAAACATAGATGGCCGACCAGTAACCCATCCGCTGGCCTGAGTAAGCCCAAGCGGCTGGCCATCTTTGCCTGTTAGCTGTAGCTCCATGCCCTCTGCGTCTCTTTGAGCCTCAGGCGCGGCTTGAGCTACCTCTGCATCTATAGCCGCGGCCGGCGCTGTAGCCGGATGCGCCACAGAATCTTTAGCTACTGTAGCCAGATCAGCCACACCGCCGGAAAAGTATTGGCGCTTAACGATCTTTGCTCCGGGGACATACACCGATCCCCTTACGGGGCTTCCGGTGCCTGTCCCCGCGTATTCGCGTTTTACTATGTTATAAACACCCTGCTTAAACGCCGTAACATATTCGTTGTAAATCTTTTCTTTGATCTTGGGATCGTTAACGTCGGCGCCTTTGATCTTTTCCTTATTAAAGTAAACCTGGTTTAAAACCGTATTCTGTAATTTCTTTTTATACCACGCCGCCATAATGATCGAGCGGTAAAGCTGGCGCAATTGAGCAAAGTTTTTCCCGGTATTTACCTCTTGTTCGATAATGGGAACAATTACATCGCGCATCGCGGCAACCGAATTATTTGTAGGGGCAGGGTTTCCCTGCCCTGGGCGCGGTGACCGCGCCCCTACGCCGTTCTGTTGTGCCGCCAGGTAATCCGCCTCGGTCATCACCTTTAAACTCGCCTCACTGATCACAGCCCGGTCATTAGCCTCGGTGATCTTGATCTTATTGGGTACGATCCATATTTTGTTGAAGGTGTTAATTACATCGTTTTTCGTGAGGGCGGTTCGCGAACCGCCCCTACCCTGAATTTGAGAATATACCCGATCCCAAAATTGCTTACCCGCTTGGGAATCCGGGCAAGTCAACGACGAACTCAATTGCTTTAACACATAATCCTCACCCAACATATCTTTACCCAAATCGGTCATTCCTAAGCTTGGAGTAGTAATGCGTTCCTGCTCATAGGGCGAGAGGTTAACCCAGATATCTTTCTCGGGGATGGTCAGCGCGGCTAAAAAATATTTGCCGATCTTCTCGGCCTCGGGCCTGATCTGGCTCTCCTTAGCATTAGCCATACCGGTATTTAATATAAAGGTAAATTTAAAGATGTCGCTGGAGGAAAATCGCATTCCTACAATATAAGGAAGGTCTGCCTTAGCCGAAGGACTGATCATCTGGTTAGGCTGTGGCATGTATGGCAATACCGCGGCATAAGTAAGGCCGCTACCGCTTAAAGTAAAAATTAATGCCAGTATCAAACAAGATATACGCATTAATAATTGGCTACGCTTGATTTTACGCAACAAACACAACATGATCTCCCTCCTGGTTTTAATTATTAAGATATACCACAAAAACCCTACACAATACAAGGTAATTTCCAGGATAATTTGGAAGCGTTTACTTAAGGTAAGCGGACGTCTTTGATCGTCAGGCGCGGTTCGTTGTGGTAGGTATTATATTCCAGGCTGTAAAGAATATCGAAACTCGCCGCATAATCCATAATCTCGACTAGCCCGGCATCATAAATCGCAGCTTCATAAGTGTGGTCTTTATGGGTAAGCCAGATGCTATATCCGGATCTGACCTTTTTCGCGGAGGCTTTTTTGGTCACCCCGCAAGTAGCGAATAAAGCTTTCGGGTTATCTTCGCCTAAGGGCTTTAAAAGCTCGAGTTCGTCTAAAAAATCGTCATTGATCGCGGTAAAATCCAATTCGCAATCGACATTTATCGAAGCTACCGCATCTTTTCCGGCGTTAGCACGGATGAAATCGTTCAGCCGCTGTTTAAATAGCGGCAGATTTTCTTTGCTTAAAACGATCCCGGCGGCTTTCTTGTGGCCGCCGTATTCGGTCAACGCTGCAGCACAATAATCGAGCGTCTCGACCAGATTAACATTTTCCGGGGAACGCCCGGAACCTTTGCCGCCATTTTCACCGAAAGAGATCACAAACGCCGGACGAAAATACTTTTCGCACAACCTTGATGCCACGATCCCCAAGACTCCCGGGTGCCAATTATCTCCGGCGGCGACAATCGCATAATCCTCAACCGTTGCCCGTTGAGCAATCGCTTCGGCTTGTTTTAAAATATCGGCTTCAATGTTTTTACGTAAATCATTATATTCACAAAGCCTCTGGGCGATCGTCAAAGCTTCTCCCGGATCTTGCGTGATAAATAGATCAAGTGCTTCTTTAGCATGGGCCACTCTGCCCGAAGCGTTGATACGCGGGCCTAAAATAAACCCTAAGTGGAAAGAGGTAAGATTCTCCTGCGTGATCCGTGCCGCGGCGCACAAGGCTTTGATCGCCGGACGCTTACTACTGCGCAGTACCTCCATCCCGTGTTTAAGCATACTGCGGTTTTCCCCCTTTAACGGGACCACATCGCAAACGATCGACAAGGCAACCAGATCAAGGGCTTCGAAGCAATCTTTGCCGGTCAAAGCCTGCAGCAATTTAAAGGCCAAAGCCGCCCCGGAAAGGTCACGAAACATATAAGAAGAATCTTTGCGTTTGGGGTTAACAAAAGCATGCGGCGCATTAAACCCATCTTGCGGCGAATGGTGATCGACCACCACCACTTCGATCCCAAGGCTTTTAGCTAATTCGATCTCGGCGGTAGAATTCGTACCGCAATCAAAGGCCGTGATCAATGACGCGCCAAATTCACGCGCTTTCTCTACCGCATCTTTACTTAAACCATAACCGTCATGAACGCGGTGAGGAATATAAAATTCATACTGCCCGGGAAAATCTTTAATAAATTCGTTAAAAACCGCGAGCGAAGTAACGCCGTCGACATCATAATCTCCGGCAACCAGTATCTTCTTACCTTTTTGCAAAACATCTTTAATTTTCCTTACTGCCAAGGGCATATCGGGAAGATTCATAGGATCATGTAAAAAATCAAGGGCAGGGTTCAAAAAGGCATCGATCTCGTTTTCGCCGATTGCCCGGTTAAGTAAGATCTGGGCGAAGACCTCTGATATGCTGCGCGCTTTAGCCAATACACTTGCTTGAGGTAAGATCTTTTTAATGTTCCAGCATTTACGCGCCATGCCAAGCATTATAACAGAAGCCTTATGATCGGCGCTTAATCTTTTTTATTTTCCAGCTCGGACATTCTCGCGTCGAAGCGGGATTGACGGTCGGCACGGGTGCGGTCGATGCCTTTAAGCTGGATTTTGCGGATCCGTATATTCAGCGGAGTGATCTCGACTAACTCATCGTCATCGATAAAAACTAAGGCAAATTCAAGGGTAATTTTACGCGCCGGAACTAATTGGATGGCAATATCGCAGGTCGAAGAGCGCATATTGGTCAGCTTCTTCTCCTTCTGAACATTGACCACGATATCGCGCCCACCGGTACTCATGCCGACGATCATCCCCTCATAAGCCACATCGCCCGGGGCAACGAACATCTCGCCTAGCTCCTGCAAATTAGACATGGCAAAGGCCACGACCTTACCATCCCCATCAGCCACTAAAACACCCTTGCGCCGGGATGGGATCTCTCCTTTGTATGGCCGAAATTCGAGAAAATTCTGGCACATCACACCGCTGCCGTGAGTCATAAGAAGAAATTCGCTGCGAAAACCGATAAGAGCACGCGAAGTAATAATAAACTCCATCCGTATAGTATTAGAAGAAGTAACTTTCATATCTTTCATCTCAGCCTTGCGCTCGCCCAAAGCCTGGATTACCTGGCCTTGATATACGCTATCGACTTCGATCGTTACCACCTCGGTCGGTTCAATAATCTGATCCCCTACTTTTTTTAAAATCACCTGGGGCCGGGAAACTTCCAGTTCATAGCCTTTGCGCCGCATGGTTTCAATTAAAACCTCCAAATGCAGCTCTCCGCGGCCGGAAACTTTAAACCGCTCGCCGTGATCGACCTCTTCAACCCTTATCCCGACATTGACCATCGCCTCATGCTCAAGATATTCGCGCACATTACGCGAGGTCAAAAAGACTCCGCCGTCCTTGCCGGCTAAGGGACTCGTATTATGCGAAAAATTCATCGAGATCGTCGGCTCATCGATCTTGACCGTAGGTAACCCTTTAGGGTTTTCGGCACAGCAAATGGTCTCTCCCACGGAAACATCTTCAACTCCCATGATCATGATGATATCTCCCGCCATGGCAATAGTCGTATCCACAGGGATCAACCCTTTATACTTCATGATTTTGGTAACCTTGCCGGCGGTTACCGCACCATCGCACTTGACACGCGCTACAGGGTCATCAATCTTTACCGTACCCTGAAAGATGCGCCCAATCGCAATACGGCCGAAATAAGAGTTATGATCGAGCATAGTCACCAACATCTGAAAAGGAAGTTCCGTGTCGGCGATCGGCGGTAATACCCGGTGTAAAATTGTATCCAATAAAGGCTTAATATCCGTACTGGGCTCATCCAGGTCTAAGGTCGCATAACCTTCGCGGCCCGAGGCGTAAACAATTGGAAAATCAAGCTGTTCATCGGAAGCATTAAGCTCGCAAAAAAGATCAAAAGCCATATCTACGACCTGGTTCGGCCGGGCATTGGGCCGGTCGATCTTATTGATCACCAGAATCGGTTTTAAGTGCAGCTCTAAAGATTTTTTCAAAACAAATTTAGTCTGTGGCATGGGGCCATCGACCGCATCGACCAGCAAGAGTACACCGTCGACCATTTCCAATATACGTTCGACTTCGCTGCCGAAATCCGCGTGCCCCGGGGTATCAACGATATTAAATTGTACGCCCTTATAGTTGATCGAAGCATTTTTTGAAAAAATCGTGATCCCGCGCTCTTTTTCCAGCGGGTTTGAATCCATGATCGTCGTCTCGCCCTCTTCAAACTTATGGGCGCCGGTAAACTTAAGCAAAGTATCAACCAGCGTCGTCTTGCCATGATCGACATGAGCGACGATTGCGATATTACGGACATCTTTTCTGCGTTTTTGATGCGGCATCGAATTTATCCTTTATTTAATTGCTTTTAAGTGCGCTTACGGTCAGCTTATCAGCGAGGTGATATCATACCAAGGCATACCACATTGTCAAACGTTTTCATCCGCCTAAGTCTCATTACATCTCTTTAGCGGGAGTGATGCCGAGGATGTTTAGGGCGCAGTGAATAGTGATCTGGGCGGCGCGCAAAAGGTTAAGCCTACCTTGAGTCAGATCTTTATCATCGCTTAAAACGCGTTGGTTTTCATAAAATTTATGCAAGACCGCCGAGAGGTTTTTTAAATACTCAATGACAAAAACCGGCTCTAGGGTGTAGTAGGCTTTTTCCAAAGCATTAAAAAATTGCAAAACCGTGCGCAATAAAAGAAAGTCGCCATCCTCGCATAAAGCGCCGGTCTTAGCACTATCAAAGTGTTGCGCTGCAGCCTTCTTAAAAATACTCTCGATCCGCGCACAGCCGTATTGGATATAGTAGAGCGAATTATTAAAACTCTTTTCTTTAGCCAAATCGACATCGAACTCGACCTGCGAGGAGTTGCGCCGGGTGATATAATAAAAGCGGCAGGCATCTTTTCCTGCTTCTTCGGCCACATCGCGTAAAAGGATCGCCGTGCCCTTTCTCCGGGACATGCGCTCCATAGTCTGTTGCTTAGTTTTGATCGTCACCAGCTGAATGATCAAAATATCCAGAACGTTCTCGTCGTAGCCTAAGGCTTTAAGCGATGCTTTGACCCGGGCGATATAACCATGATGGTCCGGCCCCCACAAATTGATCAATTTATCGTATTTACGCTCCATCTTATCTTTATGCAGCGCAATATCCGAAGCAAAATAAGTAAGCTCACCATCGGCTTTTTTAATTACGCGGTCTTTGTCGTCGCCGAAAGTGGTCGAGCGAAACCAATTCGCCCCATCCTGATCGAACATATGATTACGCTCGGTCAAAGCGTCGATCGCGCTTTGCACATAACCCTCATCGATCAATTTACGCTGGCTCACCCACGAATCAAAGGCGACACCCAAAGAGGCTAAATCGCCCTTGATCAACTCGACCATCTGGTCAAGAATAAATTGGCGCAAATTTTGCGGATTTTTCTCGCGGCAAAGTTTAGCGATATCCTTAATATACTCGCCGAAATAACCATCTTCCGGGATCACGCACTCTTTACCCTCTAATTCGTTCATCCGGGCTTTTACCGATTCAACCAGCATATCGATCTGGTGGCCGCAATCGTTAATGTAATATTCGCGCGTCACTTCATTGCCGCAGAATTTTAAAATATTGGCGATCGTATCTCCCACTACCGCCTGGCGGCCATGGGCGACCGACAAAGGGCCGGTCGGGTTAGCGCTGACAAACTCGATCAAGACCCGGCGCTTAAAATCGCGGCGAAAAAATTTATCACCGGTATTCAGAAGTCCGTTGATCGTATTAACCAGGACTTTACGCGAAAGATGAATATTGATAAAGGCGGGCTTGATCACTTCGATCTTTTCTACTTCATCACCCAGTAACTCAACTAATTTATTTTTAAGGCTTTCCGCGATCTCTTGCGGGTTACGTTTTAACTCTTTGGCCAATTTCATCGCCGCCATCGACGAAAAATCGCCGAACTCCGGCTTAGATGGCAAATCCCATAGCGGCGCCGGCGCTTCAAAGCCAAATTCAGCCTTGATCAATTCCGCTAAAATCGTCGATGCTTTACGGTAAAAGTTATGCATAAGAAGCGATTATTGTACCACAAAAAATGTTACTTTTCTCTTCCTTGGCGGCGGTCGGTAGGTATTTTTATTATAAACGTAGTCCCTTTATTCACTGCGCTTTTGACGGAAATCGAGCCGCCATGGCTCTTAATGATCCCGTGAACGATCGAAAGGCCTAAACCCGTACCCTTGCCCGACTCTTTGGTAGTGAAAAAAGGCTGAAAGATCTTGCTTAAATTTTCCGGTGCAATGCCGCGGCCGTTATCTTTGATCTCGATAAAAACAAAATTATCTTGAAGATAAGTACGCAACCCGATATCGCCGTTTTTGTCGATCGCCTGCGCGGCGTTGACTAAAATATTCACAAAAACCTGTTCCATGGCCGTACGGTTACAAAAGACTTCCGGAATATCGCCCAAGTCTTTATGCACCAGCGCTTTTTCCTTGATCTCGCTCTCGATCAAAGCAAGCGTCTCCTCTAATATTATATTAAGGTTGCCCGGCTTAAATTCTTCGCTGGCAGGATGGGCCATGTCGCGCAAACTTTTAATAATACCTTCGATGCGCCCGGCCCCGGCCGAGGTCTGCTCGACCAGGTCCCTTAGGTCTTTGCGCATAGATTCGACCTGGGTTTCATCGTACAACTTTTTAAAATTCTCCCGGAGGCCTTCTTTGCCCTGGCTTACCAGCTCTTCTACCTTGGCGATAACGTGAATGATATTTTTTGAATACATCTGTAAAATATAGAGATTGCTGATCACAAAAGATACCGGGTTATTGATCTCGTGCGTTACCCCGACCGCCATTTCACCGATACCGGCCATCTTTTCCGATTGAACCAGCTGGCTTTGGGTATTTTTTAAATCATGATAAGCATGCTCCAGCTCGGCTTTGGCTTGATTGATCTGGCGGATATTAAACTCAATCCGCGCGGCCATCGAATTGACCCCGGTCTGCAGGTCGCTCAACTCATCGCTTGAAAATATTTTTTTAATACGCGCCGAATAATCACCATGCTTGACCTTTTCCAGGCAGGCAGCGGTCGCGCGCATACGCGGAATGATCAGGCGGTGAATCACCAAAACCGCGATGATCGTCGTCGCAACCATACAGACTAACGCGCTCAACATGAAAAATACTTCCATATCGTGTTTTTCTTGCGCCGCCTTAGCAATATTTACCTTTAACAGTAAAAAACCGGAAAGGCTGCCGTCATGTACGATCGGGCTAACCACCGATAATAAATTTTCTTGAGAGTATAGCCGGTATGCTGCGTGCAAACTGGATTGAACCTTTTTCAACAATCCTAAATCATCCGCATTAAGCGCTTCATTAATACTCTTATTGCGCTTAAGCTTATCTGCGGCGTAAAAAACAATACCATCGCGCCGGACTAAAACGCTCTCTACCACATCCTCTTTAACTAAGTCATCCATAGCGTCTTTGTCTTCTACGGCTTCGTAGCTTAACGCTTTTTGGCTGATCAACGTACCGGGAAGCATAGTGCGGGCGATCACCCCTTTATCGATCTCGATCGAAAAGCGTGCCACATAATAGTAGCCCATCATATTTAAGGCCAGCGCCTCAACGACTAAGATGGCAAAGGTGATCTTGAAGATCAAACTTTTAAAAAATTTCATTTTTCCAGCCTTTTTATGATCTCATCGTAAGCTTCCTGGGCTTTCCTCTTTCCCGAAAGCACATCTATCATCATCTCATTAAGAAAACTTTTTAACAACCGGTTTTTATGCCCTAAAATAAACCCCGCATTATCCTTAAAATGAAAATTATCTTTGTATTTTTCATTCATCTTCGCCTGAAACTTTTCGAATTGATCATCCGCCGAATCGCTGGTAGTAAAATGCCCCTTCAAACCGGTCGGGCACTTGGTATACAAAACCCACTTTTCCGCGATCTTCGGCTGCGACCAGAATTTTAAAAATTCAATTGCCGCGGCTTTATGGGGAGAATTTTTCATCACGGCAAATTGCGGAGTATAACTGCCCATACAAAAATCAACCGATTTAAAGACCGGCAACTCCGCGGGAAACATCTTCATGGTTTTCTTGGCGTCAATATTCATCCAGTGGCTATACATCCACGAACCATTCACAAAAAATAGCGCCGCGTCATCAAGCACTAAACCCCGCGTATCATACCAGATATTTTTATCATACGAACCGATAAGGGGTTGATACGCCGCAAGTTCTTCAAAAAATTGCAGGGTCTTTAAAAGTGCGGCTTGTTTAGCATCGGTAAACTCCTCACTGTTAAGCTCGTTTAAATCCCCCACCTCGGATTTAAACATATTTTGAAAGAGGTATTCAATGCTGCGCCAATCGTGGGCCTCATAAAACGCCCCGATTTTAGTTGCATGCTTTTTATTATATTCGTAGACCGCCTTGACATATTCGATCAAATCCCGCCCGGTCATGCCGTATTCTCTTATTTTAATACCGATTGTGTCGGCCACTGCCTTGTTATACCAAAGCATACAATAAAACCCTTCGATATATGGCCCGACAAAAATATCACCCGACTCTCTTTTATAATTCGGGTCGGAAAAAATCACTTCCTTTTGCGTCGCCTTAAACCAGGGAAAATCGCTGAAATCGACCAAATACTCCTTTACCCATTGCGGATCGCCTAAAACTTCGCCCACGCGGAAATATTGCCCGGTATTGAACAAAACTATATCCCAATCGGTTTTGCCCTCTTTGATCATCCGGGCGGTATTCTCGGCTACGTCGCTCTCGCCGGTAAACCCCAGATCCTCAAAAAATCTCATATTCACTTTGATACCGGGGTGAAGAAATTCAAATTCCCGCACGACTTCGCGCACCAGATCAGCACGTTTATGTTCGCCTTTCCAGCGGGCCATAAAATTAAGGGTTATCGGCTCTTGGGCAAAAGAGAAGAGAGGAAAAAGAGTGGTAATAAAAAAACAGGAAACCGCAATCCTTAGAGTTCTCATCACTTAAATTATATCACAAAGATATTCAGCAAAATTTGGTATAATTTAATAATCCGCCGGCCTTGATGATCGCTTTCTGGCGCAAGGATAAGTTGTAATTAAAAACAATGCTTCTTTCCCCGGATTTAACGATAATCGGGCGGTTAGCATCCAACGCGGCAGCGACATCGTCGATCTCCACCGCATCGTTTTTATTAAGTTTATCATAATCGGAAAAGTCGGTAAAAATCAACGGCAAGATGCCGAAATTAACCAGATTATTGGCATGGATACGTTCAAATGATTTTGCCAAAACCGCCTTGACCCCTAAATACATCGGGCACATCGCGGCATGTTCGCGACTCGAACCCTGGCCGTAGCTTTCCCCGGCTAAAATAAATACCGCCTGGGCCTGATCACGCAATTGAGCCGCATTTTTGGCAAAATCTTTATCTACACCCTCAAAGACAAACCCCGAGTAGGTCTTGATATTGGAACGGTATTTAAGCCTTGCGCCGGCGGGCATAATATGATCGGTAGTGATCTTATCTCCCACCTTGATCGCAATCGTTCCCTTAAGGCCTTTAGCTAACGGGGTATTTTTCGGCGGCTCGCCGATATTAGGCCCACGGATGATGATAAACTTTTTCCCTTCTTTGCTTGGCGCAACGATCATATTGTCATCGACTAAAAATTGTTTCGGCTCTTTTAAAGCCGGGTATTTTAAACCTTTTACACTTAAAGGGTCGACCAATTCGCCCTTAAGCGCAGTCAAGGCGGCGACTTCCGGCGAGACTAAAAGGATCTGGGCTGATTGCGTGCCGCTACGGCCTTCAAAATTACGATTGTTGGTACGCACGGATACCCCTTCAGTGCAAGGCGCCTGGCCCGAACCAATACAAAAGCCGCACGCCGACTCCATCACCCGCGCGCCGGCATTGATCATTTTGGTCAAAGTTCCGTTGGCGGAGATCATCGAAAAGACCTGCTTTGACCCCGGAGCAACAATCGCCGAAACTTGCGCCGGAATCGTCTTGCCCTGCCAGATCTTACCTACTAAATCCAAATCATGGAGCGACGAATTAGTACAACTACCGATCGCCACCTGGTTTACTTTTTTTCCCGCCACCTCCTGCACCGCCACAACATTGCCCGGCGAGTGCGGCAGCGCGACCATCGGCACGATCTTGGATAAGTCGATTTTAATCGTTTGGGCATACTCGGCACCTTGGTCAGCTTTAAGCTCAATCCAATCTTTCAGGCGCTTTTGGGCGCGTAAAAACTTTTTCGTTGCCTCATCTGAAGGAAAGATGCTGGTAGTAACCCCGGTCTCGGCACCCATATTGGTAATCGTAGCGCGCTCCGGCACCGATAGAGTTTTTACCCCGGCGCCGCAATACTCTAAAACTTTATTTACATTCCCTTTAGTCGAGACCAAACTTAAAATATGCAAGATCACATCTTTCGCCGCAACCCACTTGCGCAACTTACCGGTTAATTCTACCTTAATAACTTGCGGGGCGATCAAATAAAAGGCTCCGCCGCCCATCGCGACCGCGACATCCAAGCCGCCGGCACCGATTGCGATCATCCCCATCCCGCCGCCGGTCGGAGTATGGCTGTCAGAACCCAATAAAGTTTTGCCCGGCTTACCGAAACGCTCTAAATGTACTTGATGGCAGATGCCGTTACCGGGACGGGAAAAATAGACCCCATACTTCGCCGCTACGGTTTGCAGGTAAAGATGATCGTCGGCATTTTCAAACCCCTGCTGCAGGGTATTATGGTCAACATAACTTACCGAAATCTCGGTTTTAACTTTCGGTATACCCATCGCCTCGAATTGCAAATAGGCCATCGTACCGGTCGCATCCTGGGTCAGGGTCTGGTCGATCTTAATGCCGATCTCGTTACCGGCCTTCAATTCGCCGGTAGTTAAGTGCTTGCGCAATATTTTGTAAGTTATATTATCTTTCATAGTACCTTATTATATGCAAAAAACTATAAACCGGCTAGATTTTTTATAGTGAATGCGCTCTCGCCTTAAATGTTTTTAACTCGGTAAAATCATGCATAAATTGCTTAGTCGACATGTTCCTGCCGCAAACCGCTCCGGCTCAACCAGCGTTTCGCCTCGCTTAGTGTTTGCCCTCGCTCTCCCGCTTACGCGGGAACCATGCCCGCTTCGGGCATAACAAGTTTGCTTTAGGAACAATGTCTCCCGCAATTTATCGAGCTTCGGTATAAGGTCGCTTTGATGTTCCTTATTTGAATTGGCGCGTAGCCTCAAGTGTTTTTGCTAGACCGGGGCAGCGCCTTTCCCGCTATAAGCGGGACGCGCGCGCAAGAAACCTTGTGTTTCGTCCCCGGCTGGTCAAAAACATTTGAGGCGAAAGCGCACAAGCAGCGGATATATGCCGAAACAATATTTACAAAACGGTTTTGATGGCGGGGTGTTTGGCAAAAGCGGCGTAGAGCACATTGCGGATCTCTTCGTTCTCCACAAAAGTTTTCACCGAGAGCGAAAAATATTTACCGTTTTTGCTGATATTAGAAAAAGATAGGTCATATTTTTTATCGCCCATGACTTCAATCACCGCGTTTTTTAACGCCGCCTCGTCCGGGCCGATGATCCGGTACTCCCAATCGCAGGGATACTTTATTTTCGCTTGTTTTATATCCGGCATTTCATCCATAATTTCCTTACTGCTTTTTTAACCGTTTGCGGTAATGCAACGCCTTCAAGTAAAAATCTTCAACCTTCTTCCTCGCCCACGGGGTCTTACGCAAAAACTTTAAGCTCGAATTGATACTCGGATCATTGGTAAAACAACGGATATCGATATTCTCGCCCATCTCCTGCCAACCATACCAACTGACTAAGTCATCCAGGATCATCTTTAATGTCACGCCGTGCAGCGGATCTTTATTACCGGCTAAAGGCTTCATTTTAATGACGCCATATCGATTACAAAGCGGAATTTCACATCTCCCTTGATCACGCGTTCATATGCTTCATTGACCTTGTTGATAGAAATAAGCTCGATCTCCGAAACGATATTATGCTTACCGCAAAAATCAAGCATCTCCTGGGTCTCTTTGATCCCGCCGATCAGCGACCCGGCCAGGTTGTGACGGCCAAAAATAAGGCTACCGGCTTCAACCGGTACGGCTTTAGGGGGGACCCCCAAAAGCACCATACTCCCATCACGCTTTAGTGTACCTAGATATTGGTTCCAATCGATCTCAGACGAAACCGTGCAAAGGATGAGATCAAAAGTGTGTTTTAGTTTCTCAAAGGCTTTTGGCTCACCGGTAGAAACATAATGGTCGGCGCCTAAGCGCCTGGCATCGGCTTCCTTATTGCGTGAACGGCTTAAAACCGTAACCTGCGCGCCAAAAGCTTTAGCGATCTTTACCGCCATGTGCCCTAAGCCACCAAGCCCGATCACACCGATACTTTTGCCCGGGCCGGCTTTCCAGTGATGCAACGGCGAGTAGGTAGTGATCCCCGCACACAAAAGCGGCGCGGCAGCATCCAGCGGCATTTTTTGCGGGATCTTTAAAACAAAATCTTCATCGACTACGATCCGCGTCGAGTAACCGCCCTGGGTAACGGTCTTACCATCTTTCTCTAAACTATTGTAAGTGAATACGGTGTGGCCGCAAAATTGTTCATGGCCGTCTTTACAATCCGGGCATTCGCGGCAGGCATCGACCATGCACCCTACCCCGGCCTTATCTCCAACCTTAAAATGTTTTACCCCTTTACCAACTTCAGCCACCACCCCCACGATCTCATGGCCCGGCACCATCGGGTAGGTCGAACCGCCCCATTCATTACGCACCTGATGAATATCCGAGTGGCAGATGCCGCAAAATTTAATATCGATCAAAACGTCTTTGGGCCCTAAAGCGCGGCGGGAAAATTCAAAGCGCGCCAAAGCCTCGGTTGCACTCTTCGCGGCGTAAGCTTTTACCGGATACATTTTCACCTCCAGGTTTAACGATAATTAAAGATATCTTCCAGGGTGTAACTTTGCGCCGTGGCCGCGTTGACAGCGTCTAATATTTTGGTTTTAACGTTGCGCGTCAACCAACGGCCTTTCGCCGCGCGGGCGACCATCTTGTGGGTCAGCTGGCCTTGCGCCGCCTCGACTAAGTCATGGGCGACGAGGTTATTCTCGGCCATGATCCTGGCGATCGGCTGCACGCCAAAATCCCGCTTTTTCTCTAACTCTTTTTCCTTATCGCTCTGCATGGGATGATCCCAAATACACCCACATTATTTATAATTTACAAAGCGGGCCATGCAAAAAGCGACGTAATCTTCGTGCTCTTCCTTAGTTAAATACGAAAGGCTCCAGGGAGCCGGCGCGGGAGGAAGCTTTTCGCCCATCTTCACTTTGTAAAACGCCCGGCAAAAATCCCGTGTATTTTTAAAAGTAAGCGCTTCCTTGGTGTCTCTGGCAGCAACCCAGGCCGCTATTTTTACCTGGATATTTTCAGGAAGCCTTGAAATCACTTCGACATCCTCCGAAAGGATATTGCACTGTTGAGTTAAGAAGATTTTATCCGCGTCGGAAAGCGCGGCATTTGCCTGTGCCGAAAGCGAATATACCATCAGAGAAGAAACGGCTAGAGAAAAAATCATCTTTTTCATCTTCCACCCCTATTTCAACTATTTTGAATATTTGCCGCTCTTTAAAAAATCGGTAAAATGCTTATGCAGATGGCTATGATAGCGTTCACTCGTCGGATCATTCGAGACCGTTGAAATCAATTTTTTTGGCCCTTTAGTATTATAAAGATGAATATTCCCGGTTTTTTTATTCAGCATAACTCCGACATGCATATAACCCGTGGTCGAGCCCCTACCTTTTGGTCCATTCTCCATAACACACCTCCTTATGTTTGTATACATTATGTCCTCGAAACGATATTCGGGCAAGAAATTTATCTCTCCTCCTTATATACCAACAAACATGAAAGCAACTGCACAAAAAAATTATTGACACTTTTTTGGCGAGGAATAGACTAATAAACCGATAGTTTCCCAATATATTAAATTTATTAAAAGACAGGGCCAAACATGATTAATTGTGATTCGAAACTGAGAAAACAACTCTACAGATCCGGCTATGAGCTTTTGCATAACCCGGCCTTAAACAAAGGTACGGCCTTTACCGACGACGAACGCGATAAATTTGGCTTACGCGGCTTACTTCCGCCCCATGTCCACTCCCAAAAAGAACAACTGATACGGGTCTTGAAAAATTTCCGCGCCAAGACAACGCCGCTTTCGAAATATATCTATTTAATGGGGTTAAAGGACCGCAACGAAACCCTTTTCTACCGCGCGGTTGTGGATAATCTAGAAGAGATGATGCCGATCATCTATACGCCGACGATCGGCGAAGCTTGTGTTGAATACGGCAATATTTTCCGCGGGCCGCAAGGGCTCTTTATCACCGCTAAAGACAAAAACCATATCGAGGATGTTTTACGTAATTGGCCCTATGAAAACGTACGTGCCATCGTTGTGACCGACGGAGAACGCATTTTAGGTTTAGGCGACCTTGGCGCCAACGGCATGGGGATCCCCGTGGGAAAATTATCGTTATATACCGCCTGTGCCGGAATCGACCCGGCAACCTGCCTGCCGATCACGATCGACGTCGGCACCAACAACGAAACACTTTTAAAAAGTATCCTTTACATCGGCACCAAACGCAAACGGATCACCGGCAAAGCCTACGATGAACTTTTAGAAGAATTTTTTGTCGCGGTAAAACGGGTCTTCCCCGATGCGCTTATCCAACTGGAAGATTTCGCCACCAAAAATGCCTTTGGTTTGCTTAACCGCTACCGTAAAGATTATTGTCTCTTTAACGATGACATCCAGGGCACAGCTTCGGTCGCTCTCGCAGGCATTTATTCATCCTTAAGGATAAAACAAGAGAAGATACGCGATCAAAAATTCCTTTTTATGGGCATGGGCGAAGCCGGGTTAGGCATCGGCCGGTTGATCGTCTCGGCTTTACTTGAAGCCGGCTTGACCGAAAAAGAAGCCCGCAACCGTTGCTACTATTTTGATTCCAAGGGCCTGGTCACCAACCACCGCCAGGACTTAAACGAACTTAAACGCGAATTTGCTCAACATCACAAGCCGGAAACCGATTTTTTAGCGGCAATAAAATCGATAAAACCAAGTGCCTTGATCGGCGCCTGTGGCCAACCCAAGGTATTTACCGAACCGGTGATCAAGGAGATGAGCCGCATCAACAAACACCCGGTCATCTTCGCTTTTTCTAACCCCTCCTCCAAAGCTGAATGTACCGCTCAAGAGGCTTACATCTGGAGCAAAGGAGCCGCGATCTTCGCCGGCGGCAGCCCGTTTAGCCCGGTCACGGTAAACAACAAAACGTTGGTACCGGGCCAAGGCAATAATGCTTATATTTTCCCGGGCTTAGGGCTGGGAATATTAAGCTGTGGCGCAAAGACCGTCTTAGATGAGATGTTTTTAGCGGCAGCCAAGACTTTAGCCAAAGAGGTCACACCGCATGACCTCGCCCAAGGCAGGATATACCCTCCGCTGACAAAGATACGGTCCATATCCGCAAAAATCGCCAAGGCTGTAGTAGAAATTGCTTACCAACGCGGAATTGCTACAAAACCTAAACCGATCAATATTTTACACCGGATCAAAGCCAACATGTACCAACCGGATTATAAGGAATTTGTTTGACCGGCTTCTTTATCGGGGAATAAAGGCGTAAAATGCGGGGAAGTGCCGGTGGACGTAATCTCGCACATCCGCACGGGTAAACCAGACCACCCAGGTAACAAGGAAAAAAATCACGGCGATCACCAGTGAGGCTAAAACGGTTTGCGCTTTTTTCTTTTTAATCATATAAGTTCACCCGTTAAATTTATAATATTGCTTAAGCACCACCGCCACACGCGAAGCGATCATCTGATAGCCGGCCGCATTAGGATGCATCTCGTCGGATTTCTTTGTATCATCATCCAAAACGCCGCGCATAACCCCGGAGATAAATACCGCGCCGGTACGCCGGCACAACTCTTCATAGGCGCTGCTATACTCGCCTAATGCCAGGTTGCTGCCGATATCGCAAAGGAAGATCTTCGCTTTGCCATTTTTGATCCGCGCAATAATCTCTTCAAGGTTATTCATCGTCACATTACGCGGCACACCATGCATATAGTCATTTCCGCCCAATTCAATGACTACCGCAAACGGCCGCTTGCTTAAAACATCGTTTTCGATACGCATTAGCGCATCGGCCGTGGTATTACCCGAAACCCCGGCATTGACCACCGGATGGTTCAAAAGTTGCGCCAAAACGCTGGGATAGGATTCATCGGCCTTAGCTCCGGTACCGGAAGTGATGCTGTCGCCGAAACAAACGATCGTATCGGTTAATGCTACCGGCCTCGGCGCACAGGCCGCCAAAACCAGCAAACTCAAAGATAAAATTAATTGCTTAAGCATATCGCTTATATTGTACACCAAATCAACCTTAAGCTGTATACAATTGCGCGCGTTGGCTCTTTATGTTTTCATTCTCCAGATATTCATCGAGGGTATAGTTGGGCTTATCCAAAAAGCCATGCGGGGTCAACTCGACAATGCGGTTCGCTACCGATTGCATGATCTGGTGGTCATGACAGGCCAAAAGAATCACACCGTTAAAGCGCTCCAAGCCTTTATTCAGCGCCGTGATCGACTCAAGGTCCAGGTGGTTAGTCGGCTCATCCATCACCAGGCAATTGGCTTGAGTCATCATGATCTTCGCCATCATGCAGCGCACTTTTTCGCCGCCGGACAAGACCTTAACGTTTTTAAAGACATCGTCACCGCCAAAAAGCATCTTGCCCAAAAATGAGCGCATAAAACTTTCGTCGCGATTAGCCGAATATTGCCGCAGCCAATCCATCACGCTTAGGTCGCATTGAAAATAAGGGCCAAAATCCTTAGGAAAATACGCGGCCTTAACTGCCTCTCCCCATCTAAAAGAACCTTGATCCGCCGGCAATTCCCCCATGATCACCTTAAAGAAAGCGCTCTTCGCCAAATCATTACGCCCTAAAAAGGCGATCCGGTCGCTTTTTTGTAAGGTAATGGAAAAATCCTTAAACATCACTTCGCCATCAATACTCTTCGAGAGGTGTTCCACATTTAAAATATCATTACCCAAAACTGAGTCAAAGGCAAAATCAATATACGGGTATTTCCGCGATGATGGCTTGATCTCGTCGATCACCAGTTTTTCCAGGATTTTTTTACGGGCGGTCGCCTGGCGTGATTTCGCGCAATTGGCGCTAAAACGCAAGATAAATTCCTGCATCTCTTTGCGTTTTTCTTCGATCTTTTTATTCTTATCCCCACGCTGGCGCATCAAAAGCTGGCTCGACTCCGACCAAAAAGTATAATTGCCGCTATAAAGAGTGATCTTACCAAAATCAATATCGGCAATGTGGGTACAGACTTTATCTAAAAAGTGGCGGTCATGCGAGACGACGATCGCGACATTATTAAATTCGATCAAAAACTCCTCCAACCACATCGCGGTCTCGACATCCAGGTGGTTGGTCGGCTCATCCAAAAGCAAAATATCGGGGTTACCCACCAAGGCTTGCGCCAATAATACGCGCACCTTCAGGCTGCTATCTAATTGTTTCATCTTCATCTGATGAAACTCCTCGCCGACCCCTAGATTATCCAGGAGCTTGCCTGCCTCGGACTCGATTGCCCAACCGTCTAACCGGTGCAATTCGTCATCAATATGGGCGACGCGCATCCCATCGGCATCGGAAAAATCGCTCTTGGCGTAAAGCTTTTCTTTCTCCAGCACCAGATCGTAAATATGCTTATGCCCCATGACTACGACATTGATCACCGTCTCCTCATCGAAAGCAAAGTGGTCCTGGCGTAACATGGAAATACGCTGGTTTTTACCGATCTCGATCGTACCGCGGTTAGCCTCTAAGCTTCCGGATAAGACTTTTAAAAATGTCGATTTGCCTGAACCATTGGCCCCGATCAAGCCGTAGCAATTACCCTCGACAAAATTAAGGTTAACATCCTTAAAAAGCTCTTCTTTGCCAAATTGAATAACAACGCCTTTTGCTGATAACATAATTTTTCTTTTCTGAAATTATTTTATTTTCGCGGCCCTTAAGACTGCTTTCAGGGTGGCTTCAACCGCAACCGGCTCTTTAAGGCAGCTGATCGCGATCTTAGGGTCTTTTAGGCCGTGGCCGGTAAGCGTGCAGGTGATGACTTGCTCTTTTTTTGCCTCTTTAAAAAAGTTAAGTTTTTTCAATTTAAATAACCCCGCAACCGGCGCGCAGGAAGCCGGCTCGGCAAAGACCCCCTCGTTCTTGGCTAAAAACTTATACGCCTCCAAGATTTCCTTATCGGTGACCATATCGATATGGCCCCTAGATTCATCGAGCGCATCCACTGCCTGTTGCCAGCTGGCAGGATTACCGATACGGATCGCGGTTGCAATCGTCTCGGGATTTTTAATTATTTTTTTCCTCACGATCGGCGCTGATCCCGCAGCCTGGAATCCCAGCATTGCCGGCAGGCGGCTCGATTTTTTATAAGAGTAGTACTCTTTATAGCCTTTCCAATAAGCAGTAATGTTTCCGGCATTGCCCACCGGCAAAGCGTGAAAGTGCGGTGCGTCAGCCAACGCATCGACGATCTCAAAGGCCGCAGTCTTTTGCCCTTCGATGCGGTCGGGATTGATCGAGTTGACTAATGTCACGGGATAGTTTTCGGAAACTGCTTTTACAATATCCAGGGCATCATCAAAATTGCCTTTGATCGCGATGACCTGCGCCCCATGGATCATCGCCTGAGCAAGCTTGCCTAAAGCGATCGCCCCTTCCGGCAGGATCACGATGCACTTGACTTGCGCCCGCGCCGCATAAGCCGCCGCGGAGGCGGAAGTATTACCTGTCGAAGCACAAATCACGGCTTTGGTACCGGCTTCACACGCCTTTGACATCGCCATAGTCATGCCGCGGTCTTTAAACGAACCTGTGGGATTTAGCCCTTCGTATTTTAAAAAAACTTTATAATTCTTACCCAATATCGCCGATACTCTTGGCGCCGGGATAAGCGGCGTGTTGCCTTCGTTAAGGGTGACAATCGGAGTCTTGTCGCCGACCGGCAAATATTTACGGTAACGCTCGATCAATCCGCAATAGTGGCTCATAGGTCCTCGATGCGGATCACTTGGGTCGGATTTTTAACGATTGCCAGCTTATCAATGCGCGCCAAAGCTCTTTGCAAGTCAGCTTCTTTAGCTTTATGTGTAAGAATAACTACCGGGGCAAGCTTACCCTTACTGATCTCTCTCTGCTTTACCGAAGCGATCGAGATCTTACACGATGCCAAGACCTTGGCGATCGAGGCTAAAACACCGGGGCGGTCTTTGGCCATAAACCGTAAATAATAACGGGTCGTGACTTCTTTGATATTTTTAAGTTTTACCTTCTCTTCGCCGCGGAAAAATTCATTACCGCCTAAAAGAATATTTACCACATCCGAGATGACCGAAGCCGAAGTCGGCGCACCGCCGGCGCCTAAACCATAAAACAAAAGCTGCCCAGCCGGCACGGTATCCAAAAATGCCGCGTTATAAGCGTCATCTACTTCAGCTAAAGGGTGATCAAAACAGACCAGGGCCGGATGGACACGCAGATCAAGGTCATGGTCCTCTTTTTTAGCAATCGCTAAAAGCTTGATCCGATAGCCTAACTCTTCGGCAAATAAAATATCCATTAAAGTTATCTTGGTGATTCCCTCAGTGTAGACCTTATCCAATTTCGGCCAGACGCCGAAACAAAGATAAGCCAGGATACAAAGCTTGTGCAATGTATCGATGCCTTCCACGTCAAAGTGAGGGTTTTTCTCGGCAAAACCTTTTTTCTGGGCCTCTTTGAGCGCCAGGGAAAAATCCATCCGCTCTTCAGTCATGCGGTGCAGAATATAGTTGGTCGTACCATTTAAAATACCTTCGATCTTTTTGATCTCACTGCTGACTAACCCGCGGGAAACTCCCTCGATCAGGGGGATCGCGCCGCAGACCGAAGCCTCAAACCCGACCGCCACATTATTCTCTAACGCCGCATCAAAGATCTCGGCGCCGTGCTGGGCTAAAAGCGCTTTGTTGGCGGTCACTACGTGTTTTTTATTTTTAAGTGCCGCCAGAATCAAGGTTTTGGCCGGTTCAATGCCGCCGATAAGCTCGACGATCACCTCGATCTCCGGGTCATTGATCAACTGATAAGCATCGGTAGTAAAAGCTACGCCTAAGGCTTTAGCCACCGCTTCTTTTTCTTTGCGCACATCGCAAACACCCTTGATCTCGACATCCAGGTCTTTGCGCCGGCTGATCAGGGCAGCGTTTTTCTTGAGCGACCGGATCGTCGCCTCACCTACCGTCCCCATCCCGATAATTCCTATTTTTTTAACCATGATGCATCTTTTTTTCAATAAATTCGCCCAATTTCTTAAAGAAATCCCGGTCCAGGTCTAAAAATCTTACGCGTGTCTCATAAATCAAGTTGCGCACTACTTCCCGAGAATCGATGACCTGGCCCGTCACCTCAATACGCTGCATAATAAAAGGAAAACGGATCGTAATCGACAAAAAAGTATCCTTATCAAACTTGCGGTTGGTCGTCACCATCAACCCGCCCTGGCTTACATTTTTAGTCTGGCTTAAGTCATAATTTTCCGGAGCTTTATGAATACGGTAGCTGACTACAAAATTGGCATTAAGCCTGGGGTGCAGCCGGCGCTCACTATCTTTAAATTTTTCCAAAATCAACCCCCTTTTTACGGCAAAAGATGGTTTCAGGAAGCATACTTAACCCGGTCGAACATAGGTAATTCTACCAGAGTCAACGATAGTCTGCAAATAGAAACTCTTGCTGCAAAAATATCAATCCACAAATTTAAAGCTAAACCCGGTAAAATCTTTTACCTCCAGGGTAAACTTGCCAAACGAAACTTTATTCTTGCCGATAACTTTAAATTCACTAATACCCTGGCCCAGGTCAACGCCGCCGACCGGCTTATCTTCTCTTGGATAAAAAGCTTGCTGCGCGCTCGCAAAAGTATCACTCCTAAAACGCCCGGCTACCCGGCCGGGCTTGGCCGCAACCGCGCTCGATGTCGCATGGCGCGCAGGCACACTCTTGCTGCTGCGGCTCTCAGGGTTTAAATCACCCTCCAGGGCACCCTTGACTTGCTGCGCCGAGATCTGGATAAAGGCCCGCACATAGGCCATGCTCGACTCCTGGTCAACAATATAATAAGCGTGATAATTATCCCGTAATGCTTGCCCATTATCTTCGCTGTTGGCGCTTACATAGGCGATTTGCGGCGCATTTTTCTGGCTGGTAAAATCACGCAAGAGCTTCTTTAACGGCTCGCCCCCGCTGGGTTCACCGGCATCCGTAAAAACAATTACTGTATCATAGGTTTTTTTACCGGCTGGGCGCGGAAAGCGTACTTTTTCGCTGATACCCTTGAGCATCGCCGGAGTATCAATACCGCCGCCAGAAACATCCCACATTTTTGCCAAACGCTCGCGTACCAGGGCCTTCTTGGCCGCCGGGGTTGGGGCGCGACGCCACTCTTCGAAGGTAAACAAATCATTCACCTCATCGGTGATCCTTGCCACGCTTAAGTTTAGATCCGGGTTTTTCCCCGACAAACCGATCAATCCTGAAGCATACTTATAGATCATATCCTCCAAAGCATATTTAAGCGGGAAGTTCTGATGAATACTGCCGCTGGTATCGATCATTAATAAAACATTATGAGCGATACCACGCCTTTCCATTTCTTCTTTCGGCGCGGTCAAAGCATGTTCCATATCTCCCGTACCATAAGCCTCGACATTGATATCAGTAGCGCCATCAGAGACAAATTGCACCTCCAGGCCGTCATCTTCTTTTTTCGGGGCCATGATCTTCTCATATTCCGCCCAGCCCTCTAACCCATCAGTCAAAACCCCGCGGGTGCCGCCAAACGCTGCGTCAGAACGCTTATCATCAGCCACAAATTTTTTATCCGGTTTATCTTTTTTCTCGCCACCGACACTCACCTCTTGTTTTGGTCTGTTGGATTTTTTTACCTTCATCCGGGGATAAACCGCGGCACCGCCGGATAAAGTCAAACGTTTGTGCACACCCTTGATCGTCACCGACGCCTCTTCACTCTCGTACCAGGTATCCTGTACCTTATCAAAGAAGCGCGGGTAATTTTCAAATAGCTCGATCGCCAAAGCCTTTACCCCTTCGGCCCCCAAAGCTTGCACCTTATTGGTAATCGCCGCCAAATTGCTTAGATTATCCGGCGTGATCTCACCCAGACCATGGCGGCGAGCCATGGCGTTTAATATCTCATACGCGGAAGCGATGTACGGATCGCCCTCGCGCCCGCCCTTATGGATATTCCCCACTAAACGGCGCTCAAAATAACCCATAGGGTCATCGCTCACGATCAGCGGCATCAGCTCGGCAAAAAGCTCGATGTTTTTCTCCAAAACATAACGCATATGGTCATGAGCCGGATGTTTAGCCATATTGCCCGAACCATAGTGCCCGGCTTCGTGGCTGCATACCTCCACAATTTTTTTCGCATCGTCAATATTCATACAAATGATATTATTACCCATGGGGTCGTAATAACCCAATCGTTTAGGGTCATCACTGTCGATCACCAGGATCTCCGGAGTAATACTATCCGGGTACATTAAGGCCGCAAATTTAGGCAAAGCCGCCTTAATGCGGTCATGAATATGATTCATCCGTTTAGCAATACGCCGTGGAGTAAAATCAATGACCGGCCGGCCGGATTCCAAAATCGCCGCGCCAAGCTCTTCCAGGTAACAATCATTTTTCTTCGTTTCCACATCCAGATCATGCATCCAGATCACTATTTCCTGCTCGGTGATCGTGTCGCCGCGGCAAATATCTCTAAAGCGGTTGATAAGGGCGCTAAATTCCTTACCTAAAGGCTGGGCAGCATCCATGGCCCGCGCTAAGGATGGTTCGTCGATCGTTTCCAAACTAATACCAACCAAAAGCTTTCCCAATACCAGATCGCAAAACTCTTTATACCGCGCCTTATTATCGCTAAAAGTTAACTTACTAAATTTTTCCAAAGCGGCGTCAAAGGTTTGTTTATCAAAATTAAATTTTGCCATAACTTTTTCGACAAACTCAGCAAAGGCAGTTTCATCAGCCGCCTGATCCGGCACAGCCGCTTCCTCGCTCACGGCAATTGATCTCACCGCGCGTGCTAAAGCCTCCCGGTCTACTTGCGGCGCTGGTGATTTATTTACCGGATAAGTGTTTTTTTCTACCGGCGTATAACCCTGGCGCTGGGGCAAATCAATGCCAATAAGAGCGGCTTCACGCGCATCAAACCCTTCAAAGGCTGTATAGTTATCGTCCATGATCGCTTTAAGCTCAGCCGGGCTATTTTCCTGTAATGGCTCGCCAAAATAAAGCTTAACGCACCGAGCCGCAAAAGATTGCGGGAAAAGATAGCGGTTACCGCCCTCACCTGTACCGCCAAAAAGCTCGGCATGGTTATAAGCAAAACTAATACCGGTTTCGCTGTGAGGAGTGATTTTTGCCATGCGCATCGCCGGAGTGATCTGGTTAATCTCGCGTTCACCCCGGGCCCTGGGCATTAGCGAGCCGTAAACCGTTCTGGCCACATTTGCTTCATCGTATAATATCCCGGAGCGGTTGCTGGTAGGATAAGCCGCGTCAAAAGCCTGATCATCCACTAAGCTGCCGGCAATTAAAAAGTCGGCGGTTTGCATCTCAACGCCATTACGTAACGACAGGCCAAAACCGATCTTGGCATCGGTCATATCCCGGTAAGGGTCGATCTGCAATAACGGCCGGCCGGTAGCTGCCGCCACAAAACGCGGCAAGGTACTTTTACCGCCGCCCGAGGCGCCACCCATAAACATTATCCGCGGCATGATCAATTTACCGCACGCGGTCACGACCGGCTGATGAGCCTGCAAATAAGAATAAATATTATCAATGGCGGGATTGGTCAAAAGCAACGTATCTTGCGCCGCCACCTGCGAACACGGCAAAGCATAACGTAAATTTTCATCATCGTAAGCAATCGCCAAACCATCGATTGATTTTAAAAGCTTTTGGCTGATCACCACCATGCCGGAACTCAGCCCTACTGTAAAATCATCAGCCAATTGTTTGCCCAAGGCTAACTCCGACAAAGATAAAACATAAAGATTCTTAGGCGTGATCACCTCGACATTATCGCCGTTGCGCTTAAGCGTGATGCCGTTATCAAAACTATGCGGCTTGTTTGTAAGGGCGGCAAAATCGCAACTCAGTGGATGGTCCAAGTGCCCCAGCTTACGGCTTGAAGCGGCGACCTTGACCAAAAGCGAACGGGCATAGATCTCGCATTGCTTGATATCAGCTTGCGGCACAACCGCAGCAATGATCTTTGGTAAAACCGCGGTCACAAAAAGCTCTTTATCCGCCGGCAGCAAAGCTTTAGCATAAACAAAATAAACCGCCTTCGCCACATACCATAAGGGGTTATCGTTTACCTTTCCGTGGGCAATATCATTTTGTTTATACATCTGCGCATACATCGCTAATGGCCATAAGTCATGGCAGGAAAAATCATAACGCACGGTAAACTTTTGATTTTTTTCTAAATCTAACATCGTTTGATTGATTAGATCAAATGCCTCGATCTCCGAAGTGGTCACCGCCGGAAAATTTTTCTGCAAAACTTTATCCAACCCGGTAGATAGATTCAAAGCCGGCATGCCGATCTTTCTAAAACGATTCGCGATCGGCGAAGTCAGCTCGTCAATATTATCTGTAGTCGCCACGATCGTGACCCAAGGCGGTAAAACATATTCCACCAAACGCCCATTTTCATCCGGCAGCATAATACGCCGGGAAGCGATTATTTCATTGATCTTTACCAATTCATTCTTTGGCATAGCGTCAATATTGGACATGAAAAATATTATCGGTATTTTTTTACTCTCATCGATGGTTGCCAGAGCTGAAGCTTTGACCATTACCTCTTTCAATACGCCGTCGGCACGCCTAAAGGTCTCTTTAGCTTTTAGTTTTCCCTGCGGATCAAATTTGTCAGCAAAGTCAAAAGTTTCACTGCCTAAAAGCTGCTTGGCCGTGGCATAACCATGACATTGGAAAGTTATTAAACGCCTCCCGGTACGCAGTGCAAAGAGTTTGACCAAGTCGGCCGCATCGCCGCCTACCGGCTCATTGATCAATACCTGCTGGGGAGTGGTTGAAACAATTTTTTCCATGACCCGCACGCGCTCATTGATCAGCCCTGACGCCTCTAAATAAACAACATCACTCGGATCGACATTAGCGTAACCGCGATCGGTTAATTTAACGCTGGAATAGGCACAGCCGGTATAACCCGTAAAAACCTGGGCGATCAATTCACGCGTTTTTTGCTTCTGGGCATCGTCTAAAAGCGCATCAACATAATTCATCGTGACCGCCTCGATCAACTCCTCTTTCGCCTTAGTGCCGGCTACCCCGCGCAAAGCGGTAACGATACCAATGAGATCGCGCGGTGAGACCATGCGCTTTTGCGGATGCTCACGCGACATCAAAATATGAATGCGGGCCAACTTATCTTTTAAATCTTCTTCCAGCTTTGCATTTTCCAGGTAATAGTCGATAAGCATCCGCGCACTCTTATAGCTTAAGCGGTTATCCACGCGTATATTACCGCAACGATTATTCGTCTCAAAAGCTACCGCCTGGCGCCCCTCAGTATGGAAGTGGAAATTTTGGGCAATCGAAAAATCAAAATCCGGGCTGCGCTCTATCAATACCCCGCGTAAACCCGGATGATAAGTGCCCAGATCAATGCTCTTATTAAAAGCTACCCGTGAAACAAAGCGCAACAAGCTATCCGCACCCTTACTTACCCGGCCCTCATCGGCCACAAACCGCCCGCCCTGGGAATAAAGCTCTAAAAATTGTAAAATATATTTACCATCCGGGTCTTGCTCCAAAGTATTTAAGAAAATTTCACGGGCGCGCGGGGTAAACGAACCCAACAAAGCCCCCAAAACAACTCCTTTAAACATCCCTTCCTCATGATAGCCTACACCCAAAGCTGCGGCCAAGTCGCGCTGCGATGAAGTTTTGCCGCCGCCGGGGTCGCCCTCAAATAACCCCGATAAATTATTTTGCTCAAAAATAATACTGGAAGCTTCGCTTTGCAATGTGCCCGGTAACGGCGCCTGCAAACGTATGGTTTCAGTCTTACCTTTTTGTGTTACCGTATAATAGCCATTACGTTTATCTTCAACATAGCTATACCGGCTCATGCGCGAAGCCAAGCAATAGTCGTTACCGCCGATTATCGCATGCACCTCGAAAAATACCCCGTCATTACCTTTACGGTATACCCGCTGATATTCAACTTGATCCAAATCCAAACCAATATCCTCTAAAAATTTCTCCCGGTAATCTATCGTCTCTTTGCCTTTTTCTTCCTTGAAGGCCAAACCAATGCCCAGGGTGTGATAGGCAAGCAACTTGGTCATATTTTTATCTAATTTCCCGGCAGCGTGAGCGCGTTTAAGCTCTTCCATATACATGCGCACCTTAGCCGGGTGCAGGCGCAGATACGGATAAGCTTCGCTTTCTTGCTCGGCCTTGCTGCGCTTATACGCGTGCAATAAATATTTCAATGCTGTTTCATGCTCGGCGGCGCCGATAGCCTCCTTAATGCCGGCAAATTCCGTTTCCAGCCAGGCTTCATTGACCGGCTCACTTAAATTCATTGATAAAAAACGGTCTAAATCTGCCGGGTGCAGCGTTGACCTCTCTTGGGCCCCGCAAAGGGCACGGAACTTTAAATTATGCGGCTTATGGCTGATGGCAAAACGCGCTAATTCACGGCGGTATAGACCGGCGTCTTGTGGCAAATCTTTCCCGGTCACCGTTTGATACCGTTCCTCTAAGATCGCACGGCCGTTTTTAGCATCAATCACTTTCCAAGCTGCCTCAATAATATTTTCATCAAAAATCGAATCGACCGGCAACCAACCCGTGGGGAAAAATTCATTGAATAAAGGTGCAACTTTCGGGTTAATATTCGTATAGCCGCGCAACCAACCATAGTGTTCGACCTTATCGCAATTTGCCTCTAAGATCAACTGCGCCATAATGCCTAAGTGATTAGCTAAAGGCTTTTCGGCGTCAGGACGGTTGATCCCCGCCACCAAATTACGCGAAACATGCGAATCGGTTAAATCAACAATATCTTCTTGCGCGCCGAGCGGCACAACCGCCTTACGGATGCGGTCAAAATCTACGGTATCGTTGGTAAAAATCATGATCGGGACATCTAAATCAAAATCGCGGATAAACTCTAAATATTTTTTACTATCCGGCGGCGGTAAGTCCAAGTACCCCGCCTTGATCAACGTACGCTGATTTTTCGCTTTGACCTGCGCGATCGCTACCCGCGCTTTATCCATGTCCGCTTCGTTGTTAAACATCCGCACAAAGACTACATCCATTAAAAACGCAAAAGCTTGTTGCGGTGTATATCTGCCGCTATCGATGGCGGTCTTAAACAACTCAATAAACCGCTCGTTTTCGCGCGGAGTCAATACCTGACCGCCTTCAAATTCGTTTTTGCGTAAAAGATTAAAGATATCACTTAATATCCCCGCGGCCTGAGCGCGGTCACCTTCGGGCAAAAGCTTTCGCTTGTCAAACAATTTACCGTTGATCATTTCAACATCAGCGTCGGAACGTTCCATAACATAAGAAGCCGCCATCGCCTCCTGCAACTGCGGGGCAATATCATCGCGGACATTACCGGTGATCACCACCATACGCTTTTGGCCGCGGGTTTTAACGTTGAACAGATTCTTTGTATCCCGCGAAGCGAACTCACTACCCACACGGTACGGAAAACCAGTGATCTCCGGCCATAACCACTGCATCAGGCCCAACCGCGCATCACCTTCATTAATAATTACGCCAACATTATCTTTTTCATAATCGCGCCAATATTGCGCCTCGTTCACCGCAATACCGTTTTTCGTCAAGCTCAAGCCGCCGCGCAACAACCCCAGGCCCGTCTCTTTATTTACCGTATACTCCAAAAGCTCCGAACCGATAATATCTAAAAATACGCGGGCGATCGTAGTTTTGCCGCCGCCGGGCAAGCCTTTTAAAAACACTACTTTTGACGGCGAATAAGCATATTCACGCGCCAAAAGGCAAGCGATCTGCGCCTCAGAGGGCGTCATAAAATAATCTTTCGCTAAAAATTGTTCCAAAGCCTGCGCAAAAGTTTGATATTGCCCCTGATTAGCTTTAAGCCATTGGCCGAATTTACTCTGCGCCGAGATATCGATCTTCGCACCGCCAAAATCGATCGTATGGCAATCTTTATCGATGGCGATCGCATACGGCTTAGCCGCCGGGAAAATTTTATTCAAGGCCTCTACCTGCTTAACGTCGCGCTGGGGCGAAAGCTTGTTTAAGCAATGGTTGTAAAGCTCTTCTCCCGGCGTAGCCGAGTTAAAAGTTCCGTCTTTTTGCCGGCCGGCGACAAAATAAGCTACGCGCAAAATATCCTGCAGATTAAAGTAAGTGCTTAAATTACTATCGGTACTTAAACGGGCATAGTAATAATCGACCAAAGTTCTTGCGCTATCTTTATCAATACCGCTGGCGCGTTCTAAATAAATCGCAGTCTCATCTTTGCTGGGCGTAGGTAAGTGCAAACCGCTAAAACGGTTTTCAAAGGTCTCATCGTTAACGCGTGAATCTTCGTGGTTGACCACCACGATCTGAATATTCGCCGGTAATTTCCGGCGTGCGGGTTTTTTACCGGCCGACTCTGCCTCTAAAACAACTGTACGCTCAAGCAGTAACGGGTGCAACATCAGGCGCAATTCGCCGCGGGCAAAGTCAGGGTTATTTAAAACCAAATAATGTGTCGTCTTCGGGTCGCTTTCGGCCGCATCAATCACATTATCTACCACACCCTTAAACCACTGAGCCTGCCCGGCATCATCCGTCAAGTGCATGCCAAAAAACTCTTTACGTTCGCTAAAAATACTAAAATCAACCGGTAACACCTTACCTTTTTGCGCTAATAGGTTTTCAACCATTCCGGGGAAAGCTTGTTTGTAAAAAAGTTCCAAAGCCATACCGGCGCGCTGGGCCCGGGCCTGTGCCGCTAAGATCTTGCGCTCAGTAGGCAACAACGCCGGCCCCGGCACATCCTCTTTCTCTAATACGCCGTAATCAAATAACTCAAGCATCTTATCTTTATTTAACACCCTGCCGGCGGCCGCAGCCGATGAAGCAAACAAAGCGCGGTATTCCTTACGGGTAAAGACCTCCCACAGCAAACCGGCAAAGGCCTCGCGCTGATCCGGCTTAACATACCGGCCGTAAATCGTCCAGGCGCAAGTAACAAAATAGTCAAAGCTATTGACCAGGGCGGTATTCATATCGCGTGTATAGTAACGGGCAAAGAGCCGCTGAAAACGCACGGCTTCACGAAAACTCACGGTGCCATCAAGCTTAAAGTAATTACCAATACCTGCCCGCGCTAAAGTCTGTGCGGCATCAAGGCTTACATTGCGAATAATATTTTTCTGCGCCGGGGCAAGCTTGACCTCAATGCCTTTTCTACGGCAACTATCGGTACGCAACAGGGCATAGTGTTCGGGTAAAACAAAATCTACCGGGGCGTCAACATCGGTATCAAAAATAAAATAAGCCAGGGCAAGATTCATATTACTTAAACCATTCAACATCCCGGCGTAACGTAAATTGTACGGAGAAATTATCGAATTAAATAATTGCGATCCTTGATCCATATAATCATAGATACCGGTAAAAACTTGAGCCTCGCGGCCGGCACGCAACTTATCGCCGTCATGTAAGGTGGTAAAAAATTTACCCATAACCCCGCTAAAGCTGCAATTAGGGTGTGTGCTATTATTCCAAGGCAACATGTAAAAATTGCTTAAAATGGTTAAATTTTCCCGACCAATTTTGTTTTCCAACAAGCTTTGCCAATCCAGCTTCGGCAAGGCAACACCTTTAATTCGCGCGTAGTTGGCTGCCTTTAGACGCATTGCGATGATCAACTTTTGCCAATAGCCATCGCTATCTGCCAAACCATCAAAAACCAGGCTGATATAATCCGCGGTTTGTGCGGCATTGGAAAGAGTAAACCCCGGCACCTGGCGCAGCATCCACTGCCACTTTTCATTCTGCTTTTTGCCGCTATGGAAATTGTGCCCGGCGACCGCCAAATATTCTTTAGCGATTTTTACCGCCGCATCTTTTTCTTTGGCATAAAGCAAAGCCAAAACATCATAAGCAAAATCATTATCGCCCAGGGCAAGTAAACCATGGCTTATCGCCTTAACAATCGCCGCCTTATCCGCGCCTTCGCCTTTAGCCAGCTCCGCGCTTAAACGGGTAATATCTTGTTTAACCGCAATATTATCGGTAACTTTATCTAATGCAGCCAAACGTTTAGCCACTGCCGCCGCTGGCTCAACTTCGGGCGCCTTTGCATTTTCTTTTATCGATGCGCCTTTAGCCGCAGTCTTTTCTAATTGACGCGCCCTTTCTAAAAACGCTTCGGGTGTATTAAAGGCATCTTTGTATTGTGCCAGGGCCTTGGTAAACGATTCACCGGTTTGCTTGAACAAAGCAGTCAATGCGCCCATAGTGGATTCATTGTGCGCTGCTGCGTCGAGGAATTGTTTAAAAGCGGCTTCATCCGGCAAACCACCCTTCCCAGCATGGGCTTGATATTTTAAAAATATGGCAAGCTGGGTAAATTTACGTTGTTGCGCGGCTTCAACTTTTTCATTAGCCAGCGCGCTAATGATCATTTGGATATACCCTTTTAATCCTGCCGTACCTTCTCCACCAACATTATCCAGATTAATTTTATCTACGTCATCTAAGATATTCGGCCAATCTGCACCCTCCTGCGTTAGGCCATGATGCAGGTTTTTTGGATTGCTGGGGACATCGGTTGATTTTAAATATTCTTCTAACGCCTTCTCGGCCGCGGCATGGCCATTTTGGCCGCTTAAAGCTAACAATGCCCTTATTTGCGTCATAGTAAATTCCAATGATTGAGAATTAATACAACCCCAGCCCAAAGCTGACGCAAGCATCTCCCGGCCAATGGCCTCGGGCGCGTTTTTGATGGCATTGATCAATACATCTGCTTGTGGCTGGTCTAAAATTAAAAAAGGATTTTGTTTGCTGCGGCAGCTATTCGATAGAGCAGACTCCAAAACATAAGCAAACATATGATTGCTTGTAGTTTTTATAGCCGTGATCAGTAGCGGTAATAATGCGTGGTCATTGGCCACCGCTTGCGCTAAGAGGCTAGAACGAAGGGAGCTTTCCGATGCGGTTTCTATATCGGTGATTAATACCTTTACCTGTGAAAGAGTTAAAGTTAATAATGGCTTTTGGTTGCTATAACGACTCTGCCGAAAAGCCTCAATTAAAATCCGAAAAAATGGTCGATATTGAATCTGCTGATTTACGCCACGATCGTCACCGGTTGTGGCTTGAGTAAAGATGAGCAATGAAGGCAATAGTTCGTGATTATTCGCTACCGCTTGACTCAAAGCCTTGTTTAGCTTATCCCTTTTGACGTCGGTCACGTTTTTTATAATCGCAATCAATATATCTGCCTGGGGCTGAGTTAACATTAATAACGGCTTTTGACCGGATTCGCGGCTATTCTTAAGAGCGCCGTTTAAGGCACCGGTTAACGTCTCCCGCGCAAAACCCATTGTAGCCTCTATGGCAGTGATCAATGCCGGCAACAGGCCGTGTTCTGCCACAAGCATCATAGCTATTTTCGCTTCATCTTTAGCTTCAATGGCCTGCGCAAATCTCTCTTGTAACGCCGGATCAATAGCGACCTTCGAGTTTGCGCCTTCTAGCTCTTGCGCTCTGGCTAAAAACGCTTCGGGTGTATTAAAGGCATCTTTGTATTGTGCCAGGGCCTTGGTAAACGACTCACCGGTTTGCTTGAACAGCGCGATTAAAGCACCCATGGCAGATTGATTCTTGGCCGCAGCATTTAAAAATTCTTCAAACCGAGCTTCATCCGGTAAACCACTTTTACCAGCATGGGATCTATATTTTAAAAGTACGGCTAATTTAGTAAATTCATCTTCTTGGGCCGGCACACCTTTCGCTTGGGTTAATGCTGCCATAACCATCTGAGTATACATTTCTATTTCTGGTGTTTTTTTTGCTTCTTCTGCGCTAAAATTAATCTCCCCTACATCGGCTAAAATATGCGGCCACGTTGCACCATCTTGCGTTAGGCCATGGTGCAGGTTTTTTTGGTTAGCAGGAACATGTATAGATTTCAAATATGCGCCTACCAACTCAACTGCTGCATCATAACCAAATTGGGCGCCTGGATCCAACAACGATTTAGCTTGAGCAATAACAAATTCAGCGGATTTAATATTGCAAACATAATACAAAGCCAAGCTAAAACGACCCCGGGCATCTGGATCATTTGTAGTTTTGACATTCAAAATCAATACCGGCAACAATTCATGGCTATTTATCACCGCATCAGCCAAGGCTAAGGCAAGCTGTGTCCGAAGATTATACTCGCTTGTTTTTTGCACAGCAGTAACCAAAATATTCGCCTGGGCCTGGGTTAAGGTTAGCAATGGGTATCGCCCACTTGTGAGCGCATGGCGCAAAGCTACAACGGAATGGCCACGAATATCAGGGCTGGTTGAATTTTGTATTACCTCGAACAATACCGGCAACAGGCCGTGTTCTGCCACAAGCATCATAGCTATTTTCGCTTCATCTTTGGCTTCAATGGCCTGCGCAAATCTCTCTTGTAATGCCGGGTCAATCACGGCTTTTGCGCTTGCACCCTCTAATTCACGCGCCCGGGCTAAAAATGCCTCTGCTGTGGTGAAGGCGTCTTTGTATTGTGTCAACGCCTGAGTAAACGACTCGCCGGTTTGCTTAAACAGCGCAACCAACGCGCTCATAGCGGATTCATTGTGCGCTGCAGCATCGAGGAATTGTTTAAAAGCGGCTTCATCCGGCAAACCACCCTTCCCAGCATGGGCTTGATATTTTAAAAATATGGAAAGCTGGGTAAATTTACGTTGTTGCGCGACTTCAACTTTTTCGTTGGCCAACGCGCTAATGATCATTTGGATATACCCTTTTAATCCTGCCGTACCTTCTCCACCAACATTATCCAGATTGATTTTATCTACATCATCTAAAATATTCGGCCAATCTGCACCCTCTTGCTTCAGGCCATGATGCAAATTCTTTTTATCCTTTGGCACATATGTCGATCGTAAATATTCCTTTAGTGCCGACATTGCTGCATCATAACCATTCTTATTACCTAAAGCCAACAGCTTACCTGCCTGAGTCATAATAAGTTCAACGGATCGAGAATTTATACCGTTATTGGCTAAAATCCCAGCAAAACTCTCCACAACATTACGCTCGTTTGTATTTTTTACAACGGCAATCAATATCTCTTCCTGAGGTTGAGCTAAGGCCAACAACGGCCTTTGCCCAATACCACGACTTTGTTCAAAGGCAATCTCCAGCACTCGGGCAAGCCGATATTGAATATCAGGATTATTTGTATTTTCTATAGCGGTAATGAATAAAGGCAATAATGAGTGGTTTTTCGCCACAATACTGCCTAAAGTAATCCTTTGAATCATATCGGCGCCACGGCCGCCTACGCTTGGCATAAAAGTAATCCACGCGGGAAACGAATCCGACTCGGTCGTCAGAATCTGAGTAATGGTTGCCTCATCTTGCCTGTCAAGGGCCTCAGCAAATCTCTCTTGCAATATTGGATCAATGGCGGCTTTTGAGCTTGTGCCTTCTAGCTCCTGCGCCCGGGCCAAAAACGCTTTCGGCGTGGTAAAGGAATCTTTGTATTGTGCCAGGGACTTTGCGAATGATTCGCCGGTTTGTTTAAATAAAGCGGTTAACGCGCCTAAGGCAGATTGATTATCGGCAACGGCATTTAAAAATTCTTCAAACCGAGCTTCATCCGGTAACCCATCTTTCTTGGCGTGAGCCCGATATTTTAAAAGTATGGCAAGTTTAGTAAATTCTATCTGTTGATCTGGGATGATTTTTTCTTTAGTCAGTGCCGCAAGGATCATTTGAGCATATACTGATGACTCTTTATAATACATATTTCCAGTTCCTAAACCGCTTGCATCTACGTCATACCCCCTTTTCAACGTAATATTATCTACATCCGTTAATATATCCGGCCAGGCTGCGCCTTCCTGAGCCAACCCCCGACGTAGGCCTCTTTCCCCGAAAGAAACATCGGGCGAAGATACATACATCAACATCAACCTTACCGCCGTATCATAGACCTTTTGATCTTTTGACGTTAATAATTTTTTTGCCTGAGCCATAACAAATTCAGCAGATTGCGCATTAATGCAGGCATTACCTAAAGCTTTGACTAAGGACTCCGCTACCTCAGGGTCAGTTGCATCTTTCCAGGCGGTGACCAATATGTCTGCCTGGGGATCGGTTAGAGTTAATGACGGGCTTTGGCTAACATTGCGACTTTCTACAAGGGCATTGCCCAATGCTTCGGCAAAAATCCGCTGTGAGTCAAGCGCAAGACCATTTTGTATATTGGTAATAAACGCCGGCAATAAAACATGACCATTTACCAATGCCTCGTTCAAAACCTCAACAAAGCGCTTATTAAAACGGCCAGGGATTACAGCAGTTTTTCGAGCAGCAGTAATCAACTCTTCTACCTGAGGCGCAGTTAAAGTTAATAATGCTTCTTGACCGGCAGCGCGACTATTTCTAAACGCTTCAACCAAAACACGACCCAACGAATCATTAAAATCATAATCCCCTGAATTTTTAATGGCGGTAACCAAAATAGCTACTTGCGGCTTAGTAGAGGTCAAGGGTGGATTATCACGGATAAGACGGCTCCCTTCAAGCGCATCACCCAAAACATTGGCAAGCTCAACCCGCGCTCTATGGTCAGTTATCGTGCACACTGCAGTAATCAATACCGGCAACAAGCCATGTTCGGCCCTAAGCATATCCTTGATCATCGGTTGGTTTCTACTATCAATGGCACGCGCAAATCTCTCTTGTAATGCCGGGTCAATCACGGCTTTTGCGCTTGCACCCTCTAATTCACGCGCCCGGGCTAAAAATGCCTCTGCTGTGGTGAAGGCGTCTTTGTACTGCGCCAAAGACTTCGTGAATGACTCTCCGGTTTGTTTAAACAATGCAGTCAATGCGCCCAGCGCTTGCTCATCGTTAGCCGCGGCGTCGAGAAATTGTTTAAAAGCGGCTTCATCCGGCAAACCACCCTTCCCAGCATGAGCCCAGTATTTCAAAACAATGGCTAATTTAGTAAATTCTGTTTGCTGGGTGGGTTCAACTTTTGTTTTATTTAATGCCGTAACCAACATCTGTGCGTATGTCGGACTTTGACCAAACTCTAGCACAACGTTGTTCACATCGGCTAAAATATCCGGCCAAGCCGCGCCTTCCTGTTCCAACCCATAGTGCAAATTCCTCTTGCTATTAGTAATAGAATTAGTTGAATTTAAATAGTCGCCTAAGATTTCCACGGCGTTGTCGCGACCAAGTTGGCTACCCAAAGCCCACAATGCCTTTACTTGAGACCTGATAAATTCTGCAGATCTAGTGTTAATACATCCGCTAGATAATGCTACAGTGCATGCTCGCCTTGCAGAAAAATCGTTCGCATCCCGTAAAGCAGCAATCAATATATCTGCCTGATCTTGAGTTAAAATTAACAATGGGTTTTGCTTGGCCACATGGCTGATTAAATACGCATAGTTCAAAGAATGCGCTAGATTGCACAATGAATCGGATTCGGTTGCGCTTTGTATGGCGTATATCAATATGCCTACATCAGGTTGAGTCAATATTAATAATGGCTCGTGCCGGCCCTCGTAACTGCCAACAAGCGCATCTTTTAAAGCCTTAGAAAAACACTGCCGCGCAACAGGATCAGTTGCTACCTGTATGGCACTCATCAACACCGGCAACAAGTTGTGCTGCGCCAACAACATCTGCGTAATCACGCCCGCGTCCTGCCCTTTAATCGCCCGTGCAAATCTCTCTTGCAACGCTGGGTCAATGGCGGCTTGCAAGCTTGCGCCTTCTAGCTCTTGCGCTCTGGCTAAAAACGCTTCCGGCGTGGTGAAGGCATCTTTGTACTGCGCAAGGGCATCTTCAAATGATTTGCCGGTTTGCTTGAATAAGGCGGTGAGCACACTTAAGGCTTGCTCGTTCTTCGCTGCGGCATCGAGGAATTGCTTGAACACAGCTTCATCCAGCAGGCCATCCTTGTTGGCGTGAGCCCTATATTTAAGAATAACCGCAAATTTAGTAAATTCTATCTGTTGAGCTGGGGTGATTTTTTCTTTGGCCAATGCCGCAAGGATCATTTGGGCGTAGGTTGATACTTCTTGGGGGTCTATCCTAAAAATGCCTAAATCGTCTAAACCACCACCTGCCCTTGTCATCGCAATACTATCTACATCGGCTAAAATATCCGGCCAGGCTGCACCCTCTTGGGCTAAACCATGGTGTAAGTTTCTTTGATCAGCAGCAACATCATTTGAACTCAAATACCGTTCTAACAAACTTGCTGCGGCGGCATACCCTATCTTACTGTTTAAAGCCAACAACGCCTTTACCTGGGTAATAGTAAATTCGGATGATCGTGCATTAATACAACTATAAGCCAATGCAATAACAAGCGGCACATCAGGGTTGGTTGTAGTTTGTATTATATCGATCAACGTATCCGCTTGGGATTGAGTTATAGTTAGCAACGGTTTTCTAGCGCTCCCATCACCGGAAACAAATGCATCGCGCAAAGCAAGGGCAAGGTCTCTCTGAATATTTGGGTCGGTTTTGGTTTGTATAGCGGTGAGAAGGGCCGGCAATAAAGCGTGATTACCCGCCACAGCATCCCCAAAAGCTCCAATTAGCAACCATGGACTAGCCCTGACAGGCGCTTGCTCGATATAGGAAATCAATAAAGGCGCCAGCCCCTCTTCTGCTATCAGCATCTCTACAATCGTCGGCCTATCCTCCCTGGCTACAGCGCTTTTAAATCTCATCTGCAAATCACGGCTAATAGTCTTTTGTGCGGGTTTAGTTTGGCCAGCCCCTTGGACAGCAGAACCACTTTCTAATTTTCCTGACCTCGCTAAAAATGCTTCCGGTGTCGTGAATGCACCTTTGTATTGTGCTAATGCCTGAGTGAACGACTCGCCGGTTTGTTTAAATATGGCAGTGAGCACGCTCAAGGCTTGTTCATTCTTGGCTGCCGCATCAAGGAATTGTTTAAACTCAACTTCGCCGGGCAAGCCATCTTTATAGGTATGGGCTCTGTATTTCAAAGCCATGGCTAATTTGGTAAATTCGGTTTGTTGGGCAGGCTCCACTTTTGCGTTAATCAGCGCCGCAATAAGCATCTGAGAGTAAACATCGGCTTGTTTATCGTTTGGCGCGATATCATTAACATCCACCAATATATCCGGCCAGGCCGCGCCTTCTTGGGCTAAACCTTTATGAAGATTTTTTTGGTTAGCTGCAATATCGGTTGATTCTAAATATTCTTCTAGCACTTTTCCAACTGCATCGTAACCAACCTTGCTACCTACGGCCAATAACTCTCTAACTTGAGCCATAACAAATTCGGCCGATTTAGAGCTAATACAAACACCGATCAAGGCTCTGACAAGATCATGCGCGACAGCCGGGTCAGTTGCGGTTTGAATGGCATGAAGCATCACGGGAGACAATTCTTGATTGCTCACCGTTGCGTCACCTAAAACAATGACTAATTGGGTTCTGGCATCCCCTAAGGTAACGACTGATTGGCTACTGATATGATAGTCGGTTGTCTTTTTTTGTGTAACGAGCACCAATGCCTCTGCTTGAGCCGTAGTCAAGGTTAATAATGGTTCTTCTTTGGCCTTGCGGCTGATTGTTAAAGCCTGCCTCAAGCCTACGGCTAACTGCCACAACACACTCGGATCAGCCGTATCATTAATTGCAGCGATCAATAACGGCAATAGTGCATGATCTTTAGCTAAGGCCTTACCAACGGTAAAAAATTTCGACTTATCAATGCTTGGCGTTTTCCCCATAGCCGCAACCATCAACGGCCATAAATCATGTTTTGTTACTAGCAATTGCACCAACGTACTCTGGTTATGATTTCTAATTGCCGTAGCAAATCTTTTGCGCGTTTGGGGGCTGATGCGAGCTGGAACCGGCTTAGCTAAAGCATCAGCGCTTGCCCCCTGCAATTTTTCTGTTCTGGCTAAAAAGGCTTTGGGAGTTGTGAAAGAGTCTTTGTATTGCGCTAACGCATGAGTAAACGACTCGCCGGGTTGTTTAAATAAGGCTGTCAACGCACCGATGGCCGATTCATTTTGTGCCGATAAATCAAGAAATTGTCTGAACTCTTCTTCGCCGGGCAAACCATCTTTACCGGCATAAGCTTTATATCGCAAAATCATGGCCAGTTTGGTAAATTCGGTTTGTTGGGTTGATTCAACTTTCGCCTTAGTTAAGGATGCTACGATCATCCGGGCATATGATGCCACTTCGTATTCATAGAGTTCGACATTATGCACATACGCAAAAATATCCGGCCAGGCCGCGCCGTCTTGGGCTAAGCCTTGATGCAGATTTTTTTGATCGATCGGAACATCCATTGCTATTAAATATTCTTCCAACACCTTCTTGGCCGCGTCATAACCAGGTTCGTTGCCTAAGGCCGCCAATGCCCTGACCTGGGCCAGGGTAAATTCCGTAGATCGGGAGTTAACGCAACCCAAAACTATTACCGCTGCAAGGCGATCCCGCCGCGCTTCTATGTCCGCTGTCGCCTGAAATAATGCGATTAAATCTTTTACTTGAGAATCAGTCAAAATTAATAATGGTTCTTGTTTGTCCAAACGGCTTGCCGCTAGCGCACCCCTCAAGGCCTGGACAAACCAGATGTTAAACTTGGAGTTAATCGTTTTTTTCACAGCAGCAATTAATAACGGCAATAACGCGTGGTCGTTAACCACCGCATCTCTTAAAACATCGACAATGGCGCTCATCTCCTCGTTATCATCACTTTTTTGTAAGATCTCAATCAACGCCTCGGCCTGAGGTTTGGTCAAAATCAATAATGGGGCCCCTTGGGTTTTACCACTATTTCTAAAGGTCGCACTTAAAGCTTGAGCGGTGTGGCGCCTAGGCTTGGGGTCGGTCACAACTTGCTCAATGCTAGCCGGCCTATCTCGCTTAGCCTCAGCCATAGCCTGCATGTTGCGAACCAATATATTTGCTTGCACCTGGGTTAAAGTTAACCGTGGTGCTTGGTCAATCTCATCGCTACGCGTAAGGGCATAGCACCAGGCATTAGCTAAAAGCCCTTGAACTCCTTCGTGCCCATTTTTTATCGCCGTGTCCAGGGCAGGTAATAATGTATTATCGCTCACTATCGCTTCACCCAAAGCCTCGGCAAGCGGCCCGCGAATAATAATATTAGCTAACCTCTCCACTTGCACGTAAGTCAAGGACAACAATGGCTCTTGCTTTGCCTTGCGGCTTGCCGCAAGCGCATCACGCAACGCCCGAGAAAAGCCGCTCTGGGCAATAACATCGTCCAAAGCATCGGATTGATTTTTCCCAGCACAAGCACCAATCCCATTTTCTATGGCGGTGATCAGCGCCGGTAACAAACCGTGCTCGGCTACCAACATTGGCGTGATCGCGCTTGAGTCCTCTCTGGCAATGGCCTGGGCAAATCTCTGCTGTAACGCCGGGTCAACGTCCGGCACTTGTACGTTAGAACTTTCTCCTTGCAACTGGCGCGCCCGGGCTAAAAAGGCTTCGGGGGTAGTAAACGCATCTTTGTACTGAGCAAGCGCACTGGTAAACGATTCGCCGGTTTGTTTAAACAAAGCAGCCAGCGCACCTAAGGCTAATTCATTTTGCGCGGCGGCGTCGAGGAATTGCTTGAACTCGACTTCGCTAGGCAAACCATCTTTGCCGGCATGAAACCTATATTTTAAAGTTATGGCGAATTTGGTAAATTCGGTTTGTTGTGACGGCTCTATCGAAACTTCGGTCAATGCCGCAATGATCATCTGGATGTATGTTTTGACCTCTTTATCCCTTAGCGTAACATCACTTACATCAGATAAAATATGCGACCAATCTGCGCCTTCTTGCGCCAAGCCTTGATGCAAGTGTTTTTTGCCGGCGGTGACATTGATTGATTGTAAATATCCCGTTAATACCGAGATGGCCGCATCACGGCCGGCCTGGTCGCCAAAAGCCAACAACGCCCTGACTTGATTTATAGTAAAACCAGCAGATTCAATCTCTGTGCAAACACCAATCAAAGTCTTAACAACCTCGCCATTAGCTTTTTGGTCGGTTATGGTTTTAACAGCCGTAACCAACACCGGTGATAATTTGTGATCGTTGACTACCGCATCCCCTAAAATCCAGGCTAACCGCCACCAATCTTGAGAATAATTTGTTTTTTGCATGACCGTAAGTACCGCTTTGGCTTGGGGTAAGGTTAAGGCCAATAGTGGTTTTTGATTCGCCTTACGGCTCTTCTCAAGCGCCATGCGCAAGACCGTAACAAATCCAAAAAGCGTTTCTGCGTCGCTTGCATCTTCTAACGCGGTAATCAATGACGGCAGCAATACATGGTCTAGCGCCGCGACCTCGCCCAAAGCCTCGGCAAAAAATGTGCGCGTGCCAAGAGACATCATTTGTTTCATCGCCGTGATCCATACCGGCAATAACGTGCGGTCGGCCGATAAGGCCATATTCAAAACCTCGATAAAAAACCTACGCTTATCATTACTTCTCGCACTGTCCATTGCCGCCATCACTAGCGGCAATAAATCATGCTTTTTCGTGAGCATCTGAACTAGCGCGCTTTTGTTACGATTTTTAACTGCCGTAGCAAATCTTTTGCGCAATACCGAGCTTACCGGCTTCCGAGCAACATCCGCTCGGGCCGCTACGACGGCACTTGCTCTTTGCAATTTTTCGGCTCGGGCTAAAAAGGCTTTGGGAGTTGTGAAAACGTCTTTGTATTGTGCCAGCGCCTGAGTAAACGACTCACCGGTTTGTTTAAATATGGCAGTGAGCACGCTCAAGGCTTGTTCGTTCTTTGCTGCCGCGGCCAGGAATTTCTGGAACTCAGCTTCTATCGGCAAACCGTCTTTGGCAGCATATAGTTTGTATTTCAAGGTTATAGCAAATTTTGTAAATTCATTTTGCTGTGCAGCAGCAACTTCTGTTTTATCTAAAGATGTAATGATCATCTGGACGTATACCTTAGTTTCTGCTTCACTTAACAAAACGTTATTTACACCGGCTAAAATATCCGGCCAGTCCGCCCTATCTTGGGTTAAACCATGGTGTAAGCTTTTTTGATCGACAGGAACGCTGAATGATTTTAAATATTCACTTAGCACACTTATCGCTGCATCGGAACCCACCTGGCTGCCTAAAGCCAATAAGGCATTGACTCGAGCCATAGTAAATTCCGCGGATTGGGCATTAATGCAACCATACGACAAAGATTGTGTAAGGTACTTCGGCGCATCCGGGTCAGCCGCTGTTTTCAAGGCTTCGGTTAACACCCCGGCCTGGAGCGAAGTTAAAATTAACATTGGCGTTTGATCAGATCTGTTGCTGACTTCAAGGGCGCTGCTTAAAGCATAAGCGAAACGCATCTGAGCCTCAGGATTAGTTGTAGTTTGTATAGCCGTGATCAACGATGGTAATAGCTCATGGTGCGCCTGCAAAGCATTAGCCAAAACCAAAGCAAACTCCATTCGGATAAGAACTTTATCCGAAGTTTCAACCGCCCTGAATAAAGCCTGCAATAATGACTGGCTATAACATATTGCCTCCTCCAAAAACGCGGGAATCCCCCACTTATCCTCCCCAGGCTTGATTTCTATAGCCGCGATCACGGCCTCTGCTTGGGCTTGGGTTAAAGTTAACAGCGGTTTTTGGCCAGAGACTTGGCTCTTCATCAAAGCCTCGTACAAAACATTCACTAAGTGCTTTTGCCTTGCGAGGCCTTTTGCTTTTTCTATAAAATCAACCAACACCGGCAACAAACCATGTTCATCCACGAGCATCTGCTCCGCTGCAGTTCCGCCTTGCTGCGCAATAGCATCTTCAAACTGTTTCTGCAACGCTGGATCAATTGTCGATCCTTGTGAGCTAGCACTTATTTTCTGTAATTCATGCGCCCGGGCTAAAAACGCTTCCGGTGTCGTGAACGCATCTTTGTATTGCGCCAGGGCCTTGGTAAAGGACTCACCGGGTTGCTTAAATAAGGCCGTCAGTACACCTAAAGCTTCTTCATTATTGGCGACAGACTCGAGGAATTGCTTAAACTTTCTATCCTCTGGCCAATCACTGCTTTTAACCTTAGACCTGTATTTAAGCAATATGGCTAATTGAGTACATTCTTTTTGTTGTACAGGTTCAGGGTTTTCCTGAACCAAAGAAGCAACGACCATTTGCGCATACCTTAGCGCTTCTTCGTAATCGACCGTGGTAGGGCTTATACCACCGTCTACTTCCTCACCCTGTATCATTGCTAATACAACATCATCCACATCGGCTAAAATATCCGGCCAGTCCGCACCATTTTGTGTTAAACCATGATGTAAGTTTTTTTGGTTAGCAGGAACATCCATGGATTGTAAATATCCCGTTAATACCGACATGGCCGCTTCACGGCAATTCTGGCCGCCTAAAGCCAACAGCGCTTTGGCTTGCGTCATCGTGAATTCAACAGACTGTGAATTTACACAAGCGGCAGATAAAGCTAAAATGAAATTTATCCGGTCGTCAGGATTTGTAGCTTTTTGTATAGCGGTAGCCAATACCGCCGCCTGCGGCGAAGTTAATACCATTAGCGGATTTTGATGAGCTGTGCGGCTGCCTGACAAAGTATCCATCACAATGAATGCAAAATACGATTGAATATCCTCATCAGCCGCACCCTGTATAACATCCATCAGCAAAGGCAATATATCATGATTATTAATAGCCGCCTCGGTCAAGAATGGGTCGATTCCCAACATATTATATTTATCGTTGATCCTGGCTTGAATCACCTTTTTCGCCTGCGTACGAGTTAAAGCAAGCAACGGCTCTTGCTTAGCCACGCGACTATTTTTAAAAGCATTGACTACAAAATAAAAGAAATTATCCCCCGGGCGAACATGGCCGGTTTCGCCGTCAATAACCATATCCAATAACATATCCATTTGAGCCTGAGTCAAAGTTAATAATGGTTTTTGTTGACGACTTTTGCTGACCCGAAACGCTTCGCCTAAAATCGTCATAAGGGGGGCCTGGACTTTAATATCGGCTGTTTCCTTAATGGCAGCGATCAACAACGGCAATAAGCTGTGTTCGGCCAGAAGCATCTGCATAATCTCCGGCGTGTCGCCCCTGCTAATGGCCATCGCAAAACTCTTTTGCAATGCCGGATCAACGTCCGGCACTTGAACACGAGAACTTTCTCCTTGCAACTGGCGCGCCCGGGATAAAAACGCTTCCGGCGTGGTGAATGTATCTTTGTATTGTTCGATGGTATCCAAAAATGACCTGCCGGGCTGCTTAAATATGGCAACAAGTACGGCCAGGGCTTCGGTGTTATTGGTAATAGTATCAAGGAACTTTTCGAACTCTTCTTCGCCGGGCAAGCCATCTTTGCCAGCATGCGCTTTATATTTCAAAAGCATGGCTAATTTAGTGAATTCAATTTGTTGGGCAGGCTCAACTTTTTCATTGGCCAGCGCAGCAACAATCATCTGGGCATATGTTTCTATTTTTTTTTCTTCTTTTCTCGTTGCAGTGCTAAAACTAATACTATCTACATCGGCTAAGATATCCGGCCAGGCTGCGCCTTCTTGCGTTAAGCCTTGGTGTAAATTTTTTTGGTCAAGAGGAATAATACTATTTTCTATTAAATATTGCCTTATTGCTATTTTCGCTGCATTTTTAACACGCACGCTCCCCGAAACCAACAATACCTTGATTTGGGCAATGACCGACTCTGCAGAGTTCAGGCTAATACAAAATTGGGCCATAGCGTTACCAAGCTCATCCTGAGTATCTTTATCTGTGGTATCTTCAATAGCCGCGATCAGCAGCGGCAATAATTCATGATCATTGATTATGGCTTCGCCAAAAGCAAATCTTAGTTGCCTTTTGGCATTGTCATCAGCGGTGGCCTTGATGGCATCAACCAACGTTTTTGCCTGGGTGTGATTTAGCGTCAGCCGTGGGTTTTGCCCAGTCTCACGGCTTCCCCCAAGCGCCAATTTTAACGCCCGGCCTAGCTGCCAACGAGCGTGATCCTCCTCTGTGGTTGGAATAGCAGTGGTCAGCAACGGCAATAGCGCATGATCGGCTAGCACCGCCCCACCCAGGGCATCAGCGAAAGATTTTTGCCGGTCAGTGTTTGTAGTTTTCTTTATTGTCGCAAGCATCAGCGGCCACAAACCATGTTCTTGCGTAAGCATTTGCGTGATTATCTCTTTATCCCCCCAAATCATCGCATCCGTAAATTTCCGCTGTAACTGTGGATCAATGGCTTGTACTGAAACCGCAGCACCTGCACTTTCTCCTTGCAACTGGCGCGCCCTTTCCAAAAACGCTTCCGGCGTGGTGAATGTATCTTTGTATTGTTCGATGGTATCCAAAAATGACCTGCCGGGTTGCTTAAATATAGCAATCAGCCCGCCCAAAGCTTCTTCGCTTTGTGCAGCCTTATCTAAAAAATCTTTAAACCGCTCTTCACCCGGAAAGCCGTCACTACCGGCAAGCGGCTGATAACTTAAAAATATCGCTAACTTGGTAAATTCAACTTGCTGCACAGGCTCAACCTTTTCTCTGGTTAAAGCGGTAATGATCATCTTGGTATATTCTGGAATTTCTTTTCCGCCGATCTTAAATCGATCTACTTGCGCTAAAATATCCGGCCAGGCCGCGCCATCTTGTTCCAGGCCTTGGTGGAGGTTTTTTTGCCTGTCGCTGACCAAGGCAGAGCTTAAATAGCCCTCGATCACCGCGGCTGCTGCATCATGGCCATGTTCACTTCCTAAAGCCAATAAGCCTCTAGCTTGAGCCAAGACAAATTCTACGGATTCAGCGTTAATACAGCTATCGCTCAGGGCCACAGTAAAAGCCCAAAAGCCCGCCCCGTCCTCAAGCGCGGTAGCATTTATCAAAACATCGGCTTGATCTTGCGTTAAGGTTAATAGAGGGCTTTGTTTTTGCCTGTTGCTCGCTCGAAGGGCATCGCTTAATGCTCCGGCAAAATACTTTTTAAGCTCCATATCCTGTGTGGCCTTTATTGAATCCATCAACTCCGGCAACAAGCCATGGTCGGCAAGCAACATGTTGACAATTACTTGTTTATCCAAAGCATTAGTTATTTTCTTTGGCGAAATCACGCCAACAGCTTCTGGTTGTGCGGGCGTTGGCCTGGACGCTTCACCCTTTATGTTCTGCGTACCGTCATCCGGTGTTAATACAATCCGGTCGCTGGCACAAGCAGAGTCGATCTTACTAGCCTCTTCTCCCCGCGGCAGGTTGATGGAAACCATGCCGGCAAAAGTAGCGCCGCCGGAATAATATTGCCGCCGGACGATCTTCCTGAGCACAACATCAAAATCCTTTTTTACATAGTTGTACGCCCCTTGCTTAAACGCTGCCAGGTAATCTTCATAAACCTTACGCTTTGCGCCGGGTGAGCTGGCTTCAAGCGAAGCATCTTTCTTTTTATCGATATACAATTGACAATAGGCATTATCCTGGGCAGCTTTTAATTTTTCTTTAAACCAATTGGCCAGGATCAATGAATAATAGGTTTGGCGTAACGGAGCAAAACTTTCCCCTTCGTTCACCTCTTTTTCGATTAACGGTAAGATATGGGTTTTGAATGATTGCGTCGCTGGGTTTTCTGTAGGGGCGTAGCGCGCTACGCCCTTGACTGTGGGCACAGCACGCTGTGCCCCTACGCCGTTTTTGCTTAGCGCCAGGTAGTCGTTTTCCGTCATCACCTTCAACTTCGCCGAAGCAATCGTCACCTGTGTCCCATTTTCGTAAATAACGATCTTATCCGGGACGATCCAAACCTTGGTAAAACTATTTTGCGCCCGACTCGCCGGGTTTGTTGCTGAAGCATTAATTTCGTTCCAATACTTCTTGCCGGCTTCGGTCCCGGGGAAAGTCAAACTCGCTGCCAATTGCTTCAAAAGATAATCTTGTTTAAGCAGCGTCTCGCCCAACCCCACCGCACCCAGGGCCGATGTGGCAATACGCTCCGGTTCATAAGGCGACAGGTTAACCCATAATTCGTTTTTAGGGATCGTCACTCCGGCCAAAAAGTAACGGATCAACGGCACCATCTGGGCCCGCAACTCATCTTTGGCATAACTCTTGCCAGCACGATCAACAAAAAATTCAAATTTTAGCGGGTCAGCAGGATCGATTTTAATACCCCTTAAAACCGGATAATTCTTAACTTGCGACAAGCCGACCAAGCTCTGGCTCAAACCAGGCTTCAAAGCAGTAGTAGGCGCGCCAAGGCTCTGCGAACAACCGCTGGAGGTCGCCAAAAATAGAGCCAAAACCAGCAGGTTTACCCCCTTCAAAAAGCCCCTAAAATTACTGAAGAATAAAAACATATAATTAAAGCTTTCTTACGGTTAAGATATAACGTGATACTGCTGGGATAACAAGGGCATAGAGATAGGATATTGTAAGTGTTTACAATATTATATTATATATAATAATTTATTAGTTGCTTGATATACAAGGACTTATATAGGTAAATGTCCAATATTAAAAGGACGGGGTTTTCCAAAGAAGAAGATTTTAAAAGAATTCGTCTTCAGAATGGTCGATTAAGGGTTAAATACGACTCCAGTAATGGTAAAGGTGATGTCGTAATCCGTAGCTGACGCCGGGCTATAGGCTTTACTGCCGTCCATAGAGATATTTTGGCCCAAGGCTGAAGATAAATCTACACCGCCGTATGGTGTAACTTGCCCACGTCGAACTGCTATTTCATCACGCATAACCCTATTCTGCAGCCAATTTTCTTCCCCAACGGTTAGGTCCGGGCTAAGCTCATGGGCAGGGCTAAAATAACGCAGCTCGTATCTTACGATTTTCAAAGCGTCGTTTAAGGTTTTATTAAAGCTATTGGAAGCTATCGCGCGATAAGATATATAAATCGCATTATGCTTTGGACTGGAATGAGCTGCCGCATAGCGCGTACCATCTTTTGAATACCATAAAGTACGCCGATCAGGAGTATCGACAAAAAATATCTCTCCCTTAAAGCCGCTTATATTTTTCAATTGATAGCGTAACCGCCTTAATTCGTTGAACACCGGCCTAGGCCCTGTCCGGCCAAATCTTAAATACTTAATCAACTCATCATCGGCAGCAGTTTCACTAACATGGTCTACACCTGCGCGTATTGGCATATTTTCAAAATAAGCCCGGATTTGCGTATCCAAATATTCCTTATCCCCCGGCTTCATATTACCAAACGAGGGCTTACGGCCGGGAAGAGAAAATTCTTTAACCGGTTTATGATTATCGCTGATTTTCAAAACAATAGTCAACTTCTCTCCATCCCAAAGGTAGGTGATAGGCGAATCGGGATAATTGTTGACTTCTTGGCCTAAGTGGCTTATCGCGGACGCGATCATTCGGGTATGCTTGGCAAGATCGTAACTTTTCGCTAAACGCCCTAATTTAGCAAAACTTTTTTTGTCACTCGAAGAAAAACCATCGATATAATTCGCGACCCCTTGGGCCAATATATTGATCTCCGTGGGGCTGACCGTAATACTCTTGCCTTCATCTGCCTTGGCCGGACTCGCGGCCTCGACTTCGATCTTATCGATTTTTATCACTCCCGCTTCCGAAGTCGAGGCAGAGGGCAGCGCTTGCGCCTTAGGTTGATCACCCACATACCCCAGGTTAAATCTGTAATCAACCAAAGGTTCTTTTTGGGAAGTCAAAGTTATTACTAAACGTAGTTGATTTTTGTTAACCTTAGACAAAGTAGCCTGGTAAGCCACGGCACGCAGCGATCTTTCGCCCCTCTCTACAGCCTTACGCGTAAACTCATCATATTTAGTATCAAGTTTCTTCAACAACGAATAGGCATCGCACAACGCTTGCACCTCTTGGGATAATTCCTCTAAACTATTAACGGTCTTCTCGCCGGTGATGGTCACCGGTTTTACAACAGCCGTCGATACAGCACCCGGCTTCTCCCCTGGCTTGCGGTGCCTCATCTTCGCCGTAAGTTCAACCCTTTGCCCAGTCGCCGCAGTTCTGTAACCGAATTTGCTGGTTTCTTGCGTAGCAGGCGGCGTAGCCAAATCTACCGGCACAGCAGGCTTAGCCGCTGGAGATGCCGGCTGGTCAGCGCTTGTCTTATCCAAAGAAAAAGTTTTAGTTAAAGTACCTAACCGGCCTGTATCCAAGGTCACGGTTAATTGCCCATTGCTAAACTTATAAGAAATCGGTTTTTGGTGAGGCCCTTCGATGGTTTGCCCGGGATAAGCCACGGCCTCAAGAATTTTTTCTTTATGGCCTATATCGCTGGTATGTGATAATATGCGTAACGAAATATCCGATTCTACCTCACCATTTAAGGTAAAGATCCAAACACTCACCTGATTAGCCAGCAATGAGGCATTGGCATCGCTTAAAATTTCGGCAAATACGCCTTGAGACCGGGGTAAAGGAATTTCAAAGCTAGCCCCGGCCATGTAGTGCTGCCACAATCGGACAGATGTAAATTCTTCTAAGCTTTGCGCATCGGTCTCTAAATAAAATTGTCCGTGGCCGGGCAAATACGCAATAACATGATTATTGCTGAGAAACTCCTCTTGTCCTATGCGTCCGCGCAAAGTATCAACAGCTTTAAACAAAGGACCTGCCTCATCGGCGGTGATTGTCACGCCAAAATATCTAATGTGCTCGACAAAAGCTTCGGCTAAAGCTTTCACGTCGGTATTGGCAGGCGTAGACGCTGGTACCAATACCGAAGGTTTAGAGTCTGAAGTTTTTGGCTCGCTGGCACTAGTTTCCGATAGTGAAAAAAGTTGGCTCGTTGGCTCATAGTCATCCATCTTCACGGTAACGACCAGTTGGCCCTTAACAACTGCATATTCAACACTTGGGCTCATGCCGATAATCACTATTCTATTATTATGCGCTGTGTTTAAAATATTCGCCTGATGTTTTTCCAGCGGCATGCCGGCGTAATGACCTAATGAACCAAAACCAGACCCGGCTTTTCTTTCCTTGCTTACCTGCGTAAGCCACTGCCCAACCCGCTGCGCCAACAGCAACGCCTCGGCATCGGCCAAAGTTTTATCGATCTTTCGGCCTGCTTTTTCAACCGGCACGGATGGCGCAAGCGCTGGCTTAGGAGTAGAAGCCATCAATGCAGATTTAGTTTGCGGCAAATCGATCTTAAAGCTCGGCGCGAACAAATATTCACGCCACAATCTGACAGTTGTAAATTCTTCTAAACTTTGCGCCTCGGTCTCTAAATAAAAATGCCCGTGCCTTGGCAACTCCACAAGAACATAGTTAGACGTGCGAAACTGCTCTTGCCCTATGCGTTGACGTAAAATATCAACGGCTTCGACTAAAGGCCCAGCCTCATCAGCCGTGATTGCCACATCAAAAGACGCAGCATGTTTAGCAAAAGCTTCGGCTAAAGCTTTTTTGTCGATTTCTCCTGCTGCAGAAACCGGCCCTGGGATGGCTGTCGGCGGCGGCTCTTGTGCGCGGGGCTCTAAAATAAGCGTCAATTTTTTTCCCTCTTGTTCATAAGCCACGGCTTCATACCGGCCAACGCCGTCACCATGCTTTTTAGCCGCCCACGCAATTACTTCATCAAAATTGTCATCACCCACATTTACCAACGGATCAACCGCCACCACTTTGCCGTTGATCTTTGCGCAAAGCTCTAAATCTTGCTCGGTCACAGCAAATTCCACCGCTTCGGCCTTGCTCAGTTTAACAATAGCGCCGACCGGTACCGGTTGCGCCTCAGGCTCCGTGGTAAGCATAGGTTGAGGCATCGTAACCTCATTGGCGCGTTTTTGCAACGGGAATTTACGAGAAATATTGCCATGTTTTCTTGTGCACAAAGTAACTTCCAATTGTCCGTCCGGCAGGATTTTACATTCAATAGGATATCCCCTTTCGCTTATTGGTTTTGCCTTCGCACCGCGTGCCGCATCTAACACCTCTTGCTTAAGTGTATCCGCGGGCATATCATAAAGATAATTAAAATCGCTTTTCGGATTTTCGCTACGGTATTTAGGTTGTGCCCGCACAAGGCCGACCCAATCGTGAACTTGCTGCACCAAAGCTGCGGCATCGCTGTCGAGCAAATTACTATCGATCTTTACTATCACCATGGGCACAGCCGCAACCGGGGCATACCCTTGCCCGCGCCTACGATGCATCATGTTTGGCGTAAGCTCTACTCTTTGTCCAGTAGCCGCGCTGGGCGTAACGAGTTTAGTAAGCGGCTGAAACTGCCCCCTTTGCATTTCAGAGATATCCAATTGTGCTACTTTGCCGGTAACCGTTAAGGTGACCTTATATTCACCGACAATGAAAAAATTACTACCTTGCGTAATCGCCGTCTGCACAAATCCGCGGTAATCGCTTTTACGCCGGGAATCGATCTTATAAGAGTTCAATACAGCCCTCGTCACCGCAGCTACCAAATCGTCCTCATCTTTAAACTCATATACGCCATCGACAAACTTTGCCGTCGGGTGAGCTGATTTTGGCACAAAAGGCGCTTGCGATCTGGTTATAGCCGCAACCTGGCTCGTAACATCATCCAATAAAGAACTCCAGCGCGCGGTTGACGTCTCGGCTCTGCGCAACAAATCCGGGGATACTGGTTGGGCTAATCGCGCCGGCAAAGGCATAGGAGATTTCATTTGATCCCAATATCCTTTCGAGGCATCGTATAAAACGGCTTGCCGAGCATTGTCTCTCCATTCTAATTCCAGCACGTAATCGTGTCCGGAATGAGAAAATTTCACATTTAATGGTTTCCTTTCCTTATCCGCGTAATAATCCTCTATCGCCATTTGCAGCCCTTGCCGTCGCAAAACTGCACCCGGGATATCTGCGATGACCCAAGATTCCAACTGAGTAAACAACCCTGCGGCTGTCGCAGTAGAATGATCAAAATCCGGAAGGTCTCCATCACGCCACCTCTGTGTAAACCCACGCTTATCTGGCAACGCATCTTCCGATAATGCCACTGGCTGCACTTGAGCTTGCTCCTCAAAGCGGGCAAGGGCTGCGCCTGCCGACCGCAGAGGCCCTAAACTCACAGCCTTACCGGCTTTATCCAATATAAAAACTTCAATTAACAGGCCATGCTCTTTTGTAGCTATCCTGACAAACAATATCCCCTGGACAACTTCAAGTTCTATCGGCTCTTCATAGGTTCCCTTCACAATTACGCCATCATGAGCAGCCTTTAATATCTCATCTCCACGCACAGCTGGCATGGTAAAAAGCAGCTCACCCAAACTTGTCTCCATATCGCCATTGTCCAAACTTTGATTAAGATCGTGTATACGTCCTTTTACTTTTTCCCCTAAACCCAATGCCTCGGCCGAGCTCAAAGTGTTGTCGATCGGCTTGGCGGCAGAAGGTAATGTTAATTGGGCTTGGGCAGACATCGGCACAGATTTACGTACTGGTTCAGGTTTAGGCACTAACTTAATAATTAAGAGCTTTTTGCTCCATTCGATCGTACAAGTTCCGGCCTCGTAACCTTTTGGTGAATCTGCATCAGGCTTCGTCCATGACGAACGCTCAACAATGCTTGCCAAGTCACTATCGTTCACCTGCAAATTATCCTCCAACCGCACAATTGCGTAGTTTTTTTCCAGGCAAAGCGCATCCACAGCACCCCTGTCGACTAATACCTGCGCTGCCTCGATACCCATAGAATCTGTACCGCTATCGGCTTTAGGCGCAGATTTTGCGGCCGGCGCGGGGGCAAAACCTTGCAGGTCCGAAGGAAGCGACCGTTCCATTTCACTCTGCGTACATATCGCATTTAAAGGAAGAACCTTTATTTGATCGCCCTGTCCAGGCACATGAACCGCAGTTGTAAACCACGCGCCACGGCGCTGATAAGAAACAGTTCCACTATCGCTATATATTTCTTTGCCATCGGCGTTTAAAGCCTCTAATATCTTTGGCTCGTGCGCCCTTGCGTCAATTTCCGCACCATATAAATGGCCATTGCCACGCATCCATCCCTCTATCTTCTGGCCTAAGATCTCAACCTGTTCTTGCATCGTGCCGCTACCCGCCGGCCGCGGTAATTTTACTTCGACATCGAGACTGCCGGAACCCTTAGGCATCTCACCAACTAAGGGCGCGGTTGGTGCTGCGCCGGAAGCCGCCGTCATAAACACCACACCGCCGGAGAAATATTGACGTTTGGATATTTTTTGTACGGGCGAATGGCCGTTCGCCCCTACCACATCTTTTTTAATGTAATTATACGCACCTTGTTTAAATGCCGCCAAATATTGGTTATAAATCTTTTCTTTGATCTGGAAATCGGAATAATTTACGCCCTTAACACGATTTTTATCAAAATAGGCTTTATCTAAAAACGACCCGCGTAATTTATTCCTGAACCACCCGGCCAGCATCACCGCCCGGTAAACCTGGCGCAGCCGAGAAAAATTCTTCCCTTCGTTCACCTCTTTTTCAATCAACGGTAAAATGTTTTGTTTGAATGCATTTGTTGCGGGCGATTCATGAATCGCCCCTACGTTATTCTTTTGCATCGCCAGATAATCCTCTTGCATCATCACTTTTAGCGTTGCTTTAGCAATAACCGCACGGTGGTTATCTTCTTTAATCAACATTTCGCCGGGAACGATCCAGATTTTGTTGAATGAATTCGTAGGGACAGGTCCCTGTGCCTGCCCTGGGCGACCACGGGGAGTCGCCCCTACAGGATCATTAATCGATTGCCAATATTTCTTCCCCACTTCCGTTTCCGGATATGTCAGCGACGCCGCCAATTGTTTCAAGACATAATCTTCGCCCAATAAATCCGTACCCAAATCGGTTTGTGTTAGATTACCTCCGGCAATACGCTTTTGCTCATAAGGTGATAAGTTGACCCAAAGGTCTTTGGCTGGTAAAGCTAATGCCGCCAAAAAATAACGTATGGCCTGCGTACCTTCTTGGCGTAACAGTGCTGCATCAAGCGCTGTAGAGCCTTTTTCCATCAAAAATTTAAATCTTAAGGGGTTTTGCGAATCAAACTCAATCCCCAAAGGAAGCGGGGCATTAAAAACCGGGCTTTGCGGGGTGAGTACGCCCGGAGGTGGCATATAACCAAGCGGCATATTGGCACTTGCGCCATAACCAGCCAGATGCGAAAAGCAAAATGCGAATAAAACCAACAAATTCAGCAAACGTTTCATGGGGAGGACTCCTTTTAAAAATACCTATTCTATCCGCCTCCCCAGGCAAATATATATTGTAAACGCTTACAGATATAACATATTTATATACTTATTGTCAAGGTAGTTTGGGAAGATTATTTATGGTAGCGGAATTCGCCATTCGAGGGTAGAAAGCAGTAAAAATCGGGAAGGCGGGACTTGAACCCGCGGCCTCTTGCACCCCAAGCAAGTGCGCTAGCCAAGCTGCGCTACTTCCCGAAGCCCGCCTCTGGCGGGCAGAGATTAGAAATTCGACAGGCGAAAGGTGATA
>Ga0265342_10000245_pt1 | contig 60848 bp, 54 predicted proteins | sample 4CB327metaG_FD_203125 | JGI IMG/M metagenome (GOLD analysis project Ga0265342, IMG submission 203125) | Rhizosphere microbial communities from Carex aquatilis grown in University of Washington, Seatle, WA, United States - 4-CB3-27 metaG | ecosystem: Host-associated > Plants > Roots >...
GCACGCTCAATCTCTATGACCAGATCTTCCTGTCGCCGCGGCTGAAGACCTGCGTGACCTATACCGGATAAATCCAGAGCGGCGGTGCGCTGCTACGGAATCGGCAACGCGGTGGTCGACTTGATCTTCTCCATCGCAAAGCGAGAGGTGACGTTCTTCAGCGGCACTGCGGCAATCAGGCGCTTGTAGAAGACATCGTAGCCATGGATGTCGGGGACAACCACGCGCAACATGTAATCAACGTCTCCCGCCATCCGATAGAACTCCATCACCTCCGGCATCGCACCCACAACGTCGGCAAATTGTTTCAGCCATTGCCCGGAATGGTCGCCGGTTTCCACCGACACAAACACCGTGACGCCAAGCCCGATCTTGTCCTGGTCGACGACGGCAACGCGCCTCAGGATAATGCCCTCGGCTTCCAGTTTCTGGATTCGTTTCCAGCACGGAGTGGAGGACAGACCAACGCGGTTGCCGATTTCGGCCACCGACAGCGACACATCTTCCTGCAAAACGGCGAGGATTTTCCGATCAATAGCGTCCATGATACGAATCCGTTCGTTGGCGAAATCAACCAAACTGAGGCGCCTTGGTTGGTAGAAAATATTTCTTCTTTGCCGGCGTTATAGAGGCTTTTAGAAGAAGACTATTCTCTTTTCAAGGCCTTTCGGATCCGATGAAGCCTACCGCGCGACCGTTTCGGCCGCGTGGTTAATCGGCAGGAATTTGCACGGTCATGGCGCGCGCTACCCACCGGCTGACAGCGTTCTTGAAGCTCATCGGAGCGATCATCACCCTGTCGATGCTCGCCTCGACCGCGTTTGCCGAGAGCGCTTCGCCCCTGGTCTCGGTGGATTGGCTCAAGGGCCATCTCGGTGACCCCGACATGGTCATCGTCGATGTCCGCTCGGTGATCGATGGCGGCGGCGCCGAAGCTTATGCACGCGGGCACATTCCGGGAGCCGTTCACAGCGACTATGACAAGGCCGGTTGGCGGGTCAGCCGCAACGGCGTGCCCTTCATGTTGCCAACGGTCCCGGAACTGGAAAAGCTGATCGGCGATCTCGGCATTGACGAGGATAGCCGGGTGGTGGTGGTTCCTGCCGGGGTGAGCGCAACCGATTTCGGATCGGCGGCGCGCGTCTATTGGACGCTGAAGGTGACCGGTGTTGCCAAGATCTCAATCCTCGACGGAGGTTTTGCCGCCTGGACGTCCGACCCTGCCAATGTCATCGAGACAACCGTATCCACTCCTTCGCCAAAGATCTTTTCCGCGGTGATCGACCGGAACCTGATTGCGGAAACCGGCGAGGTCGAAAAGATCGAGCAGTCGGGCGGCGCGACCCTTGTGGATGCACGATCGCCGGCGCTTTTCACCGGAAAGATGAAGGCGGACCCTGCGCAGGCCTACGGGCACATTCCCGGCGCCATCAATCTCGATAACGAATCCCTGTACGATCCCACCCACAATCGTCTCAAGCCTCCGGCCGAAATGGCGGAGATCGCCTCGCGCGTACCCAGCGGCCCAGCCATCACCTATTGCAATACAGGCCATTGGGCGGCGATCGATTGGTTCGTGCTTTCTGAGCTGCTTGGCCGCAAGGGGATAAAGCTCTACTACGGTTCGATGGCGGACTGGACGTCGGTGGCCACGCGCCCGGTTGCATCGTCGCGCACCAAGTGGGACGATCTAAAAAAAGTTCTCGGCTTCGGCCACTGAATCGGAAGCACCCAAACGGTTGAGAGCATGACTGCTGCAACCACGAGCCTCGCTGACCCGACAGAGCGCGCGATCGATTGGCCATTCTTGTCAGCTGCCGTTGTCGCAACGGCGATGCTGGTGGCGCTCGTGCTGATCGATGGCCAGCCAAACTCCGCAGCGCTGATCGTTCTTGGGTTCGCCCTCGGCGTCACCTTTTTGAAAGCGGAATTCAGCTTCACCGCGTCGTGGCGCCGCTTTCTCCTGCAAGGGGAAGCCGGAGGCCTGTTGGCCATTTTGCTGCTGATCGCGGTGTCGGCCATCGTCATCGTACCCGCCGCGGCGCAGTGGTCCGGTTTTGGCGGGGCCATCGCGCCGATCGGACCATCACTGATCATCGGCGCGTTCGTATTCGGAATCGGCATGCAACTCGCGAACGGATGCGGGTCCGGCACGCTCTATACTGTCGGCGGCGGTTCCGGACGCATGCTGATTGCACTTCTGTTCTTCGTCATCGGCAGCGTCATCGGCAGTCTGCAACTGCCCGCGTTTCTTGCCCTGGGCGGAATCGACCCGATCCTGGCAAGCGATTATTTTGGTCCGTGGGGCGGGCTTGCCGCGACTTTGGCGAGCATTGTCCTTGCGGCAACGATCGTCATCGCGATCGCCCGTCATCGCGGCGCCGCGATCGCGCCGCGGCCCGCGTTTCTCGTCGGCGCGATCGCAATCGGTCTGCTGTCAATCGGCGTGTTTCTCGCCGGCGGCCATCCCTGGAGCATCACGTTCGGGTTCACCGTCTGGGGAGCCAAGATTGCGACCCTGCTTGGCGCCGATCTTTCAAGCGCGGAATTCTGGCAATGGCCGGGACCGAAATTGGCGCTTGCGGACTCCATTCTCAGCGATACGTCGAGCCTCACCAACCTGGGCATGATCTTCGGCGCCATGGCAGCGGCTGCGGGCTCGCGGCCGTTTGCCCGCGCTGCTTGGCCGCCCGCGTCTTCGCTTTTCGCCGCTGCGATCGGCGGCCTGCTGATGGGTTGGGGCGCCCGTCTCGGATTTGGCTGCAATATCGGCGCTTTTGTCGGCGGCGTCGCGTCCGGCTCGCTACACGGGTGGGTCTGGTTCGCAGCGGCGCTCGCCGGTTGCAGTATCGGCATCAAGCTGCGGCCCGCCTACGGCCTCCCGCTGGAATAACCGAGGACGATCGATGCGGCTGGCCTATGCCATTGTGCTGGTTGTCGGGATGTCCGCGATTGTGGCGGACCATTTGACCAGCCCGTCCAGCGGCCGCGCGGTCTCGCCGCAGGATTTCGTAGGGGCCTGCGCACCCTGCGGCGCGCCCTGCCCGTCGACGCAGCGGAAGTAGAATGGCAGGCACGCCGCGCGGAACTCGGTTCTAGCGAAAGACCGCGCTTCCGTCTTCCACCCACGCACGAACAATATGATACGCGATCGCAACCGGCGGCGGCGCGGTCAGACCGTCGGGGTGCTGGCGCGTCAGCATCTTCGCTGCTTCATCGCGCTCGAACCAACGGGCACCCTCGAGTTCGGAATGATCGACGACAAGGTCGGTCGTCAGCGCCTGGGTGTGACAACCGATCATCAGGGTCATGGGAAACGGCCACGGCTGCGAGGCGAAGTAGGACACGCGACCGCATTGAACGCCCGCCTCCTCCAGGGTTTCGCGTCGGACCGCCTCTTCGACACTTTCGCCGGGTTCGACGAAGCCGGCCAAGCACGACCACATGCCGGGCGCAAAGCGTGACTGTCGTCCGAGCAGACACCGATCGCCGTCAATCGCCAACATGATCACAACCGGATCGGTGCGCGGAAAGTGCTCGGCCTTGCATGCCGGGCAATGGCGCCGCCAGCCGCCCTCGGTCAGATCCGTCGCCGCGCCGCACACGGCGCAAAAGCGATGACGCTCGTGCCAAGCGAGCAACGCCTTCGCTTCGGCCAGCGGCGGCAGATGATCGGCAGCGACCAAACCCTGAACGGCGATCGAGCGCAGGTCGGACACGAAAAGGTCGCTCCGGGCTTTCAAGCCATCAATGGCTGCAGGCTCGATTGCGACACCGAACCGGCCGGCGCCGGCATCCAGACCGAGGAATACGGTTTCCGCCGCCTTTCCGAGCGTGGCGATCTCGGCCATGGTGAACAGCGGATCGTGCAGCGCGCCGCCGCGCTTCATGACGACGAGATCGCCTGCCACCGCATAGATCGCGGTTCGCGGATCCGATGCCAGGCCTTGGAGCGCGGCCTGGTCGGACCGCATCGTCGCCGCGCGATCAAGACTGCTCTGCGCATAGCCGAGACGGGAACGCGGTCCAAGATCGGAACGGGAGGGCATGCTCAAACTCCGGCGGGAGCGTGGACCGTGCCATGCCGGACAGCGGTGCGCAACGTGATGCCTAATCGAGCGCAAACGCGCGGCGCAGCGCGTCAGCCAATCGCTTGAGGTGTGCCGGGTCGTAGGCGCGCGGGGGCAACCCCCATACCGGCTTCGGCCATGCGGCGTCGGTGCGCAGACGCGCGACAATGTGAACATGGAGCTGGGACACCACGTTGCCGATGGCCGCGATATTGAGCTTGTCGCAAGGCACGACCGATTTCAGCGCAAGGCTCGCCTGCGTGATCTCGGCCAGCAAATGGCCTCGATCCGGTTCATCGAGGTCGATGATCTCACGCAGATCCGGTCGACGCGGCACCAACAGAATCCACGGATAGTTGGCGTCGTTCATCAGCAAAATGCGCGACAACGACAGATCGCCGATCGCAACCGTATCGCGTGCGAGCTGTGGATGGAGTTCCCATGGGACGGCGGCGATCAAATCGGACATGCAAGGACTTGAACAAAATTGAAGGGTTTGAACAAGTTCACGCGTTGGGCAAGATCAGGAACCGGCCTGGGCAGGCATCCCATGCGCTTTATAACCGCATCGGCCACCCGCTCGTTCACCGCTTGCATTCTCGTTCCGTTCCGCCGATATAGAGGCGGGAGGTTGGCGGTGGACGAGCCACTCGCCAACCGGGTCAGATCCGGAAGGAAGCAGCCCTAACGAGCGCGGTTCGGGTCGCTCGTCAGCCTCCCACTCAATTCTTGATACAGCTACGCAATAGCCGCGCGGAGGCCGGAGGCACAATGAGCGACGCCGAAAGCCAGAACCGCGCCTCGGGAATGACCCCCGACGCTGGCCCCGCGGCACGCCCCAGCCCCTACCGGGTCCTTGCTCGCAAATATCGCCCCGCGAACTTTGACGATCTGATCGGCCAGGAAGCCATGGTCCGCACGATCTCGAATGCGTTCGAGGCCGGCCGCATTCCACAGGCCTGGATCCTGACTGGGGTGCGCGGCGTCGGCAAGACGACGACGGCAAGAATCCTCGCCCGCGCACTCAACTACGAACTTCCGGACGGCTCCGTCACCGCCCCGACGATCAAAATGCCGACACTCGGCATTCATTGCCAGGCGATCATGGAGAGCCGGCACGTCGACGTCCTGGAAATGGACGCCGCCTCCCACAACAGCGTCGACGACATTCGTCAGATCAACGACGGCGTGCGTTATGCGCCGGTGTCCGCACGCTACAAGGCCTATATTCTCGACGAGGTTCATATGTTGTCCGGCGCGGCGTTCAATGCGCTGCTGAAGACGCTGGAGGAACCGCCGCCGCACGCAAAGTTTATCTTTGCCACGACGGAGATCCGCAAGGTCCCGATCACCGTGCTGTCGCGCTGTCAGCGCTTTGACCTGCGCCGGGTCGATGCGGGAATGCTGGTATCCCATCTCGAAAGCATCACAGCCAAGGAAGGCATCGCGGCTGAACCGGAAGCGTTGGCCTTGATCGCCCGCGCCGCGGAGGGCTCAGTGCGCGACGCGTTGTCGCTGCTCGATCAGGCCATCGCGCATTCAGGCGGCGGCGCTACGACCAGCTCTCTGCCTGTGGCGGCGGCGGACGTCCGACAAATGCTGGGGCTTGCCGACCGCACGCGCGTCATCGATCTGTTTGAAGCGCTGATGCGCGGCGACGTCGCCAGGGCGCTCACCGAACTCCGCGATCAATACGATTCCGGCGCCGATCCGGCTGTCATCTTGGCCGATCTTGCCGAATTCACGCACTTTGTCACGCGCGTGAAGATCGTGCCGGCGGTGGTGGAAGATCGCTCGCTCGCCGAGACCGAGCGTACGCGTGGCCGCGCCTTTGCCGCCGGGCTGTCGATGCGCATTCTCTCTCGCACCTGGCAAATGCTTCTTAAGGGTCTGCCTGAGGTGCAAACCGCGCCAAAGCCCGTCGCGGCCGCCGAAATGGTTCTGGTGCGTATCGCCTATGTCGCCGACCTGCCGACGCCCGATGAGGCCATCCGCGTGCTCTCGGAGCAGGGAAACGCTGCCCGCCCGCCGAACGGCAGCGCGTCAGGTCAGGCGCCCACGACCGCGAGCTATTCAGAAGCGCGACCCGAGATGCAACGTGGTGGTTCGCGAACCGCGCTCGCGTCCGCCCCCTCACCGGCGCGTGAACCGGTCGCCCAGCGCCTGGATGCAAAGCCGGACTCAGCTCCGCTGGTGATTGCCCGGTTCGAGGATCTCATCGCCCTTGCGGGCGAACGACGTGATCTGACGATGAAGGCCGCGCTCGAGCGTGACGTACGCCTGGTCAGCTTTGAAGATGGCAAGATCGAACTCGCATTGGAGTCGAGCGTCTCGAAGACACTGATCGGCGATCTTTCGCGCAAATTGTCGGACTGGACCGGACGACGCTGGATGGTGGTGGTGTCGGCAGAGCCGGGCCAACCCTCGATCAAGACGCAGAATGACGCCCGGCGCGCGGAATTTTTGACCGGCGTGCGGGCTGACCCCCTGGTGCAAGCCGTGCTCGCGCGCTTTCCCGGCGCCGAGATCGTCGCTGTGCGCCAGCGCGAGACCGAAGCCGCGGCGGCCGCCGCCCTGCCACCGGCGGAAGCAGACGAGGCCGCGGGTGAACCCGTCATCGACGAGGATTCGCCAGCGTTCGGAGCTCGCCGGGAGCCGGACGATGTCGATGATGACTTCTGACCCGCTGCGCTTGAAAGGTGATGCCATGCCCGATTTTCTAGGCCTGATGAAACAAGCTTCCGAGATCAAGGCAAAAATGGAGGCGTTCCAGGCCGAGCTCGATCACGTCGAAGTCGAGGGAAGTGCCGGCGGCGGCCTTGTCTCCGTCAAGCTTACGGCCAAGGGTGATGCCAAAGCGGTCAGCGTCGATCCTTCGTTGCTGAAGCCAGAGGAAAAGCAGGTGGTCGAGGATCTCATTGTCGCCGCCCACGCCGATGCGCGCCGCAAAGCCGAAGCATTGATCAAAGAAAGAATGCAGAACCTGACCGGAGGCCTGCCGCTGCAGCTTCCCCCCGGACTGTTTTGATCGCTTCCGCGCGGATATCGAGCACGAGCCCTTCATGCCCTCCGCCGTTGCCGGCCCCGAAATCGAGCGCCTGATCCAGCTTCTCGCCCGCCTGCCAGGGCTCGGGCCGCGCTCGGCGCGCCGTGCCGCGCTGCATCTGATCAAAAAGCGTGAACTCCTGATGGCGCCGCTTGCGAACGCGCTGCAGACGGCCATAGACAAGATCCAGATCTGTCGCGTTTGCGGCAATATCGATACGCAAAATCCTTGCACGGTGTGCACGGATCCGCGGCGCGACCCGTCGGTCATCATCGTGGTCGCCGACGTCGCCGATCTGTGGGCGCTCGAGCGCGCGCATGCCATCAACGCCCGCTATCACGTGCTCGGCGGCACCTTGTCACCGCTCGACGGTGTCGGGCCGCAGGATCTGACGATCGATGCGCTGATCACCCGCGCGCATGTGCCCGAGGTCAAGGAGGTGATCCTTGCACTCAACGCCACCGTCGACGGTCAGACCACGGCGCACTACATCACCGACCTTCTGGTCGGGGCCAACGTCGCCGTGAGCCGGCTCGCCCATGGCGTGCCGGTCGGCGGCGAACTGGATTATCTCGACGAAGGCACGCTGGCGGCCGCCATTCGCAGCCGCACGCCGTTCTAAAACCGTTTCGGTCAAGTCGAGCCGGGTACCGCCTCCGGCGGCTTTTCCAACGCCGCGAAATGTCCGCGGCGCTGCAGGTAAGCCAGCAACAGAAGACTTGGAATGCCGACGGCGGCGCAGATCGCAAAAAACCAGACCCATCCGGTTGCCACCGCGACGAAGCCGGCGCCGGACGAAAGGTAGGTGCGCCCGAACGCTGCAAGCGCCGTCAGCAACGCGTATTGCGTCGCGGTGTGCAACGGGTTCTGACACAGGGCAGAGAGATAGGCGACGAAAATGACGGTGCCGATCGCACTGGTGAAGTTCTCGGCCGTGATCGCGAATGTGAGCGCAGCAGTACTTGCGCCGACAACCGCCAGCCAGCAGAACGCCAGATTGGCGATCGACTGCAAAATGCCGCCGATCCATAAGCTTGTCGCCAGCGGATAGGCGCGCGCGACAAAGCCCCCGGCGAACCCACCGACCAAGGTCGCCGTCAATCCGACGCCCTTCACGATCGTCGCGTATTCGTCGCGAGAAAAACCGATATCGATGACAAAGGGTGCCGTCATCACCCCGGAGAAGGCATCGCTGAGTTTGAACAGCACGACGAAAGCGAGTGCAGCAAATGCGAAATCACGGGTGAGAAACTCGGAGAACGCGGCAACCGCCGCGTCGATCACCCGCCGCAGCGGGCTCTGTTTGGCGTGCGCGGCGTGGTCGATTTCGGCGGCCTCCGACTTTTCCGGTTCGGTCGCGCTTAGCGTGGTTGCGAGGCCGGCGAGAACGAGCACCGCCATGATCGCGTAGGCCATCGCCCACGCCGCGTGCTGGGCAAGGCCCAGTCTTTCCATGCCGCTCACCAGAAACAATGCGCCGGCGCCCGACACCAGCATGCCGATCCGATAGGCGGCGACGTAAGACGCCATGCCGGCCGCCTGCTCGCTTTCGCTCAAGCTTTCGACGCGGAACGCATCGATGACGATGTCTTGGGTCGATGACGCAGTTGCGACCAGAAGTGCGCCGATGGCGACGAGCCAGGGTGCGGTTGCGGGGTCGCAGAGCCCAAGCAAAATGATCGCCGCCATCAGCAGCAGTTGCGACAGCACCAGCCAGCCGCGGCGCCGTCCGAGCAGTGCAGACAGCACGGGGACGTCGAGCGCGTCGACCAGCGGCGCCCATAGGAACTTGATGGTGTAGGGGGTGCCGACGAGGGCGAACAGCCCGATGGTGCGCAAATCGACCCCGGCTTCGCGCATCCAGTACAGCAGGGTCGAGCCCGACAATGCCAGCGGCAAACCGGCGGAGAAGCCGAGGAACAGCACGATCAGGACACGCCGACGCCCATAGACCGCGAGCGTGCTGATGAAGGAAGGGCGGGCTTCGCCCACTTGCGGGGTGGAACTCATGCAGGACTATACCCAGTCGAAGACGGAATTCCGAGGACTGCGGCGGACCGGCGCTATTCACCCGCCTCAAGCTTGCGCGTCATCGGAGCGGGCAGGATGCTGGCGGGATCGACACCCTTGTCGTCAAAATCGAGTTCTTCGATCCGGGTCGCCCGCTTTTCGATCTTGTCGGACGAGATCAGGATCTGGCGCACATCTTCGTTGGCGTTACCGAAATGCTGCTGCAGCTTCAGCACGCGATCGCGCAACCGCCCGACATCGTCCATCATGCGGGTGACCTCGGTGCGGATGAGATCGGCGGCTTCACGCATGCGCGCATCCTTGAGAATCTGCTGCATGACCTGGATCGCCAGCATCAGCAGCGAGGGCGAAACCAGGATGACATGGGAGCGATAGGCCTTCTGCACCACGTCATCGAAGCCATCATGCAGCTCGGCATAGACGGATTCCGACGGAACGAACATCAGCGCCAATTCCTGGGTCTCGCCGGGGATGAGATATTTCTCGGCGATGTCGGCAACGTGTTTGCCGACGTCCTGCCGGATCCGCTGGGCGGCCTGTTTGCGTGCATCCTCGGACGCCGCCTCCCGGAAGGCTGTCACTGATTCCAGCGGAAACTTCGCATCGACCACCAACGGCCGCTTATCGGGGAGAAACACCACGCAGTCGGGGCGGGTCCGGTTGGACAAGGTGTATTGGAATTCATAGGCCCCTTTGGTGAGGCCATCCTGGACAATCGCCTCCATGCGCGCCTGGCCGAAAGCGCCGCGCGCCTGCTTGTTGGCGAGCACATCGCGCAGCGACGTCACCTGGGTCGACAGTTCGGAAAGGTTCTTCTGGGCGCTGTCGATCACCGCAAGCCGCTCATGCAAGGTCTGCAGGCGCTCGACGGTCTGCTGGGTGGTGGCTTCCATGGATTGGCCCATCCGGCTCGACAAGGCATCGAGGCGCTCGGCGACGACACGGGAGAGCTCAGCCTGGCGGTTCGACAGCCCCTCGCCCATGGCCTGCATGCGGCCGCTGGCCTCGGCCTGCAGACGGGCCAACTCGGCGATCTGGAGCTCCGCAGGGTTCGCCCGCGGATGGCGGCTGAGGTAAATAAAGGCCGCCACCCCAGCGGCGATCAGGGCGATAAGGAGTGTCACGACGAGCAATGTTTCGATCATGGCCCGCTTGTAGCGCGATTCGGAGGGAGGAACGAAGAAAGAACGGCTAGCGTGCGGTCCGGGCCGGTCCCCTGAGAAGGAGCGCCGCTGGGATCTTTCGGCCTCCGGAACAGCCGGCCCCAGATCCGGTAACCGCACCCGCGATTGCCAGATTGACCCTGCGGGCTCAATTGCTTACATCGCGCGCCATGGCGCGTCCCATCATCACGCTTCCGGACAAGCGGCTGCGGTTGGTTTCCCAGCCGGTCGGCAGGATCACGGCCGAGATCAAGACGCTGGTGGAGGACATGTTCGAGAGCATGTACGAGGCGCCCGGAATCGGGCTCGCCGCGATCCAGCTCGGCGTGGCCAAGCGCGTCGTCACGATGGATCTGTCGAAGAAAGAAGGACCGTCCGAGCCGCGGGTTTTCATCAATCCGGAGATCGTTTGGACGTCGGAGGAATGTTCAACCTACGAAGAAGGCTGCCTGTCGATTCCCGAGATCCATGAAGACGTCGAACGCCCGGCGCGGGTGAAGGTGAAATATCTCGATCTCGACGGCAAGCCGCAGGAAGCGGACGCCGAGGGGCTGTTCGCGACCTGCATTCAGCACGAGGTTGATCACACCAACGGTGTGCTTTTCATCGACCACATTTCCAAACTGAAGCGCGACCGGATCGTCAAGAAGTTCGCCAAGGCAGCGAAACGGGCGGAGGATTGATGCCGCTCCGCCTCGTGTTCATGGGCACGCCGGAATTTGCAGTTCCAACGCTGGTCTCAATCGTCGGTCACGGGCACGACGTTGCCGCGGTCTATACGCGGGCCGCCAAACCGGCCGGACGCGGCATGGCGATGCAGCCTAGCCCGATCGAGCGCGAAGCCCGCCGCTTCGGCTTGCCGGTGCTGACGCCGAAGACGCTGCGGACCCCTGATGCGCAGCAGCAATTCAGCGCTCACGGCGCCGACGTCGCAGTGGTCGTCGCGTATGGCTTGATTCTGCCGGCGTCAATCCTCGGCGCGATTCCCTTGGGATGCTTCAATCTGCATGCCTCGGCGTTGCCGCGCTGGCGCGGCGCCGCGCCGATCAACCGTGCGATCATGGCCGGGGATGCGGAGACCGCGGCTGCGGTGATGCGGATGGACGTCGACCTCGACACCGGCCCGGTCGCCATGGCCGAGCGCATCGCAATCGGCGCAGACACAACAGCAGGCGAATTGCACGATCAACTCGCGCGGCTCGGCGCCGACCTGATGGTGCGTGCGCTCGCCGCACTTGAGAAGGGCACGCTGTCGCTGACACCGCAGCCGGCCAACGGCATCACCTACGCAGCCAAGATCGCCAAGACTGAAACCAAGATCCACTGGACGCAGCCATGGAAGGTCGTGCACGACCATTGCCGCGGGCTATCGCCGTTTCCGGGCGCGTGGTTTGAGCTGGCCGCGAATGGCTCAGCGGGGCGGATCAAGATCCTGCGTTCCACGTGCGGCGAGGGCTCCGGCGCGCCCGGCACCGTTCTCGACCATCAGCTCACGGTTGCCTGTGGCGAGGGGGCCATACGGATCCTCGAACTGCAACGCGCCGGCAAGCAGGCAATGAAGGCGGAGGATTTTCTGCGCGGTTCTGCGGTCCCGCCGGGCACACGCCTGCGCTGATGCATGGGCGATCAGGCGACGGCTTGTCCGGCCCAGTGATGGCGCCGCGATTCGATGAATTCGGCAAGGTCGAGTTCGCTGACGCGCACCAGATCGGCGTGGCCGAAACCCTTGGAATAATCGAGGATCGACACGATCTCAGGCGTAATGCGCAGCATCGGGACGGCGGCCGGATCCGGGCGCGGCATGACCTTGTATTCGGGATAGCGGCGCAGCAGCAGTCCGCCGCCATGCTCGACTTCGCTAAGGTCCTCGACCACGAGCGCCCGACCAGCAAGCGACAGCCCCTTGATCTGCAGCGGCTGCGGATAGTCCTTGGCAATCGAGATCGACACCCGCGGATCGTGCTGGATATTCTCGTATTTTTGCCCGTCGCGTGCGATGAAGCAGTAGATGATGAGGCCGTCATTGGCATAGCCCACGACGGTCGCCTGCGGCCACCCGTCCGGCCGATTGGTCGCGACGGTCATGATGCGATGTTCGTCGAGCAGTGTAATGATTTGGCGCTTGAGCTCGCGTTTCATGGGACCGCCTCCGATCGCCGGTTGAGCCAGACCACTAGAACAGCCCCTGCCCCGTCGAGTTGAGGTGGATCAAACGTGCCGCGCTACAAGCTTCTCATTGAATATGACGGCACGCCGTTCGCCGGCTGGCAAATGCAGGATGCTGCTCCAACCGTACAGGGTTTTCTGACCGCGGCAATATCGGCATTTTGCGGCGAGACCACGACCATCCAGGGCGCCGGAAGAACCGACGCCGGCGTTCACGCCCTCGGCCAGGTGGCCCACGTCGATCTGACCAAGACCTGGGACACCGACACCGTCCGCGACGCGCTCAATGCCCACCTGCGTCCGCAACCGATAGCGGTGCTGGCGGCCGAGATGGTGGCGGACGGATTCGACGCCCGGTTTTCGGCTCTGCGCCGGCACTATCGTTATCGCATCATCAATCGGCGCCCCGATCTCGCGATCGAGCGCGAACGCGCGTGGCGCGTTGCACGGCCGCTTGACGCCGACGCCATGCACGCCGGAGCGCAAAGACTGGTTGGCAAGCACGACTTCACCACGTTTCGCGCCACCGAGTGCCAGGCCAATTCTCCGGTCAAGACGCTCGATAAGCTCGCCGTGGAACGTCAGGGCGATGAGGTCACGGTTCTCGCAACAGCGCGCTCCTTTCTGCACAATCAGGTGCGTTCCATGGTCGGTTCGCTGGCCTTTGTCGGCGAGGGAAAATGGTCTGCCGACGATCTCGCCGCCGCGCTTTCCGCCCGCGATCGTACGGCGTGCGCGCCGGTTGCCCCTCCCCAAGGCCTGTATCTTGTCTGCGTCGATTATTGACGGGACCGGTCGACGCGACTCCATGTCTGCGTTCTCGATCAAGTGCCCTGATTGCCTGAGCGGCGAAACCGCCTACAATTCCAGAACAAAAAACGTCTCAGGGGGAGAACCGCATGGTCACGCGCCGCAGCGCCCTCAGCATGCTTGTCTTTGCGTTGGGCGTTGGCGCCCGCATCAAAGGTGCGACCGCGCAGGCGTTCCCGGCCGGATCGGTGCGCATCGTGGTGCCGTTTCCGCCAGGAGGCGGCACCGATGTCCTCGGTCGCCTTCTGGCTGCCGGGCTCCAAGGACTCTGGAACCAGAGCGTCATCATCGACAACCGACCGGGCGCCGCGGGGGTCATTGGCACCAGGCAAGTCATTGCTGCGCCGGCCGACGGCCAAACATTGCTGATGGCCTCGACCGGTTCCATCCTTGCGCTCGCGAGCGGAGATGGCGTGCCTCAGCCGTCCGATATCACCCACGACCTCGCACCGGTGTCGCTGGTGTCCGCACCGCCTTACATCCTCGTGGTCAATCCAACGCTGCCCGTGCGCACCGCCGCGGAGCTCATCGCCTACGCCAAAGCCAATCCCGGAAAGCTGACCTTCGGGTCGTCCGGCGTTGGTTCAGCCTCGCATCTGTCCGGGGCGCTGTTCGTGCAGATGGCCGGCATCAACATGCTGCATGTGCCCTATCGCGGCACCGGACCGGCGGTGACCGATCTGCTCGGCGGCCGCATCGAAGTCATGTTTTCACCGGCACTGACGGTCACACCGCACATCACGGCCGGCACCCTGCGCGTGCTCGGAACCACGGGAGCGGCGCGTTCAACGTTGTTCCCGGACTATCCGACTATCGCTGAAACCGGTTTGCGGGGCTACGCGTCGCTTGGCTGGTTCGGATTGTTTGCACCGGCTCAAACACCGCGCCGCATCGTCGCCAAAATCAGCATGGATGCAAAACAGGTGCTGTTGCTGCCCGAATCAAGAAAGCGACTGGCCGACGAAGGCGCCGAGCCCGAGCCGAACACGCCTGAGGTGTTCACCGCGTTCGTCAATGATGACGTCAGGAAATGGCTGGAGCTCGCCCGCACTGCCGGGATCAAACTCGGCAGCGGCTAACCAGGCGAAGCTCTCAGGCAAAATACTGGTCGAGTATGCGCCGATAAATCGCCGTCAGCGCCTCCAGGTCCGCCGTCGCCACCCGTTCGTCGATGCCATGCATGGTCGCATTGACCAGTCCGAATTCGACCACCGGGCAATAGTCCTTGATGAAACGCGCATCGGACGTTCCGCCCGAGGTTGACAGCGCCGGCTTGCGCCCGGTGACCCCGGCAATCGCGCTGCTGACAAGATCGACAAATGGTCCGGGCGCTGTCAGAAAGACGTCGGCGTTCGACTTATCCCATTCGATGCGCCAGTGGACCCTGTCTTGACCCGCCTTGCGCGCACGCGCCTCCACCATCGCCTTGAGCGCCGGCGCCGCGTGGCAGTCATTGTACCGGATATTGAATCGCGCTCTGGCTTCGCCCGGGATGACGTTCACGGTTTTGTTGCCGACGTCGACGGTGACGAATTCCAGGTTCGACGGGTCAAAATGCGCACTGCCATGATCGAGCGGCTCCTCGAGCAGCGCGTTCATGATGCTCAGAAGACCGCGAATGGGATTGTCGGCGAGCGCGGGATAGGCCACGTGCCCGGGCCTGCCGGTCACGATCAGGCTTGCATTGAGCGAGCCCCGTCGGCCGATCTTGATCATATCGCCGAGCGCGTCGGGATTGGTCGGCTCGCCCAGGACGCAATGATCGAATTTCTCCCCGCGCTCCGCCGCCCAGCGAAGCAACTTGATGCTGCCGTTGACCGCGATCCCCTCTTCATCGCCGGTCAGAAGAAACGATAGGGACCCCTTCGGCTTCCCGGAATTGGCCGCCACATATTCGACTGCGGCCGCGACCGCGCATGCCACCGCGCCCTTCATATCCACCGCGCCGCGGCCATAGAGCATGCCGTTTGCGACGGCGCCGGAGAACGGTGGGTGAGACCATTTTCCGGCGTCCCCCGGTGGCACCACGTCGGTGTGCCCGGCGAATACAAGATGAGGGCTGCCGGATCCGATCCGCGCATAGAGATTCTCTATCGGCGCGGTGCCCGGCTCGGCGAACGTCACGCGGTGAGCCTCGAAGCCGGCACGCTTGAGAACCGCCTCGAGATAGACCAGCGCGCCGCCCTCCTCCGGCGTGACCGAAGGACAGCGCAACAAGTCGGCTGCAATGGCGACGGGATCGGCACTCATGCGGCAACCCTTCCAATCCGATGTCGCGACGCCACCTAATCCTCCAGGGATTCAAGAATGGTGATTTTCTGCCAGATCTTGCGGCTCAGATTCGCGGTCAATTCCTCGATATCGTTGACCGCGTCGATGACGACGGCATCGGGCATGCTCTGCGCGTAGAGCGCGGCAAGCTTGCCGGCGAGCGACAGCATCTCGCTGCAATAGTCGAGATAGCGGGTCAATTCGAAGCGGTTCATGATTCGCTTCGGCGAGGCGGCGGTCGGATGGAAATGTCCGAGTACGACGCTCGGATCCTTGGTCAGCTGGTGCATGTCGATGACGTGAGCGATCGAGCGAAAGACATGCAGATCGCGCAGCGCCCGCCGCCGCTTGATACGATCATCGAGCGACACCGCGAAGAACAGCGCGGCCGCGACCAGCACGGTGATGTTCATCACCGCGTCGATGCCCTGAAAGAAGCCGAACACTTCCGTGCTGACCTGCATGTTGATCGAGCGCGCGATCAGCAGGGCGGTGACGATGAGAGCGGCGACGCCGGCCGTGATGGCAAGATAAATCAGCGACCGAAGCCAGCGGTTCGGGACCGCGATGGCCTCGGCGCGGCGCTGGGTCGCCTCACCGACATCGACGAGTTCGTGGCAGACGGCGGCTAGGCCAGAACCCGGGAATCGCTGATTGATGCGTTGCTCGAGCGCGCGGATGGTATCGACGATCTCGGAGGCGTTGAGTGTGCGGTACGACATCTGGGCACAACGGGCGGGCTAGTCGCGCAGCAATTCGTTGATGCTGGTCTTCGAGCGCGTGCGTTCGTCCACCCGCTTGACGATCACGGCGCAAGAGAGACCTGGTCCATCCGAGCCGTTCTTCATGGGTCGCCCCGGCATCGATCCCGGCACCACCACCGAATAGGGTGGAACTTCGCCCTGGAAAACATCGCCGGTTTCCCGGTCTACGATCTTGGTCGACGCACCGAGAAAAACTCCCATGGAGAGAACCGAGCCCTCGCGCAGGACGACGCCTTCGGCGACCTCCGACCGCGCGCCAACGAAGCAATTGTCTTCGATGATGACAGGACCAGCCTGCAACGGCTCCAGCACGCCTCCGATTCCGACGCCGCCGGAGATGTGACAGTTCTTTCCGATCTGCGCGCAGGAACCGACCGTCGCCCAGGTATCAATCATCGTGCCGCTGTCGACGTAAGCGCCGAGATTGACGAAGGACGGCATCAGGACCACGCCCGACGCAATATAGGCGGAGCGGCGGACCACAGAATTGGGGACCGCACGAAACCCGGCCTCGCGAAAACGAGTGTCGGTCCAACCCTCGAATTTCGAGGCAACCTTGTCCCACCATACCGATCGCCCCGGGCCGCCCGGAATCACTGTCATGTCGTTGAGGCGGAACGAGAGCAGCACCGCCTTCTTGAGCCATTGGTTGACGCGCCAGCTCCCGTCAGCCTGTTTTTCCGCAACACGCACGGCGCCGCGATCAAGAAGATCGAGTGCGGCTTCGACCGCGTCCCGGACCACTCCCTTGGTGGTCGGGCCGACGTCGTTGCGTTTTTCGAAGGCGTCATCGATGGAACGAGCGAGTTCGGTATGCGACATGATTGAGACCCCCTGGAGCAGCGGGTTTGTACCCGATTGAATCAATCTGAAAGGTAAACTCGCGCTAACTTATTGTTTGGTCGCATGAATGCAGACAAGGATACAACGCTGCCACGGGTCCTGATCCCGCTCCGACTGCTTGGGTTGTCGGGTTGGGCGATGCCGCTGTCAAGCCTCGAGCCGATCAGGGAGCGATCAGCCGCTGTAGAAATCCGGCAAGATCCTCGGTGACATAGTCGACGTGCGAAGCGTCACGGCCCTCGAGTTCCCAATCCTCGCGAAACACTTCGCGGCTGCCTTCGGGCACCACCAGCACCGTGGTCATTCCGAGCGCGTGCGGCACGACGAGGTTGCGTGCGAGATCCTCGAACATGGCCGAGCGCTTGGGATCGACATCGTGGGCGGCAAGAAATCTCTCATAGGTCTGTGGTGATGGCTTCGGCTCGAGTTCTGCCGCCACGATGTCGAAGATATCCTCGAAGTGCTGGTGAACGGCAAGCCGGCGCATGACGGCATCAGCGTGTTTGCGCGTGCCGTTGGTCAGGATCAGCTTTCGTCCGAGAAGTTGCGCGAGCGCGGCCCCGAGCGCCGGGTTGGGCTCCAGCGGCGAATGATCGATCTGATGCACGAAATCGAGGTAATCGTCGGGCTGAAGGCCATGCTCCGTCATCAGGCCACGCATGGTGGTGCCGTAGCGCTTGTAATAGTCCTTCTGAACGCGGAACGCCTCCTCGTGCGACACCTTGAGAAAGCGCGCGATGTATTCGCGGATCCGGTCATCGACCTGTTGCCACAGGTTGAGGTGATGAGGGTAGAGCGTGTTGTCGAGATCGAAGACCCAGGTTTCGACGTGGGAAAAACCGCGGGATGCGGGCGCGCGCGCGTCAACGATCATCGCCACGTTCCAACCGATCTTGGCTCTGAAATCATGAGTCCCGAAGGTTCACGGCAACATTGGATTCCGCCGCAAGATCGCACAATGCGACAGCGACACCGGGCAAGTACGCCGGACGGCCACCTCAACGATGGATCAGCGTGCCGGCGCCTTGATCGGTGAACAATTCGACCAAGACCGCATGCGGCACTTTTCCGTCCATGATGACAACGCCTTCAACCCCGCGATCGAGGGCGTAGATGCAAGTCTCGACCTTCGGGATCATTCCGCCGGCAATGGTTCCATCGGCGATCAGACGACGGGCGTCGTCCACCGACAGCTCCTTGATCAGGCTTTTCGACTTGTCGAGTACGCCGGGCACGTCAGTGAGCAGCAGAAAGCGCTTCGCCTTCAACGCGCCTGCGATCGCGCCGGCAAACGTGTCGGCGTTGACGTTGAAGGTGCCGCCGTTGGCGGCGGCGGCAACCGGCGCCAACACCGGAATGAGCTCGGCCCCGAGCACGGCATCCAACACGCCGCGATTGACCTGTTCCGGTTCGCCGACGAAGCCCAGATCGACCACCTTCTCGATATGAGAATCCGGATCGATGACGCTGCGCGAAATCTTGCGCGCGAGCACCATGTTGCCGTCCTTGCCGCAGAGGCCGATGGCCTTGCCGCCGGCGGCGCTGACATAGCCCACGATCTGCTTGTTGATGGAGCCGGCCAGCACCATTTCGACGATTTCGAGCGTCTTCGCGTCGGTGATCCGCAGGCCCGCGGCGTAATGGGATTCGACGCCGGCCTTTTTCAGCATGGCCTCGATTTGCGGACCGCCACCATGAACCACGATCGGCTTCATGCCGGCTTGCTCGATCATGACAATATCGCGGGCGAATTCGCGGGCCACGCTCTCGCTGCCCATGGCGTGGCCGCCATATTTCACCACCACGATCGCCTGATCGTAGCGCTGCATATAGGGCAGGGCTTCCGAGAGGATTCGCGCCTGTTCGAACGGGTTGGTCTCGGGGGGCTTATCCATGTTCGGTTCTCACGCTCGCGCGGACGCTCGGTGGACGCTGTTCTATCCGACCGCGGTGGGATCCGACAATCCTCAGGTCCCGGCTCAGGCCGCCCGCTCCACGAGCAGCCGCGCAATCGCCGCGCGCAGCTGTGGAATACCGGCACCCGTGCGGGAAGAGGTTGCAATCAATTCCGGATGCGCGGCGGGATGCTTGGCCAACGCGGCGGTGGTCGCCGCCATATGCGCGGCAAGCTCGGTTGCCGAAACCTCGTCGGATTTTGTGAATACGATCTGATAACTGAGCGCCGCGCTGTCGAGGGTGGTGAGCACGTCGGCGTCGGTCGCCTTGAGGCCGTGGCGCCCGTCGATCAGCACATAGACGCGCGCGAGATTGGCGCGCCCCTTGAGATAGGTGCGGATCAGGTCGGTCCAGGCGGCGACCTTGTCCTTCGACGCCTTCGCGTAGCCGTAGCCGGGCATGTCGACGAGAACCAGCGGTCCGGTGGCCTTGAAGAAAATCAATTCCTGCGTTCGGCCGGGTGTGCGCGACGTGCGCGCGAGCGCGTTGCGGCCGGTCAGTCCGTTGATCAGGCTTGACTTTCCGACATTGGAGCGGCCGGCGAAGGCGATTTCGACGCCAAGCATCGGCGGCAGCGAGGCAAATGATCCGGCAGCGGAGGTAAAATCCCAGTCGGACACGAACAGCTTGCGCCCGGCTTCGATCTCGTCGTCGGTGTAGACCGCCACCGAGGGCGCTTGCGCTACGCCGACGGGACCGGAGTTCTCGGCCGACACGTCGGTCACAGCTTCGGCGGTCTGAGTTTTGCAATCAGCGCCGTGACATTGCCGCCCAGAGCCTTGAGGCCGTCCGGCAGCGCCCGCACCTTGGAGCCGAGATCCTTGACGTTGTCCCAAAGCTCCACCTTGGCGCCGTTGCGCCGCATAATGATGCTCTGCTGGATCACCGACAACGAATTGTTCCAGGCCCAATAGATCACCAGTCCGGCGGCGAAGTTCGACAGCATGAAGGTGAAGATGACCGGCATCCAATCGAACACGATCTTCTGGGCCGGATCCGGGGGCGCCGGATTGAGCTTCATCTGCGCCCACATGGTCATGCCCATCACCAGCGGCCAAGCGCCGAGGTGCAGGAACGACCCGATTACGGGCACGACCGTCGGATCGAAGGAAAACAGGCCGAACAGATTGAACACCGTCGTCGGGTCAGGCGCCGACAGATCCTTGATCCAGCCGAAGAACGGGGCGTGGCGCATTTCGATGGTGACGAACAGCACCTTGTAGAGCGCGAAGAACACCGGCACCTGCACCAGGATCGGCAAGCAGCCCGCCAGCGGATTGATCTTCTCCCGCTTGTAGAGCTCCATCAGCTCCTGCTGCTGCTTCACCTTGTCGTCGGGAAAACGCTCCCGGATCGTCTTCATCAGCGGCTGCACCGCTTTCATCTTCGCCATCGAGGCATAGGACTTGTTGGCGAGCGGGAAAAACACAGCCTTGATGCAGACCGTTACGATCAGGATCGCGACGCCGAAATTGCCGACCCAGAGGTAGATGAGGTCGATGAATTTGAACAACGGCTGGGTGATGAAATAGAACCAGCCCCAGTCGATCAGGCGATCGAACAGCTTGATGTCGTATGTCTTCTGATAGCCGTCAACGACGCGAACTTCTTTGGCCCCTGCAAACAGGCGCGTCGTCGAACCGCCGGACGCACCGGGCGCAATCGTCTGCGCATCAGCCAGATAGTCGGTCTGATAGTCCTTAACGCCGTTGACCAGATTGTACGAAAAGGTCGCATCCACTGACGTGGCCTTGTCGGGAATCAGTGTCGCGGCCCAGTACTTGTCGGTGATGCCGAGCCAGGCGCCGCTGACCCCCTTGAAGGTCTCGGTCTTGGCGTCTTCGATCGCCTTGTAGGTGACTTCTTTCTCGCCCTGGTCCCCGAGCACGCCGATCAGGCCTTCGTGCAGGATGTAATAGCCAAGCGTCGGCGGCGTGCCGTGCCGGGAAATCAACGCATAGGGATAGAGCGTGACCGGTGCCGCGGTCTTGTTGGCAACCTGGTCCTGGATGGTGAAGAGATATTTGTCGTCGACAGAAATGGTGCGGCGGAACTCCAGCCCCTGACCGTTGTCGTAGGCGAGCGTCACCGGCTGGTCGACGCCAAGCGCGCCGGAGCCGATCTGTCGCCACGCGGTGTCAGCCGCCGGGAGCTTCGCGGTTGTTCCCGGGGGAGCGACCCAGCCGAGCTCGGCATAAAACGGATGCGGGCTGTCCGAAGGCGACAGCAATTCGACGGCCGGTGATTTGGGATCGACGGTTTCGCGATACTTGACCAGCGAAAGATCGTCGATGCGCCCGCCCTTGAGTGCAATGGTTCCCTGAAGACTGGGCGTAGAGATCGCGATGCGCGGGCTGGCGGCGATGACCGCTTCGCGGGAACGCTGTTGCGCCGGCGTCGTCACGCCGGCCTGGCCCGGGACCTGCGGATTGACCTGTCCCTGCGGACCCGGCGTCACGCCCGGAGCACTCGGAGTCGGCGCGGTCCCCGGCGCCGGCGGCACCTGCGACTGTTGTTGCGCTTGTTGCAGTGCCGCCTCCTGGCGCTGCTTTTCCATTTTCGGAATGCCGACGAAGTATTGCCAAATAATCAGCACGAGCGCCGACAGCACGATGGCAAGAATGGTATTTTTCTGATCACTCATGGTGCGCTCTGATCGTCAGCCGATCGGACCTTTCATTGCGTGTGCAGGCCGCTGCCCGGCAGCCTGGCTCGCTCCTCGCCCCGATTTGTGGACACGGCCCAGGGCGGTTGCGAAATCCTTCACCAATCGATCGAACGGCAGATCGAGCGCGGGACGCCGGCCGATCAGTACGTAGTCAGTGCCTGCATGCAAGCAATCCGCGACTGAAAGCCTCACGGTCTCCCGCAAGCGACGCCGCACGCGATTACGTTCGACCGCCCCACCCACTTTTTTCGATACCGTGAAGCCAACCCGCGCCGGGCCATCGTCCCCACGCTCGCGAGCCTGCAGCACGAACCCCGCAGCCGGACTCTTGGCGCCGCCGGCGGCCGCCAGGAAATCTGCCCGTTGCTTCAAGCGTTCCATGGGAACGAGGCAGGCCGCCCCCCAGATCGCTTCAGGCGCTGAGGCGTTTGCGACCACGTGCGCGACGCGCATTGAGCACCTTGCGGCCACCTGTCGTGGCCATCCGGGCGCGAAAGCCGTGGCGCCGCTTGCGTACAAGCTTGCTCGGTTGATAGGTCCGCTTCACCGGTCTGTACTCCGCTTATCGCGGCATGTGGCCCAAAGATCACAGGTGACGGCACCGAAAATTCGGATGCCACAACAATCGCCGGATCTCGGCCGCCGAGGCTAAAGGTTTGCGGCTTATACGGGAGCGGCCCCCGCCTCGTCAATGCAACCGAGGCGGATGCGTTAACCCGCGCTCTCGGGGCCTGGTTGCGCATTCGTTCACGGTCCGCCGCATTCATGAGTGAGGCCGTCAAATCGCGTTGATCGAGGGGCCGATCGCCGGGCGGTCATGTATAGAGGCCGTAGTGAAGCCGCAACATGGCCTCATCGAAGACCCTCGCCTGGAGGGGCGCGCCCGGGTTTCATGTTAGGCCGGTTCTATTAACGAGTTGATCGAGCCCTGGCGGCACCCTGCCGATCGTGAGGCCGGATGGCTACGGCCGGCGAGCCGCGGCGGCGCTCAAGCCAGTGGGCGTTGCAGCCTGTTGTGGGCGTTGACAGCTCTTGGGATTGTCGCGCTTGCACCGGTTGCCGTAAAACGAATCGCAGCCTGTCGCGCGTCCGCAGTGCAGTGACGATGTGAGTCATTCCGCGCACCCCCGCGACACCTTACAGGGACCCCATGGCCGAATTGCTCAAGCCGGACATTTGCGTGATCGGCGCCGGGTCCGGCGGTTTGTCGGTGGCGGCGGCTGCCGCCGCCTTCGGCGTGTCGGTCGCCCTGGTTGAAAAGGGAAAGATGGGGGGCGATGGCCTCAACGCCGGCTGCGTGCCGTCGAAGGCGCTGATTGCCGTCGGCAAACGGATCGAAAGCGTCAACAGCGCGGGCGCGTTCGGTGTGATCACCCAGCCTGCCAAGATTAAATTCTCCGACGTGCAGCGCCATGTGGAGAATGTGATCGCAAAAATCGCGCCCAGCGAATCCAAGGAGCGATTCACCGCGCTTGGGGTGCGTGTGGTCGCGGGCACCGCGCGCTTCACAGATGCCGGGACGGTCGCCGTCGGCGACGAGGACATTGAAATTCAAGCCCGTCGCTTCGTCATCGCAACCGGATCGTCGGCAACGATCCCGCCGATTCCGGGGCTCTCCGACGTTCCTTATTTGACCAATGAGACGATCTTCGACCTCACGGCCTGTCCGAAACATCTGATTGTGATCGGCGCAGGATCGAGTGGGCTCGAATTCGCCCAGGCTTTTCGCCGCCTGGGCGCCGAGGTGACCGTGCTGGAGACCGGCGAGCCGCTCGCCGACGACGACGCCGAATGCGCCGAGGTTGTGCTCGAGCAACTCGCCCGCGAAGGAGTGGCACTGCACGCCGGCGTCATGATCGCGCGCGTCAAACGCGGACGCGGAAAAGTTCAGGTGACGTTTACCGGCCCCGCGGGCGAAGACACCATCGAGGGCAGCCATGTGCTGGTCGCGGCAGGGCGCCGGCCCAATATCGAGGATCTTGGTCTTGACGCGGCCGGCATCAGGCGGGGGCCCGCTGGGATCGTGGTGAACAAGCGCCTCAAGACCACGAACCGAAAGGTCTATGCCATCGGCGACGTGGCCGGCGGACCGCAATTTACCCATGTCGCCAATTATCACGCCGGCCTGGTCGTCCGGAATGCGTTGTTTCGGCTGCCGTCGAGGGTCGACTACGACCTGATGTCCTGGGTCACCTACACCGACCCGGAACTTGCTCACGTCGGATTGACCGAAGCGGCGGCGAGAAAGCGACGCTACGCGATCCGGGTCCTGCGCTGGCCGTATGGCGAGAATGATCGCGCCCAGGCGGAGCGAAAGACCAAGGGTCACATCAAGGTCATCACCACCAAACGCGGGCGGATTCTCGGCGCAACCATTGTCGGAGCCGGCGCGGGCGAGCTGATTTCAACCTGGGCCCTGGCCATCAGCCAGCGCCTCAACATTCGCGTCTTTGCGGGGGCCGTGCTACCCTATCCTACCCTCGCCGAAGTCGGCAAACGAGCAGGGTTAACCTACTTCACAGCGCGTTTGACGAGTCCCATGCTGCGGCGCATCATCAACACCTTACGTCGTTTTGGTTGAGAGTTGCCGGTTGGGAAAACACGAACGCAGCAGATTTCTTTCCGCATTGACCGCGGGCGGTTCCGGCCGTCGTGCGCGGGCGTTGCGCTTTGGCTTGTCGGGAAAACTGCTGGTCCTCACGATCCTGTTCGTGATGATGGCGGAAGTGCTGATCTACGTTCCCTCGATCGCCTACTTCCGGATCTCGTGGCTCACCGACCGTTTGGCTGCGGCGCATACCGGCGCGCTCGTGCTGGAAGCCGCGCCCAACGGCATGGTGCCGGACAGCCTCGCGCGGCAAATCCTCAACAGCGTTGGCGCCAAGGCGATCGCGATGAAGACCGGCCAGCAGCGCCGAATGCTGGCGCTGTCGGAATTGCCGACGTCGGTGCGACAGGAAGTCGACATCCGCGACGTGCAAGCCTATCGCGCGATTGTCGCGGCGTTTGAGACGCTGGTTCTCTGCAACGACTCCGATGTCATCCGCGCGGTCGGACCGGCGCCCATGGGCGGCCAGTTCGTCGAGATCGTGCTGGAGGAGGGGCCGCTGCGTCGCGCCATGTGGCGCTATTCCCGCAACATTCTGCTGCTGTCGCTGGTGATTTCAGGATTCAGCGCCGCGCTCGTCTATCTCGCCTTGCACTACCTGTTTGTGCGGCCGATGCGGCGCATTACCGCCAACATGGTTGCGTTTCGCGAGAATCCGGAAACGCCGGCGGCCGGGCCGCCGGAATCCACGCGGCTTGATGAAATCGGCGTTGCGCAACGCGAATTCGTCGCGATGCAGGACGAGATCACGTCGATGCTGCACCAGAAGAATCATCTGGCTGCGCTCGGCCTCGCCATTTCGAAGGTCAATCATGACCTGCGCAATCTGCTGGCGTCGGCGCAGCTGTTCTCGGACCGGTTGGCCGGCCTGCCGGACCCGCAAGTGCAGCGCTTCGCACCGAAATTGATGCGTGCCCTCGAGCGGGCGATCGCCTTCTGCCAATCGATCATGTCGTATGGACGCGTGCAGGAGCCGCCGCCCGATCGCCGCCGGATCGCGCTCGAAGCCTTGGTCGAGGAGGTCCGTGAAACCGTGGGGCTCGCGTCCGAAGGCCGGATCGGATCACAGGTCATGATCGAACCGGGCCTGATCGTCGATGCCGACCCCGATCAATTGTACCGCGTGCTGCTCAATCTCGTCCGCAACGCGGCCCAGGCGCTGGAAACGCGGGCGCCAAACAACCCCGTGCGCGACCAAATCCGCATCAGCGGCCGACGCGAAGACAATCGCGTCGTCATCGACGTCACGGATACCGGCCCGGGACTGCCGGAAAAAGCGCGCGCGCATTTATTCGAGGCGTTCCAGGGCTCGACCCGCACCGGCGGGGCCGGGCTCGGCCTCGCCATCGCCGCCGAACTCGTGCGCGCCCATGGCGGCGACATCAATCTGGTCGAGGGGACCGAAGGGGCGACGTTCCGCATCGTCATTCCAGACCGCGCGGTCGAGATCGAGACACGCCGCCGCGAGCGGGCGCGGGCCTGAGGCGCCCGGCTTGGGCCAGGCTTGAGGGCCGCCGGCCCGTCTTGCCAAGAGCGGACGAAGGCTATAGCTATCCGCGGTTCCGGACCTGCCTTGGCGGACCGGTCAGCGCCCGTAGCTCAGCTGGATAGAGCACCAGACTACGAATCTGGGGGTCGGAAGTTCGAATCTTTCCGGGCGCGCCAGATCGCACCTCCTGAGCCCATTGTGGCTTGCGGATCACTTCCTTCCGACACTATCCGCTGTCACGGCGCGACGATCGGCTGCGCGTCAAGCGTCGGGGCGACGAGTTTGACGTTGGCGAACAGGCTGCCTTCCTCGAACCACGAGCGCGGCGCCGGGGCGCCCCACAAGGTCTGGCGCTGCGGATCCTTCAGGTCCCATTTGATCGGCTCAAGATCGGGATCGACGGTCTGATAGTCCGAGCAATAGATCTCGATGCGGTGTCCGTCGGGATCGCGCACGTAGAGAAAGAACGCATTCGAGATGCCATGCCGGCCGGGTCCGCGCTCGATGTTGTCGACATAGCCGGTGGCGGCCATCAGATCGAGCAGGTCGATGATGGCGATCGGGTGCGGCACCCAATAGGCGACGTGGTGCAGGCGCGGTCCGCGACCATTGGTGAAAGCAATGTCGTGCACACCGCCCTTGCGATGCGTCCAGGCCGCCCACAGTCGGTGGGTGACCTCGTCCTCGGTGTACTCGGTCACGCGAAAGCCGATCTCGTTGTAGAAAGCGACAGCTTCGTCGACGTCGGGCGAGAAACAATTGAAATGGTCGATCCGCAGCGGCTTGACGCCGCGATAGAGGTCGAACTTCTGATGAATCGGCGGCAGCCGGTCCATCCGGGTGTAGAATTCCATCGGCACGCCCTGAATGTCGGTTGTGCGCAGCGTGCGTCCCTGGAACGGCCGTTCGATCCAATGGGTGGCCAATCCGCGCTTTGCAAAGAACGCGGCGGCGCGATCGAGATCGGGATCATCGAACAGCTTGAACCCGAGATGACTGGCGCTGGGCTCGGCGCCCTTTCTCAGGATCAGGCTGTGATGCCCGCGCTCCTCCATCGCCCGCAGATGGATTTCTTCCGGGCTTTCCGCGGTAACCTGCAGGCCGAGGGTGTCGACGTAGAACGCGCGGCTTTTGGCGAGATCGGTCACGATCAATTCGACGTGGCTCAGCCGCACGATGTTGAACGGTGGATAAAGGTTTGGTGCGGGGATCGGCATAGCGTCTCTCCGTTACCTGCTTGATCAAGCCGTCAGCGCGGGCGTCGCGACGGCCCATGGCGGCGGCGCAAACAAATCGACCAGAAAATCGATGAAGACGCGAAGACGGGGCGCCATTCGCTTCTGCGCCTGAAACACGATGGAGATGTCATAAGCATGCGCCCTGTAGCCTGAGAGAACCTCGACCAGCTTGCCGGTTTCGAGCAAAGGCCGTGCATAGTACTCGGCGATCTGAATGACGCCGAGGCCGGCAGCCGCCGCCGCGATCAAGGCCTCGCCGCTGTTGAAGGTCATGAAGCCGCTGACGTCGTAGGAGCCGACCGATCGACCGCTGGCAAATCGCCATTGCCGGACCCGGCCATTGCGCGGGCGCCGATAGGCCAGGCAGTCGTGGTGTTTCAGATCGCTCGGCTTCCACGGCGTGCCGCGGGCCTGCAGATAGTGCGGGGCCGCGCACACCAGATAGTCGATCGCGGTGAGTTTGCGGACGGTCAGGCGAGACGACGGCAGCTCTCCCACCTGAATTGAGGCATCGAGGCCGTCGTTGGAGGCAGCAATAAAATCGCCGATGACGATCTCCATGGAAATCGAGGGATAGGCGCGCACGAACTCCGGCAGGCGCGGGATCACCCACATCCGCCCGAGTGCGGATGGCATTCCGATCCGAAGCCGCCCGCTCGGCGCTCCGCCGGTGCGGCTGACGCTGATCTCGGCCTGCTCGAGATCAGCGATGATCTGTTTGCAGCGTTGATAGAACTCCATGCCCTCCGGCGTCGGGCTGACCCGCCGTGTGGTCCGATGCAGGAGCCGGGCGGCGAGCTTTTGCTCCAGCCGCAGCACCGCCGCACTCACGGCAGACGTCGACACGCCCAGCGATCGCGCGGTTTCGCTGAAATTACGGGTCTCCACGACGCTGATGAAAACCAGAATGCCATGCAGCCGATTGATGGTGACCTCCCATTATCAACTGTATCATTGAAACTCATTCAAGCATGCGGCTGCTGCTGAAGCAAAAAAATTCGGCTAGACCGGGTACCCAAGAACAAGACCAAGAATGCGGCTGCGCCACCGAATGGCACGCCATCGCGAAGCGGGGAGGATGATGTGACGCCAGGAATTCTTGCTACCGGACGCCGATGGTTGATCGCGTGCGCCGCGATCGGAGCCGCAATTGCGGCTTTGAGCCTTCCGTGCCAAGCCGTCGACTACCCCGACCGTGCGATCACGCTCATCGTTCCGTCGCCGCCGGGAGGCGGCACCGACACCGCGTGGCGTCTGATCGCCTCAAGGTTCGGCGAACTGCTCGGACAAACCATCGTCATCGAAAATCGGCCGGGAGCCAGCGGCAACATCGGCGCGGCCGTGGTCGCCAAGGCTGCGCCGGACGGCTACACGCTGCTCGCCTTGATTTCCTCCCACGTCATCAATCCGAGCTTGTTGACCCAGGTCCCCTATGACTTGGATCATGACTTCGTGCCGATCTCACGCGCCGTCACCGTCCCCGGCGTGCTGGTATCGAACGCCTCGGTTCCCGCGCACAATCTGCGAGAGTTGATCGCCTACGCGAAATCGCGGTCCGGCAAGGTCACGTATAGTTCCGGCGGGGTTGGCAGCACCTCGCATCTGATCATGGAGCTGTTTCAAAACAGCGCCGGCGTGAAGCTCCTACACGTTCCTTATCGCGGCACGGCCCCCGCGCTCGGCGATCTGCTCGGCGACCACGTCGACCTGATGACACCGGATCTGACAATCGCCATGGCCAATATTCGCGAGGGCCGCCTCAGAGGCTACGGCGTGACCAGCGCCGAGCGGGCGCCCGCGGCACCGGAGATCCCGACCTTGTCGGAAGCCGGTCTCCCCGGTTTCGAGGCGCTCCAATGGTTCGGCCTGGCGGCGCCGGCCGGCACTCCGCGCCCCATCATCGAGAAGCTGCATGCGGCGGTCACCAAGGCGCTCAGCGATCCGAGCGTCACGGCACGTCTGGTCAAGGAAGCCATGACGCCGGCGCCGAGCGCTTCACCGGAGGAGTTCGCCGCCTTCATGCGCACCGAAGGCGCCAAATGGGCCAAGGTCATCAAGGACGCGAATATTGCTGCACAATGAATCGAAGGCGGCCTTGGCATGCGATCTGTTCCCAGGCGCGACCATCGCGATGCGGCCAAGCCTTCCGTTTTGACATCCACGCGTAAAACACCAGGAGAGGCAATGACCCTCGTTCTCAAGGGCGTAATGCAAAGTCCGGTTACGCCGCTGAAGGAGGACTTCAGTCCCGACTACGCAACTTTCGAGCGGCTGGTGGATTTCCATGTCCGCACCGGCGCGACCGCGATCTCATGGCCGCATCACAAAGCGGAGTCGCTCAATCTGACCATCGCGGAGCGGAAGGCTTTGGCGGAAGTCGCGATCAAGGCGGTCGCCAAGCGGGTGCCGATTTCGATCCACGTGAGCGCGCTCTCGGTCGAAGACACGCTCGATCTCGCCCGGCACGCGCAGAAGTCGGATGCCGATGCCATTATCGCGATCACGCCCTATGTTTTGAAATATCCGCCGGAAGCGATCTACGATCACTTCGTGCGGCTGGGCACCTCGTTCGATCTGCCGTTGATCGCCTACAATTCGCCGAGCTACCTGTCGGGCGTGGAATTTACCGGCGAGCTTACGGCGCGGCTCATTCAGCGTTTGCCGAATTTGATCGGCATGAAGGAAGCCAGCTTCAACAGCGAAAAATTCTTCGACATTTTGAGCGCCGCGCTGCCGCTGCGCCCGGCCTTCGCGATGATTGCCGGGGTCGAATACCTGCTACCGTCGATCTGCCTCGGGGGCGCCGGCTCCTATTCGTCGGCGGGCGCCATTTGTCCCAATCTTTGCGTGCAGCTCTACGAGGCCTGCGTGAACGGGAATTGGGATCGCGCGCGGGAATTGCAGTACAAGCTGTCGGAGCTCTGGCTGCTGTTTCGCGATCAGTATCCCTCGTCGCTCAAGGGGGGCATGGTCATCATGGGACGGCCGGTAGGGCCGACACGGGCACCGCTGCCGACCGCGACACCGGAACGACAGAAATACATCGGCAAGAAGCTGGAAGAACTCGGCATTCTCGAGACCGAGCCCCACGGTTGGTAAGCGAGAGGACAACAACAGTGACGTCATTCAAGTTCGGCTTGGTTCATGCGCCGCTCACCCCGTTCTCCTCGGCCGGGATCGACTTCGACCTCTACGGCAACCTGATCGACTTCCATCTGAGCACGGGCGCCGAGGGCTTGGCGGTCCCGACGCACACCGGCGAATCCGTCAGCCTCACCGACGAGGAGCGAAGATCCCTGCTGGAATTCGCGATCAAGCACGTGGGCGCGAAGGCGCCTGTCATTGCGCATGTCAGTGAAAGCGGCACCGGCATGGCGGCGGCGCTGGCGACACACGCGCGACAGTCCGGTGCGGCGGCGATCATTGCGTCGGTTCCCTACTACTGGACCCCGCCGCAATCGATGCTGCTCGAGCATTTTGCCGCCATCGGCTCCGCCGGCGATCTGCCATTTTTTGTCTCCAATGCGCCCGGCGAGATGGGCGGCAGCAAAATTACCACCGAGCTGGTGCTCAAGCTTCTCGATCGATTGCCGCAATTTTCCGGACTGATCGACGCCAGTCACGATTGGCAATTCATGATCGAAGTGGTGTCGTCGGCACGGCGTGCGAGGCCGGACTTTCAATTGGTTTCGGCAACCGAGTACATGATATCGGCAGGGGCGATCGGCGCCACCGGCGTGCTGTCGTCGTTGTCCAATGTCGCTCCCCGGCTGGTGCGCGAGCTTTATGATTTCTGTGGCGAGGAACGGTTCGCGGAGGCCCGCAGCCGCCAGGAGGATCTCGCCCGTCTCTATCGTCTCATCCAGCAGACGGGGGTTTCGGGGTTGAAATCCGCATCGGGTTTGATGGGGCGGGATTGTGGCCCGCCACGCCCCCCGCTGCCGACATTGGCCGGGGCGGACGCTCGTGCGTTGGCGGATGGCCTGGCGGCGATCCCTGGAATGCGTGCAGAACCGTTGAATTGGCGCTACACCGGCCCCAATCTCGGGAGGACCCGTGGCGAACACGCAAGCGCGCGATAGCGGGCGGATCGCACTGATCACCGGCGCCTCTTACGGCGTCGGCGCGGCGATTGCCGCGGCGTTGGCGCGCGACGGCATGGACGTCGCGCTGACCGCGACCAGATCCGAGAATCTTGCTTCCGCGATCGCCGATGTCACCGCGACCGGCCGGCGTGCCATTCCGATCGAACTCGACCTGCGTTCTCAAACGAAAATTGAAGATGCGGTCGCCAAGGCGATCGCGGCCTTCGGGCAGATTGACGTTCTCGTTAACAACGCGGGTGCCAACCTGCGCCGCGGCGCCCTCGATGTGACGCGCGACGAATGGGATGACGTGATCGGGACCAACCTGACCGGCACCTTTTTCCTGACGCAGGCGGTGGGACGTCACCTGATGGAGCGGCGGGCGCCAGGAAGCATCATCACGGTGTCGTCGACACACGGTTTGGTCGGCGCGGCCGACCGATCGACCTACGGGATCAGCAAGGCGGCGCTGATCCAGATGACGCGCATGCTCGCGATCGAATGGGCGGATCATGGTATCCGGGTGAACGCCGTGGCGCCCGGTCGCCTTGATACGTCGTCTCCGTCGCGGGCGAGCACCGGATCGGACAAGGCCTACATGGAGGCCATGCTCAAGCGGATCCCGTTGCATCGGCTGGCAACAGCGGAAGAGATCGCGGGTGTCGTGGCCTTTCTCGCTGGCCCGTCGGCGGCCTCGATCACCGGTCAGACGATCGTGATCGACGGCGGTCTCACCGCGGCGTGAGGGCTCGCTCCGAGAATGACCCGGCCGGGTGCAACGCTTCTCGTCCGCACACTGAACCGTTGTGACCCACCGAATTCAATGCGCGATTGACATCCAGCCTAATCTTGAGCGGCCTTACTGCCGTAGGAAATCCGCCACACGGTGCCGTTGCTGTCATCGGACACGAGCAGCGAGCCATCCGTCATGAAAGCGACGCCGACCGGTCGCCCCCAGACACTTTCATCGTTGACCACAAAGCCGGTGAGGAAGTCCTCATATTCGCCGGTCGGTGTGCCGTTCTTGAGCTTGATGCGGATCACCTTGTAGCCCGTGCGCTTGGATCGATTCCAGGAGCCGCGCTCGGCGACAAAACCGTCGCCACGATATTCCCGCGGGAACTGACCGCCATCATTGAAAGCGATTTGCATCGATGCGGAATGCGCTTGAATGAGCACGTCGGGCACCGTGACCTCGTCCTTCAAATCGGGCCGCAGATTTTTCAGCCGCGGATCTTCGTTCGATCCGATGTAGTACCAGGGCCAGCCATAGAATGCGCCTTCGCGCACGCGGGTGACGTAATCAGGGGGCGCGTCGTCTCCAAGACCGTCGCGCTCATTGGTCGAGCACCAGACATCGCCGGTCATGGGATGCACGGCCATCCCGACACAATTGCGGATCCCGGTCGCAAACACTTTTCCATCGTGGCCTTGCGGATCGAAGGCGAGGACGTCGGCGCGGTCCTGTTCGGGACCCCAGGCGGCGCCGTGGGGATGGCTGCTTTTCCATTGATCGAGCTGGGCCGGATCAAGCCGGCTCAGATTCTCGCCCGCGTTGGACGCAGAACCGACCGACACAAACATTCGCGATCCGTCCTTGGAAAAAACCAGGTCTCGAGTCGAATGCCCACGACCGGAGGGAAGTTGAGCCACCACGACTTCCGGCTTGTCGCGTGCTTTCAGGTCTCCGCTGCGGTAGGGAAAGCGAATGACGGAATCGGTGTTGGCAACATAGATCCAGGCCGGGTCGGGTCCAGCCGGATAGAACGCAATCCCGAACGGCTGATTGAGACCAGAAGCAAAGATCTCGGTTGTGCTGGGCTGCACCCGATCGTCCGCCGGGCGCAGCACGCGAATCCGGCCGGACCGGCTTTCGGCGACGAAGACATCGCCGTTAGGCGCCGTCCGCATCGCACGCGGCCCGGCCAGTCCGCTGGCAAAAATCTTCACATCAAAGCCGGGCGGAGCGTTGAGCTGGGCCCCTTCCGGCCGCCGAACGACCCGCACGGTATTTTCCACAGACGCGCTCAAATCGGAGGCGGGAATATCGCCGGCGCGGATGTGGCGTCGCACACCGGGAGCGTCGGTGCGCCAATCACCGAACGCGGCGTCACCGCTGCGTTGGGGCGACCCGGCCAAGGCTGTGAGGCCGGTGCAAACGCCTCCACCGCAAACGAGTGCCAGGATCCCAAAACAACGCCGTACATTCATCCCTGCGCTCCAACACGATCGATATGCTTATCGTCGGGAAAATACGACTGACGCAAGCGAGGCACGACCTGCGCGCGTCATCAATAATATGACTTACTGGTTTTCGTTTGGAATCAGCAAGAGGCCCGCGCTCTCGGCCCATGCGCGAAAAGCCAACGCGGCGGCCGCTTCCTGGTCCAAACCGGTCGCGCCCTCCAGACGGTGCAGTACGCTTTCCGCCCTGGTATCGCGATGATCGCGCGCAAATCGCCGGACCACCGCGGCGGCCTCGTCCAGCGACCGGATCGCGGTCTCCGGCTGTGCGCGCAGGTGCACGGGAGGATTGATGATGAAGTCCGACATGCGCCCGACCAACGAAGGGACACGTGAAAGGTTCCGACGGCAGCAACGTTCGCGACAGGATCATTCTCCCGGCGCAAGGTGGGCAGGAGGCGTGGCGTCAGCCCCGCTCCATTGACGTTTGCTCCAGAGGCGGAAGCGATCAAGATAGAGGTAGACCACCGGCGTGGTATAGAGCGTCAGCACCTGACTCACGATCAACCCTCCGACGATCGCGATGCCTAGCGGCCGGCGCAATTCGGATCCTTCGCCAAGCCCAATCGCCAAGGGCAAGGCGCCGAGCAAGGCCGCCATCGTGGTCATCATGATGGGCCGGAAGCGCAACACGCAGGCTTGGAAAATGGCGTCGTGCGACGACAGATTGTGGGTACGCTCCGCATCGAGCGCAAAATCGATCATCATGATTGCGTTCTTCTTCACAATTCCGATCAGAAGGATGACCCCGATCAGGGCAATGATGCTGAATTCGGTGTGACAGACCATCAATGCGAGCACCGCACCGACGCCGGCCGACGGCAGGGTGGACAGAATGGTGATGGGATGGACGTAACTTTCATAGAGCACGCCGAGCACGATGTAGACCGCGACGATGGCGGCCAGGATCAGATAGGGTTCATTGGAGAGCGAATCCTGGAATGCGCGGGCGGTGCCCTGGAAGCTGCCATTGATCGAAGCGGGCACGCCGATGTTCTTCATTGCTTCGGCAACCGCGCTGACCGCGTCGCTCAGCGACGCCCCCGGCGCCAGGTTGAACGAGATGGTGGTCGCAACGAACAGGCCTTGATGATTGACGGCGAGCGGCGTGCTGCCGGGTTTGTAGCTGGAGAAGGCGGCCAGCGGCACCATGGTCTCCACTTTAGTGCTGACCGCAGCGCCGGTGGATGTCGCGCCATGGGTCGAATTGGCGATCGAATTATTGGCGAGATTGCGTGCCGCATCGGCGGCGACCGTCCCCGCCGCCGTCTTCTGACCGACGCCGACGACGGTACCGGCCACGGCATTGCTCGACGCCACCCCGCCGACCGAGCCGCCTGAGGTGCTGACGAAGATGTCCTTGAGGATGTCGGGATTCTGCCAGTACTGCGGCGCCACCTCCATGATCACGTGATACTGGTTGAGCGCGTTGTAGATCGTCGACACTTGGCGTTGGCCGAACGCATCGTACAGCGTGTTGTCGATCTGCGCGGCGTTGATGCCGAAGCGCGCCGCGGTGTCGCGATCGATCACCAGATCGGTCTCCAGCCCCCTGTCCTGCTGGTCGGAATTGACCTGCGTGAGCAACGGGACCTTTTGCAGCTCGGCCGCAATCTTCGGCGCCCAGGTATTCAGGTCGGCAAGATTGTCCGCCTGCAGGGTGTACTGGTATTGCGCATTGCTCTGGCGTCCGCCGACATTGATGTCCTGGACCGCCCGCAGGAACAGCGAGGCGCCGGGAACCGCCGACAGTTCGCGGCCAAGACGCGCGATCACCTGGTCGGCCGAAATCTTGCGTTCGGCGATCGGTTTGAGGGACGCGAACACGAATCCCGAATTGGTCTGCCCGCCACCGGTGAAGCCGACGACGCTGTCGATGGCCGGATCGTCGTGCATGATTGAGATGAACTGAGTCAGCTTCTGCCGCATCATCTGGAAGGAAATGCTTTGATCGGCCTGGATGTTGCCGATCAGGCGGCCGGTGTCCTGCTGCGGAAAGAAGCCCTTCGGTATGATCGTGAAGAGATAGACGTTGAGGCCGATCGTCATCAGCAGGATCAGAATGACGATGCGGGAATGGTCGAGCGCCCAACCGAGGGTGCGCTCGTAGGCATGCAGCATGGCGTCGAAGACGCGTTCGCTGAAGTTATAGAGCCGGCCATGCCGGTGCTCCTTCGGCGATCGCTTGAGCAATTGCGCGCACATCATCGGAGTGGTCGCCAGCGAGATCAGCAGCGATACGATGATTGCGACCGACAGCGTCACCGCAAACTCGCGGAACAGCCTGCCGATAATGCCCCCCATGAGCAGAATGGGAATGAATACGGCCACCAAGGAAATGCTCATGGACAAGACCGTGAAACCGACCTCGGCGGCACCCTTGATCGCCGCCTCCATCCGCGACATGCCGGATTCGAGGTAACGAGATATATTTTCGAGCACAACAATCGCATCGTCGACCACGAATCCGGTCGCGACCGTCAGCGCCATCAGCGACAGGTTGTCGAGGCTGTAGCCAAGCATATACATGACCGCGAATGTGCCGATGAGCGAGACCGGAACCGCAATACTCGGCACCAGGGTGGCGCGGGGATCACGCAGGAAGACAAACACCACCAGAATCACGAGAAAAATCGCGATGATCAGCGTGCGTTCGACGTCGGCGAGCGAGGCGCGGATGGTGACGGATCGGTCGACCGCCAGGGTAATGTCGATCGCCGCTGGGATCGAAGCCTGCAATTCGGGCACCAGCGCCTTCACCCGGTCGACGGTGTCGATGATGTTGGCGCCCGGTTGGCGATAGAGGATGACGAGCACCGACGGCTTACCGTTGGCGATTCCGGCGTTACGGATGTTCTCGTTGGAGTCGATGACCTCGCCGACGGACGACAGGCGCACCGGAGCGCCATTGCGATAGGCGATGATCAGAGACTTGTATTCCTCCGCCTTGGTCGCCTGATCGTTGTCGTAAATCTGGTAGTGCAGATCGCCGACTTCGATGGAACCTTTGGGACTATGGGCGTTGGCCGACGCAAGGGCGGCGCGCACGTCCTCGAGGCCGATGCCGTATTTGAACAAGGCTTGCGGATTGAGCTCGGCGCGTACCGCCGGCAACGAACTGCCGCCGACCGTCACTTCGCCGATCCCATCAATCTGAGACAATTTCTGCGCCAGGATCGTGGACGCCGCGTCGTAGAGTTCGCCCTGCCGCATGGTGTCGGACGTCAGCGCCAGAATCAGGATCGGCGCGTCGGCGGGGTTCACTTTGCGATAGGTCGGATTGGACCGCAGGCTGGTCGGCAGATCTGCGCGGGCCGCATTGATCGCTGCCTGCACGTCCCGCGCGGCGCCGTTGATGTCGCGATCGAGACCGAACTGCAGATTGATGCGCGCCGAGCCGACCGTGCTCGACGACGTCATTTCGGTCACGTCGGAGATCTGTCCGAGATGGCGTTCAAGCGGGGTGGCGACGCTGGACGCAACCACCTCGGGGCTCGCTCCCGGCAACGTCGCCCGCACCGAAATGGTGGGGAAATCCACTTGCGGCAACGGCGAAACCGGCAATTGGAAAAACGCGACGGCGCCGGCGGCTGCAATCCCGAACGTCAACAACGTGGTCGCGACCGGCCGGCGGATGAACGGGGTTGAGAGGCTCATGGCGCCGCGCCCTCGACGTCGGATCGACCTCGATCGGATAGACGCAACGACAGACGATCGAACCAAAGGTAGATGACGGGCGTCGTAAACAAGGTCAGCACCTGGCTGACCAGCAGGCCGCCAACGATCGCGATGCCGAGCGGATGGCGCAGCTCCGATCCGGTGCCGGTACCCAGCATCAGAGGCAGCGCGCCGAGAATTGCCGCCATGGTCGTCATCAAGATCGGGCGGAAGCGCAGCAGGCACGCCTGGAAGATCGCATCGCGCGGCGATTGGCCCTGGTTGCGTTCGGCATCAAGCGCGAAGTCGATCATCATGATCGCGTTCTTCTTGACGATGCCAATGAGCAGAATGATGCCGATGATGGCGATGACGGTGAGGTCGTCGCCGGCCACCATCAATGCCAAGAGGGCGCCGATACCTGCCGAGGGCAATGTCGAGAGGATCGTCACCGGGTGGACGAAACTTTCGTACAGGACGCCCAGTACGATGTAGACGGTGATGATCGCAGCGAGGATCAGGAACAGTTCGTTCGACAGCGACGACTGAAACGCCAGCGCAGCGCCCTGAAAGTTCGTGATGATACTGCGCGGAAGCCCCATATCCTGCTCCGCCTGCTTGATCGCGGCGACCGCGGCGCCAAGCGAAGCACCGGGGGCGAGATTGAAAGAGACCGTGGCAGCGGGAAATTGACCGAGATGATCGATCTGAAGCGGTGCCGTCTCTTCGTGAACCTTGACGATCACTGACAGGGGCACCTGGCCGGATCCCGACGAGGACGTCGACGACGGCAGATAGATCGAGGACAATGAATCGAGGCTCGCTTGCTGCGCGGGATCGGCTTCGAGGATCACGCGATACTGATTCGATTGGGTAAAGATGGTGGAAACGATGCGCTGCCCGAATGCGTCGTAGAGTGCATTGTCGATCGTCGCCGGGGTGATGCCGAAGCGGCCGGCAGTATCGCGATCAATGGTGAGATAGGCCGACAGCCCCTGAGACTGAAGATTGCTGGCAACGTCGGACAATTGCGGCAAGCCTTGCAGCTTGTCGACGATTTGCGGCACCCACTCATTGAGCTCGGCGGGATTGGCGTCTTCCAGCACGAACGAATATTGCGTCCGGCTCACGGTATCGTCGATGGTCAAGTCCTGAACGGGCTGCATGTAGAGCGTGATGCCGGAAACCGACGCGGTCTCCTGCTTCAGGCGCTGAATGACTTCGGTCACCGTCGACTTGCGATCATCGTTCGACTTGAGATTGATCATCAGCCGGCCGCTGTTGAGCGTGGTGTTGGTGCCGTCGACTCCGATGAACGAAGACAGGCTGTCGACGTCCGGATCCTTCAGGATGGCGCGTGCCAAATCCTGCTGGCGTTCGGCCATCGCCGCGTAGGAAATCGATTGCGGCGCCTCGGAGATGCCCTGGATGAGCCCGGTATCCTGCACCGGAAAAAATCCCTTCGGGATCACGATGTAAAGCGCGGCCGTGAGCACCACGGTCCCGACCGCGACCACCAGGGTCGCGCCTTGATAGTCGAGCACCCAGTTGAGCATGCGGCCATAGCCGTCGATCAACCGATCGAACCATTCACGGCTGCGGCGCTGGAAAGCGTTCTCACGCGTTTCGGAAGACGGGCGCAGCAATTTGGCACACAGCATCGGCACCAAGGTCAGCGACACCACCGCAGAGATAAGGATGGTCACTGCCAGCGTAATCGCGAATTCGCGAAACAGCCGGCCGACGACGTCCGCCATGAACAGCAACGGAATGAGGACCGCGATCAGAGAGATGGTCAGCGAGATGATGGTGAAGCCGACCTGCTCGGAGCCTTTCAGCGCCGCTTCCTGCGGACTATCCCCCTCTTCAATGTAGCGCGAGATGTTTTCGATCACGACGATCGCATCGTCGACGACAAATCCCGATGAGATCGTCAATGCCATCAACGACAGATTGTTGAGGCTGAATCCGAGCTGATACATGGCGCCGAAAGTGCCGATCAGCGACAAGGGGACCGAAAGCGAGGGAATGATCGTTGCGCGCGCACTGCGCAAGAAAACGAAGATGACCAGCACCACCAGAATGACCGCCAGCGCGAGTTCGATCTCGACGTCGCGCACCGAAGCCCGGATGGTCGTGGTGCGGTCGGAGAGAACGGCGACATCCACGGCCGCCGGCAACGCGGCCTGCAGCTGCGGCAGCAATCCCTTGATCCGGTCTACCACTTCGATGACGTTGGCGGCGGGCTGCCGCTGAATGTTCAGAATCACGGCCGGCTCGGTATTCATCCAAGCTGCCAGCTTGGTGTTCTGGGCGCCGTCGATCACCGTCGCGACATCGGAGAGGCGCACCGGGGAGCCGTTCTTGTAAGCAATGACAATGCCTCTGTACGCGTCGGCGCTCTGCAGCTGATCGTTGGCGTTGATCGTGAACGAGCGCGAGGGACCGTCGAAATTGCCCTTCGGCGTGTTGACGTTGGCATTCCCCATCGTCGTACGCAGGTCGTCGATGTTCAGCCCGTAGGCCGCAAGCTTGCGCAGATCGGCCTGGACGCGCACTGCGGGGCGTTGACCACCGCTGATGCTCACCAGGCCAACGCCCGGCAGCTGCGAGATCTTCTGCGCCAGCCGGGTGTCGGCAAGATCCTCAACCTGCGGCAATGGGACGGTCTTCGAGGTCAACGCCAGCGTCAGGATCGGCGCATCCGCCGGATTGACCTTGGCGTAGATTGGTGGCGCGGGCAGATCCGACGGCAGCAAATTCCCGGCGGCGTTGATCGCAGCCTGGACTTCCTGCTCAGCGATATCGAGGCTGATATTGAGCGTAAATTGCAGGGTTATAACCGAGGCACCCGCCGAACTGCTCGAGCTCATCTGGTTGAGGCTCGGCATCTGCCCGAACTGCACTTCGAGCGGAGCCGTCACCGAGGACGTCATCACGTCGGGACTGGCGCCGGGATAGAAGGTCTGGACTTGAATGGTCGGGTAGTCGACCTCGGGCAAGGCGGCGAGCGGCAGAAATTGGAACGCCACGACGCCTGACAGCATGATCGCGACCATCAGCAGGGTGGTCGCGACGGGCCGCAGGATGAAGGGGCGCGACGGGCTCACGGTTCGCCTACTCTCTTGAACAGGGACGGCGCGTGCAAATCATTGCGCCCCGGGCGCACGACCGCGCGGGCGTCCTGCGGGTGTCGGACCGGTTTGCGCCGGGGCGTTCGGATCGCGCAGTCTGATCTTTGCGCCGTCGCGCAATTTGTCGGCGCCGTCGATGACGACCCGATCGCCGGGAGCGAGGCCGGAACTGATCGACACCCGTTCGGCTTCGCCCGGACCCAGCACGACCTTGCGCACTGAAACGGAATTGTCCTGATTGATGAGATAGACGAAGGTCCCGGGCGCGCCGCGCTGGATCGCCGCGCTCGGCACCACCGTCGCGTCATGCAGCACGTCGACCAGCAACCGCACATTGACGAATTGGTTGGGAAACAGTTTAAAATCGTCATTCGCGAATTGCGCGCGCAATTTGAAGGTGCCGGTGGTGGTGTCAATCTGATTGTCGAGCGTCGTCAGCGTGCCAAGAGCGAGCCGTTCGGTGCCGGCGCGGTCAAAGGCGGTGGCGGACAGCGTTGCATTCGCCTGCAACTGCTTGAGAATCGGCGGCAGGTCGTCTTCCGGCAAGGTGAAGATCACGGTGATCGGCTGCACCTGGGTAATCACCACGAGACCGGTGGCGGTGCTGGCGTTGACGTAGTTGCCCTGGTCCACCAGGCGAAGCCCGACACGGCCTGAGACGGGCGCGGTGATGTGGCAATAGACGATGTTGAGTTTCGCAGTGTCGATCGTGGCCTGATCGGTAACCACCGTGCCCTGGTATTGCTGGACCAGAGATTTCTGGGTGTCGAGCGTCTGCTTTGGAACCGCGTTCTGCGCGACAAGCGCGGTGTAGCGAGCGAGGTCGAGCTGCGCGTTGTTGAGAAGCGCTTCGTCGCGCGCCAGCTGTCCCTGGGCATTTTGCAGTGCCAGCTCATAAGGCCGGGAATCGATCTCCGCCAACAGGTCTCCCTGTTTGACCATCTGACCTTCCCGAAAGGCCACGCGCGTCAGCTGCCCGCTGATCTGACTGACGATGGTCACGGTCGCAAGCGGCGTCACCGTACCAAGCGCGTTGAACGCGATGTCGATATCGCCCTTCTGCGCGGTTGCGGCGACGACGGGCGGAGCGGCCCCGGCAGCGCCGCGGCCGGAGGACTGCGGCGCCGGACTTTGACGGATCCACCAGACCAACGCCGCGACAACCAGCAGTCCAAGGACGATCCAGATGACTCGGCGTCGTTTCGAAACGGGGGCGTCAGCCATCGGGCGCAAGGGCGCCGCTTTGACCTCCCGTTTCGTGTTGTCATCCATGTCCCACCGTGTCGTCACCTCGGGCGGCCACCGCCAAACATACCATCATACGTTCAAGCCCGGCGATCGACCAGCACAGGCTATGCGCCCATTCCATTAAATCTTGGTAATAGCAGGGGAAATCGCGTTCAGTGATTATCCCGCGGCACCCCTTTCGTCTGCACCACGCGTTGATACTTGATCGCCGGTCTGAGTACCATGCCTTGATCGAGCTGCTCGACCATGCTGCGCTGAATCTCCTGCCAGGGTGTCTGACTTGGGGGATATTTGTACCCGCCGGCCCGCTTGAGCTCCTGGCGTCTGGCGTCCAGTTCGGCGTCGCCGATCAACATGTTTGCCTCGCCCTTGTTGAGGTCGATGCGCACCCGATCGCCGGTCCTCAACAGGGCCAATCCCCCGCCAGCGGCCGCCTCCGGCGACGCATTGAGGATGGAGGGTGAGCCGGAGGTGCCGGACTGACGGCCATCGCCGATGCACGGAAGTGAGGTGATGCCGCTTTTTATCAGCGCCGCCGGCGGCTGCATGTTCACCACTTCGGCCGAACCCGGATAGCCGATGGGACCGACACCGCGAATGAACAACACGGTGTGCTCGTCGATCCCCAGCGCCGGGTCGTCGACACGGTGGTGATAATCTTCCGGCCCGTCAAAGACGACCGCCTGCCCCTCGAACGCCTCGGGATCTTTTGGATTGGAGAGATAGCGGGCGCGAAACTCCGGCGAGATCACGCTGGTTTTCATGATCGCGGAGTCGAACAGATTGCCTCTGAGGACTTTGAATCCCGCCCGTGCCAGCATCGGCTTATTGTAAGGCCTGATCACATCCTGGTCGCCGATCGCTGCGTTCGCGACGTTGTCCCCCATGGCCTGGCCGTTGATCGTCAGCGCATCGCCGTGGATCCGTCCGGCTTTGGTCAATTCGTTCATAACCGCCGGCAGGCCGCCGGCGCGGTAATATTCCTCGCCGAGATACTTTCCGGCCGGCTGCATGTTGACGAGCAACGGTACGTCGTAGCCGATTGTCTCCCAGTCCTGGACCGACAGATCAACGCCGATATGGCGTGCAATGGCATTGATGTGAATCGGCGCGTTGGTCGAACCGCCGATCGCAGAACAGGCGACGATGGCATTTTCAAAGGCCTTGCGCGTCAGGATGTCCGACGGTTTCAAGTCCTCGCGCACGATTTCGACCGCGCGCACGCCGGTCTCATAGGCATTTTGCCCGCGTTCGCGATAGGGGGCGGGAATCGCCGCACCGCCCGGCAAGGACATGCCGAGCGCTTCCGCGAGTGCGTTCATGGTCGACGCGGTTCCCATCGTATTGCAATGTCCGACCGAGGGCGCCGACGAGGCAACGATATCGAGAAACTCCTGATAGGTGATTTTCCCGGCGGCGTGGTCGGCGCGCGCCTGCCAGACAACGGTGCCCGAGCCCGCACGCTCACCCTTCCACCAGCCATTGAGCATCGGGCCGCCGGAGAGCACGATCGCAGGGATGTTGACGGTTGCAGCCGCCATGATCGCCGCCGGCGTGGTCTTGTCGCATCCGGTGGTCAGAACCACGCCGTCGAGTGGATAGCCGTACAGCACCTCGACCAAACTGAGATAAGCGAGATTGCGATCGAGCGCGGCTGTCGGCCGTTTGCCGGTTTCCTGAATCGGATGCATCGGAAATTCAAACGCGATGCCGCCGGCGGTGCGGATGCCTTCACGCACGCGTCCCGCCAGTTCCAGATGGTGGCGATTGCAGGGCGACAGATCCGATCCAGTTTGGGCAATCCCGATAATCGGCTTGCCGGCTGTCAGCTCCTGCTTGGTGATCCCGTAATTGAGGTAGCGCTCAAGATAGAGCGCGGTCATTCCTGGATTTTCGGGATTATCGAACCATAATTGCGAACGTAACGAGCGCCCGGGCGGATGTGGCGTGGTTTCCGGCCCTTTTGACATGCGATTCCTCCCCGATGATGCCGGAACGTTGGCGCCAAAATAATATAGCGGACATCCATTGGTATCGACTAGGCGTGAACCAAACCGATCTCTGCGTCAATATTTGACACCAATAGCGTCGAGAACACTATTTCCTGCCAAACTGCTTTCGCAATTCATCCTTGGCGCGCTGCAGTACTTTTAGGCGTGCGGACGGCAGATTTCTGCCGGCGCGATTAATATAGAACGTGAGCATCGACAGCGCTGACCGGAATGGATCAGCTTTTCGTCTGTGACTTTGTTCGGCCGAACGCTTCAGTGACGCGGCAATGCGGTTGGGGTCCTTGAATGTAAAAACGCGCGGCGCCAAGTCGAGCGCGTCACTATGCTTGGTCACCTGTGCCGACCAGCGTGGGGTTGCGTGTCTGGCCATGGGGACAACTTTCGACAACGGGATATGCTTCGAAAACTCGCGGGCCGGCCTTCCGGTTCCACCGGCCGGCGGTGTCGGCACTAGGCGATGAACAAATGGGCGGCCAAGGATGTTGTGGTATCGTCCAGCAAAGGAGCGCCCATGTCTGAACGGCTAAAAGGCAAGCTTGCCCTCGTTACCGCGGCGGGGCAAGGAATCGGGAGGGCCATCGCCGAGAGCTTTCTGCGCGAGGGCGGGCGGGTTATCGCAACCGATGTCGATGCCAAGAAGCTGGCGGGTCTTTCGCAGGCGAAATGCATCGCTCTCGATGCGCGCTCGACCGCCGCCGTCAATGCCTTGGCCAGCGATATCGAACGCGACATCGGCATCATCGACGTCCTGGTGAATTGTGCGGGTTATGTGCATCAGGGGACGGTTCTCGACTGCACCGAGGAAGTGTGGGACTTTTCCTTTGACCTCAACGTCAAATCGATGCATCGCACGATCCGCGCATTCTTGCCGGGCATGTTGAAACAGCAGCGGGGTTCGATCGTCAATATTTCATCGACGGTATCGTCACTGCACGGCGTTCCGAACCGATACGCCTACGGGGCGAGCAAGGCCGCCGTGATCGGACTGACCAAGTCCGTCGCCTCCGACTTCATCAAGCAAGGCATCCGCGCCAACGCCATTTGTCCTGGAACCATTCAGTCACCGTCCCTCGATGCGCGCGTCTCAGAATTATCCGAGCAGACCGGCCGGTCGCTGGACACCGTGCGGCAGGGCTTCGTCGACCGCCAGCCGATGGGGCGTCTCGGTACAGCGCAGGAAGTTGCATGGGTCGCAGTCTTTCTGGCCTCCGACGAAGCCAGTTTCGTCACCGGGCAAACCCATGTCGTCGACGGCGGCATGACGGTCTGATGCCGCACGACTGATACTCGCTCGCTTTCTCATTAAAGAGGCTCTAAAGCGTCGCCGTTCGGAACCATCGCGGATTCATGGCGTTAGCCCCCGGATGGTGGCCCATTCGTCTGATCACGACAATGCGATGACCTTGGAACGAATTCCGCCCCGAATTGCGGCCCGCGGAACCGGGCGCGCGGATGGCCCCGCGTTGTTCGAACGCGAGTCATGGTCCGCGGAATCGCGTTCACCGCCACCTCAGACAACGCTCCACGGGGCCATCATCGAAACCGATATCCCCGCGCGGCTAGATCGGCTGCCATGGGATGGTTTCCACACCCGAGTCGTCGTCGCCTTGGGAATAACCTGGGTGCTCGACGGCCTAGAGGTGACATTGACAGGCGCGCTGGCGGGCGCGTTCAAAGCCAGCCCTGCGCTTCATTTCTCCAATACCGATGTCGGCATTGCGAGCAGTTGCTACCTCTGCGGCGCAGTCCTTGGCGCCATTATTTTCGGCGCACTCACCGACCGGCTCGGACGCAAGAAGCTATTCTTTATCACCCTCGGGGTCTATCTCACTGCGACTGCAGCGACCGCGATGACACACAGCTTGTGGACCTTCGCACTCTTTAGATTTCTGACCGGCGCCGGCATCGGCGGCGAATACACGGCAATCAACTCGACCATTCAGGAACTGGTGCCTGCGCGCTTTCGAGGCTGGACTACCCTGGTCATCAACGGGAGTTTCTGGATCGGCGCGGCGATCGGCGCAAGCGGTTCGATCATCTTGCTCGATCCAACGCTGATCGATCCGGATCTCGGCTGGCGCCTGGCGTTCCTGATCGGATCGGCGCTCGGGCTGGTGATTTTTTTTATGCGACTTTGGATTCCGGAAAGCCCGCGATGGCTGGTGACGCACGGACGACCGCGGGATGCCGACATCATTGTGGCGCAGATCGAGTATAGGATAGAAAGCCACGGTCGCACGCTCGACCGGACCCGAGCTCCAACGGTGCGCTTGCGTACGCGCGATTCCACGCCCTTGCGGGACGTCGCGCGAACCTTGTTCCTGACCTACCGTCAGCGCACGCTAGTCGGCTTGACGTTGATGACGGCCCAAGCGTTCTTCTACAACGCCATTTTCTTCACATATGCGTTGATACTGACGGATTTCTACGCCGTACCGGTCGATCGCGTCGGCTGGTATATTCTGCCATTTGCAGTCGGCAACTTCCTTGGCCCTGTCTTTCTCGGTCGTTTTTTTGACACGGTCGGACGCAAAGTGATGATCACACTCACCTACACATTGTCGGGACTGCTGCTCGCCGCGACCGGTTATTTGTTCAGCCGCGGGGTGATATCGGCCGAGGTGCAGACCGGCGCCTGGATGACGATCTTTTTCTTTGCGTCTGCGGCAGCGAGTTCTGCCTATCTCACCGTCAGCGAAGTCTTTCCGATTGAAATACGTGCCTTGGCGATCGCCTTCTTCTACGCAATCGGTACGGCGATCGGCGGTGTCGGGGGCCCGTTGCTGTTCGGAGCCCTGATCGACACCGGATCACGCGAAAGCGTCTTTGCGGGCTATCTCTTGGGCGCAGTATTGATGCTCGTAGCCGCCTTGGTTCAAGGGCGGTGGGGCATTGCAGCCGAGCGCAAGGGACTTGAAGCGATTGCGCGGCCGCTCGCCGTCGTCGATTAAGACACCCCATGGCCAACAGGTGTAAGCACAATAATGCGTTGAGACATTTTGCGAGGTAAAGTATGGACATTTCCGCGCCGTCCCTGATCCCCAATCTACGGGAATGCGCCATCCTGCTCGATGTGGACGGCACCATTGTCGATATCGCGCCGACACCGCGAGAAATTTGGATTCCGCCGTCGCTTCGCCAGGTTCTGGTGCAATTGCAGGAACGCACTGGTGGTGCTGTCGCGTTGGTTAGTGGCCGCTCCGTCAGCGACCTCGACCTGATCTTTGCTCCGCTGGTGCTAACGGCCGTCGGTGGCCATGGCGCCGAGTTTCGCCCGGTCGGCCATGGGCAGCGCGGGGATACCAAGCCCGCCGCACTCGATGCCAATCTGAAACGACAGCTTGCCGCGATCAGCGAGGCCGGCCCTGGCATCCTGGTCGAAGACAAAGGCTACTCCCTGGCCCTGCATTATCGCCTGGCACCGCTGAAGGAAGATCTCGTCCGCTCCGAGGTGGCGAGGATCTGCGCGCAGTTTCCCTCGGCTTCCCTTGAAATCCTTCCCGGCAAGCTGGTCGTTGAAATCAAGCCGTCCGGGTTCAGCAAGGCCACCGGCGTGCGCATGCTGATGACGCAGCCGCCATTCGCCGGCCGCCATCCGATTTTTATCGGCGACGACACCACCGATGAGTGCGTCTTCGACATCATGCCTGAGTTTGACGGCCTCGCCATTTCGGTGGGGCGCAAAGTTCCCGGCGTGACCAGCACCTTCGACTCTCCGGAGAACGTGAGGGCGTGGCTTGAACGCATAGTCCAAGATGAAGAGAAAGTTCACCCGTGAGAGATTATGGTCTCGATCTCGCCGTCATCGGCAACGGCCGTACTGCCGCGCTCGTCGATCCGGCCTCGCGCCTGACGTGGTGGTGCTTCCCGCGCTTCGACGGCGATCCCATTTTTTGCCGGTTGCTGTCGGGCAACGAGGAAAAGGGCTTTGCCGATGTCGTGCTCGATGGCCTCGTCGACGTGCAGTCCGAGTACCTGCGCAATACCGCCATTGTCGCCAGCGTTCTGACCGACAGCAATGGCGGCGCCGTGCGCGTTACCGATTTTGCGCCGCGCTTTCAGCAATTCGGCCGGGTGTTCAGGCCGCCGCAGTTGTTTCGGATCATCGAACCGGTGTCCGGCCTGCCGCGCATCACCATTCGCGTTCGCCCGACGCAGGGTTACGGCCGGCCGTTTCCGCGTCATTCGATCGGCAGCAATCACATTCGGTATATTGACGACAACACGGTCATGCGCCTGACCACCGATGCTCCGCTTTCGCTGATTGAGAGTGAAGCGCCGTTTGTGCTGACCCGCCCGTTGCATCTGGTCTTTGGTCCCGACGAGCCTTTCACCGGCGACCTCGAGACCACCTGCCGCGAGTTCTGTGATCGAACACAGAATTATTGGATGACCTGGGTCCGTGGGCTCTCGATTTCCTACGACTGGCAGGAAGCGGTGATCCGCGCAGCCATTACCCTCAAGCTCAGCACGTTTGAAGAAACCGGCGGCGTCATCGCGGCCCTCACCACGTCGATTCCCGAAGCGCCGGGATCAGGTCGGACCTGGGATTATCGCTATTGCTGGCTGCGCGACGCCTATTTTGTCGTGAAGGCGCTCAACCGCATCAGCGCTACCCAGACGATGGAAGATTTCATCTCTTTCACCCTTGGCATCGCCTCAAATCGCGATGAATTGCTGCGACCGGTCTATGGCGTGGTACCGACCGATCCGATGGAGGAACGAACCGCGCCGGACCTTCAAGGCTATCGCGGCGATGGGCCGGTACGGATCGGCAATGCCGCTGCCGCGCAGGCGCAGCACGACACTTACGGCAGCATTATCCTCGCCGCCACGCCGATGTTCTATGATCGGCGACTGCCGCGACCGGGCGACGAAGGATTATTCCGGTTGCTGGAAACGCTGGGCGACAAGGCTGCCCTGACGGCGCTGCAGCCGGATGCCGGCATTTGGGAATATCGCGGCCGCCAGCGCGTCCACACCCATTCGGCCGCGATGTGCTGGGCCGGCTGCCACCGGCTGGCCGCGATTGCGTCCCGTCTCGGGTTCGAAGACCGGGCCGCGTTCTGGAACAAGACAGCCGATCCGATCCGCGACGCGCTGCTGGAAGGCGCCTGGAACGAAAAACGAGGCGCGTTCACTGCGGCCTTTGGTTCCGACGATCTGGATGCGAGCGTTTTGCTGCTGCCGGAACTTGGAATTGTGGAAGCGGAGGATCCCAGGTTCGTCAGCACCGTTGCAGCGATGGAGCGGGAGCTGGTGCGCGAAAAGCACGTCATGCGCTATGCCAGCGCCGACGACTTCGGTCTGCCGGTGACCGCGTTCCTAATTTGCCGATTCTGGCTGATCGACGCCTGGTGGTCGCTCGGCCGCCATGAAGAGGCACGCGACTTGTTCCTGGATGCCCTCGCACATCGCAATCGCTACGGCTTGCTGTCGGAGGACGTCGACCCGCACACCGGCGAGTTGTGGGGCAATTTTCCACAGACCTACTCGATGGCCGGACTGATCCTCACAGCGATGCGCTTGTCGCGCAGCTGGGAGGATCGGTACTGGCGCTGACGGCCGCGTCGACAGCCCCGTTAATCCGGCCGGCCACACTGAACCCGCCGGCCCCATCCGCATTGTCGGAAGCGGGGCAACCGTCAGAAGGAGACCCAGGTCATGGACAGCATCGGGCGCAAACGTTGGGCAATCGCTGAGGGCTACATCCCTTCCCGGAGTTCATTTTCGGATCGCACCCGGATCTCGCACGAGACCGCTTGCATCCTGAACGCCAGCGATCGCGATGCCCGCGTGGCGATTACCATCTTCTTTGCTGATCGCGATCCCGTCGGTCCCTATCGGGTTACGGTTGCGGCACGACGCACACTGCATCTGCGCTTCAACGATCTCGAAGATCCAGCGCCTATTCCACGCGATACCGACTACGCATCCGTATTCGAGTCAGACCAACCGATCGTGGTTCAGCATACCCGCATGGATTCGCGGCACGCCGAGATCGCGCTGTTGTCGACCATGGCGTTTGCCGCCGAGTAGCTCGTGCTCTGCTTGATCCAAGCCAACATACCGGAACCTTAGTGGGTTCAGACGGTTCTACCTCCAGACCGGGGCGATCGACGGCGACGATCCAGTGACCGAAACGAGGCTCAGTCCGATGCCACACTCTTCAATTCTAGGGACCAAGCCGAAACTGACGCCGGCGCAGTATTTCGTCCTTCTGCACAAGGACACCTGGAGGATCCGGGCCGGATATCGCACCACCGGCTCATATCCCAGCAAAACCCATGCGATGTGCGCCGCCATCGACTTTGCCGAAAAAGACGGCATGGCGGGACGAGAGTCGCAGGTTCTGGTGCAGGGCGACGATCGGCATTTCCGCACGGCGTGGATTTATGGCCGCGACCCCTACCCGGTCAAAATGCGCGTCTGACATCTTGATTCAACTTCTTCTGGACGGCGACTTGCTCTCGCGCCCATGAATGCTAGACAAACGGGCCCCGCTAGCAGCGAGTTGATGACGCATGGCCCGAATTTCCCTGATCGAGGAAAAAGACCACCCCGAATTGTCCGAGCTGGTCCAACGTATCGTCGCCGGACGGCGCGGCGGTCTGGTGAACGTCTACAAGCTGCTGCTCCACAGCCCGCCGCTTGCGGCAACGTGGCTGGAACATGTGAATGCGGTGCGCTGGAAAACCCAACTCGACGGCCGCATGCGCGAGATCGTGATTATTCGCATCGCTATTCTCAATCGCATCGACTATGTGCTGCAGCAGCATATCCCCGCCTTGGCACTTGCCGAAAAAATGACGCTGGAGGAATGCGAGGCGCTCGGCGACTGGCGGTCTTCAACATTGTTCAGCGACCGGGATCGCGCCGTGCTGGCCTATACCGACGCGATGACGCGTGACGTCGCGGTACCGGATGCGGTCTTTGCTGGCGTGAAATCTCATTTCAGCGAGCGCGAACTCGTCGAGCTCACGGTGCTGATCGGGACCTATAATATGCACAACCGGGTGATGCTGGCCCTTGGGATCGATCTGGAGGCCCCGAAGGATTGACTACGGCACCGCTTCAAATCGGATCAGCGTCTTTGCGCCGAGCCGGCGGATAGGAGTGCCACTCGCCTCGCCGATCTTCAATCTGATAGCCGCCAGGGGCGCAATCGTCGAACCGCGATCTCAGATATTGCGGCCCGACCGGCACTTTTCCGAAACCACCGGGAATATCGAGAACGTAGGTCGGCTGACAAAGCCCGGAATAGCGCCCGCGCAGGGCGCGCATCAAATCCTGACCCTCCGCGATGCGCGTCCGCAGATGCGAGGTCCCGGGCGCGAGATCGGCGTGATGCAGATAATAGGGCTTGATCCGGTTTTCGACGAAGGCACGCATGAGGGCTCCCAGCGTTTCCGCATCGTCGTTGACGCCACGCAACAGCACCGATTGGCTGAGCATTGGAATCCCGGCATCAATAAACTTGGCGCAGGCTGCGCGGGCAGCGCTCGTCAATTCGCGGGGATGATTGGCATGGAGCACCACGTAGGTGGCCTTGCCGTGAGCCTTTAGCGCTCGCACCAGCTCGCGCGTGACGCGCTCGGGCACGGCCACCGGCACGCGGGTGTGCACGCGGATGACCTTGACGTGATCGATGCTTGAGAGTTCGACCACCGCTTGCCCCAACCGGCGGGGCGACAGCGACAGCGGATCACCGCCGGTCAGTATGACCTCCCAAATTTGGCTGTTGTTCCGAATGTAGCGGTAGGCCACATCGAGGGCGTCTGGCGACAGTGTCGCACGCCCGCGCGGCCCGACCATTGCGCGTCGAAAGCAAAATCGGCAATAGACCGGGCAAACATGCACCAATTTCAACAGCACGCGATCGGGGTAGCGATGCACAACACCGTCGACGGGGCTGTGCGCATCATCGCCGATCGGATCCTCGCGCTCGTCGGGGGTGGCATCAAGTTCGGCAGGATCAGGAATAAACTGCCGGGCGATCGGGTCATTCGGATCCAGGGGATTGATCAGATCGGCGATGGCGGGACTGATGGCCACCGCGTATTGCGCGGCGACCGCCTGCAATTGAGCGACGCGCTCGGAGCCGATGAGCCCGGCCTGAGCCAATTCCGGGGCAGTGCGCAAGGTCTTGCGGGACTGCGTTTGGATGGTCTCGGGGACGCGCTTGGCTGCGGTCGCGGGCGTCGTATTCGGGACACTCTTGGCAGCGATCTTGCGCGCGGTCATGTTGCCTGCCTCTCAACTGACGGGATCGGCGTGCCGCGCTCCGCCAGCGGCGTCCAGAGCACTTGCTCAATTTGCGCCGCGCCGGTCGCCAACATCACCAGTCGGTCGAACCCGAGTGCGCTGCCGCTCGCCGGCGGCATTTGCGACAGCGCCTTGAGGAATTCTTCATCGATCGGATACCGATGGCCATATCTGCGTTGTTTTTCTGCCATCGCAACCTCGAATCGGGATCGTTGTTCATCGGCATCGGTCAGTTCTCCGAACGCGTTGGCAAGCTCGACACCGCAGGCGTAAAGCTCGAAGCGCTCGGCGACCCGTGCATCGCTTGCCTTGCGCCGCGCCAGCGCCGCCTCCGCTGCCGGGTACTCGTACAGAATCGTTGCGCGTCCGAGACCGAGCCGGGGCTCGATCTTCTCGACCAGCACGCGGCTGAACATATCCGACCAGGTGTCGTCGACAGCCATTCGAACGCCGGCTGTTTGCAGCTGAGCCGCGAAGCCTTCGGCGTCAACCTCGTTCGCTGTGATCGTAGCGAGGAGATCGATGTCGGCAAATTTCTTGAATGCTTCCGCAACCGTCAGCCGCTCGGGCTCGGCGAATGGATCGCTGATCCTGCCGCGGAAGGACAATTGCCTGGTGCCGACCGCCTCGGCCGCGCCGGCGAGGAGCGCGGCGCAATCCGCCATCAGGACATCGTAGGGTTCGTTGGTCCGATACCACTCGAGCAGCGTGAACTCAGGGTGATGCAGCGCTCCCCGCTCGCAGTTGCGGAACACGCGGGCAAATTCAAAAATCCTGGTTTCACCGGCGGCCAGCAATTTCTTGCAGGCAAATTCCGGCGACGTGCGAAGCATGAGACGGGAGCGGTCGCCGTCGGGCGCTTCGATGTCGGTCGCAAACGCATGCAGATGGGTCTCGTTTCCAGGCGAGACCTGCAGGATTGCGGTCTCGACCTCGACAAATCCGCCCTCGGTGAAGAACCGCCGCAGTGAGGCACCGATACGTCCGCGAGCGGCCACGAACGGCCGCCGGTCAACGTGGCGATGGGGTGCCCACCAAGGCGAAGTATCAGTCATTGCGTAGGTTTCTTCCGGACCGCGCTTTGTTGCGGAAATCACTGGCAAATGCCAGGGGGATCAGTATGTTGCGGCCCGAGATCGGGCCCCGCAGGCCGCGCGGCGGTCCGGTCCTCCATTCAGTCAAGGAACCAGGTCCGTGAAAGTCATCGCCAGTTCGCTCCGCAAAGGCAACATCGTCGATGTCGACGGCAAGCTCTATGTCATCCTGACCGCCGAGAATATCCATCCCGGCAAGGGCACGCCGGTCACCCAGGTCGATATGCGGCGGCTCAGCGACGGCGTGAAGGCCGCGCAACGCTACAAGACCACCGAGCAGGTCGAGCGTGCCCACGTGGAAGATCGCTCCTACCAGTTTCTCTACGAAGACAACGACGGCTTTCATTTCATGAACATGGAAAGTTACGATCAGATCGCCGTCCCCAAGGACGTCATCGGCGACCAGGCCGCCTATTTGCAGCCGGAGATGAAGGTGACACTGAGCGTCTACGAGGGCGTGACCGTCGGGGTCGAGTTGCCGCAGCGCACCGTGCTCGAAGTCAAGGAGACCGAGCCGAACGTCAAAGGCCAGACCGCGTCCTCATCGTTCAAGCCGGCGGTCCTCTCCAATGGTGTGCGCACCATGGTTCCCCCGCACATCGCCCCGGGGACCCGCATCGTGGTCATGACCGCCGACGGCTCCTACGTCGAACGCGCCAAGGACTGATCGCAGCCTCAGGTGCCAACGCTGATCGGCGCGTGCATTTTCCGCAGCGCCGCGATCACTGAGAGCGCGGTAATCCGACCGGTCTTCGGATTCTCAGAAGGAATGTTCTCGATCGAGAGCGAAAACCGAGCCGAATCGGAATCGACCGCGATGGTATGGCAATTGCGGTCGAGGGTGGGATCGGCCCAGATTTCGATGGTGGTACGGTCGGCACCGATGCCGGCCAGTGCGAGCGCCGCAACCACATTGACGTTGGCGGGAAATCCCGCGGCGGCCTCCCGGGCGCTGCCGATGAATACCCTCGTCGCCGCGCTCAATCCTGCGACCGAGATCCCGTTGGCTACCAGATAGGGCGCGCCCGCGAGGCCTTTCGGAGGCTTCTTGGTAATCATGCGCACCGAATGAATTGTGCCTTCCGCGGCCGCGGCCACGGCATCAAGGCCAAGGAGCGCGCCGGTCGGGACAATGATCTGACCGCCGTGGGCCTTGGCGAGCGCAATCAGATCCGGACGCGGCAGCAGCGCCCCCGCACTCAGCACCATGACCTGCTTTCCGGCCGCGAGCATCGGCCGACAAATCTGCTCGAGTATCTCAGCCGGGGCACACTCGATCGCGAGGTCGGAATGCTGGGGCAGTGCGTCAAGGCCGACGATCGGGCACTCGATCCCCTGGGCGGCCAGCCATGACCTCGCCTTGCCGGCATCTCGTGCGGCGATGGCGGTCAGTGTGAGACCAGGCAAGCCGTCTGCCAGTCGGCGCGCCAGCGTTCGGCCGATGGTGCCGAGACCGGCAATCGCGACGCGGGAAGACGACATGCGGCAGACCTCCGACGGGCCAAACAAGGCTCAAAAGCGACCCGCCCGTGAGCCGATGGCAATGGCTTTTCCTAACGTGTTGTCGCCCCTACGCCTAGGGCGCCAGCGCGGCATCCGGCGCCTTGACCACGGTTCGGGCATGGCTCAAACCTTACGCCAGTGTGGTGAATCCACTGCGTGACCTCAGCCCCATCTCAAGGGAGCCGGTCAGCGTGGCGAGCCCGCGATCGCTGGATCGGGGTCGAGGGAGAAGACGAATGAAGAGGTTAACGCTGTGGGCCACAATGGTGGCCGGTTTGATTTTCGGCGGCCATGCCCACGCCCAGGATTGGCCAAACCGGCCGTTGACGATGGTCATCCCGTTTGCGGCCGGAGGCCCGACCGACGTCCTCGGACGCGTCATGGCCCAACGTATCGGTGAAGTGCTTGGGCAGCAGGTGATCGTGGAAAACGTCGGCGGCGCCGGCGGCATGACCGGATCGGCGCGCGTCGCACAATCAACGCCCGATGGCTATACATTCGTGCTCGGCACCGTCGGCACCCATGCTCAGGGCCAGACACTTTACAAGAGGCCGCTCTACAACGCGGCGACCGACTTTGCGCCAGTCGCCCTGATCGCTCAGGTGCCAATCGTCCTGATCACGCGCAAGGATCTGCCGGTCAATGATTTCAAGGAATTCGTCGCCTACGCCAAAGCGAACCAGGGCAAGATGCAATATGGTTCGGCGGGCGCCGGCTCCGCCACCCATCTCGGCTGCGTGCTGCTGAACTACGTGATCGGCGTCGACATAACGCACGTGCCGTATCGCGGCACCGGACCGGCGATGCAGGATCTGCAGGGCGGCCGCATCGACTATCTGTGCGAGATCATCACCACCGCCAAGCCGCAGATCGACGGCGGCACGATCAAGGGCATTGCGATCTTCGACAAGCAGCGCTCCCCGGCGCTCCCCAATTTGCCGACAGCCGCGGAACAAGGAACGCCCAATCTTCTCGCCTATACGTGGAACGCGATCTTTCTGCCCAAGGGCACGCCGGAAGCGATCGTGACGAAGCTCAACGCCGCCACCCTCGAAGCCATGAGAACCCCGTGGGTGCGCGAGCGCTTGCAGGGATTGGGCGCACAAATCGTGTCGGACAGCGAGGCCACGCCGCAATTCCTCGGCGACTATGTCAAGAGCGAGATCGAGAAATGGGCGGTGCCGATCAAGGCGTCCGGCGTTTCAGTGGATTGACGTCCCAACCGCCGACCCCCATCGCTCCTTCCACGCACCAGCGTCTCCAGGTGTCATATCGAACCTGATCCAAAATCGAGGATCAGGTTTCACCGCAGATGGATACATCTCACATGATGGATGGCTTTACGCGAACCGAAATCAAGACCAGCGGTGCGCGAATCGTGACAGTGCATGGTGGCAAAGGACCACCGCTGCTGTTGCTGCATGGGAATCCCTTCACCCATTTATCCTGGCTGAAAATCGCGCCGCGGCTGGCGTCCGAATTCACCGTCGTGTGTACCGATCTGCGCGGCTATGGCGATTCCGAAAAGCCGCCGGGCGGCGACGATCACAGCGGCTATTCTTTCCGCGCCATGGGGCAGGACCAGTTCGAGGTCATGGAGGCATTGGGCTTTTCACGCTTTGCCGCCGCCGGTCATGACCGCGGGGCCCGCGTGCTCCACCGCATGTGCCTTGATCATCCGGAGAAGATCGAACGCGCGGCCATCCTCGATATCATTCCGCAGCATCATCTGCTCAACAACGTGACGCGTCAGTGGGGGACGTTTTCCTGGCACTGGTTTTTCATGATCCAGCCCTTTGACCTGCCGGAGCGGCTGATGGGTGCTGATCCCGACTACTTCATCCGCAAGAAGCTCGCAAAGACGAAGCAAGGCCTGAACTTCTTCGACAAGGCTGCGCTTGCGGAATACGAGCGGTGCTTTCGCAATCCCGAGACCATTCACGCGATGTGTGAGGATTACCGCGCGACCTTTGGCGTCGATCTTGAGATGGACACCAAGGATTTCGACGCCGGCCGCAAGGTCACCTGCCCGCTGATGCTGCTCTGGGGCGCGACCGGCGGCGTCGGCCGCAACCACAGGCCACAGGATATCTGGTCGCGATACGCGGCCGACATTCGCGGTGCCAAAGCCTTACCGTGCGGGCACTATCTGTCGGAGGAAGCTCCGGAGGAAACCTACCAGGAACTGCGGACGTTCTTCTCAAGTTGACGGCCGCGCCTCTCAGGTCGCGAGCGGTGTCGGCATCGTCAGGAACGAGTTCATCGCGTGCCAGAACAGCTGGCGATTGGTCGCGAGCACCAACGAGTGGGCGGCACCCGGCACAATCACAAATTGGCGATCCCCGTTGGGCAGCTGATTATAGAATTCCTCGAGATCAGGCACCGAAGCGATACCGTCGTGCTCGCCGCGCATGATCAAAACCGGCGACAGCACTTTTTTCGGATCGACCAGCGGCAGATTGGCGGTCATGTCGAGATAGGTGCCGGTCGGAACCTGATCGCCGTATTTCAATTCCACGTCCGCCAGCGCCTCGCCAACGCCCGGCTCGGATGTCCCGGGCCTGTCGCGCGTGAAAATCGACAGAACCATCTCGCGATCGCGTTTTCGCATATTGTGGGTGCGATAATATTCGACCTGTTCGGCGCGCTTCGCGAGCGTGGGCGAGCCATCGCCCTTGTAGGTGAGCGCGGCAAGCACGAGGCGGTCGACACGCTCGGGCTGCACCATGGCAAACGCACCGGCGCGCAATGCGCCGGACGACTCGCCAAAGACATGAAATTTTTGTCGGCCGGTCTCGCGGGTCACGATCTCCGCCGCCGCCTTCAGATCCGCCGCTCCGCTCGCAACATCGGAATTGCCTGAGGTGCGTCCGGATTTGCCGTAGTTCTCGTGGTCCATCGTCCACACGTCGTAACCATAACGCGCAAACACATTCATCATCGAGTATTCGCCGCGCCCCGGCACGGTGAGATCAAAGGCGCGGGAATCGATGGAAGAACCATGGACAAGAAAGAGCACCGGTCGGGGTTGCTCGCCGGGCTTGGGCGCCCCGACACGTTTTCGGAACATCCACAGCGGCACGTCACCCTTCTTTGCCCAATATTCACCGCTCCAGATTTCCCCGCTGTTCGCGGCGGTCTTCGACAGCACCGTGGTTTGCGCGTCCGCCGTCCCGATGGGAAGCAGGTCCGACACAAGACCGGCACCGATGGCAAGGCCCGCGCCCTTGATCAAATGACGTCGCGGCACGGCTTGGTCGAAATCCATGGAATACCTCCCAACTGTATTGACGTTTCCTTCGGCGGCCGGAACGCCTCAGCGTTTGAACGAACTATAGCAGATGTTTGGGGCGAGATCAGTCGGCACGCACAGCCGCCGCGATTTGACGGACCAACCGAAGCCCTCAAGCCTGTCCGCCGGCAACATCCGCGACTGAGAACCCAGCGATGCGCTTATAGTGCTCCGACAATTCTCTCAGCTCGTGCTGGCTGATGTAATCGTCCAGGTTGGCAAACGGCCGATCGCCGACCAGTTGCTCGACCTTGATGTTGATGAAATCAGGCGGGTGCTCGCGATTCATGCGCACGACCTTCGCGGTGGTGGAAAGCCGCGCTGCCTCGTAGGCCTTGAGTCCAGCGCGTGGATCGTCGTTTGCGACGAGACAATCGGCGAGGGTGCGCGCGTCGATCGCCCCCTGAGCCGCACCGTTCGAGCCGCGCGGGTACATAGGGTGGGCAGCGTCGCCCGCGAGCGTTACACGACCGAACGTCCAGCGCTGGACCGGGTCTTTGTCAACCATCGGATATTCGAGAATGAAATCGGCGGTCTTGATCATGTCCGCCACATCAAGCCAGTCGAAACGCCAGCCCTCATAGATGGAATAGAAGTCGGCGAGATTGCCGGACTTATTCCAATCGTTCTTTTCGAACGTGTCCTGCTTGATCTCCGCCATCCAATTGATGAGCTGGTTCCCCTCGTCATCGACCTGATCGATGATGGGATAGATGACGATCTTGCCGGTCAGGATCGAGCCGACCCGGATATAGCTGCGCCCGGTCAGAATGGGCTTTCTGCGGGTCACGCCCCGCCACGAATTGATGCCGGCAAAGGCGACGTCGTCGGCGGGATAGAATTGCTTCCGGATCACAGAATTGATGCCGTCGCAGGCGATCACCACGTCGGCATGAACCGGTTCCAACGCACGCCCTGTCGTCGTTTCGGTGAAAAAAATCGTCGCAGCGCTGTCGTCCTGTTCGACGCGGGCGCAGGTATGGTTTGTGCTGATCCGTTCGGACGTCAGCTTGGCAAGTGCCGCCCGATAAAGGATGAGATGCAGCCGCCCACGATGGATGCCGACTTCGGGGAATTTGTAGCCGGACAGTTTGCCGCGCGGCTCCTTATAGATGAGCTGTCCAAATCGATTAAAAAAGCAGCTTTCGACATTTTCGATGCCGGCGACGAGCAGTTCGTCCGCGACGCCGAGAGCCGTGAATTCCCGCATCGCATGCGGCAGCAGGGTGATGCCGACCCCGAGCTCCTTGATGTCGGGCGCACGCTCGAAAACGTGACACGATATGCCGCGCTTTTGCAGGTTGAGGGCCAGCGACAGCCCGCTGATTCCGCCCCCAATGATCGCAACGTGCATCTTGAATCTCTCCACTCCGACGCGGCTGTTTCGCCCCCCGCCCCGGGGGCGCGACCGGCACCAGTCGATGCCCGTCTCCCTCCTATCCTTCATACTGCGCCTCAGCCATCAGGGTCAAAACGTCGCAACCCAATCTTTGGGATAATGGCATCCCAACGAGCCCCGTTAACGCCGTTTAGTCGGCTAAGCGCCCATACTTGTCATTGCGGGCGCACAGGGGTTGCGCGAAGGTGGCGCGGCTCGCCTTCGCGCCGATGTTCTGTTAGGCACGCCTTCAGGCTCGGATAAGGTTCGCTTGTTTCGACAGAGGCATGCGAGGATTGGGGCGATCGGGCCGATCTGGAGTTGCATGATGTACGGTCGTCTGCGTCGCGCAGCGCGATTCGTCGACACGAAAATCGGTTGGAGTCGAGTCGGATTCATCCTCAGCATTGTGATCATCACGGCCGCCGCCGTGGTGCTGTATCACGTTCTGCGCGGCATCGATGTCGCTGACGTGCTCGAGGCTCTCGGCGATATAGAGACCTCCGACATCATCGTCTCAGCGCTGTTCGTCGCCGCCGGGTACTTTACCCTCACCTTCTACGATCTATTCGCGCTGCGGACGATCGGTCGCAAGGATGTGCCCTACCGCATCGCTGCGCTTGCTGCCTTCACCAGCTATTCGATCGGCCACAATGTCGGCGCCAGCGTGTTTACCGGCGGCGCCGTGCGCTATCGCATCTATTCGGCCTTTGGCCTGTCCGGCATCGACGTCGCCAAGCTCTGTTTCATTACTGGGCTGACGTTCTGGCTCGGCAATGCCACCGTGCTCGGTCTCGGGCTGGTGTATATCCCGGACGCGGCGAGTGCGGTCGATCAGCTGCCGCCCTGGGTCAACCGCGTCGGCGCCGTCGCGATGCTGGCGATCCTCGCCACCTATCTGGCGTGGGTCTGGCGCACACCGCGGGTGGTGGGTCGCAGCAATTGGGAAGTCAGGCTGCCGAGCGGTCCCTTGACCCTGCTTCAGATCCTGATCGGTATCGTCGATCTCGGCTTCTGCGCCCTGGCGATGTACATGCTGGTTCCGGACGATCCCCATATTGGCTTCGTGGCACTGGCGGTAATTTTCGTCTCTGCGACGCTGCTCGGTTTTGCCAGCCATTCGCCTGGAGGACTGGGAGTCTTCGACGCGGCGATGCTCATCGGTCTGTGGCAATACGACAAGGAGGATGTCGTGGCGGGGCTGCTGCTGTTTCGGCTGCTCTACTACGTCGTGCCGTTTGCGCTGGCGCTCACGATCCTCGGTATCCGCGAGTTTTGGCTCAGTCTATTACCGCCGCGAATTGCCACCGAGGCGCTCCCGTCGTCTCCCGAGATCAAAGAGCGAATTCCCATCGACCGCACCGACGTCGTATAGGCATCGCCGCTGCCGTAGGCGGCCCTGAACCTCGCCACATCCGATCCAAGCGTTCGGCATCGCAACACACCGGCTAGGTCCGCGACGGTGGACGCCCATGGCTCTTGCGTGCAGGATGAAGCGGCATAGGCGATCGGAGAATTCGGATGCGACAAGGCCGCCGAAAAAGCCATGCTGTTGCTTCTTTAATGCTGCGCATGAAGGCTCGAAGCCTGCGTTGCGATGCTGACGGGCTGACCGACCGTGGACGTTGAGCCGCTCGCAGCAACGCGATCGCACCGGCGGTCCTTGGTGGTCGCTGCCCTGGGAACGACCCAAACGCTCGCCTGGGCGTCAAGCTATTATCTTCCTGCAATCCTGGCCGATGATATCGCCACCGCCGTCGGGGTATCGCGGGTCTGGGTGTTCGGGGCATTTTCGGCCGCGCTGCTTCTGACC
>Ga0265342_10000246_pt1 | contig 60721 bp, 41 predicted proteins | sample 4CB327metaG_FD_203125 | JGI IMG/M metagenome (GOLD analysis project Ga0265342, IMG submission 203125) | Rhizosphere microbial communities from Carex aquatilis grown in University of Washington, Seatle, WA, United States - 4-CB3-27 metaG | ecosystem: Host-associated > Plants > Roots >...
CGGTGACGGATCCGCAGGGAAACAGCGCGCGAAAGATGTCGCCGAATTTCACATCGGATCGCAAATCTCCGCTCACTGTCGACGTCATTTGCCAGAGCGTTGAATAGCGCTCGACGGCAAACATCTTATCTGTTTGCACGGTTCCAAACTTTGCCAGGCGTCCAAGATCGTTGCGCAGCAAGTCGACGATCATTAGGTTCTCAGCGCGGTTTTTGGGGTCGTTGCGGAGCCACTCGGCGCGCTTGCGATCTTCCTGCGTGGTGCGTCCGCGGGCTGCGGTGCCCTTCATAGGCTTCGTAGTGATGCGCCGTTCGCCGCCGTGTTCATCGATGCGAAAGAACAGCTCGGGCGAAAGCGAGAGAATGTGTTCACCCCGCTGCGCGTGCAGAAATGCGCCGTACTCTACCGGTTGGCGAGCGCGAAGCATTGCACACAAAGCCGCCATGCTGCCGCGTACCTTGACGCGATAAGGCGCGGTGAAGTTGAGCTGATAGACGTCGCCTGCACGAATCCACTCATGAATCGACTGGATACGCTGAGCATATTCCTGCTCCGTCAGCGCGAACTCAGCCTCCACACTTGACTCTTCTGCATTCGCTTGCAGCACATCGCGATAATGCGAAAGCTGCGGCGGTTCTCCGTCTTCGAATGTGCCTGTGGAGTGATCGAAACGGTAGCTGCGCTCATAGATGCCGAACCATGCCAGCGGCTCACCCGCAGGCAAAGGACGCAGGCCGGCTTTTGGCTCAAAGCAATTTCCGCACTCATAGCTGAAGTAGCCCGCAGCCTTGTGCCCGGCCGCCACGGCGCGCTCGATTTCCGCAAAGAGCTCAGCGATGTCAGCCGGCGTGTATGCCACGCAAATGCGAATTGGAGCAGCAAATAGCTGCGTGCAGTTTTCCGGGCTGGTGTTCGCCAGGTGAGGCCTGCCGCACTCCAGCAGAACGGTGGCCGGTGTGTGCTCCACCATCGCGTACACTGCCGCGGGTAGGGAATGCCGGCGGTTCATGCAGACTCAGATTACTGTACGGTCAGGACAAACTTCGTGTTTTGTGTCTGGGCAGTAATGCCGTCACTGCTCTGGCCCGTAATCGTGATGGTGTAGGTGCCGGCAGGAGTAGCGGGAACATTGCCAGGTCCGTGATTGTAGTAGTAGTAGTTCGGATTGCAAGCAGTAGTGCCGAGCATCGTGACCAACGCTACCAGCGCCAGCAGCGAAAGGCGGCTAAGCCAGGCGCGGCGGCGAGCTCCCCAGGCTAGTCCGCCGAGGCCCAGAATTCCGGGAAGCAGAATTGCCCATTGCACCGTACCGGTTCCGTTGCCGGCGTTCGAAGCAATCACGTGGACGGGGTTATTCTCCGCCTGCGTTTGCAGAACCATGGTGCCCACGGGTGGGCAGGCCGAAGCAGGCGAACCAGTGGCGCAACTACTCGGCGTTGTTGAAAGAATCTCAATGGTGGCAGGACTGAAGGAACATCCCGCCTGATTCGGAAGCCCGGAGCAGGAAAGCGTGATAAACAGCGGCGCGGTAAGGGCGGATTGATTGATGGGTGTGACCGTCACGTTCACCGTTCCAGCCGCTCCGGCCGTAAGCACCATGGGAAGCGCCGACGGCGCAACAGGCGTGAGTGAAAGCGAGAAGCTGGGCGTTCCCGTACCGCCTACCAGTGCTGTATCTTGCGGAGACACTGAGGACAGGTGCGTTGCGTCGCCCGCATAAACAGCGCTCAGATTGTGGTTTCCGGGGGCGAGTGTAAGCTGCGCTGTCGCCTGACCGGATGCGTCAAGCACAGCACCAGCCAATTGGCGGTCGCCTTCAACTATGGCGATTGCTCCGGCGGCGGGCTGGCCATCGGCCCCGGTAACTGAAACTGTAACGGCGGTCTTCGCGTCTCCATTAACGTTGCTTGCAGACACGTTGAGCGACGTGTGCGTGGTCACGCCTTGCGATGTTGCGGCCATCGCAAGCAGGGGTAACGCCAGCGCTATGCCCAGTCCTGCTGCCAACTTGAGCCGCAGACTGCGGCGGTTCATGCGTCTCACGTGCACCTGCTCCAGACTCTCCAGAAAATTGCGTATCGCCAATCGGCGTCTCGCCTGCTGCTTAAGCGTAGAAGTCTATTGTATCCGGCTGGGGCATGTTGGAGCCAACGGAACGCCGCCCGGCTTCACCTTCCCCTGAACCGCTGTACCCGGCTTGTGTTTTGACGTTTCGGCGCCCGATTGGGGAGTCCGGCAAAGCACGGCGCGCCCATAACAGCCGATCGCGGGCCGCCGCTCCCCTGAAACGCTATATGCTTTCTGTTTGAGGTGCATTGCCATGACAGAGGCTAACCCTCGCCCGCAGCTCGCCCACCTTACCGCCGTCCTCGATGATCTTCGCGCCAAGGGCACCTATTTCCACCTCCGGGTTCTCGATGATCAGCAGGCCCCGGTATGCCATTATGACGGCAAAGAAGTCATCAACCTGGCCAGCAACAATTACCTGGGCCTGGCGAACGATCCACGGCTCATCCAGGCGGCTATAGACGCTACGCGCACCTATGGAGTTGGATCGGGGGCCGTGCGGACCATTGCCGGGACCATGCGCCTGCACATGCAGCTTGAAGAGAAGATTGCCCGCTTCAAAAACGTTGAGGCGTGCGTCGTATTTCAGAGCGGATTTGCCGCCAACGCCGGTACCGTGAGCGCCATCCTGGGCAAAGAAGACTACATCCTTTCCGACGAGCTGAATCACGCCAGCATTATCGACGGTGCCAGGCTTTCGCGGGCCAGCATCAAGGTTTTTCGCCACAAAGATATCGCCCACTGCGAACAGCTGCTGCAGGAGCTGGCCGGCGAGCCGGGCAGAAAGCTGGTGATCACGGACGGCGTCTTCTCAATGGACGGCGACATTGGTCCGGTGGACAAGCTGGCCGCGCTTGCTGAGAAATGCGGCGCCATCATGATGGTGGACGACGCTCATGCCTCGGGCGTGCTCGGCCGCAACGGGCGGGGATCGGTGGATCATTTTGCCATGCACGGCAAGGTGGATGTGCAGGTAGGCACGCTGTCCAAGGCCATCGGATCACTGGGTGGCTACGTCTGCGGATCAAGAGACTTGATTGAGTATCTGTACCATCGTGCGCGGCCATTTCTGTTCTCTACATCGCACCCGCCGTCTGTGGCGGCCACGTGCATTGCGGCGTTCGACCTGCTGGAGAAGGAGCCGGAACGGATTATGCGGCTTTGGGCCAACACGCGCTATTTCCAGGGCGAACTCAAGCGAATCGGCTTCAACATTGGCGGGGTGACTACGCCTGCAACAGAAACTCCAATTACGCCGATCATTGTGGGCGAAGGACGCAAGGCAATGGAATTCTCGCGCGCGCTGTTTGAAGAAGGTGTAATGGCGACGGGAATTGCGTTTCCCACGGTGCCCGAGGGCAAAGCAAGAATTCGGCTGATCCTGACTAGTGAACATACGCGCGCGCAACTCGATCAGGCTCTTGAAAAGCTTGAACGAGTGGCGAAGCGGCTGGGGATTCTACAATAGGCGAGAAATGATCGCTCACTTGCGCGGGAAGCTGATTTTCAAACAGCCGGGCCAGGCCATTGTTGAAGCGGCCGGCGTGGGCTATGACGTTACCATCTCCGTGCCGACGTTTACAGCGCTTCCTTCCCTCGGGCAGGAAGCTTCGCTGCATATCCACACGCAGGTGAGCGAAGACCAGATTGCGCTGTTCGGCTTTCTTGAAAACGAAGAAAAGCGGCTGTTTGAGCGGCTCATCACCGTATCTGGCGTGGGCCCCAAGCTAGCCATCAAGATGCTGAGTGGTCTTTCATCAGACCGCACCGTGCAGGCCATTCGCGGGCAGGACCACGCGCAGCTGGTGCGGATTCCCGGCGTTGGCAAAAAGCTGGCCGAACGGCTGGTTGTGGAGCTCAAAGACAAGCTTGACGACTTTGCCGTGGCGCCCGCGACAACCACCATCCAAGGCGCGGCCGTGGACGATGTACTTTCTGCGTTGACGAACCTGGGCTATCAGCGGCCGGCGGCTGAAAAGGCCATTGAGCAGGCCGTCGCAAAGGACAAGGAACTGGCGGGCGATTTTGACGGGCTTTTCCGTGGCGCGCTCAAGGTTATCCGGTAGTCTAAAGGGACACTTGGCGGTCAACCGAAGCACCGGGTCGCGAATTTTCCCACATTTTCGCGGGTTTCAACGGTTTCTGCCAGGTACTGTAACCCTTTGTCAGTATGTATCGTCCTGACAAATACTAGCCGCTGCCCACTGCCCCTGGAGTGTCAGCTTTCCGAGTGTTCAAAGGATGTTTGATTGCGCTGTTTCACTGCATTTCTGTGCCTCAGTATCGCTGTCTGTGGTCGCGCCGCCGCTCTGCCGTCTACCGACGCGATAACGCTTGTAGATGCGGTGACGCCTGACGAATTCCGCGCAGATTCGCTTTCAGGCTTCACTTCTTCAGCAGATCTGAGATTGGCGATTGATTCCGCCGAGAACTCCCGGGCCACATTGGAAACCGCGAATCCTCAAGTGGCTCCAGCCGCGCCCTTAGACGGTGACGCCAAACCAATCCCCCTCGAACTGCAGCAGCCCAAGCGCATTCTGGGATTCATGCCCAACTTCCGCTCCGTATCCAGCGGCAGCAAGCCGCACCCACCAGGCTGGAAGTACAACTTCACCGTAGCCACGCGCCAGTCAACCGACTATTCGTCGTTCGTCTTTCTGGGTATCACTTCGCTGACGGCCGAGGGCATGAACATGCACCCGTCACTCGGCAAAGGTATCGGCGGTGCCTGGGCGTACACCTGGCGTGGCTTTCTCGACAAGAGCGACAATACCTATCTTTCAGCATGGCTGCTTTCCTCTGCACTGCACGAGGACACGCGCTTCTACGCACTTGGCACCGGCCACAGCATTCCCATGCGAGAGCTGTACGTCATCAGCCGGCAGGCTGTCGCGCGCACCTACGGTGGCAAGCAAACGCCTAACATCGCCGGACTCGGGGCCAAGGTTCTTACGCAGATTGTTTCGCGTACGTACTACCCATCGAGCGCGACCACCTTCCCAGTTCTGGCCACCAAGTTTGCCTACTCGGCAATGCGCGATATTGCGATCACGTCGATCCGCGAGTTCTATCCGGACGCGGCCGCGCACTTCATCCGCAAGCATCGGGAAAAAGTGGCCCGTATGGCGCAGCACGACAACGACGCGGCGGACGTGCCTGCCCCCTGAAAAATGTCGCAGTTCATTATGGCCTGACCTTGGTCGACGCCGCATCGCAGAAGCGATCCGTGAAGGACTCCGGGCTTTGGTACAGCAGCGTCGCGGCGGCGAACCACCCGAGGGTTTAGGACATCGTGTTCACTTCAGCGTTGTCGAGCGCGAACTTCACGATTGCGTCGATGTGAAGGGTGGCGCAGTCGACAATCGGGAAATCTGTATTCGATTCGTTGAAAAGCAACGTGAGATCCGTGCCCGCCAGGATGATGGCATCCACGTGATCGCGACTCAAGAGAGTTTGCGCAATCGACGTAAGTTGAGCGTGTGCTCTCGGTGTTGCGTGGTGCGTCTCGGCCAGGTCCACGTAGTTAGTGTTGATCAGGTCCAACTCGGCCGGCCGGGGACGAACGAATTCCACGCCTGCAAGCAAACCGTAGAGATCCGACTCCATGACATACCGCGTGCCGAATACCGCGACTTTGCTGATTGAGCGGGAAGCGAGTGACTCCGCGAGCGGGCCAACAATGGTGTGAACAGGCAACGGTGAGATGGAGTCAAGCTCGTGGATGCAATAAAGCGGAGTTACGGCAGGAATGACGGCGAGCTCGGCCCCGGCTGCAGCCAGCCTTTGCACGAAACTGAGTAGATATGCAGCCATGCCTGCACGATCACCCGCAGCGGCAAATCGAAAGATTGCGGAGGTTTCAGCGTGCGCCATGACGAGGTCGAGGCTGGCGCCTTGCTTTTCGTGGGCGTCGAAAAGCCTGGTGTAGTAGTCCACAGCGGCTCCCACGCCAAGGCCGCCGATGAGACCAATACAACGTCCTTTTTGCATGCCAAAGTATAGCGCCGGTGTTGAGCAGATTTCGCGGAATGCATCATAACGCAGGAACGCGAGTAAAAGATTCGATCGGATGTTCAAGAGGCGCGGAGGCCGATCCTTTAAACTGGCTTGGTTATGCCTCGCTCTATAAAGCCCACTCCCCCAGCTGCTCTGCCCTACTTCCGTCCTGAAGCAATTACATTCCTCCGCAACCTGGCTCGCCACAATGATCGCGAGTGGTTTCAGCCACGCAAGGCGCAGTTTGAAGCCGAACTGAAGGAACCCATGCTGGCCGTCGTTCGCAAAGTGACGGAAGCCATGCTCGACTTTGCTCCTGCCTTCGTGCGTCCTGCTGAGAAATGCCTGTTCCGCATTTATCGCGACACACGCTTCAGCAACGACAAGCGGCCCTACAAATCGCATGTGGCCGCGTGGTGGTCGCACCAGGGGCTTGAGAAGACCTCCGGCGCCGGCTACTACTTCCACATCAGCCCCAAAGAAGTGATCATCGCCGCCGGCGCCTACATGCCGGAGAAGGATCAGCTCTCGCAGATCCGCCATTGGCTGCTGGATCACCACGCCGAGTTCCGCAAACTTCTCGAGAAGCCTACGGTCCAAAAGCACTTTGTTGAGTTTGAAGGAAACCCGTTGACTCGCCCGCCAAAAGGCTTTCCCAGCGAACATCCGGGTATGGACCTGATCCGCTGCCGCCAATGGGGACTGGCCGCCACGCTACCCTCGGCAACCGCTCTTAAAAAGGATTTTGCAGCGACGCTGATCAAGTATTTCAAGGTGGCCGCGCCCATTGTGGACGCTTTGAATACGCCGATCGCAGCCGCGCAGGCTCCCAAAAAACGAGTCCTTTTCGGGCTGAAATAACCGGTATTCGCATTGCGCGCCAGAGCAGCTGCTCTGGTGCGTAATGCTGGCGTTTACAGGGCAAATCCGGCTGAAAACCGATAAAACCCGCTTAAAATGGGCGTTTTCGGGAGAAACCCGCTAAAAACCTGTGGAAATCGGCGTTTTCCCATTGACTTTGGCTGCCACAAAGCCGCATTGTAACCATCGGCAGGGTTCTTCGAAGCCGCATGAATACAGGGTTTTCGTGCACATTGAGTAAGCGCTCGCTCCCCCTTCATGCGGTACGCATCTCGCGGCGGAAGCCCGTCAACAACGGCAGCCCGAAGGGCTCGCCAACAGAAGGAGAATCACATGGCAACTGGTTTGACTAAGACCGCACTTACACGGCAATTGGCCGAAAAGCTCGAAATCACCAACAAGCAGTCGGCAGCCTTCCTTGACCTGCTCGCCGAGACCGCCATCAAGGAAACGAAGAAGAATGGCGTGTTCGTCATCCCCGGAATCGGCCGTCTGGTAAAGGCCGAGCGCAAAGCCCGCATGGGCCGCAACCCGCAAACCGGCCAAGCCATCAAGATCAAGGCGAAGACCGTGGTCAAGTTCCGCGTGGCCAAGTCCGCCAAGGACACCATCGCTCCGCCAAAGAAGTAGTTCGCAGGCAACAGGCAAGGGGGGAGCCCGCACGGGTTCCTCCTTTTCGCCATTAGAGCTAAATTACGGTCGAATATTTTGCACTCCTGTGACGCCCGCGGTCATCTATGAAACATGTCCACGGCTTCCCCGAGCGCTCAATTGCTCCCACCTCCGCGTGGTTCGTCGCTTCTGCTGCTGTTGCGGCTTGAAGGGCTGATGGTTGCCGCGGTAACGGCAGTTGCGTATACGCGCACTGGCGCAAGCTGGTGGCTGTTCGCGGCTTTGTGGCTGGCGCCGGACCTCTCCCTGCTGGGCTACCTCGGCAGGCCATGCCGCGCCGCGCGCATCTACAACGTCTTCCACAGCTATTTCGTTCCGGGAGTGCTGGGCCTGAGCGCTTTCCTGCTGCACGCGCACAATCTGCTGCCGGTGGCGCTCATCTGGGCAAATCACATTGGAGTAGATCGGCTGCTGGGCTACGGGCTGAAGTATGGCGCCGGGTTTGGCTGGACGCACCTTGGCCGTATCGGCGCCGCCAAACGCGATGCAATTACTGCGGGTCTGTGACCGCGTGACGTCGTGGCATAACCGCCCAGACAACCAGCGCCGCTCCAAAGCCGATGAGTACCGCACGCTCGGCTGAGAGATGAACAAGCCCCCACGACGCGCCGGTTACTGCAATAAAGACAATGGTCGGAATCGGTGACTTCATCAGCCCGCGCACGATAAGCGAAACAATAAAGCTGATGAGAATTCCCTCGAGGGCTGCGATGTTGTCATAGGTCCACGGCACAGTGGCCATGGTGATCAGCGATCCAACTGCCGTCGTTTCCGCAAGAATCGCGGTGATCCATCTTGGGTGCGCCTCAACTGCGGGAATGCCGGCCCGAATTCGAGGCACGAGGCGCGGTACTGCCCGCAAATATTCCTGATAAGGCTCGCCAAGTTGTGCAACAAGAAATGCTTCTTCGCCAAGAATGAGCCGCAGATAAAAGAACGCTACCAGCATCACCATAAACAGAGCGCCGCTCGGCGTAATCAGCAGCGAGATCGCCGCCATCATGAACCATCCACCCAGGTAGAGCGGATTGCGCATGTACCGGTACGGTCCTGCGGCCATCACACCGCCGGCTTGCATATTCTCATGATGCACAACGTCGTAACCCAGGTAGGCCGCGCCCCACACGCGTAGAACGGCGCCTATCGCCGCAAGAATGATACCGAAGATGATGACGACGGGTACGGCGACAGCGAAGGTCACAATGCCGCTACGGCCGATTTGAAGCGCCAGCCACTCCAGCGTGGACATGCGAAGCTTGATGTCCCACGGCTGCACCCACGGCGCCCACATGGCGACAGAAACGATGACGATCTGGATCATCATCCGCAGACGAAATTCGATGGCAGAGGCTTTCACTTGAGAATTCCCTTTTTGCGGAGTGTAGCATTTGCCCCGCCCGAGATTAGGCGGTCAGCACGATTTGCGATGCTTCTCTTACTCTGTGCGCAGGGCGATCATAGGATCGGTCTTCATAGCGCGGATCGCCGGCAGAAGCGTAGCACAGCCTCCCACAAGTGCGAGCAGTGCGGTGACCACCGCGTAGCTCAGCGGTTCGTGCGCGCTCACATGGAAGAGGAGTTTCTGCAGCAGGCTTGCAAGAAGCAGCGAAACGGCCAGCCCGATCGCACCACCAACGAGGAGCAGGCGGAGACCTTCGGCAGTAATAAGGCGAAGGATATTTGCTCGCGTCGCGCCGAGTGCCATCCGCACACCTATCTCCTTCGTACGCTGCGCGGCAATGTATGCAATGACGCCATAGAGCCCGATCACCGATAACAGCAGACCGGAAAACGCAAAGAAGCCTACCAGCGCGGCTTCAAATCGCGGGCGGTCGGCAAGCCTGTTTACCTCCTGCCTCATGGGCACAACCTCCACAGGAGCCGTAGAGTCCATACGTGCGATCTGCGCGCGGATCCATGGTGCCACGGTGGACACAGGCAGTTCAGTGCTCAACACCAGTTCGTTGCGATTACTCCAGTCTTCGGGGCGATTGCGACGAAGTGTGTAAAACTCCGGATCGTCTTCTCCGCTTAGACCAGCGTTCTTTACGTCGCCTGCAACACCCACAACCGTGTAGACCGGGCCGTTCAGCACAAAGTAAGGCATGTAGCTGGCAATCTGGATGTGCTGACCGATCGGGTTCTCTTGCGGGAACATCCGCGCAGCAAGCGAGCGGCTGAGGATGAGTTGAGCGCCGGACTGACTGCGGTCTTCCTCGACGAAGGAGTGCCCTCGTTCCAAGGGAATGCCGAGCGCGGCGAAATAGCCGGGGGTTACGCGGCGTACTCCAACTTTGCCGCCAACACCTGCCGGCGTGCGCGGTTTGCCGCTGACCACCAGATCGGGATAGCGCATCATGTCACGCCAGCTGTCGCCATCGGGGGGAACGGAGTCGCTGACAGCAACCGCGCTGACGCCAGGCAGGGCACGCAGGGCCGACTCAGCCTGAAGGAAAAAAGTCATGTAGGCTTCGTTGGAAGCGTAGCGGGCACGCGTGAGCGAGACATGCACGACGAACGAACCTCCCGCATCCATCCCCAGTCCCTGTTTTTGCAAATTGCGGAAGCTTTCAACGAGGAGGAGGGCGCTGGAAAGCAGGATGACACAGACGGCGATCTGTGCGACCACAAGAGCGCGCCGGAATCCGGTTTGCGCGCTGGAGCAAGTGGCACGTGCATTGGGCACAGGCGAGCGTGGATTCTGCAACGTCGGCAGGATGCCACAGGCTCCGGTACACCCAATGGTGAGTAGCGCGGCGAAGCACAGAATGCGCAGGTCAAGATGCGCATTACTGAGAAACAGCACTCCCGTGGGCGCTATGGCCACAAAGATGTGAAGAAGTCCCAATGCAAGCAAGCATCCTGAAACAGCTCCCATGGCCGCAAGCAGGCCGGCATCAACAAGGGCCTGTCCCATGAGTCGCCTGCGGCTCGCACCAAGCGCCATCCGCACCGTAAGCTCACCTTCGCGCGCTCTGCCACGCACTGCGAGTAGGCCGGCGACATTGGCGCATGAAATTACCAGGACTGCAAAGACAGCCGCAAGCAACAACCATGCAGCACGATATTGGTCTTGCATCTGCCTGTCTCGAAGTGATCGTACGCTAAGGTGAAACTCTTTGCGAAACTGTGCCGGAATGACGCTCTGCATCTGTGCGAACAACGGCTGCATTTGCTCGCGCGCTTGCTCGACGGTTACACCAGGCTTCAGACGTGCGAAGGCCCACAGCGGCACACCGAGACCAGCATTCTTCGCGTGCTGATGCGCGAAATCTACTCTTGCTGGCAGTACCATGTCGGCATGCTGTAGCCGCGGCATTTCGAAGTCCTGCGGCAGAACGCCAACGATCTTCATCGAGCGGCCGTCTATCGCGACGGTTTTGTCGAGGATGCGTTGATCGCGGTTGTAGCGCTCACGCCAGAGCGCGTACGAGATCAACACGGCAGGCGGACCGTTGGGCTGGTCTTCTTCTTGCGTGAATTCGCGGCCCAGTACCGGGGCGATGCCGAAGGTCGAAAAGAAATTGGAGGCAACGCTTGCGCACTGCATTTGGACGGGATTCTGCTCCGTAATGGCGCACTCGTTAACTCCGCGCTCGTAGGTCACGGAGTCGAACGGCCTCTGATGTGCTCGCCAGTCGAAAAAGAAGAACCCAAGCGTGAATTCCCGGGGCTCCAATGGCTGCGAAAGTCCGAAAGAGACAAGTCGGTCACCGTGAGCATACGGCAGGCTGCGAAAGAGGATTGGATCGACCACGCTGAAGACCGCGGTCGTGGTGCCGATGCCGAGCGCGAGCGTAGCGATCGCCGTACAGGTGAACATGGGGTTACGGCGGAAGCCACGCAACGCATAGCGCAAGTCGAGCAGCAGATTCTCGACCAATGGCAACGTACGCTGCTCCCGTTGACGTTGTCGCGCTTGCTCCGCGCTACCCATGCGTATCAGGGCTTGTCTGCGAGCCTCCGCCGCACTAAGGCCGGCACGCATGCCTTCCTCCACGTCCATCTCGATGTGCGATTCAAGCTCTGCTGCAAAATCGTCTTCCGAACGCTGCGCTCGCAACAAACCAATCAACCTCATGAAGAGTGCTCGGAGTTTTCGCATCACGCCTCCTCGGCCGGTGCAAGAAACCGCGCCAGAATCTCGGTTGTCTTCTCCCACTCTGCCGCAGCTTTGCGCACTCGGGCCTGGCCCGCCCTGGTCAACTCATAGAACTTCGCCTTGCGGTTGTTTTCAGAGGTACCCCAACGCGAGCGAACGAAGCCTTCCTGCTCCAGCTTGAGAAGCGCCGGGTAAAGCGTGCCATAGTTGAGTTGCAAGCGGTCACCGCTGATCTGTTCAATCCGGCGTGCAAGACCATAACCGTGCATCGACCCCATGGATTCAAGCGTCCGCAAAACCATCAGCGCCAATGTTCCCTGCCAGACATCGGTCTTCTCAGGCATTTCGCCTCTCCTATTGCAAAACAATAGGAGCACTCTAAACCCGCCTCCTATGGGAATGCAATAGAAAACTTCTCTCACGGCCCAACATACTCTCTGGGTCAAAAAGAAAACGCGGCGCTGCTGTGGTAGGCTGCGCATAAAGTACCTTGAGGTTGGCTCGTATGCGCATTCGCTTTTCCCCGCTCGCTGTCCTTGCCATCTCGTTACCGCTTGCCGCGCAAGCGCCGGCAAATCTCGCCGACACGGTGAAGCAGCAACTCCCCGCACTCACCGAAACGTACAAGCAACTGCATCGCAGCCCGGAGCTTTCGCGTTACGAAGAGCAGACATCGGCATTTCTTGCGGGCGAGTTGCGGAAGCTTGGCTACACGGTGAACGAGCATGTGGGCAAATACGAAGATGGCGCGCAGGCTTTCGGCGTGGTTGCCGTGCTGGTGAATGGCGCAGGGCCGCGCGTGCTGATCCGTACCGATATGGACGCGCTGCCAGTGGACGAAAAGACAGGAGTGGATTACGCGAGCACCGTAAAGACAAAGGACGCGCAGGGCCAACAGGTAAGCGTGATGCATGCCTGCGGTCACGATCTGCATATGACGGTGCTGCTGGGCACCGCGCGCGAACTGGCGGCGCGCAAGAGCCAGTGGCACGGAACCGTTGTGCTGATCGGTCAACCCGCAGAGGAGGTGGTTCAGGGCGCCGCCGCTATGCTTGCCGATCATTTGTATGAGCGCTTCGGACGCCCCGATTACATACTCGCGGAGCACGATACCAACGATGTCGTGGCAGGTTCCATTGCCATCAAGGGCGGCCCGTTGATGGCTAGTGCAACAACTTTGAACGTGACCATGCGCGGAATTGGCGGACACGGGTCGAGACCTGAAGCGGGTAAGGATCCGATTGTGCTTGCTGCCGAGTTTGTTCTTGTGGCTCAAACTATCGTGAGCCGCCAGGTTGATCCGCAGCAACCAGCAGTGCTGACCGTGGGCACCATCCACGGCGGAACAAAGAACAACATTATTCCCGATGAAGTGACGATGGGCCTGACGCTGCGCACGTACTCGACGACTGTGCGCGACAGAATTGTTGAAGACGTGCGCCGCACCGCAAAAGGACTTGCCGTTGCCTACGGCATTCCCGAAGACCTTATGCCGATCGTCTCTCTTACCGAGGGCGCACCGGTGACTTACAACAACCCCGCGCTTGCCGAACGCGTGCGCGCTGCAGCAGTAAAGGCGCTCGGCGCAAGTCGCGTAGACGAAGCAAAGTCAGTAATGGGGAGTGAAGACGTAGGCATATTCACTCTGGATGGCAAGATTCCCGGAGTGATGTATTGGCTGGGCGCCGCCGATCGAGCAAAGTTCGAAGAGAGCCAGAAAACGGGAGTGCCACTGCCTAGCTTTCACTCAGCGTTGTTTGCTCCGGTGTATTCTGAAGCAATTCCGGCAGGCGTAACGGCGATGACAGCCATGGCGCTTGATCTGCTGAAGTGAGTTAGTAAATCAACTTGAGAGACAACTGTATCTGCCGCGAGGTGCCGGCCGTCTTGCTGATGACACCAAAGCCCGAGCCAGTAAGTGTGTTTGACGGCAGGCCCATGTTCACAATGTTGAACAGGTTGAAGAACTCTCCGCGCAGTTGGAGATCCATTCGTTCAGCTCCGCTCTTGCGCCTGCCGAACGCCGTGTCTTTAATCAATGCAAAATCGAAGTTATAGTAAGCCGGCCCGCGAAACGTGTTGCGCCCAAGCGTTCCAAATCGCCCCTGGTTCGGCCCGGTTCCGCCTGCAATGTGGATGGGGATGGAAAAGTACGCCGAAGCATTGTTCGTTCCCTGGCCAAAGTAGTCTTCGCGCACCTTCCGCGCGGTAGAAAGCCGCGGCACTGCGATCTGATCGGGACGATCGGCGCCTTTTGAACCTGCACCCGTTTGCTGCGTGCCGGAAAGGACGGTAAACGGTGAGCCCGAGCTGATGCTCGAAATGCTCAGCAACTCCCATCCATCGGTCACCTTCCTGCTGACAGGCTGCAAAAAGTTCACGCTCTCCAGATGCAGATCCTGCGCAACGCTAAGACCAAAGCCGTTGGTTGTGTCGAACGAAGACGGGCCTCTTTCCGGATGGAAGTCGAATGGGTTCTGCGGAGCACCCATCACACTGCTCGCATTGTCGATTGACTTACTCCACGTGTAACTCGCAAGTATGCCCGGGCCGCTGCGCCCAACAGTTCCCGAAAGTGACGCCTGAAATGCGTGATAACTCGAGTGTGAAATGGAGCTGACTACGTTCTCCATACCATGTCCGCCGATGATGTTTCCTGCACTGTCGAACCTGGTGTATTGAGCGAAGGCAGGCGTGGCGCCCGGATAGGCGTTGGGATAAACCGCCACGGGCAGCTTTTGAGCGGCGGTGCCCACGTAACTCGCACTTCCGGTCAGGTTGCCAAAACTGCGCTCCACTCCCAGCGTCCAGGTGTAGAGCGTGGCGTTTACAAAGTCCGGATCTACACTGCTCAATTCCAGATCGCTGACCACGTGGCCCGGGGTGAGCGCTGCAACTTCCTGCTCGTATCTGTCCACGTCCATTTCAGTGTTCGGCGCAACCGTGTCGGTGCGACCCGTTGGAAACATATCGGCGCCACCAGCGGTATAAGTGCGCGGCAACTGCGACGGCGTGATTTGAAATCCATAATGGATAGGCGCATTCGCAGCGGAAAGCAAGCGCGGAAACACGGCAAATGGCGCGGCCCCGGTTAGGAAGTTATCCTGCCAGAGATTTGGCGGAATCAGCGTGATGCCGCCTCCCGCATGGATCTGGAGATTCTTCGCGGCCTGCCACGCCAGCTGCACGCGAGGACCCCATCCGTTCCACTGTTTTGTATAACCCGGCTGCGGGTTTACTACATACTTCTGAACTCCGTTTGCAAGCTGCAGGCCTGCGGTTCGCCGCGCGCGCTCGCTGATGGGGGTGTACATTTCCCAGCGAAGTCCGTAATTCAACGTGACGCGGCCGGTGAGTTTCCATGTGTCCTGAACGTAGGCATTCACATTGTTACGGCTGATTGCCGCAGGCCCAATATGTTCTCCGCTGGAAAAGTACGGAGGCGCGACAGCGACGGAATAATCGAATGGGCTGCCCGTAAGGAAACTTGAAAGTGTATCTGGCAGCGGATCGCCAGGATTGATATCGTGCTTTCCACTTTGCGATGGAATATGAACAGCGGAATAGGCTCTTCCGCCGCCGAACTCATATGAGCCGTTTGGACTGATTCCGAAATACGTTGTGTCGCGATTGGCGCGCCACTCGGCGCCACCTTTGAGTGCATGTCTGGCCGTGGTGTATTGAACGTTGCCCTGCAGCTGGAAGAGGTTGCCGTAAGCCTGCATCACTGTGCCGCCGGCGGAGTTGAATGGCTCAAATAGTCCGTCGCTGAATTTGACTGCCGGATCGGTTTGATTCGGTGTAGGGAACCCGGGCGTGGAACGTTGAATATTCAAAGACGTCGCGAAACTGAGCCGCGGCGAAGCAGTGTGGGTCCAGGTACCCACTACGTTCCGTTCGCGATCAATGAATTGAACCCCGAATGTCGGATCGATCGCAGTCTGGCTGGGATTGGTCGTCGGACCGGTGATGTTGTCCAGCGTGAAGCGCGCAAAGAACTGGTCTTTCGCCGAAAGCCGGTGATCGAGGCGAAGAGAGAACTGGTCTGCATTGGTAATAACTTTTGACGCGGTAGAGTAAGTATGCCCCTGGTACGAACCAGTGGGATTATTGGGCAACGGGTACCGCCTGAGCACACTCGCGATGCCAGGATCGATCGGCACTGTGAGCGTATCCACAAGCCCGTCGGGAAAAGTCAGCGTATCCAGCCCGGCGCGATCACTTGCATCGGGTACCGGCATCACCTGCGTAGTGCCAAGCACTTGGCGGAAGCCCTGGTACTCAGTGAAATAAAAAGTGCGGCTGCGGCCATCGTAAAAGTGAGGCAGGAAGATGGGGCCGCCATTGGTGAATCCAAATTCGTTGCGGCGAAACGGCGGAATCCTGCCGGGATAGGCGAGCGTCGCGTGATCAAAGTAATTGCGCGCGTCGAATGAGGAGTTACGTACGAACTCGAACATTGATCCATGAAAACCGCTGGCGCCGGACCGCGTAATGATGTTGGTAAAACCCGCTGCTCCCCTTCCAATTTCGGCGGGCATCCATCCCGAGCTCGACTGAATCTGTTCGACGGCATCGACGTTGAAATTTGAAAACGTAGCGCCACCCATCTCTGGATCGCTGATGTCTGCACCGTCCATGGCAAAAACCGCTTCAACACCGCGCTGGCCATTAATTGCGAACTGCGCCGTGAAGTTTGTTGAACCATTTGTATCGGTCATGGTGCCCGCGGCCAACAGCAGCAACGTTCCGAAATCTCGCTTGTTGAGCGGCAGTTCACTCACCGCCTGGCTCGAAAGTTGCTCACCGCCGGTGGCGGCTTGACCGTGTTGAGCGGTAACCGTGAGTTCGCCGCGGTCAGACAATGTGAGTAAAGCGGCTGCCCCGGTCGCGGTCAGATCAATCGGCACCGCATATTTTATTTTTCGATCCTTCGTTTGGACTGTCAGGCTATATTGCGCCGCAGGCAGCGGTTGTAGCGCAAAGGCGCCATCGCTGCCTGTGGTAGCTTCAGATCCGTTGCCATTGCCCGCAAGGCTGATCTTTGCTCCCGCGATGGGCGCCCCAGCAGGATTACGCAGCACGCCTTTCCATGAACCCTGCGTCGGCGGCTGAGCTTGCGTTGTGATTGCCAAAAAAGCTAATGCTGCGATAAAGGCCAAGAACATTCTCTTCGCCGCGCGATCTTTATTCGATGAGAGCGTCCTACTCCAGCGATCAATATTCACAAGAATCCAAACCTTGTCACGTATAAAGCATGATGACGATTGCAGGCATAAACGCCTGCATATGAAGCCAGAGCAAGCTATTCCGGCGTTGCATTGGATTATAGCTTTCGTGCCTCGGCGCTCCTTACGGCGTTCAAGCCACGTCACTGCGCGCCGGGACACTACACTAGTTGTTAGCGCATGGCCGACACAGCAACAACGAATGAAACTATCGCCGCAATCTCAACGCCTGCCGGCCGGGGTGGCATTGGCATTGTTCGCCTCAGCGGTCCTGATGCCAGTTCGATTGCGGTTCAGCTCGTGAGCCTCCGGCATCCACTGGAGCACGGCCGCGCACGGCTGGCGGATGTTCTCGACGACCCAACCGGCAAAGCCGACAGGATCGACGAGGCTGTCGTTACGTTCTACGCTGCTCCCAATTCTTATACCGCTGATGATCTGGTTGAGATCTCTGCGCACGGGTCGCCGGTTGTCCTCGACCTGCTGTTACGGCGCGCGCTCGATTTAGGAGCCCGTCTTGCAGAGCCCGGCGAATTCACGCAGCGCGCGTTTTTATCGGGCCGCATGGACCTGACGCAGGCCGAAGCAGTACGAGACCTGATTGATGCGCAGACGCTCACGCAGGTGCGGCAGGCAGCCAGCCAGATGGGAGGCGCGCTTAGCCGTCGCGTGGCGCCAATTAAGCAGTCGTTAGTGGAGCTGGTGGCACTTCTTGAAGCGGGCATCGATTTCGCTGAAGACGATGTAGACGTTACCGATAAGCAGGAGATCGCCCGCCGCATTAACGAATTGAAGCAGCCGCTCATCGCGCTTGAAGCCTCCTACGCGCGTGGCCGCATTGTGCACGACGGGCTGACGCTTGCGATCGTCGGACGTCCCAACGCAGGCAAGAGTTCTCTGTTCAACAGGCTTGTGGAGCGGGACCGCGCTATCGTAACGGCAACACCGGGAACCACACGCGACCTTGTCACGGAGCGAATCTCGCTGGATGGAATTCCGCTCGAACTCGTGGATACCGCTGGCCTGCGCGAAGGTCTTGAAGAGGCTGAACAGTTGGGGATCGCGCGCAGCCGCGAAGCGTTGGCAGATGCCGCCGTTGTGTTGATCGTGCTCGATGCGACGCAGCCGCTGAATGAAGAAGAACATCGATTGATGGAAGCGGTAGAAAATCGTCCAGCGATCGTCGCCATCAACAAGAGTGACCTTCCAACGGCAAATGCAGTACCGCACGAGACCGCCCATGTTCCAGCCGTGCGTACGTCTGCATTGACCGGCGAAGGAATTCCCGCTCTCCGCGAACGTATATTGGCCCTGGTCACGGGCGGCGCCGCATCGGAACCCGGAATGCTGACCAGCATCCGGCACCATCAGGCGATCACTACCGCGTTGTCGGCAATGAGTGATGCAGCTGAAGCAAACTCCGGCGGAATTCCCCATGAAATGATCCTGCTGGATCTTTACCGCGCGCTTTGGGCGCTCGATTCCCTAACCGGTCAAACCACGACAGACGACATCCTGAACCTGATCTTCTCAACCTTCTGCATCGGAAAATAAATATAAACTTGGGGTGCTGGATGAAATTCTACACTGCAATTTGAAGTGATCTGGCGACGCTGACCTTCATCGGCTGTTTCTATCCAGTAGTCGCCCTGAGCGGAATTTTCGAATCCTTTCAGTTTGCCGATGACGCCATGGAGGCATCAAAACCGTGAAGATTACCAGAAGAAAAGTTCTTTCTCTCCTCTCTGGAGCGCCTGCGCTCCTCTTATCCCGCAAGTCCCAGGCAGCAAACTCCATCCTGGATATTGGTTCGCGATTCAGCGAAGCTCATTTGGCAATTCAAGACGTATCAGCCAATCCCGATCTGGCTATCGCGCCGGGCCCCTTCAAGGGAACGCGTCAGTCACTTCGCGAGTGGCAGATTCCTGACTGGTATCGCGATGCCAAATTTGGCATATGGGCACATTGGGGGCCGCAGTCCGCCGTCGAATACGGAGACTGGTACGCCCGCAACATGTACATCCAGGGGCATAAGCAGTACGAGTACCACGTGAAGACTTACGGCCATCCGACAAAGATCGGATTCAAGAATTTGATTCCGAAGTGGACGGCTGACAAATTTGATGCCGACCACCTGCTCGGTCTCTACAAGAAAGCCGGAGCGAAGTACTTCTGCAGCATGGCCGTGCATCACGACGGATTCGACCTATGGGATTCGAAGTACCAGCCGCGCTGGAACGCGGTTGCCACGGGGCCGAAGAGAGACATCGTGGGTGCGTTCCGAAGTGCCGCCCAGAAGCACGGGCTCCGTTTCGCCCTTAGCGAGCATCTCGCACCGAGCTATCACTGGTTTTCAACATCGCACATGAGCGACAAGACAGGCCCGCTGGCCGGAGTTCCATACGACGGCGCCGACGCAAGCTATGCCGATCTATACCATGAGCTGCCGAAGTATTATCCCTACAGCTACAGAATCCTCAACGACCGCCAGGCACCCACTCCATGGAAGCAGCACTACTTCAACCGCATTAAAGATCTGGTCGACAAATATCAACCCGACCTACTTTACTCGGACGGTGACATCTTTTTCGAGGACTACGGCTTGGGGCTGGTTGCGAATCTTTACAACGTGAGCGCCAATCGTCACGGCGGCCGTTGCGAGGCCGTGTACACCAGCAAGCTGCCGAGTGACTGCCAGGTCGGGACATGCGTGCTGGACTGGGAGCGTGGCGTAGCTGCCGGCATCCCGGCTAACCCTTGGCAGACCGACAGTTGTATCGGCGAGTGGCACTACAATCGAGAAGCTCAATACAAATCGCCCAAGTATGTGATCGACCTGCTTGTCGACATCGTTAGTCGCAATGGGAATCTGATGCTCAATTTCCCGTTGCCAAACAGCGGCGAGCTGGATTACGAAGAGCGGCTGATTCTCGAGGAAATCACAAAATGGATGTCGATTAATAGCGAGGGCATCTACGCGAGCCGGCCGTGGAAGATCTTCGGCGACGGTCCCGTGGCTACCGCGCCACCGTCCGCAGGAGGAACTCGCTTTAACGAGTCAGGCCGCAAAGAGTTGACCGCCGACGAAGTGCGCTTCACAACCAATGGCGACACACTCTATGCATTCATCATGGGCTGGCCAGAGAAGTTAGCCTTGATCAAGCCACTTGCCACTTCAAGCCCACTCTCGCCGCCAAAGATCAGAAACGTGGAACTGCTGGGTTACAAAGACAAGATCATCTGGACCCAGGATGAACAAGGCCTGACTGTCGTGATGCCAGAGCAGAAACCTTGTGACTATGCGATCACCTTGAAGATTGTCTAGCACTGCGGTGGCGCATACGTTTACTCTACATTCGCGGATTTGAACGAATCGTGTTGGACCGATGATAACCATCGCCTTGGAGATGCGAGATCACTGGGAGAAGAATTGTTCCAGTTTGCATATTTGCGGCGGATGGATTCTTACGGCTCGCACCGGACATGCTCTGAGTGAAGCTCTTGCGCCTTGACCGGGAACGCTGCCCCCAACGGTCTTCATGGTCGTCTCCGATTCGCAGGCGAATTCGATTAAGCAGGAAAAGAATGATCAAAACTGCATTTAGATTTGCACTGATCTGCGCAACATTGGCACTAACTCACGGAGCAGCGGCCGGAGCGGTCGCAAATGGAAGTCCGTCCAGGCTACAAGGCCCTTGCGACATCTATGCCGCAGCGGGCACTCCCTGCGTTGCCGCTCACAGTACTACTCGCGCAATGTACGCCTCCTACAACGGCCCCCTTTACCAGGTCTTGCGTCAATCGGACGGCAAGACACTCGACATCGGCATCGTCAAGCCGATCTCATCGCCACCCAAAGGTGTAGGAGGTTATGCCGACGCCGCTGCGCAGGATGCGTTTTGCGCGAAGGCAACTTGCGTCGTCAACGTTATCTACGATCAGTCCGGTAGGGGTAACGACCTTTACCAGGCGGCCCCAGGAACATTCAAGGGGCCGGCGAAAGGCGGGTTTGATACACAGCCGTTTGCCGATATGGCGCCAATCACGATCAGTGGCCACAAAGCTTACGGCGTTTTCATCATGCCGGGAATGGGCTTCCGCAACAACAATGCAGTTGACCTTGCTGTCGACGATGAACCAGAAGGCATCTACTACGTTGTCGATGGCCATCACTACGACAGCGGCTGTTGCTTTGACTACGGCAACTCGTCTACGAACGGTCGAGCGGTAGGCACGGGCACCATGGAGACCACCTACTTTGGTACATCCACCGCTTGGGGCAGAGGCGTTGGCCCCGGGCCGTGGATCATGAGCGACATGGAGGCAGGCCTGTTTTCCGGACACGATGCGAAACAGAATGCCGGCGATCCAACCATCGATTCATGGCGTTTTGTAACTGCAGTTGTTGACGGCGGTGGTGGCAACCGCTGGGATTTGCGCGGCGGCAACGCGCAGCAGGGCGGCTTAACAACCTTCTACAGTGGAATTCGACCGGATGCGAGGAGGGGAGGAGGCTACTTCCCAATGCACAAGAAAGGCGCGCTTCTCCTCGGAACTGGCGGTGACAACGGCAACGGTTCCTCCGGCACATTTTACGAAGGTGCAATGACGACCGGGTATCCCACTGAAGCCACTACGAATGCGGTGCAGAAGAACATCGTCGATGCCAGGTACGACGTGCAACGTCTTAGCCTTTCACGAGTCACAACGTTCAGTCCCGGTTCGACGCAAGACGTTACCGTGAGCTTCACCAACACGACGGGCACACCCGTAGTGGGACTTCAATTAAGCATCTCACTGCCCAACCAGAAGTGGAGCGCTGTTCTAACTGGCTCGGACAAAAAAGTCCGGATCTTCAGTGAACCAATCGCTCCGGACCAACATGCTACCGCCACCTTCAAGGTCACTTCGTCGATTGCTACTGGCTCCGACTTTCTAGTCGGCGAGGCGAAATGGAAGACCGCTACGAGCGACGGTGTGGGACGCGAGACGGTAATCGAACGCGTTCGAAATGCTCTTCCGATCAAGATCAACGAGGTTCGATTCGGTGAAGGCTTGAATCCCGTCAACCAATTCGTCGAAATCTATAACGCTTCAGAAAATGAGGTCGATCTTTCGAATTGGAATCTGATTTCCACGCAGAGCCAGTGGGCTCCGGTCAAGCTCGCTACCGTTCCGTCCGGAACAAAACTGAAAAGACACGAATACTATCTGATGGGACTTTCCAGTTCCGGTTTAGTGGCCCCAGCGAGTGCAGGAGCAATTGAGGTCAATGTCAGAAGTGTCACTGGCTTCGCAGCCGGCCAGGAAATAAACGTTGACGGCGAGACGCGCAAAATTATCAGTGTCGGAACGCCGGCCACGGCAAAGACCACGCTGTTCACTCCCGTCTCTACAGGTCCGTGGCTCACGGTTCCGGTTGGTTCAACCAACTTGCCGGTGGCCAACGCAACAGGTTTCTCGGTCGGCCAAAAGATTGGCATTGATCTTGGTGGCAACTATGAACTTGCTACTGTCACGGAAGTCGGCAAGGCAGCCACACAAACGATCTTGTCAGAGACCGTGGCTTCAGGCGCAACCAACATCAAGGTCGCCGTCGACTCCGATATAAGCGCAGGGGACAACCTGATTGTGGGCACAGGGCGGCAGAAAGAATTGGTCAAAGTTGCGACAGTCGGTACCGCCGGTGCAACCGGAACAGGTGTCACCTTAGACCGCCCTTTGCAATTTGGCCATTCAGAGGGTGTTGACGTGTCTGATGAGGGCACGGGGATTAGCTTCTCACCTGCGACGAAATTCTTGCATAGGAGCGGCGATGCGCTACAGGCGCTCGGCAGCGGCATCAGGCTCTCCAGTCCCTTGACCCATGACCACGCCTATGGATCTCCAATCGTCAACCCGTCAGCCACGATGGCCGGTTACCAGGGACTGCCGCAACCAAACCAGTGGTTTGGCGGAACACTCTCTTCCAGCGCAGGTTCAATCGCACTTATGGATGCAGGTGGGACAACTGTCGATGCCATGGTGTACGGATCGCAGCAAAGCAACTCCAGCGGTAATGGGACGATTGCAAGCCCGGAACTCGCCATCCTCGAAGGAGACCAGAGTATGGGTGGGTGCATCGTGAGCACGTCAGGCCTGACCAGTGGCGTGGATACGAGTGCCGGGCGTTACCCTGACGGCGCAGACTCCGACAGCAACTGCACCGATTTTCTGATGCAGGCGGCCGCCAGTTTGTCGGCCCCTGCGGCCGTCGGCGCCAACAATATCAAAGTCAGCAGTGTAGCCGCCTTTAGCGCCGGCCAGACCATACTGATTGATACCGGAGCGAATCTCGAGACAGCCATGATCGCCGCAGTTGGAACGGCAGGCGCCACCGCCCTGAACAACGCCGTCGCCGCAGGCACAACGATGATCCCGGTCGCCAGCATTGTTGGCTTTAACGAAGGCCAGACCATAACTATCGGAGAGGGTGAGAATTCTGAGACGGTTGTAGCCGCTTCCGTCAGTAGGTTCCCTACCCATGCAATCATCATCGCCGCGCCGCTCGCCCAGGCTCACGCTGCAGGCTCGCAGGTCTCCGGCACTGGCATCACGCTCTCCAATGCATTATCACGGGCGCATAGCCGCGGCACACCGATCACCGACAACTCTCCCACCCCCGGTGCGCCAAACAAGTATTCAAGGAAATCTCAATGAAGCTGCGTGCCGCACCTCGGACAACAACGTGACGGGTAACCCTTCGATCACTCCGCGACCGTGCTCCGCATTCTAAGAGATCCAGCGGCAATCGATCGACGCGCAACGTGATCAGTCAGAAATCAAGACAGACAATGTTAGTCACGAAAGAATGATTCTCCGACACTCTTTACGCGCAAGCTCGGTATCCTCCAACTCTCATCATTGAATGACTCAACAAAAGGCGGTACACTTTCCGCCATGCCTGAGAAAACGTATTCTGGCGCTTTCTATAAAAGATCTTGTCGCGCTCCATTGTTGACAGCTTTCATCTTTGCCACCTTCGCTACCACCTTCTGCGCCGCGCAGCCCCAGGATATTTCAGATTTCCAGCGCGCCAGCACCACGCATCGCCTTGCTGAATTTCCAAAAATCGCCGGCGACGGACGCATCTGGTTTCAGTTCAAAGCACCCAATGCGCAAAAGGTTCAGGTCCGCATCGGTGCAACCAACAAGACCTATGACATGGAGAAGCTCGCCGACGGCATTTGGGACCTGGTCATTCCGAATCCCGGACCCGGCCTGCAGTACTACTACATGATTGTCGACGGCCTCAACGTAATGGATCCCGGCAGCGAAACGTTTTACAGCAACGGCATCAAAACGGCCATCGATGTCCCTTCGCTGGGTGAAGATTATTACGACCTGAAAGACGTGCAGCACGGACACGTGTTGCAACATATTTTTCATTCGAAGGTCACGCAGTCGTGGCGGCGCATGTACATCTATCTGCCTCCGCGTTACGACGCCAATCCGCGCATGCGCTACCCGGTGCTCTATCTGCAGCACGGCGCAGGCGAAGACGAAACAGAGTGGACTCACGCCGGGCGCGCGCAGTTCATTCTGGACAATCTGATCGCTGAAAAGAAAGCCGTGCCCATGATCGTTGTGATGAACAACGGATTCGCCACCAGGCCCGGTACCACTCCAGCGACAGGCGCCGCCGGCATGGCAAGCCGATTCGCCGCCTTCGAAGAAACGCTCACGAAAGAATCCATCCCTGAAGTTGACGCCAACTTCCGCACCTTTGCGGATCGAGAGCACCGCGCTATGGCTGGGCTTTCGATGGGCGGCATGCAAACCTTCCAGATTGGAACCGCGCACACCGACCTGTTTACCTATCTCGGCATCTTCAGTGGCACGCCGTTAGCGCCGGCTCAAGCGCAAGTGGATGCGGTCGCCGCACAGGGCACTGCATTTCGCGACAAAATTCATCTGCTGTGGTTCGGAGTAGGTTCGACAGAAGCCAATTTCCTGAACCGCACCCACGAAGTAAGGGCGCAGCTCGAAAAGGCCGGAATTTCCTCCGGGTATTACGAATCGCCGGGCACTGCACACGAGTTCCAAACCTGGCGCCGGTGCCTGCACGAGTTTGCGCAGCTGCTTTTCAAGTCCACAACACCAACGCCAAAGAAGTGAGGAAAAATTATGTCTACCCGTCGCACCTTTCTAAAGCAGAACTCGCTTTTGGCCGCAGGCGCCTGGGCTTCGGTTTCAACTTCATTCGCAATCAAGGGTGCACATGCGGCTACTTCCGCAGCACCTATTGCAGAGACTAACTACGGTAAGCTTCGCGGACGCACCTCAGATGGCATTCATGTCTTCAAAGGCATTCCGTACGGAGCTGACACCTCCGGCAAAAACCGCTTCATGCCGCCGCAAAAGCCGGCATCGTGGACAGGCACACGGGACGCCGTCGAGTGGGGCCATCTTGCGCCGCAGCCCTTGCCCAGCGGCAACTACGACTACACCAACGCCTGCCAGTGGGCCATTCAACCAGGCGGCAAAGGCGAAGACTGCCTTGTTCTGAATGTCTACACACCGGCACTCAAAGATGGCGGCAAACGCGCAGTCATGTTTGCAATTCACGGCGGCGGCTACACCACCGGCACCAGCCACAATCCGGTGTTCGATGGCCGCGCACTCGCGCATCGCGGCGACGTCGTAGTCGTTACCGTCAACCACCGGCTCGGTGCACTGGGCTTTACCAACCTCGCTGAATTCGCACCTGAGTTCGCGCAATCCGGTGTCGTCGGCATGATGGACCTCGTTGCTGCTCTCCAATGGGTTCATGAAAATATTGAGAACTTCGGCGGCGATCCAAGCCGCGTTCTGATCTTCGGCCAATCAGGAGGCGGAGGAAAAGTCTGCCACCTTATGACCATGCCGTCAGCGAAAGGCCTGTTCAGCCGCGCGGCAGCGGAGAGCGGAGCCTCACTGCGCTCTGGCACGCGCGAGAACTCCACCAAGAGCGCAGAGCGTTTGCTCAAGCAGCTCAACCTTCCCAAAGAACGCTTTCATGTGCTGCAGGAAGCGCCGTTTGACATGATCATCGGCGCGCAGGCTGTATCGGGCGCGCAGTTTGGCCCCATGGTGGATGGAACGATCATTCCACGCGATCCATTCGATCCCGATGCTCCGGCAATATCAGCGGACGTACCTATGATGGCCGGAAGCAATCTACAGGACAGCAATCTCAGCCGCACCGACTTCTCAATCGACGATGCTGCCGCGCAGGAACAGCTCAAAGCATCGATAGGCGATGCCGTCGCCAAAGTGTGGGCTGGGTATCGAGAAGCCGATCCAAAAGCCACCGCGGCAAATCTGTTCGCACGTATCTCCAGCGATCAGGGAATCAGAACCAACACCAGAATGGTGATTGAACGCAAAGCAGCGCTGGGCCACGCGCCTGCGTTCCTTTATCTGCTCACCTGGCAGGCTCCCTTCATGGGCGGCCGTTACGGTTCGGTCCACGGCACAGACGTTCCGTTGATCTTCCACAATCCTGAGCTTTGGCCATTGACGGCGGGCTCAGCAGAAAACCGCATCATGGCAGACCGAATGTCTGACGCCTTCATTGCGTTCGCCAAGACCGGCACTCCAGGCACCAAGGAGTTGCCATGGACGGCTTACGATCCGAGCACAAAGCCGACCATGATCTTCGACGTTCAAAGCGGCGTCAAAAACGATCCTCACCACGATCTGCTTGCCCTGCTGCCGGAGCGACCACGCGGACGCGGGCTAGGATTCTAGCGTCGGTTCCAAACGAAGCATTAACTCCTGGGAGTTCTCATCATGTTCCGATTGATTCGTTCGTGCGCCCTTGCATTGCTCGCGATTACGCCTTTTACCTTTGCGCAAAATCAGGCCGCTTCATCTGCCTCCAGCCGCGTCGTCTTGGGCAAACTCTCAAGCGGCGCTTCTGTTGCATTTGTTCCCGCCCGCTCCGGCGAGTGGGGCATTGAAATCTCCGGCGGCTCCGCTCCGCGTATCATGCAGCCGAAACCAGCGCAGGTTGAGATTTTTCTCGACGAGCAGAACGTTAGCGATGTTGCTGCCCCATATCAATCGATACAGAAGGAGACCGGTGCAGTTGTTGCCAAGGCAAAAGTAACAGCCGCCGGCGGAGCTGCATTCGCCATTGAAGATAGATGGACGCTCTCTGGCGACGTGTTGTCACTGAGCCGCAGAGTCACCGTGACCGGTGGCGAAGATAAAGCCGGATTCTATTCGGCTATAAAATTTATCACCGCGCCCGCAGTGGGCTGGCCCGACCTCGACTACATGGCTCCCGGCGTAATCTATGGCGATCCTACCTATGACGGCGATACCTCCATCGGTGGTGTTTTTAATTACAGGCTCAAGCGGCTTTCGATCCGCGAAGATTCACTTAACGCTCCCTTATTCGCGCTTTCATTTCGCGACGGCCACACCGTTGCTGTAATGGACAAGGCGCCGCGCGGCGACACAACATGGGCAGAGACCACATCACCTGCAACCACACCGGTGATCGACGAACATATGCAAGTAGGCGCTCTGGGCGCTCGCGAAGTACCCAGCGGAGGCGTCGAGTTCGGCTTCTGGTTCCCCGGCGCCACCAGCGAAATTCCCAGATCATTTCAGAATGTATCCGCACAATCCGGACCGCCCGCTTCGATTGTTCGACGTCGCTACCATCCAGTGAGCGCCGGGTTTACGCAGAGCTACCAAATAGGTTTTCGCTTTGGGCAGAATGAGTCGTTCCTCGATCTGGAGCGAAACGCATGGCGCTGGGCATGGGACACACTCAAGCCTCCGGTCATGCATCTTGACATCGAAGTAGTTCGTCGCGCCGTCGTCGATCATCTCGATGCTCATGTACTCACCGTCGATAATCGCGCAGGCATTCCATTCCTCTGGGACGCGGTAACCGGCAAGCCCGGCTCGCAGCGCACGCCCATGTACACCGCATCGGGCACAGTCATACCGCCCACTCCTTACCCGCAGGAGCTTGGACCGCAGGGCAATGCCGAGCTCGCCGCATGGGCCAAAACCGTCGGTATCGATCTCGATCCAACATTCAGTGAAATCTGGCGCTGGCCGAAAGTCCTCATGGGCTTCGTCTCCAAGGGCGTAGAAGCCGCCGACGAGTTGCTTATCGAAGGCGATCGCGACCAGAGCCCGCGTGGCCAGAAAATGCGCAAGGATGGATTGGCGATCATCGACAGCTTTATTCGCCTCGACCCCGCATCGCCTCCTGGAGGGCAGGGCTTCGATATTCACACTGGCAAGCCCGTCTCTGAGCCCGCGGATCACGTCTTTCTGCGCGCGCCATCTGAAGGCATGCGCTCGCTCATGCAGGCTTACATGCGCGAGAAGCGCGCTGGGCACGATCATCCCGAGTGGCTGGCATGGTGCCGCCAGTTTGCCGACTGGCTCCTTAAACAGCAGCGCGAAGACGGCTCGTACCCAAGAAGCTGGCACGATGGAACCGGCGAAGTTAATGAGGAGTCCGGCACCAGCACCTACAATCCCGTGCCGCTCCTGGTTAGCCTTAGTCAGGTTACCGGCGACAAGCGCTACCTCGACTCGGCCATTCGTGCTGCGGATTACGTGTGGGCCGATTTCGGCAGCCACGGCGTCTTCGTCGGCGGCGCAACAGACAATCCCAACATCACCGATAAAGAAGCAGGAATGCTTTCGATGGAAGCTTTCCTGTCACTTTACGAAACCACTAAAGATACGCGTTGGCTCGACCGCGCCAAGGTAGCCGGCAACTACGCCGAAACTTGGATATGGATCTGGAACGTGCCCATGGCCATCGGCGCAGACGATGCCAAGTTGAATTGGAAGCGCGGCGTTTCAACCGTCGGCTTGCAGGGCATTACAGCGCGTGGCCCAGGCGGCGGCGATGAATATCTCGACTGGGCAGTGCCGGACTACGCCCGCCTCTACAAGTACACCGGCGACCCGCATTATCTCGATGTGACGCGCATTCTTCTGTTCGATACCAAGAGCATGCTCGCGCTGCCAGGCCGCACATACGATCTCGCCGGTCCCGGCTGGCAGCAGGAAAACTGGGGACTCGGCGCAGGCCGCAGAGGTTTCGGTTCGCATCGCACCTGGCTGCCATGGGTTTCAGTCAACCACCTCCACGGCATCACCGGCCTCGAAGAATTCGATCCAGTTCTATTCCAACAAATCATCAAAGAGGACTAACGCGAAACAAGCTTGAACAGGCTACGGACAACTCAACTCGGGATGCGCGTTGTAAGAGGGCGCAGCTTCAGGCGTGCCGCAAACAGCCCAAATAGATGTTCGGCTTTAGCCGCGAAGGGATGTTCTTGGCTTTCACCAAATTTCTTCCGCAGCCCTGAGCCCCCTGCTGATTACGGCCGATGCCGCCAACTTCTTCCCGTCGGTGAGCGCCTCGGCGATTTCCCGTGACTTGAGCTTTGACTACCAAGCCACACCAAGCAGGTGCAAGCGTTGCCTACCACCAGCAGGAGAATCTGATGGCACTGGAATAGAATCTGATCGGCCCCTTTTTAGCGTTCCATCTATGCCCAAACAAGCAACACGAAATCTCATTCGGGGAGTACGTTCAGTCGCTGGGCTAGGCCTGGTGGCGGCAACAACCTGGATTGCCTTCGATGAAATCCACGCGAATGCGCTGATTACTGGGTTCGCCTACGTGCTCATCGTACTGATCGTTGCCGCACGTTGGGGACTGATTGAATCACTTCTGACGTCAGTCGCGGCGATGCTCTGCCTCAATTACTTCTTCCTGCCGCCAGTTGGGTCACTGACCATTGCCGACCCTCAGAATTGGGTGGCGCTCTTTGCTTTCATGGTGACCGCTGTAACAGCGAGCCAGCTATCTGCGAGCGCTCGGAGCCGTGCTGCCGAAGCTCAGGCGCGACGAGTTGAAGTGGAACAGCTCTACCAGATAAGTCTGTCCCTTCTCAGGATGGATGCTACCAGGAGCCCCGGCCTGCAGATTGCCGAAAAACTCAAGGATCAACTTGGCTTTCAGTCGGTGATGTTTTGCGACTCACTGAGCGGCGAAGTCTTCACTGCTGGAAATGAAAACACGATTGTCTGCCTTGATGCCCTCCGTGCCGCTGCGAATGGCGACGCGGTCTGGCGAACCACTCGGAGGGCGGTAACGGATTCCGCGGAGTATGTCATCTTTCCGGTTGCATTTGGGCAAGCCTTGTTTGGAAGCATCTGTGTTGTCGGTGCGACGATTTCGGACACTGCTCTCCAGGCTTTAGCGAATCTGGCAGCCTCGGCCTTGGAACGCAATCGTCAACAGATCGCGCTCGGCCGATTTGAGGTCGCGCGCGAAAACGAGAGGCTGCGGGGAGTTCTTCTTGATGCGCTGGCGCACGAATTTCTAACGCCCCTGACGTCCATCAAAAGCGCTATCTCCACCGTGCGTACTGAGTACTCGCATGACGAGGAGGAGAACGAGTTCCTTACGGTTATTGAAGAGGAATCGGACAAACTTGGGGAGATGATCAACGAGACAACCGATATGGCGCGGATAGAACCTGGACATCCGCGCATTCGCCGCCGAAGGACGCACGTCGCCGCACTCATCCGGTCGGCCGCACAGCACTTGAAGAATCTGCTGCGAGGCCGCACGCTGTTGATCGACATACCCGAGGGGATCCCGGAACTCGAGGCCGATCCGGAGATGGTCGAACTGGCGATTCGTCAGCTTATTGGGAACGCGATCAAATACTCGCCGCCGGAAACTGCTATCGAAGTTCGGGCAACCTGCACAGAGGGCTTCATTGAAGTGCAGGTTCGCGATCATGGCGCTGGTGTTCGCGACGATGAAATTGAATCGATCTTCGAGCGTTTCTATCGGGGAAAGAGAGTCAAAGAAGCGGTTGCGGGAACAGGCATGGGTCTGAGCATAGCTCGTGATATTGTGAAAGCGCACGGCGGCGCGATGTGGGCAGCAAACGCGGCAGATGGAGGCGGCTGCTTTTTCTTTACTCTTCCAGTAGTGCCTCCGGAGAGTAAGTCATGAGAAACCCAAGCATCCTGATTGTTGATGACGAGCCCCAGATTCGGCGCGTGATCAAAGCCGCTCTAAGCAAGCAGGGTTATGTTGTCGCCGACGCGCGCAGCGGAGAGGCTGCTCTCGACATGATTCGGGACGAGCGGTTCGATATGGTCATCTTGGACCGCAACATGCCGGGCATCGGCGGGCTCGAGACCTGCCGTACCATTCGGGACAATTCGGACATGGGAATCATTATGCTCACTGTGCGCAAGGCAGAAGAGGAACGAATTGAAGCGCTCGATGCCGGCGCCGACGACTACGTCACCAAACCGTTCAGCATGCCTGAGCTATCCGCGCGGATCCGGGCCAATCTGCGTCGCGTACCTTCGGCATCCCATGCGGGCACGAAGACGGTCCGCTTCGGGACCGTGAGCATCGATCTGGCGACCCATCATTTGTCAGTATCAGGAACAGATGTTCGTCTGACACCGAAGCAGTTCGACGTGTTGGCATATCTTATCGACAACCCGAACGTTTCAATCCCTCATGCGCGACTTCTCCAGGCTGTCTGGGGGCCGGACTATCGTGACGAAGTCGAATATTTGCACGTGGTAATCAACCAATTGCGCAAAAGAATTGAAGTGGACCCTTCCCATCCCCGTTACATCATTACCGAACCATGGTTCGGTTACCGTTTCCAGTTGCCGGAGGAAGCCGACAACAGGGCTGAATAGCGAGCGCATCGGTTTGGAAGATCCCAATATCTATCAGTTCCGGACGAGAAGAAATTGCCTTTAGGACTTTATTAGATACCCGTCAGGACTTTGTTAGAACACAAAGCTCAATCTGTCTCCAGTGACTGTGACGCGAATGTCCATCGTCGCGGAGGTAGATAAGTGATTGAGACGATCTCGCTCAGTGTAGTCGGCGGTATTTGCGTGGCCGTTATGCTCTATATACTCTATGGGTTTACCAAGGATTCCTTTGAGTTTTCCCAACGCAACCCGCACTCCAGCGAGGGATGGCACCGCAGAGGGTTTTAGATTGCTGGCGCAAACCGCCATGTTCTTCACTGCAAATGCTAGATCCAACGTCAACGTTGGCGAGTTCGGGCGGTCTCTAGAGAACATCCGCCAAGATCACTGGTGGTTACAAAGTGCCAAAATCACCTGCGATCTATTCGAAGAGAACTGATTGGAAACGCGGCCTGTTTGTGTGCAATATTCTCACCTGTCGCCAACAGGCCAAAGCACTCATCGACGAGTTCTGAGAGTATCGTCGCCGGGGTAGCTCAATTTGAGAGCTACTACCGAGCCGTCGGTGACACACAAATCTCGCGCCAAAATTCATAATCTGCCTGAACAATCCTGTTGACATCCCGTCCAATGCGTCCTAACATCGGGCGCATCAGTCGTTTTGGGACTTCCCCTTCCATTCACAATTGAACCAAAAATTCAGTTAGCCCTCGGAATCAATAACTGCACACTCAGGCCTTTGGCCTGCAGGAGATTTGAATGAACAATCGTGTGAGATTGCTTGCCGTTCCAGCTTTGCTCATGAAGTCGAAACCCATGTCCAAACTACTGGCAGCTTCTGCCGTTCTCGTCGCCATCACCGTTTTGCTGGTGTCGCTCAAGACTCCGCGCGTCACGGCGGAACCGGAATCTGATCACGACCAGGATGAGAGCAAGGTCCAGATAGGTTTCGCAATCGCGCCGGTTCCCCTCAACTTCGAACGACACGATCGAAAACTGGTTGGCCTGGGCAGCTACATCGTCAACGCGCAGGAAGACTGCAACGGGTGTCATAGCCAGGGGCCGGCGACCGAGTACATTCCCACCGGAAACCCTTACCTCAGACATGTGCCCAATGGCCCATTCACCGGCATGCAGCAGGTCAATCCAGCCACCTACCTGGGCGGCGGCCGCGACTTCGGTCCCTTTGGCAGCCACGGAGAGTTGACGCACCTCTACTCCCGCAACTTGACCCCAGACAAAACGGGTCGACCAGAAGGAGGCCGCTCGTTCAGGGAGTTCCTCACCATTCTGCGCACAGGAAAAGACTACGACCACATCCATCCAAACTGCGGTGCCGGAGGGGCCGATGGCTCGTGCCTCTTGCCTCCCTTTAACGGAGACGTGCTTCAGGTCATGCCCTGGCCCGTACATCAGAACATGACCGAACACGATATCCGCGCCATCTACGAGTATCTGAGCGCCATTCCCTGTATCGATACCAACATCCCTGGCGCGCCGGTATTGCGAAACGACTGCCAATAATACGGCAAACTCGCAAGGCCAGTTATCAAATTGACAGGAACAATGGCCGGACGCCCTTCACTCTTGAATCGCATTTGATTCAAGGATGGAGGGCGCAGGTTTGTCCAAAACTGAATCTCCTGAAACCGCAAGAGCCTCTGCAAAATTCTAAGGTCAGGTTTATGTCGCAGTGCCGCAGTCAGTCCGAGCACGCTCTCGCCTAGGACCTCTGCCCCGGCGCGCGAATGCTGTCCACCGCAGCCTGCCCAAGCCGGTCTCGTAGCTGCGTCAGATACAAGCTGCGCGGCGACACGTGCTTGTCCAGCGATTCAATATACCCGCCGTCCTTTGTCGGATCCTGCAACGGAATGTTGAAGGACACGGAATCGACTCCGAGATGTCCAAACGAGTAATTCTGCGCCGTCGGCGGTTTCTGCACCAGGAACGGTCCCTCGCAATTCCAGAACACTGTGTTCCCGCCACCCCAGCCAATATTAATGTCTTTCCAAAATCGGGCCGTCAGCGGCGCATGAACATTGTCGTAAAGACCGCCCGTCGCCCACTGCTCATGTGTCTCGCTCGACGAATACGGTTCGGTCGCCGTGCAATCCAGAAATACATTCGACGTCGCCGTGGGCTGGCCCATCATGAACGAGTGGCGTCCCTTGTCTGAGTGGCAACGCTGCACCAGAGTCAGTTCGCCGCGCAATCCAAACGTGAAGCGCCTCGCGCCCATGCGCCGCGATACCGGCTCGCGCGATATGCAATCTTGCACGGTGATCCATTTCGCCCCGCGCTGCGTGCCCACCATGCTGTAGGCAAAGTGCAGTGCCGTAACATTCCGCACCCAGCCGTTGCGCATGTTGTCGAAGGTGATGAAATTCCAGAAGTGGTCTTCGTCCGCGTAGTACTCTTCGGCCACATAGTTCGGACGATCCATGTTGCCGTATTCTTTGGTGCGCTTGGTAGGATCGAACTCCGACATGCCGCGCAGATTCTCAACGCCCACATTCTCAATGCGGCCCGGATCTTCGTACTTAACCACCTCGCCGCCGCCCCAGCGCTTCTCGATTGCGCAGGTCATCGGCGCGTCGATCGTAATCGTGTTCCCTTGAACCTCCACCACTACCCGGTCCCACTCCACATTGAACGGCCGCCAGCGATTGGCCGGCGTATCTCCGTTCATCCCCATGGCGTTGATCCAGTCCTGGTTCCCGATGCGCCGCACCACCACGGTGTCGCCCGCCTTGAATCCATGCGCCGATGCCACTCGTATACTGCGCGCACCCACAGGAACGTAATCGTCAGCAACCGTCTGCAGGGTTTCGTCCTTCGTCACCCATCCCGCGGCCCCAGCAATCTTCACCAGTGTCGGCAGGCTGCGACCTCTACCCCCGGCTGTGCCTGCGTCCGCGCGCGGATTTCCAGTTCCGATGAGAATGGTCCCGGTATCGCCCATCCCCTCTCCGCGCAGCACCACGCCGCTGGCCTGGATGGTAATTGGTGTGGCCATTTTGTAGTAGCCCATCTTCAACAGCACGGCCCCGCGGAATCCGTTCTTATCCAACGGCAAAGCTGATACCCGGTCGATCGCGGCCTGTACGCTCGCGGTATTGTCTCCCGCCACCGGCCACAGAATTTCCTTGATCGCTACCGTGGGAATTGGCGCGCCGCCTCCGCGATATCCGGCATGCGAGAAATCGAGAATGGTGTTGCCGTGTTCATCGGGAACGTAAACCAACCGGCCATCCGTGCCGGGATAGACGCGGGATACCGTGGGGGCAAGGTCTGGTACCGCGTCCGCATCTTGAGCGGCAGCCAGAGCCGTCGGCGCCATCGTCAGCGCGATTGCCGATTGCAACATTCTCCGTCGGGATACAAGTGTGGTCAAAGGGAAACCTCCGGGGGCCAATCCAATATAACCGCACGCTGCCGTACGCATCCAATATCAGGAATCAAAAAAAGTTGCCGCCCTCAAAGGGCGGCACTTTAGCCACTGCCGGTGTATGTATAGCTGTTCGCCCCGGCTCTCCAGCTCACTTTCTCGTCAGTGATACAGCGGCAGCTCACCCTGGATTTTTGCCTTCACTCGATAAACACTTGTCGAGGCCGTAATGTAAACGGTCTTTCCATCTTCGCCCCAGGCAAGATTGGCTGCCACTTCAGGAATTTTTATCTGGCCAAGAACCTTTCCCGCCGGAGTAATGATTCGGATGCCCCCAGGGCCCGACGTCCATACGTTTCCCGCCGAGTCAATCTTCAGCCCATCCGGCACATCGGGAGCCGAGCCGGGATATGAAATCAGCGTCGACCTGCCTGTGACCTCTCCATTTGAACCAAGGGTGAACTTCTCAACGAACATCTTGGGCCCGGAATTCGAGACGTACAGCGTCTTGCCATCTGGAGAGAATCCAATTCCGTTTGGCATGGACAGGTCTTTGATGACGGCCGTCAGCTTGCCATTCGCGTATCGATAAACGCCGTTAAATGACAATTCTTTTGCGGGGTCATTGTTTTGCTTCTGAAGTCCATAAGGAGGATCGGTAAACCAGAGCGAGCCATCCGTTGCAAAGACCAGATCGTTCGGGCTGTTCAGGTGCTTACCCTCGAATTTCTCCAGGAACAGAGACGCCTTCAGATCTTTATCCAGGCGTACTATTTTCCGCGCGCCTTGCTCGATCAGGAGCACTGAATGATCTTTGTCCGTCGCCATCGCATTCGAGCCCATGTATGCGCCTGGGGGAAAGCTATCAAGACCTCCTGAATGATCCTTCAGCATCTCCAATTTTCCGGCCGGAGAAACCGCGTACAATTTGTTTCCGACAAGATCGGAAAACCATAGCCGGCCCTGACGCCACATCGGGCCTTCTATAAACTTGAATCCAGTTGCAACCCTCTCGATCTTTGCGTCCGGCGCAATGACGGAATCAAGGGCCGGGTCAAGTCGAACGATTGATGATCCAGGAACGTTGGCCTCAACCCCGTTTTGCGAAGGCGTTTGCTTCGCTTGTGAATAAGCGGTCATTGCACAACCCAGCAGCACAATGGTCCCGACGAGCGCGTGAACGCGCATGGATTTGCAGCCTGAATCAGAAGCCGATCTGTGTGACATGTCTTCTCTCCGTAAAATACTTAAACTGCATCAGTCAGCAGTACCAGGTAATCTTTTTTGTTGAGGAGCGTATTTTCGATCAGCGGCCAATTCTTCTTGTGCACCGCGGACGCAATCCATTTCTGTCGCGCCTCTTCGCTCTCGTAGGTTAGCTGAAACCGGTAATTCACTCCTTCAGGTGGAGGCGGTCCGCCCTGCATCACTCGGCGCAGCTTCACGATTTTCAGGTCGATATAGCCTTCAAACTTCTCCGCGACAGGCTTGAAATCATTGTGGTAGTGATCCAGCATCTTCTGCTCCTGCGCAGGATCAACGGCCATATCGCAATAGAGCACAATCGGATGTGCAACTGCTTTCTTCGTCGAGCTTCCACTCTGTCCCAGTAATGTTTTTCCCGTCTGCGCCAGTCCGGCTAACCCAACATAGCGCAATAATGTTCGTCGATTCATTGTCCCCTCCCATCGTGTTTTAGAATTGTTCTGCTTTATATTGGCGCCCGACGCGGGGTCGCCAGGCGAGTGGAATTCCAATCGCAAATCGTCCAGATTGAAGGTATCACAGCCCTTCATCCATCCGGCAAGTGCCCGAGTCTTCACGTGCCGCAGCGCGACATGCTGGCTTGCAGTCGTCTTCTACGATCCGCGCTGCCTCAACAGATCCGCCGTTCCCATTCGTGAATCGCATATTGCTGCAAAAGTCGGATACCACACTTCACAAATCGATGTACCCGTTTTTTGCTGTTTGGAGTATGCGTAAACCTACACTCCAAATCGCGCATTTTGGCTTCACGAGATGTTCGCGGCGTCTTTCAATTGCAGCTGCGCCCGCCTGACCGACTGCCTTCACTTTTCGCTCGTCAGGCTGCGAATGATCTCCACCTCGTGTTCGCGATACGGCTTTCCATCCGCATAAAAAACGTCGTGGAACCATATCGTGGGCGGGCGCTCTACGTAGGGACGCTGCCACGAATCCCACGGCAGATACGTCTGGCTTTTGCCGGCAACAAGACCCCAGTTGATGGCCCCCACTCGATACTTCTTTGCGACGGGTAATACTGTGTCGAACAGGCTGCCTGCGCCTCGTGCCATGTATTCCGTGCAGATAAGCGGGCGATGGTACTGCTGCAATTCTTGAATGCGCTTTTCAAATTCTTCCGGCCAGCCGTAGTTGTGAAAACTGATCACATCGGACTGCTCAATCTGCACGCGTGCCATCGGCGACATCTTGTCGAGCGAACTCCAGTTGCCATGCCACACTCCGCTAGTCAGCGGCTGAACGGGATGCACACTCCGAGCCCACGCAAATACCTGCGGCAAGAGTTCCAACACAATCTCGCTCTTGTTTTTTGGCTCGCTCTTTCCGTACGAATTGTCGTTCGTATTGTCCGGTTCATTCCACACATCCCACGCAAGTATTCGCTGATCATTAGCGAACGCCCCGACAACCCCTTTGACGTAGCTCTCGAGACGCGGATACTGCGCAGGCTCCGACAGCACGCTGGCGCCTGGCGCCTGCACCCAGCCGGAATTGTGAACACCTGGAATGGGTGGGTGCTGAGGACCGAGTTTCGGAAACGGATCCCAGCAGGAATCGAACAGGACGAATACAGGCTTGACGTGGTGCCGCGAGGCAATCACGAGAAAGGCGTCGATACGCTGCTGAAATCCCTTGGGGTCCTGCTCCCACGGCAGGTTGTGAAGAAACACCCGCATCGTATTCATGCCGATGCCCTCAGCCCAGCCCAACTCCCGATCAATAGTTGTCGGATCGAAAGTGTCCGCCTGCCACATTTCGAGTTCGTTGATGGCATTCGATGGCAGGAAGTTGGAGCCTACAGGCCACGGCTGCGCAGCAAACCAGGCGGCTGCTTTGTCCTCGGTCCAGCGTTGCGGGACCGAGAAGTCTTGTGCTTTAAGTACGGGCAGCAAAAAAAGAAAAGTGGCTGCGGCCACAAGCAGGCAGGTGGAGCGAACGTTGCCTATCATTACTACTCCTTCGAGCGTAAGAAGGAGAATTCTACTTCACCAATTGAGGTTTGGTCGCCTTGGAGGTTTCGCAGGTTCCTGACTCTGCATTGCTTCCGGTTCGTCAGCAGCCGGTTCGGATGGCTGTTCTGCGTTTTCGGCATGCTGGTACGCTGCATTGTGGGTTTGGCGGAGGGCGCTAGCAAGCTGCTCAAAATCAGAACTGAAATTTGGCTGCACCGGAACGATGCGTGCGACAGGAACACCATTTTTTTCAAGGAGAAATGATGCACCCTGATAGCGAACCCGGTTGATGCAATCCGAGAATTTCCGGGCTGCCAGAGTGACGCTGATGAGCGTTTCGTCCATGACGAATCAGATTATCAGATTTTGAACCGTTCTCAGCCAAAATTCTCAATCATTTACCGGCGAGCTGCTCAAGAAGCGTATCGAAATCCTCGAGCTTTGCGTATTCAATGATGACTTTTCCTCGGCCATTGTGGTCCTCGATGTGGACCTTGAGCCCGAGAGCCCGCTGCAACTGCTCCTGAACTTCCTTAACATTGGGATCGACGGGAGGTGCCGGTTTTGGCTCCTTCTTTGCGCTCCGTTCGGGATGCAATAGGCCTTGAACGTAGCTTTCCGTTTGGCGAACAGAAAGCGAAAGAGAGTTGATGCGCTGGGCAGCCTTTTCTATATCTTCTGCATGCTCAAACGCGAGCAGGGCGCGGGCATGTCCGAAGCTCAGCTCTCCGGATTCCACCCTAGACTGCACCCCTTGAGGCAAGCGGAGGAGGCGCAGGAAATTAGAGACTGTGGCCCGGTCTTTGCCAGTGCGGACCGCCATCTGTTCCTGGGTCATATGAAACTCGCGAGAGAGCCGGTCGAACGCCCGCGCCTGTTCCATCGGGTTCAGGTCTGCGCGCTGCAGATTTTCAACGATGGTAATTTCCATCGCTTGCTCGTCCGAGACCTGGCGGAGGATGGCCGGGATAGTGGGCTTGCCTGCGCTTTGCGAAGCGCGCCAGCGGCGCTCACCGGCGATTAGTTGGAAACGCCCATTCAATAGCGGCCGTACAAGAATAGGCTGGACCACCCCATTGGCCGAGATGGAAGCCGCCAATTCGGCCAGCTGTGCTTCGTCGATCTGCGAGCGTGTCTGAAATGGATTCGGGTCGATCTGGTCGAGCGGGATTTCGCGAGGCCGGCCTCCTTCAGATTCTGCCGGTGCTGCGGCGGCGGGAGCGTGAGCTCGCGGGAGCAATGAGTCAAGACCTTTGCCCAAGGCGCGACGCTTTGGATCGGAAGCGATTACATTCATGATTCTTTCCTTCATTATCGGCGTACTGCCGTATTCATCTGTTCGGCTTACGAAACTCAGATTCAAGCTGCTCGGGGCCCCGGTCAGGAGTACGGCCAAAACGTAACTTTAGCCTGCGGCCTTGCTGCCATCTTTGCTTTGCGTTCAAGGCTGCGTGGACTCTCCATTTCATTGCGAGCCAGGAGTTCTGTTGCCAGCTCAAAATAGGCCTCGGTCCCGCGTGATCGCGGATCGTAAAGCGCTACCGGCTTGCCGTGGCTCGGGGCTTCAGCTAGCCGCACATTCCGAGGGATGACGGTCCGAAAGAGCCTCTCGCGGAAGTACTCACGCAGAGTTTCGGTCACCTGCTGGGCTAAATTTGTGCGGTCATCGTACATGGTCAGGAGAACGCCCTCAATATTCAGGGTCGGATTGAAGGCGGCCCGCACGCGCTCAAGCGTCGATATCAGTTCAGAAACACCCTCGAGCGCGAAGTACTCAGCCTGCATGGGAACGATCAACGTCTCTGCAGCAGACAAAACATTCAGCGTCAGCAAATCGAGCGCGGGCGGGCAATCCAGAATAATCAGGTCGTAGTCGGCCTTGACCGTCTCCAATGCGCCTCTCAGACGGACCGCACGGTCATTTGCGGCGGCGAGCTCGATGTTGGCCCCGGTAAGGTTTTTCGATCCAGGAAGAATTTTGAGGGCGTCGATTTCGGTCGGGAGAATGACTTGTTCAGCTGGGCTGTCGCCCATCAGCACGTCGTAGACGGAGCGTCGATTGTCATCTCGCTGGAAGCCGATCCCAGATGTGGCGTTGGCCTGGGGATCGCAATCCACCAAAAGCGTCTTCATTCCTTCAAGCGCAAGACACGCGGACAGGTTGATTGCGGTGGTGGTTTTGCCCACGCCGCCCTTCTGATTGACGATCCCGATAATCTTGCCCATGGCAATTCAGAGTAAAAGGCGAGACGGGTCGAAGGGTAGGAGATTGAGATGTGGAGAACCGGGCAAACCTGTGGAAACCGTCAAATAGGCTGTTTTTGAACCCGACGGCAACCCTTGGAGATGCAACAAGTTCGCAGCAATTCTGTCCGCCCTATCGGAATTCGCCCGGAAAAGTGGCATCGGTGGAAAACTTTAGGGAACTCATCTAGGTTCTCTGTCGGATTTGGCTGAACCAGCTGCGATCAATGCGAGTGTTCCACGTGGAACATTTGATTGCCACGGCATGGTGCGGAGCGATGTTCCACGTGGAACATTGCTCCCTGCGATGAAAAACACCGTTGCAATCTCACTATTCCTTGTCGCCGCAAAACTTCCCCAATGTCCGGGCACCGAAAAGAAGTGGAGCTACAATGAATCCGCTTCCCCGGAATGGAGTTGCACGTTGGATATTCCGAATGCATTTATCGGTAAAACAAGCATCCCCTCGACACAAGAACTCTCCGCTGCTCTCGGGTCCAGCCTAGCTGTTTGGAATAAGCTCATCGACTCATTGCTCGCTGACCCAGACGTTACAGAGATGGAATGGAATTCTCTGAAGCCCAAATACGGCTGGAACCTGATCGCCAAATCGAAGAAGCGAAGGATCGTGTATCTCGGTCCGTGTGCCGGCTGCTTCCGGGTCTCATTCGTTCTCGGCGATAGAGCGATGGCTGCAGCGCGAGCTAGCAGCTTGTCAAAGGCCGTTTTCAAGATTCTCGATGAAGCCCCACACTATCCGGAAGGTACTGGTGTTCGGTTGCTGGTGAAGAATGCGAAAGACCTTGGGGCCGTTCGCAAACTGGCCAAGATTAAGCTGGCCTACTAAACCACCCGAACACCGCACAGACATATCCGGCCGGTGCTTCCCGGCAAGGGCAGCTCCTCGCCCCACTTGTATCCTTCTCCGACTGCTGATTGAAATCGCGGGGCGTCGACGGAAGCGGTCATCAGGGCGAGGCAGCCGCCAACACGGACCAATTGTGCAGCTGAGTGCACCGCGTCAGCCATCTTGTCGACGGCCCTCAATACGACGCAGTCAAACTGCTCAGAAAGCGATTCACCCCGCCCCGCAAACACTTTTGTTGGAATTCCCAGCACCCTCACTGCTTCCTGAAGGAAGGCGGCCTTTTTGCCCTGAGAATCTGCGAGCGTCACTGCGATTTCAGGACGGCACAGGGCAATGGGAATGCCAGGTAATCCTCCGCCCGAACCAAAATCCAGCAGCGTCGAAATATTATCGGGCAACGCACACGCGCAAGTGACTGATTCTACGAAGTGACGCGCCAGGATTTCCCCAGGATCTCGCACCGAAGAAAGGTTTATCTTAGCATTCCAGCGAACAAAAAGCGAAAGATAAATGTCAAATTGCTTGATCTGTTCCGGCCCGAGCGAAGCCATCCCAGCTTGTTGAAGCAGGTCGTTCAAAAGCAAGCCTGCTGACCCCGTCTCTTCATTTTCCATTTGAGACCTGGCCGTCCACTGCCGGTGTTTTCCAATCCGTTGCGGTCTTGATGAACTCGGCAAAGATTGAGCGTGAAACAGCACTCACCTGGTAAGTACGCTCCGGATGCCACTGCACCCCAACCACAAAATGATCGGCCGCATCCAGCTCGACTGCTTCAATCACTCCGTCTTGCGGCGAGATCGCTGTCACGAGCAATCGATCGCCAGGTTCCCGAAGCGCCTGATGGTGGCTTGAGTTCACTTGCAAGTCAAGGTCATTGTCCGCAGGCAGGATTCTGCTCAAGCGCGAGCCTGCTCGAATGCGCACTGGGTGCGCTTCGACAATTTCGCGTCCGGGCCGATGATTCACTGTGGTCTTCAAATCTTGAATCAGCGTGCCATTGCGCCACACGTTCAGGGTCTGCACGCCATGGCAGATTGCAAGAATCGGCTTGCGCAGATTGAAAGCGTCCTGCAACAGCAATTCATCAACCGCAGTGCGCGCAGCATCAGCCGGACCACACTCCGGCTGTCGGGCCTCACCATATCGTTCGGGATCGACATCGAATCCGCTGCCGGGTAGAAGAACTCCCTGCGCTTCAGCGATGCACTTCGCCACTTTATCCTGCGACTCTAGCAGCGGCACCACCACAGCGGTTGCGCCCGCAGCTTCAAGAGCGGCCACGTACTGCGGCAATGATCGCTGGTTGTAGGCGCCGTCACGGCTTGTCGGCTCTGGAATCGCGATGCGAATGCCCATGGACACAGTGTAATGCGGAACGGAAGTTGGACAAGAATAGCAGGCAGATAACGGCAGAACGACAACGCAAATTCACGCAACCGGCACGCTGGCTCTATCTACAGAATGTCCCGCGGCAACGAGCAAGCCTTCGATTGCAGACTTAAGCTGAGCCGTCAGTTGATCCACTTGTCGCGGAGTCATGCCATGGGTATCGATCGGGTCGCCCACACTCAATGTGAGCTGGCCTGGGTAAAGGTGCCGCGTGTGAATCGGCAGTAAGTCGTATACGCCCGTCAATGCGATGGGAACCAGCGGCACCTGCGCGCGAATCGCAAGGTAGGCCGCGCCGGAGAGAAAGGGCTTGAGCTCGCCGGTCGGCGTTCTTCCCCCCTCGGGAAAAACAAACAGCGGCATACCACCGCGCAACGCCTTCACGCCCGCGCCAAGGCTCGAGAGCGTGGCATGCGGGTTCGTCGTATCGACGGGAATCTGCCCCGACCGGTTCAGGTACCAACCAATGAACGCGACCGGCCACAACTCCTTTTTAGCCAGAATGCGGAACTGAAATGGAAGCGCCGCAAAGATCACAGGCGTGTCCATGTATGAAGTGTGATTTGAGGCATACACGGCAACCGGATATTTATGTAGATTCTCCTCGCCATTGATCTTGAGCGAGCAGCCAGAGGTCCACACCAGTGCACGCGCCCAGCGTCGCGCAATTTTGTGTTGCAGCCGCCCGCGCTTGTCTGCAAACGAAATCAAAAGTGAAATAGATGCGCAAACAACTGTAATGACGGTCAGCAGCGGAATGTGCCAGACATTTGTCCGTGCACGATAGAACCAGGGCAGAGGATTAGGCCGGCGATTCATGTACGCGCTCCCTGGCCGCTCATCAGCAGCGCGCGCGCCTCTCCCACCAGATACACCGACCCTGAAATCACGATGACGCCATCGACCGCGTCTTTCTCCGCGCGTTCAATCGCCTCATGCACCGATTCGACTGTTTCTGCTTCTGACCCGGTTGCTTTGGCAGCGGCCGTCAGATCTTCCACCGAGGTTGCGCGCGAGGTGTGGATGGGCGCAAGAATCACGCGGTCGAAGAGCGGGAATAGAATTTGCGCCATCTCCGCGACGGGCTTATCGCGCAGACAGCTAAAGATCAAAGTCCGCGGGCGCTCATCCTGCAGAAATGCTCGAAGCCCCGACCGTAATGCCCAGGCACCGGCAGGATTATGGGCAACATCCAAAACCCACGTTTTGCCCGCGCTCTCAAAGCGTTCCAGCCGCCCGGGCCAGCTTGTCAGCCTGATTCCTTCAGCCACGGCGGCGGGTGTGATTCGAAACCCATGATTGGTGGCCAACTCTACTGCCGCGGCGATGGCAAGCGCGACATTGCGATGCTGATGTTCACCAGCCAACGGAGACTCGACCGAAATTGGCTCGCCCTGAACTTCTACACGATAAGGTCCGACCGTGCCTGCCGCAGGCACGTATGGAGCCGCGCTGACTCCTTTGACTTGGAGTTCGATTGCGACCTCTCCCAACGCCTGGTTCGCTTCCGGATGCTGCGGCAGCGTGATCATAATTCCGCCTGGCCGCAGGATACCCGCCTTCTCTCTCGCAATAGCCGAGATGGTTGTACCGAGCCACTCCATGTGGTCCAGGGAGATATCCGTCACAATCGAGATTACCGGCTCCACGATGTTGGTCGCGTCCAGCCGGCCGCCCATCCCAACTTCAAGCACGGCAAACTGGATTTTAGATTCGGCGAAGTAAAGAAACGCCAGCGCGGTTAATAGCTCAAAATAGCTCGGCATCTGCGGCAGTCGCTTGTCGAGAACTAACTGCAGCGCTGTGTCTTGCACTTGAAAATAAAACCGTGCGAAGGTTGCATCGTCAATCTCGGCTCCGTCGATGCGGATCCGTTCGTTCGGCCTCTCCAGGTGCGGCGATGTATAGAGCCCGGTGCGCAGGCCCGACGCTTTCAGTATCGACGCCAAGGTCGACGCAGTCGAACCTTTGCCATTTGTCCCGGCAATCAGAACTGACGGGAACGTGAGGTGGGGGTTTCCAAGGACGCTCAGGAGCGTTCGAATCTCGTCGAGCGAAAATTTCCGACGCGGATGCCCTGCTCCCTTGTAAAGCTCCGGGACCATCGCGTTCAACTGGCCGATAGCTGCTGCGTAGGACATGGAAAGATCCAGTATAAAAGGCCCTCTCATTATCCGCCCTCAGCGCGCCTTATCGCCTCAGTCCTGCAACAAAAGCTCAAGAGCTTCGCGGGCGTTCTGCAAACACGCCCGGGCTTCCTCTTCGAGCAGCAGTTTCTGGTGTACGGCTTTCCTGCCTACATCGTTCACCCTGTTTGCGAGCGCAGGAAACGCCGCATCAATGCCGGTAAGTTGCAGGTTGTCGTTGACCTCGTGAAGCAGATTGCCCAGCGTAGCAGCATTGCGATACCGGCTGCGCACCTGGCGCGCAAGCGACGCCGGCAGCTTCTGCTTGATCGCCTCTTCCAGTACCGAACGGCACATCACAGCGCACGCCGTGAACAGGCCAAAAAAATAGCAGCGGGTCGCTTCGTCCAGGTATCGGTCGGCTTCTTCCGAACTTGAACTGGAAACGATGCACTCGCGCAGATGAGTCGCGCGAGCCACCGCCGGTTCAACCAGCTCAAGCAGCTCCAGCACAAAAGCAGCGCGCAGCAAGTCGTTTTGTTGGCCGTCTAAGGCGAGCTGGATTTGTTGCCAGGCTGGCGTGTCGGCCTCACTTGTGGCCTGTTGCAACCGGGTAAGGGAAGTCAAACGCTGGCGCGCATGCTGCACAAAACCTTGCTGCATCTCCCGGCCGAGCATGCGCCAACCGGCTACAAAGTCGGCGGGGGCCTGTTCGAATCGCTCTTTCAGTTCAGCGTAAACAACCGCCGGCAGAGTGTCCTGCAACTGCTGAATCCGCCCACTACCGGCCAACGCGGAGATTGCTTCGCAGAAGTCCCGTCCGGGCGCACCTTCGACCGACATTCGCATTAGCTCGACTTCTAACCGCGCAATATCGATCGCCATTTCAGCCGACTCACTTGCCCAATAAACTGCTGTCTAAAGAAGTCTAGGCTCCCCATAACTGCATCTTGCTTTCCGCAACCCGAGAAAATATTTACTAGTCCGAGATCGGGAAACCGCTGAGTCATGCCGCGAATGGGAAACTAATTTGGCGGTTTCCAACCACGTGTCGGCTCCTCGCCGATCATCAATCCTTCGTCTGTTCTATGCCCGCTGTGGATTGCAGAGACTTCTGAAGCCCTTAGTCCATGCGGCCTTGACCCTCCTTTGCACACATCCGCAGCTGCTTTGCACATGCATTTTCAATGCGCCTGTGGGAGTCGTGGGAAACCAGGTTCCGCTCCGGCGAGTGCCTTGCCACTTTTCCAAAACCGCAGAATTGCACAGCCAGGATTTAGAAAACTCCGCAACAGTACAACCGTCATGTTTGCAGATACATTGCGCTCTTTCCCACTTTTCCTCGTTGAACTACGGGTACTACTGTCTTTTTCTTTAATACTTCACCCGCTTATTACTACCCGTCGCGCCTTGTGCGCACACCTCAAACATCGAAAGCCCCGAGCATCGAGTCGTCAACGCTCTGCTGCCGGCCGTATGGGACGTCAGGAACGCAACGTCCTGATATTCCAGAGAACTGTACCTGTTTTCCACGCGCAATTGATCCGCGGGATGAATACAATCGAGGAAAGAAAATACAGCCGTTTCCGGCAGGCCCTATCGTGTTGTAGAGTGTGGCCAGTACGGAAAGCGGCACTGGACCAGGGGTGCAGAGATGCCGATCAGCGAATCTGAAGTGGAAAAGCCGGTCGCACAGGGGGCAGCCATGGAGATTACCGTAAGCCGTCAGGATCTGCTCAGGGAACTGACCGCAACGCAAAGCGTGGTCGAGCGTAAAACCACCATTCCAATTCTGTCGAACTTTCTCCTTGAAGCGGAAGATGATCGGCTGAACCTGACCGCGACTGACCTGGACCAGGCTATCCGTACCAGCGCAGCCGTCAAGGTAAAAAAGCCGGGCGCCTGCACGATTCCTGCGCGCAAACTCTACGACTACATCAAGCTGCTTCCAGATGGCGACATCTCGATCAAGCTGCTTGAGAACCACTGGGTGCAGATTCGAAGCGGCCGCTCAAACACCAAGATTGTCGGCATGGCTCGCGCCAATTACCCGCAGGTTCCCGAGTTTCCAGCAGTCCCCGCAACAAGCATTCCTATCGCCGCGTTGAAGGCTCTCATCGCTCGCACCATCTTTGCCATCTCCAACGAGGAATCGCGTTACACGCTCAATGGCGCGCTGTTGATTCTCAAAGCTGAATCGCTGGCCATGGTGGCTACGGATGGTCATCGCCTCTCGTTTGTTGAAAAGCCCAACGAGAATCTCGAAGGAATCAGCGGCGAAAAGCGCGTTCTCATTCCGCGCAAGGCCCTGCAGGAACTGCAGCAGTTGCTCGGGTCAACCGAGGCCGAGAAAGTCGACTTCGCCGATGACGAGCACACGCTCTTCTTCCGCGTCGGTCACCGCACATTGAGCACACGCAAGCTGTCAGGCCAGTTCCCAAACTTTGAAGCAGTCATGCCGCGTGAAAACACCAAGTTCGCCGTTGTGCGGTCTAGCGAGCTCTCTGCGGCCATTCAGCGTGTTGCGCAGTTCGCAGATGAGCGCTCGGGAGCCATCCGGCTTCGGCTTGAGGGCAATGAGCTCCGCATCAGCGCCAACTCAACGGAATCGGGCGAGAGCGAAGACACAATCGACACGCCCTACTCCAGCGATCCCATCATGGTGGGATTCAACTCGGTCTACATCCTCGATTTTCTGAAGGCGCTCAGTAACGAAGGCGAGGTACGGCTCGAGTTTAAGGACTCCCAGTCGGCAGGCCAGATGCGTCCCGAAGATCCAGAAGCGGAATATCGCTATCGCTACGTTCTGATGCCGATGCGGATCTGAAATTATTAAAATAAATCAGTCGATTGTCCGTGAGAATCGTGGGCTGCCAGGTCCACAATTTAGCCCAAAACCGCGCTCAAACATGGCCAGATTGCCGGCTAGCTGGCCAGGTGTAATCAACCATTCGCTAAGGGTTGAAATATCAAGGGGTTAACTTAATTGATCCCCCTTGAATACAATTAACTGTATACCCATACGTTCTTCAAGATATTGGTGTTGAAATCTACAAGTTAATAGATTGAAATCAAAAGGCTTACTACGGTGGCAGGCAAATTGCGTACACCTCGTCAGCGACAATCACCGAAAGTGGTATTCCCCAAGCGTCTTACAACCAAATAGGTTTACCGAAGGAGACAGTCCTGATGAGAAGTCGTCTTTGGCAGGTTTTCTTTGTCTTGGCCGCAATTTTACTCGCCGTTCCTCTGTCGAAGGCACAGGACCTGGCATCCATTACGGGTACTGTGACGGATCCCACCGGCGCAGTCATCCCCGGCACCGCTGTCCAACTGGCCAACCCTGCAACAGGCGCCACTTTCTCGCAGACCAGTGATGAAATCGGTGCCTATCGCTTCCAAAAGGTACCGCCGGCCTCCGGATACAAGCTGACTTTTTCCCATGAAGGATTTGCTTCGGGTGTAATTTCGGATGTCACGTTAAGTGTCGGCATCACGCGCACGCAGAACATCGTGCTAACGGTTGGAGGCGAATCGCAGACAGTTGCTGTTTCAGCCGGCGATCAGAATGTCACGCTGAATACGACTGACGCTTCGATCGGGAACAACATCGACGTTCAGCAGCTCAATGATTTGCCAGTCTACGATCGCACTCGCGGAATTTCGACACTGTTTTACCAGCAGTCAGGCGTCGACATTGACCAGGGTGCGGTGACAGGCGCGCGTATTGACCAATCGGAAGTCACCGTGGACGGACTCGACGTTGATGATGTGACCACCGGACAAACGTTCTATCTCACCGTTCCCGCGCCAGTGGATTCTGTGCAGCAATTCACGGGAACCGTAGCCGGCCTTAACGCTGCCGTCGGTACCGGAAGCGGCGGTCAATTCCAATTGGTGACCAAGAACGGTACCAACCAGCTTCACGGAAACGTGAATGAATATCATCGGGATACTTCCACTGTTTCAAACACTTGGTTCAATAACCTCATCGGCGTACCGCGGACTGCACTCATCCGCAACCAGTTTGGGGGCAATGTCGGTGGCCCGATCAAAAAAGACAAGATCTTCTTCTTCTTCAACCTGGCAGATTCACGTATCGTCCAATCGTCAACTGCAGAGCCGACCGTCCCCTTGGCAGGATTTCGCGCGGGCGCTCTCAATTACATCAACAGCAACTCGGGATGCGACGACAACAGCCGCCTTAATACCACGCCGAGCTGCATTACGACACTGAGTGCAGCCGACGTGCAAGCGCTCGACCCTGCAGGTATCGGATTCGATGCCGGCGAGCTTGCTTTCATCAATGCGCGTTATCCCAAGGCCAACGACTTATCCAGGGGCGACGGCGTCAACACCGGGGGTTATCGCTTTACTTATCCCACACCAGACAACAACATCAGCTACGTTGGCCGTGTTGATTACAATCTGACCTCGACACAGAAAGTCTTTGGCCGCTTCTCAATTAATCGAGAAGATGAGGTTTCAGAGCTGCCGCGTTTCCCCAGCGACCCCAACACTCACCCGCTTTACGACCGCAGTTATTCGTACGTCATCAGTCACGTTTGGGAAATTGGCAAGAACAAAGTCAACTCGTTCTACTATGGCGATACTGTTTCCAAGTTGAGCTTTCCGGACTTGTACAACCCGACAGGGGCCAATCAATACAGCTTTGGCCATAACGCGTCCACATGCCCGAACTGCATAAGTGACCCGTACACCACTTTTAATGGTCAGCAGCGCCGTATCCCGGTCCCAATGTTTCGCGATGACTTTAACTGGCAAAAAGGTAAACACAGTCTGACCTTCGGCGGCACTTTCAAGTTCATCAAGACAAACAGCAGGTTGACCAGTAATTTCAACTTCGTCGATGTTGGTTTGCAGGGTGCATCCCTAGGCAATGGCCTGGATCCCAGTGTTCGTCCGGCAGACATCAACAACGGCCCCAACCAGGTGGCAATTAACGACTACGACAACTCATTTGCAACAGCGCTCGGCGTGATTGGTGAGATTTCGACCAACTACGTCTTCAACAACAAACTAGTCGCGCAGCCCGCTGGCGCCGGCAGCCCACGCTCCTATCGTTACTTCCAGACCGAAGCCTATTTCGGCGATACGTGGAAATTGAATCCCAAGCTCACCATCTCGTACGGCGTGCGCTACCAACTTTATTCAGTGCCTTATGAAACGCACGGAAACGAATCGGTGGCCACACCAATTCCTCTGAAGACGTTCATACAAGACCGCCTGGCTCAGGGCAGGGCCGGAAACACGAGCAATACCGGACTTCCTATCTACAGCTATAAATTGGCGGGCAAAGCCAACCACGGGCCAAACCTCTATGAACCCAACTACAAGGATTTCGCTCCGCGGGTGGCATTCTCATACGCTCCGTTCAAATCTCAAAAGACTGTGATCAATGCGGGCGCCGGGATTATCTACGATCGCACCGTGATCAACGCAATCAATTTTCTTCAAGATCAGGTTCCGAATATTTTCGCGAATACGGCCATCAATCAATTTGGCTCTGGCGGCGGAGCCGCGGCGTCCCTCGCGGTCGATCCCAGAGTGGGAGCAAACCTCGCGTACTCTCCAACTTTGAATCCGGCTCCACAGTTCACAAATCCGCCTTACGTGGATAGCACGGGAACTCCCTTCGGATTAGCCAACGCCCAAACCAACTTCGTGATCAGCCCCACACTCAAAGATCCGTATTCGATTGCCTTAAACGCCGGCATTCAGCAGGAACTTCCGAGCCACATGATCCTGAAAGTCAATTACGTGGGTAGACTCGGACGCCGCCTCAACGCAGATGCGGATGCTAACCAGGTGATCGACGTCCCCGATTACACGGGCCAATCAACGCAATCCATGGCGACAGCTTTTGCGGGCCTCACAAAAGACCTGAGAGCAGGCAAAGACTATACCAACGTCACCGCACAGCCGTGGTTTGAAGACGTCATGGCCGCTTGGGGACCGGCATTCGGCTATGACAGCAATACAGCATTCATCGCGGCTTTCGTAACGCAGTATGCCTATCGAGGCGATATATCCGATGCGCTCTACACGCTTGCGAATTTCACATACAATTTTGGACTTACTGGTTTGCTGCCCACCAATGTCGGCATTCCTTCTCAGTTTGGAAGCAACACCTATTTCACCAACATGGGTTCATCCAACTATCACGGGTTGCTGGTGACGCTCGACAGAAATATGTCGAACGGTCTCCGTTATGAATTCGATTACACCTGGTCGCACTCGATGGACAACGCCTCAGTCAGTGCAAACAATAATGCCCTCTTCACCAACAGCAACATGATCTGCGACATTCTCTACCCCCGCGCATGCCGCGGTGACTCGGACTTCGACGTTCGGCAGGAGATCAATTCCAACTTCCAGTGGGATCTTCCAGTCGGCCATGGCAAGAAGTATCTTGCCAACGCACCGCGCTTCGTGGATGAAGCGTTGGGCGGGTGGAGTTTCTCAGGACTTCCTGCTTATCGCACGGGTCGGCCGATCACAGCAATTTCAGACGCCTTCCTGGCCTCCTTCGACAACCTTTCTCCAGCAATTTTCACTGGAAAAGCATCCGACCTGAAAACTCACGTCAACGTCAACCACACCAGCCAAACCGTATATTCATTCGCGGGTGGCTCTGCCGGCGCCGCAAAGGTGCTCTCGGAATTCAGGGGCCCCATCGGCATCGAATATGGACGGCGCAACAACATCCGGGGACCTGGCGCATTCTTCTTCGACGCCGGACTCGGCAAACAATTTCCAATCTACGCGGACAAACTAAATCTGAACTTCCGCGCCGACGCATTCAACCTGTTCAACCATCCCGTATTCGATAACGGAGGAATGCACATCGTCGGTAATGCTTCTCAGTTCGGCCAGATCACCGATACTATCGATTCGCTTTCCGGCAACAGCGCTCGTGTTGCGCAGTTTTCATTGCAACTCGCGTTCTAGCCGCCGTTCCAGCTTCAAACTAAAGAGCCCCGGCCAATGGCCGGGGCTCTATCTTCTGTACGCTCAAAACAAATGGTTCAGAGATCTACCATTCACTAGGTCTTCATGAAGTCCAGAGCGCGAATCAGATAACCCTTCAAATCGCGGCGGTGCACAACCGCATCCAGAAAGCCCTTTTCAAGCAGAAACTCCGATCGCTGAAAACCCTCAGGCAGTTTCTGGCGGATGGTCTGTTCAATGACGCGGGGTCCGGCAAAACCGATCAGCGCGCCGGGTTCAGCAATATTTAAATCGCCAAGCATGGCAAAGCTGGCAGTCACGCCGCCGGTTGTGGGATCGGTCAGCACGCAAATGTAAGGCACCTTAGCCTCGTCCAGTTGCGCAAGTGCGGTAGAGATCTTCGCCATCTGCATCAGGCTTACGATACCTTCCATCATGCGAGCGCCGCCCGATGCCGCCACTACAATGAGCGGCTTGCGCTGCAATCGCGCGCGATCGACGGCGCGGGCAATCGTCTCGCCTACAACGGCACCCATCGAGCCACCGATAAAGCCATACTCCATGGCGCTCAGTACTACTGCGTGATGCCCCATGTTTCCGATCGCGTTGATAATCGCATCGTCGAGACCGGTGTCTTCACGAGCTTTGCGAAGGCGCTGCTTGTAGGACTTTACATCAGTGAAATTCAGCGGGTCTGTCGATCGCAGACCTTTATCTACCAGCTCGTAGCCAGGTTCCAGCAGCAACTCAATCCTCTGCCGCGCGTCCAGTTTGAAATGGTACTGGCATTTAGGGCATACATTCAGATTGGCTTCAACTTCTGCCTTGACAATCACCGAGCGGCAGCCGGCGCACTTGATGAAAAGGCCTTCGGTGCGAACGTTCTTCTCCGTCGCATCCTGGCCATTTTCTTGAAGGCCAGACTCGTAATCGCCGTTCTCTCGCTTGAACCAGGACATACCGAACCCCATTGTAAATGGATTGGCCCGGGTAAAAACGGCTATCTGGCGGCTCGAATCCCCAGACAATCACCTGATCGACTGAAGGGGTCCGCGAGAAGCTCACGACCGTCCTTATCAGAATTCGATTCCGCGTTGCGCCAAAATGCCCTTCTGGTAAGCATGCTTCACTTCGCGCATCTCCGTCACGGTGTCGGCCAGCTCTACCAAGAGCGGGTGAGCATTCCGGCCTGTCAGGATCACATGCACCATCTCCGGTTTGCCGCGAAGAGCTTCAACCACCACGGCGGGGTTTAGCATCTTGTAGCCGATCGCGTAGTTGATCTCGTCCAGGATCACCATGTCCCACTCGCCGGAGTAAATTGCCTCGCGTGCCTCAGCCCAGGCGGCCTCGACCATGCGGATGTCCTCGGGGTCAGTCTCCGCGCCCCCGACCTTTACAAACCCCCGGCCCATCTGCCTGATCACAAAGTTCCCGTTGAATGCCTCGGTAGCATCCAGCTCGCCGTAATGCCACGAGCCCTTCAGGAACTGAAGCATTAAAACGCGCATTCCGTTCCCCACGGCGCGCAACCCGGTGCCCAGGGCAGCCGTTGTCTTGCCCTTGCCTGGGCCGGTATTAATCAGAATCAATCCTCGGCGCGAATCGGTCATTTCAGAAGCCCTTTAGTGTCCTGAGTGGTACGGGTGGCCAGTCAGAATTGTACATGCGCGGTAAATCTGCTCGGCCATCACCAGTCGAGCCAGCGCGTGCGCAATCGTCATCTGCCCAAAGGACAACAGAAGTTGTGCGCGCTTGCGAGAAACATCTGACCACCCGCTGGCGGGGCCGACAGCGAACACCACATGCTGGCTTCCCTCATCGCGCCGGGAACCGATCCACGCAGCGAACGACTCTGAGCTCAACTGCCGGCCGCGGCTATCCAGCAGCACGGCCACCACAGGGGTTCTACCTTGCTGCTTTTCAAGCCAGTCAAGAAAAGCCTCCTCGCTCCGAAATCCCTCGATACTACAGCGAGCAAGCGATGAACTACGCTCAAGGTAATTCAAAACCATGGGCTCAAATTCGCCCTTCGACCCACCGCGGGAGCCAATATGAGCGAGAGTGATCTGCATGAAGACGAGCATAGCGCACCAACTGCCCCTTGGCAGACTCGGGGTGCTTGACCGGATCTTGTAGAAAAGACGGTTGAAAACCGTTTTTGGAATTTCAGGTCCATGCAATTCCATTTTCCATATAACCACACAGTATAGGCTGACCCACCAAATCAATAAGTCTATTATTTACTGTGACTTTCACAACCGGACGCAATGGGGACAAAATGGCAATAGGTTTGCATTGTTGTTCAAACAAAGTTGGACGGAACTTCTTCCTCTCTGGGAAAAGCTCCAAGGGCTCCTGTGCAAGACTGTTCGCGGCAAGACCGCAGGGTAGTCAAAAGCAGAAAGCTTGACTGTTAGACCTGACAGACCCCGAACGGACAATTGAATGTCGCAAGTGCGGACTGAATCGTTCCCCGTGAAGCCGCATTTTTTGATACGCGCACCGCTTGTAGCGCCACTTCCCCGGCCACAGCAACATGGCGCTGCAAACAACCCCTGCCGCCAAGTCGCAGGAAAATCTGGTTCCTCATCATTCCCTGGTCTAGGGCCCGAATTGGAGGTTAAATGCAATTCTGACCCATTCCATTCCCCACTGGAGAGGAGAATCCTATGAAGTGCACGTCGAAGCTTATCTGTTCTTTGATTGCGGTCGTAGTTCTTACAGCTCTGCCATATTGCTATTCCCAAGACGTTTCAGGCATGGCCGGTGAAGTCACCGACTCCTCGGGAGCGGCCATCCCAAACGCATCGGTAATGCTTTCCAATCCGACAACCGGACTGAAGTTCACGCAAATCACAAACGCAATCGGAACGTATCACTTCGCTAACCTTCCTCCGGGCCAGGGATATGAGGCTACGTTTACAGCCAACGGCTTTGCACCTGTCGTTATCAGGAACATTTATCTCACGGTGTCCACAATTCGCACGCAGAACGCGGTTCTCAATGTGGGCGCCGCGGCCGAACAGGTCGAGGTGACCGCATCTAACTCCGAAGTCACCATCGACACCACGGATGCAACAATCGGCAACACCTTTGACGTGAATGCGCTCAATAATCTGCCAGTTCAGCAAAGGAATGATCCAACTGCGCTCTTTACGATGCAACCTGGAGTCACTGCCACCGGTGCGGTAACGGGTGCGCGCGTTGATCAGAATAATGTAACTGTCGATGGTCTTGACGTAAACGACTTCGCCACTGGCGGAGCGCAGCAAAGCAATTCAGGCTCAGGTGTTTTCTCAGGGTTTGGTTCGGGCACCATCGTGGGGCACGCGCCTGTAGATTCAGTTGAGGAGTTCAAGGGCAACGTCGCCGGCAATCTGGCATCGTCTGGTCCCTCCAGCGGAGGCCAGTTTCAACTGGTCACCAAGAGTGGCACCAACTCATTTCACGGCAACCTCAACGAGTACCACCGCGATCCATCCCTCGTCGCTAATAGCTGGTTCAGCAACAATTCAACTCCCATAATCCCAAGAAATCATCTGATACAGAATCAATTCGGCGGCAATATCGGCGGGCCGATTATGCGCAACAAGCTGTTCTTCTTTTTCAATTACAACAACTCCAAGATCATCAGCGCGTCGCTCGTGCAGCGGACCGTTCCGCTAGACTCGCTTCGAAATGGAAATATCAACTATCCCAACGCCAGCGGCGGAAATTCTCTCTACACCCCTGCGCAAGTGCAGGCCATTGATCCAGCCGGTATCGGCGAAAGCAAGAGCTGGCTTCCTTACTTCAGTGCTCGCTTTCCTCATTCGAACAATTCGATCACCGGCGATGGCGTCAATTCAGGCGGTTTCAACTTCAACGCGCCCAACAATGACAACGAGACCAACTACACGGGCAGGGGCGATTACAACTTAACGGACAAAATGAAGTTCTATGCCCGTTTCAGCTTTGTACGTGAGGATGCAGTTCAAAATCCGAATGAGTTTGCCGGCGACCCAGCAACAAATCCCCTCATCGATCGGTCGTATGCATTTGTTGTTGGCGATACATGGGTCATCGGCAACAATCGCACGAACCGCATTTACCTTGGCGAAACGGTTCAGAAGCTTTCCTTCCCCAACAGCTACAACCCGACCGGTTCCACGTTCTTCACCTTTGGTGACGGTGCCGATCAGGCGCTCGCCTCGAGCCTCTACTTAAATCCGAATGCGCAGGCGCGACGTGTACCGGTTCCCATGATTGGCGACGATTTCGCATGGACGAAAGGTTCCCATACCTGGCAGCTTGGTGGCACTTTCAAGAACATTCTGGCCCACAACACCAACGTGGCAGACTACAACACAACCGAAATCGGCCTCGGCGGCAATACGCTCGGCCTCTGCGGTCCCGCTCCCGGCGATTGCGGAACGGGTAATCCAAGCCTGCGCCCTGGCGATGTGGATCCGGCGAACGCTCTCCTATGGGACGAAGCTTTTACTTTCATGCTTGGCCGTATCGCCAATGTTCAGAGCGATTACAACTACGACGCCAAGGGCAAGGTTCTGGCTCAGCTAACGGGCGACCAGCGCTTCTATCGCTACCGCCAGCTTCAGTGGTATGCGATGGACACTTGGAAGATTGCTCCGAGTCTGACCTTTTCATACGGGATCACCTATCAATGGTTTTCAGTACCCTACGAAACACGCGGCCTGGAGAGTGTTCCCTCGGTCACATTCGACCAGTATTTCCATGCTCGAGCAGTTCAAAGCGCTGCCGGAAAAACCGGACCTACCGCGGTTCCGCTGATTTCGTACCTTCTGGGTGGAAAGGCTAACGGTGGTAGCGCGCCACCGTTGTATCAGCCCGAATACAAAAATTTCTCTCCGCATGTGGGCCTCATATGGAATCCGCCTTTTGATAAAAGGAGCGTGTTCAATCTTGGGGTGGGCTTGGTTTACGATCGCACCATTGTCAATGCCATTCAGTTCATCCAGGATCAGTATTCGTATCTCTTCCAGCAGACAAGCCCAACCGCAAACGGAATTCCGCAGGATCCGTACAATTCCGTCAAAACTGACCCACGCCTCGACAGTAAAAATGGCATATCGACGGTCAACCTGGTGGCGCCTGCTACACCCAAACCACCTTACCAGCCATTCAGCGACCCCTCCGCATGTGCCGATCAAGGATATACAGCTCCTTGCGGACTTCAGAATGGCCTTGATTTCAACTCAACGATCGATCCCGCGCTCAAAACTCCCTATTCCATCATCTTCAATGCTGGATGGCAGCATTCTTTTAAGGGAGATTTAGTTTTCAAGCTGAACTATGTTGGCCGCCAAGGTCGCCGGCTGATGGCTCAGGCAGATGCGAACCAGATTATCGATTTTCCTGATCCCGTATCCGGTCAGCTCTTATCGAAAGCGTTTGCGGCAATTACCACGCAGACCAGACAGGGTGTTAGCGCTGCAAACCTCCAGGTTCAGCCATGGTTCGAAAATGTAGTTACTCCGGGTCTTGGCGTGTCACAAGGAGCAAATAGTAATACTCAGTTCCTCGCCGCTGCTCTCAGCGGATTGGTAAGGTTCGGTGATTTCGCCGACTTCGTTCAGGCCATTTCAACTATCACCCCGTTAAATGTCGGATCGGCCGCCCAATTTTCAGAGAACACCTTCTACGGCAACAAAGGATTCTCTTCCTACAACGGCCTGTTGTTCACGCTGCAGAAGAACATGTCTCACGGCCTGCACGCCGATTTCAACTACACCTGGTCACACTCCATCGACAACGTATCGTTTTTCGCCAACTCAATGGGAGATACGGGCATCGGGGGTGTGGGGCTGGTCTGCGACGCTTTGCGTCCCCGCGAGTGCCGCGCTAGTTCCGACTACGACGTGCGGCAATACATTACCGGCGATGCCTACTACGATCTGCCATTCGGCAAGGGAAAAATGTTCGCCGGCAGCGTACCTTTCTGGGCGAACGAGGTCATCGGAGGTTGGAGTCTCAGTGGCGTAACCGAGTGGCACACTGGCTACCCCTGGTCCGGAGCTTCCAATGCTTTTGTCGCCAGTTATTCCAACGATGCGCCGCCGATTTTTATTGGCAGCGATCCATCTGTAATCAATACACACCTCACCAAGCTCAAAGCAGGCGGCGTCAGCAATTTTGCTAATGCCAAACAAACTGCTGCCGCGTTTGCAGGCCCCATTGGGTTTCAAATCGGATCGCGCAACGGTTTCCGCGGGCCCCGGTACTTCAACGCCGATCTGGGACTTGGCAAGGTGTTCCCCATCTATCAAGAGAAGGTCAACATGAGGTTCCGGGCCGATGCATTCAACGTTTTGAATCACCCGAACTTCGCGTTGCCCGCGGAGAATGTATTCAACGGGCTCGACCAGCAGGACTACTTGAGGGGTTCCGGCTTCGGCAAGATCAGCTACACGGTCAGCCCAACTGGTAACGAAAACAACGGAGCTCGCGTTCTCGAACTCTCCTTGCGCCTGGAGTTTTAGACCGAAAGAGGACCGAACCGGACCATTCTTGACGAGCGCGTCCGCCAGTTCTTCCCGGGCTGGTGGGCGCGCTCGTTTTTCATTTTCAATCGCTTTTCGGACCCCGCGTCTCGAGAGTCAGGCTTTGCCGATCAAGCCCTTCTGTCCCTTCTAGCCCTCGCTGTAAATGCGCGAAGATCCTCACCGAGTCTGCACGGCACTTCCTGTAATCGCCAAGATGGCGTGACCCAAAATGAACCGCATTTATCCATAAATGGGATTGCGGAGCCAAAAACTACATATTTCCATATATTAGACCAACTTACTCCAATTTAACGGACAAATATAAGTACCTTAGTTTTCAACAGAGAAACCCATTTCGGGAGGAAACCTCGAGATTGGCATTCATCGTGCAACAAAGTTAGCGCTTCCCGCATAACTTGTCGAAACACTACGTCGTGGTCACGTCTCCACGCGCGCGGGGTTTCCCTTTTTATCGCGGCGCATTCGTGTGTTTTTTACTTACTGAGCAAGACCGGCGAATCGGTATAAGTCCGCCAAGCCGGAACGCAACATTTTCGAGGGTCAGGAAGTTCACTCCAAGTCTTTCCGTCCCACATTATCTCGGAGGAGTTCTTATGCGATTTATCCGGATTCAAAATCTATCCCTGGCATTAGCTTTACTCGGGGTGGCCGGACTGACGGCGATGAATACAGCGCCTGCAGCCTATGGCCAGACAATCGTTAGCGGCGATATAAGCGGCCACGTGGCAGACTCTACGGGCGCGGTTGTCGTTGGCGCAACAGCCACAATGACGAGCGATGCAAACGGCTCACGCCGCGAGGTAAAGACCAGCAGCGAAGGCGAGTTCCGCTTCTCACTGCTGCCTCCGGGAACATATTCCATCAAGGTTTCATCAGCAGGACTTGTAGGCGCGGCATCGCACATCGCTGTCAGTGTGGGCAAAGCCTCCACGGTCAACATCACCGTGCAGCCTGCGTCTGTCGCCACTGAAGTCGTGGTCGACTCCAGCTCCCAGCCTCTGCTCCAGACCGAAGACGCCAACATCACGACCGTTGTTGATGCGCGCTCGATCGAACAGCTTCCGGTCCCCGGCGGCGACATCAGCACCCTGGCCTTTACGGCTCCCGGCGTCAACCTGAGCACCGGCGCTGGATACGGCGGATTTGTGGCGTTCGGCCTTCCGGCCACGTCAAACCTGTTTACCATGAATGGCAACGACATCATGGATCCGTACCTGAACCTGAACAACTCGGGTGCATCCAACCTGACGCTCGGAGCAAACGAAATTGCAGACGTAGCCATCGTCAACAACGGCTACACGGCGCAATACGGTCGCTATCCGGGCACGCAGATCAACTACACAACCAAGTCCGGCGCCAATGCGTTCCACGGGAACGCTCAGTGGTATTGGAACGGCCGCGCTCTGAACGCGAACGACTGGATCAATAAGAACGGCGGCGGCGATCGCCCCTTCGCGAACTCCAATCAATGGGCTGGGTCAGTTGGCGGACCTATCTGGAAGAACAAGCTCTTTTTCTATTTCGATACAGAAGGTCTGCGCTACGTACTCCCAGGCGGTGGCGGTACAACTTATATTCCGACGGCCGGCTTTATGAATGATGTAGTAGCCAACGTTACTGCTATCAACCCGGCAGAAAAGGGTTACTACTCCACGATTAACACTCTTTATGCCGGCGCAAGTGGCGCGTCGCATGCCGCAACCGTGACGAACGATCCGTTTAGTGCGGGCGCAACCAGCGATTGCGGTGCCTTGGATGGCCCGGCAGCGAACGCGTTGAATCTTCCTGCAGGAACGCCCGCCCAGACTCTTGTGAATGGCCATGCCTACGGGTATACGTACACCGCCTACGATGCTTCCGGTAACCCAACTGCGGCTACGATGGGATTACCCTGCACCCGTCAGTTCTACGCGGCTGTCAACAACCTGAACACAGAGCAACTGTGGGCAGGTCGCATCGACCAGAATCTCGGTTCCAATGACCACGCGTCCTATCGCGTCCATCATGACTGGGGCGTACAGGCTACCGGTACCGATGCCATCAATTCGGCTTTCAACGCCAACAGCGTTCAGCCGGAGACGGAAGGCCAGTTTAACGAGACCCACACTTTCAATTCCTATATTGCCAACCAAGTGATCCTCTCCGGTCTTTATTACTCGGCCATCTTCGGACCGCCAGACATCAAATCGACTCTCAAGGTCTTCCCGACAACGATGGTTTTTGCCGATGGCCTTGGTTTCGCGAACATGGGCGGCACTGACTACAACTATCCTCAGGGCCGCAACGTACAGCAG
>Ga0265342_10000249_pt1 | contig 60278 bp, 58 predicted proteins | sample 4CB327metaG_FD_203125 | JGI IMG/M metagenome (GOLD analysis project Ga0265342, IMG submission 203125) | Rhizosphere microbial communities from Carex aquatilis grown in University of Washington, Seatle, WA, United States - 4-CB3-27 metaG | ecosystem: Host-associated > Plants > Roots >...
CTTGGACTTTCGCGCTGCGGGCGCGATAGTCTCCTTTGATAGGAGGAATCATCATGCACGGTGGCGTCATTGCCGCTCGGACCTTCACCCTGCTCTACGTCTGGCTGGATCTCGGATGGCTCGCCATTTTTTTGGTCGCGCTCGTCCTGTTCCGGAAATACCAGGCGCTCGTCGTTGGCTTTCTCGCCGGTCTGCTCTACTTCATCGTCGACTACGGCGTGTTCTTCCGAGTCCTCGGCACGAGGGTCGTCACCGGCGCCGACACCTTCTGGCTGCTTCTGTGGATGTCTTTCTCGTACGGCATCACCAACTTCGCGTGGATGTGGCTTCTGTTCGAGGAGAAGAAGAACTGGGTCGAATGGAGCGTGCTCATCGTGTGTGGATGGCTTGCCGTGGCGTTGTTGTCGCAGAACTTCGGCGCAGGCTCCGGCGCGGTCACGACGTCGCGCGGCACGGGGACGTACCACGGCGTCATGGCGCTGATACTTTTCGTGGGCTACGCGATCCAGATTGCGCTGAATCTCCGCGACAAGCGGAGCGGTCGGCCCGGCGTCAATCTCCTCTGGCTCTTCGCAATCGGCGTCGGGATCCAGCTCGCGTGGGAGGCGGTGCTCCTTCTGACGGGGATCCGACCTGCGGGTATCGCAACGCTGATTGAGGACTCCCTCATCGAGACCAATCTCGGCGTGCCCTATGCGTACTGGATCTTTCGCTCAGTGAATCGCGGGAAACCCGTAGAGCTCACGGGAAGCCCATAAGGCGAAGGTCAGGTCCTGCTGTCGGTTGCGGCGGCCCTCGCGCGATGTATAAACGAAATCCCACAAAAGCCGTATACAACCTCTCCTCTGGAACCCGCGGTGACCGTCGATACCGCACAGGTGGAAAGGATCGCGCGTTTGCTCGCCCGGCTCGACGCCTCCTCCGCCTTTCCTTTCCTCGGCCCCGAGCTGCCCCCCGTCGGTCACCCAAAGGCCGTCGACTACTTTTTCGCCGCAACCCTGCAGCAGTTCGGATTCTGGTCCGTTCGAGAGGAAAGATTCGACGCGCCGCTTGTCGCGCAGATCGGAGGAACCACCCTCAAGGGAACATTTTACCTGTTTTCAGCGTTCCTGCGCCGGCTGGAGAGCGACGAGGAGTTCTGTTCCCCTGCCCGGCAGGCCGCAATGACGGTGGACGAGATCCAGGATGTCTTTCGCGCGGATGACCGCTCGGTTCCGATGCCCGCGTTGGAGCTCCATCTCGAGCAGGCGCAGGCGTACGGGCGTGACATGCTGGCCCTCGGTCTCTGCCCCGAGGATGTTCTTTGCGCCGCTCGGGATTCCTCCCGCCCATTGCAGACCCTGCTCTCACAGCTCGATCGTGTTGGCGGGTACAAGGAGGACCCTTTCCGCAAGAAGAGTGGTCTGCTGGCGCTCATCCTCAGCCAGCGTCCCGAGGGCTTTCTCGCCTTCGGCGAGGGCGAAGATGTCGATCCGGTCTGCGCGCATCGTGTCGGGCTTTTTCAGCCCGTCCATCGGACCGTGTTTTATTGAGAAGCCGTGATCTCAACGCTCCCCGGTTGACAGCATCGGAAATCCTGCCTACCACTTGTTGGAGGGGGTGCGAGATGGACAAGCGGAAACTCATGATGGACCTGGCGGAGGGAAGGGCTTCAAGCTCCGTACCGGCAGCATTTTTCCTGCACTTCGATGAAGAGCATAAGCGGGGACAGGCTGCCGTGGAGAAGCATCTGGAATACTTCAGGGCCACCGACATGGATTTCGTCAAGATCCAGTACGAGCACCCGTTCCCTTCACTGCCTGAAATAAAGAAGCCCCGTGACTGGGCCGGAATTCCCGTCCTTCCGCCGGAGCACTTCGCCGAGCCGCTCGAGGTGATCACCGGGATCGTGAAGGCGGTGAGGAAGGAAGCCCTTGTGGTCGTCACGCTCTACTCCGCCCTCATGCACGCGGGTCACGCCGTCGGCAGGGATCTTTTGACGGCGCACATAGACGAGGACCCGCTGGCCACCGCGAAGGGGCTGGAGCGCATTGCCCAGAGTATCCTCATTCTCGTCCGCGCGTGCGTGAAGGCCGGCGTGGACGGCTTTTATATGTCGACCCAAGGAGGCGAGGCCGGCAGGTTCAAGGATCCCTCCGTCTTTTCCAAGGCGATCCGGCCGAGCGATCTGCTTGTCATGAACGAAGCGCAGCGCCTTTGCAGTTTCAACATTCTCCACGTCTGCGACTATCACGGGGAATATGCCGATCTCGCTCCGTACGCCGACTACCCTGGTCATCTCGTCAATTGCGGCACACGCCTCGGGGGCCGCGAGCTGCGGCCGACAGAAGTCGCCCGCGTTTTCAATCGGCCCTTCCTGGGCGGCATGGATCGGCACGGGGTCATAGTTCACGGTACCAAGGAAGATATCCGCCGGGAGGTGAAAAGCGTGATCGAAAAGGCTCCGCCGCTCTTCGCTCTTGGGGCGGATTGCACTGTCCCCTCCGACCTGCCATGGGAGAACGTGAGGGTGGCTATAGACGCGGCGCACGAATCAAGGCGCTGAGGAAGCCGACGCCTCCGGCCCTCTGTTTTTCAGCACGTCGCCATCCCAAGCTGCCGCGCAAGCCGGGCTTTCCGCGCCCCCTCGGCCTTTTACGGTGAAGGCTCCGTGAGCGTTGCCTGCTGCAGCGCAACCCCAAATTGAGCCAGGGCCCTTCCATTCATCGAGGCACCGGTGATCAGTGTGATCGAGGTCCCCCCGCACAGGATATTTCCTTCGAAATGAGAATTGGCTCCCAGGCTCACCGCCCCGGCGACCTGCCAGAATACATTTTTTGCCAGGGCACCATTGCTCAAGTAAACCGTCATCGCGCTCGCTTCGGTGAGGGCCCCCGATATTTGGAAGATCCAGACGCCGCTCGAGCTGCCGTTTCCCTGGAGCGTAATGCTCGTCGGAATCGAGACGTCGGTTGTCCATTTGTAGATGCCCGGGACGAGAACCAGTCCGCCGATATTCCCCGCGTTCAGCTCAGTGAAGCTGGGGTCGGGGCGTGTGGCCGCATCCGTGTACGCGGCAGCCATGTCCGATATTGCGGTCGTCATGTCTGCAGCCGTCGTTCCCCCTGTCATGTCGGCGGCGTAAATCTTTCCCGTTGCTTGAGAGAGGTCAGTCGCATATTGAATAGGTGATCCGAAGTTCAATAGCACGAACCCCGTGATGAACGACTCTGCGGCCGGGCTTATACCGACATCTCCCGTGACCGCGGAGTTGGGAACCGTTGAGATCGCTGATTTTGCCAGGACTGCGAAAGTAGCGGCAGTCTTAAGGTCCACCGCCGTCACAGCCACGTAAACTGTCACCAGGCATGTGGCAGTCTTACCGCCGTCAGCTGTGGTCACCGTCACGGTTGCCATTCCCGCGGACACCGGAGTCACTACGCCGCTGCTGTTCACTGTGGCGACTGATGGGGTATCGCTCGACCAGCTTAAAGTTGTATTGGTGGCATTGGACGGAGTGATTATCGCGGTGAGGGTGCCGTTCGAGCCGCCGACAGGCAGGTTCAAGCTGTTAGGATTGAGAGTCACTCCCGTTACAGCCACGGTGGAAACCGTTACGAGGCACGTGGCAGTCTTGCCGCCGTCCACCGTTGTCACCGTCACAGTTGCCGTTCCCGCGGATATCGGCGTCACCACGCCGTTGCTGACGGTGGCCACCGACGGGGTATTGCTCGTCCAGCTCACATTCGTATTGGTGGCATTGGAAGGACTGATTGTCGCGGTGAGGGTGCCGGTCGAACCGCCAACGAGCAGATTCAATGTCGTAGGGCTGAGGCTTACTCCCGTCACGGCCACGGGGGAAACGGTCACCGCGCAGGTGGCTGTCTTGTTGCCATCGGCTGTAGTGACAGTAATGGTTGCGCTTCCAACCGCCACGGGAGACACCACGCCGTTGCTGACCGTGGCGACTGAGGTGTTATTGCTCGACCAGCTCACATTCGTATTGGTGGCATTGGAAGGACTGATTGTCGCTGTGAGGGTGCCGGTCGAACCGCCGACGAACAGATTCAGTGTCGTCGGGCTCAGGCTCACTCCGGTTACGGCCACGGAAACCGTTACAGTGCACGTGGCGGTCTTGCCGCCGTCTGCTGTGGTCACCGTGATGGTTGCCGTTCCCGCGGATATCGGCGTCACCACGCCGCTGCTGCTGACCGTGGCTACTGATGGGGTGCTGCTCGACCAGATCACATTCATATTGGTGGCATTGGACGGACTGATTGTCGCAGTGAGAGTGCCGGTCGAACCGCCAACGAGCAGATTCAATGCCGTCGGGCTCAGGCTCACTCCCGTTACAGCCACGGATACCGTTACTGAGCACGTGGCAGTCTTGCCGCCGTCTGCCGTGGTCACGGTGATGGTTGCCGTTCCCGCGGATACCGGAGCCACCACGCCGCTGCTGCTGACCGTAGCAACTGATGGAGTATCGCTCGTCCAGGTCACATTCGTATTGGTGGCATTGGAAGGGGCGATTGTCGAAATAAGGGTGCCGGTCGATCCGCCAACGATCAGATTCAGGGTGGGCGAGCTCAGGCTCACGCCAGTCACAGGAACGCTCGTCGTTCCGACCGTTACTGCACAGGTGGCAGTCTTGCCGCCGTCTGCTGTAGTCACCGTAACCGTTGAAGTTCCCGGGGATACCGGTGTTACCACGCCACTGCTGCTGACCGTGGCTACCGATGGGGTGCTGCTTAACCAGCTCACATTCGTATTGGTGGCATTGGACGGACTGATTGTCGCGGTGAGGGTGCCGGTTGATCCGCCAACGAGCAGATTCAAAGTTGTCGGGCTCAGGCTCACTCCGGTCACGACCACGGGGGAAACGGTTACTGCACAGGTGGCAGTCTTGTTGCCATCGGCTGTGCTGACGGTGATTGTTGCGCTTCCGACCGCAACGGGAGTCACCACGCCGCCGCTGCTGACCGTGGCGACTGATGGGGTATTGCTCGACCAATTCACGCTCGTATTCGTGGCATTGGACGGACTGATTGTCGCCGTTAGGGTTCCGGTCGAACCGCCAATGAACAGATTCATGGTCGTTGGGCTCAAGCTCACGCCCGTCACGACCACGGGGGAAACAGTTACTGCACAGGTGGCAGTCTTGTTGCCATCGACTGTAGTGACGGTGATTGTTGCACTTCCAATCGCCACGGGAGTCACCACGCCGCTGCTGACCGTGGCTACCAGTGTGTTCGTGCTCGACCAGATGACATTCGAATTGGTGGCATTGGACGGGGCGATTGTCGCAGAAAGGGTGCCGGTCGATCCGCCAATGAACAGAGTCAAGGTCGTCGGGCTCAGGCTCACTCCCGTCACCGGAACACTCGTCGTTCCGACCGTTACCGCACATGTGGCGGTCTTGCCGCCATCTGCCGTGGTCACCGTAACAGTTGAGGTTCCCGGAGATACCGGCGTTACCACGCCGCCGTTGCTGACAGTGGCTACCGATGTGTTGGTGCTCGTCCAGATCACATTCGTGCTGGTGGCATTGGATGGGGCGATTGTCGCGGTGAGAGTGCCGGTTGATCCGCCGACGAGCAGATTCATCGTTGTCGGGCTGAGGCTGACTCCCGTCACAGGAACGCTCGTCGTTCCGACCGTCACCACGGAAGTGGCAGTCTTGCCGCCGTCTGCCGTGGTCACGGTAACAATCGAAGTTCCCGGAGACACCGGCGTTACCAGGCCGGTGCCGCTGACCGTGGCGACTGACGGGGACTTGCTCGACCAGCTCACATTCGTATTAGTGGCATTGGACGGACTGATCGTCGCCGTAAGGGTGCCGGGCGATCCGCCAACGAGCATGTTCAAGGTCGTTGGATTGATGCTGACTCCTGTTACCGGGACACTCGGCGGCGGGCTCGATAGAGGAGATGTGCAGCTCAATAACAACAGGCCAAGAAGGCCAAGAACAGGCAATAGCTTCTGGAGCAAAAGGCCGCTCGTGCCTCTTGTAACTTTTCTCATACAATAGAAATAAAGGTTCCTGACGTGGAATTCTGTTCGCTGGCGCGCATAGGCCCACGCCTGGTCCATTCGTGCTCACCGTACGGAGTGAGTGATGGTGATCGTGTCGAAGTACACGCCTCCGGACGGCATGATCATGTGCGGCAAAACGTTTACAATCCGGGTGTACCGCAAGCCCCACGGAATTCCGGAATACCCGGCTCCCCAAACGTCCGAGACGTACAATACCGCGCTTTCACGCGAGTGGTTCGCCGGATTTCGCGCTCTTCACGCGCGCCAGCCTCGTTCTCCTTTAAGGCGCTCGGGCGCGAATCCCCGCCGCTAGAACTTGTACCCGAGCTTCCGCAGCATGTCGTGGCGGTCTGCTTTGTCTGCCGCCCCTTCCACTCCGATGGGCGAGGCGCCATCGATGACGCCCATGATGCCTTTTCCCTGCGGCGTGGCGGCGACGATGACCTGCACCGGGTTTCCCGTAGCGCAAAAGATATGACACACTTCGGGGCACGCTTTGATGGCGGGCAGGATATTGATGGGATACGCGTTTTTCAGAACGAGAAAAAAGGTATGGCCCGCGCCCACGGCCTGGGCATTGCGGGTGGCATCCGCCACGAGATCCGGATCGTTGCCCTCCGTGCGGATGAGACAGGGACTGGATGCCTCGCAGAAGGCAAGACCGTAATGAGCTCCCGGCACCGTGCCGTTCACGATCTCCGCCACGTCCTCGACCGTTTTGATGAAGTGAGACTGACCGACGATTATATTAGCATCCTCGTGCCAGGACAGTGGGACAACCTGAATGGAAGCTTCCATGTCTATTCCCCTTTCATGAGGTCGAGACGCAGCTCGGCCGCGGCGCAGGGCATTTCAATCCCCCATGCGGAAAGAACCGCCGGATGGATCTCACCCATGATGCCCACCAGACGCCCCTCGACACGGATTTCGGCGCAGCGGCCGGGGATGAATCGGGGATCCTCCACCGGTGAGAGGACCGGCTCGGCCGAAAGATAGTAGAGCAGTGCCAGAACGTGCGCATCCACTTCGTTGAAGCCCGCCTCGCGATCCGCGATGAGGAGGCCCAGTGTGTTGTACGTGCGCGTGCCGTCATTCTCTCGGGCGTCCTTCACCGCGGTTTTTCCCGTTTCGAAGATCCGATGCGGGTAGGTGGCGTGCGCGGACTCGGCTTCCGAGGCGAGCAGGTTCGGGAGTATCGAGTCGCGCACCATGTCGATGCTTTCCGTCATAGGGTTGGCGATCTCCACGGCGTCCGATCCGTCGCGTCCCATGCGCTCCACGAAGTCTCTGCGTGAGCCCAGATACCCGTAGATCATCTCCTGGTAGCCCAGTCCGATCATGATCTCCCGAACGCGACGATTATACGTCTCGGCGGCAGAGATGCGGCCAACGGTGAAGTCACGGGGAAGCAGGGGCTCGAAGCTCGCCATGCCGCGGCCGATCATGATCTCCTCGATGGCATCCACGGGATGAAGAAAATCGTTGCGATACACCGGTGGTGTAACGACGACGGTTGAGCCTTCCACGCGTGCTTCGCTTCCCATGCGGCGGATGAGATCGGCCGCTTCCTTGGGAGAAATCGCGTCCCCGAGCCGTTTTGCCGCCTCGGCCGCGACGAGTGACGTTTCCTTCTGGAAATAGTACGGGGTCACTACCGTCCTGCCGTAGGGGGTGTCGAAGGGATACTCGACAGCCACGGGACGGATGGTGAAGCCCATGTCGGCGAAATCGCAGGCGGCAATGGCGCACGCGGTGAGCACCGAGTCGATGTCCGGACCCGTCAGATCGATGAACAGCCGTTTGTCGCCGATCTTCACTCCGCCGATGAGGGCCGAGTTGATGACCGGCGGGAAGGTGAGCACCTCCCCGCGCGCGTCGGCCAGCAGGGGGAAGCGTGACTGCCCGGCAACGATATGGCCGTACTCCTTGCCCTTGGGATGCTGGGTGAGGATTTCGCGCATAGACAGGGGCGTGGTGAAATCGAGCGGTATGAATCGCGTGGCATCGGGATCCGCCGCGCGGTAGCTCACCGGCCAGGTGACAAGATCCGCCCGGGACACGCCCATGGCGATGGTCTTTCTCTTGCGGCCGTAGTTGCCGCAGAGCTTCTCCTGGGACTGGATGATTTCGCGGAGCAGCGTGTCGGTCATCTCGCGGCCTTCCGCCACGAACGACCCGATGTAAGCGCGTATCGTCTTGAGGCCGGCATCGACAACCACGCGTCTCTCGTCGGTCGGCTGCGCCTTCCCGGGTCGGGAGAAGAAATCGTAGCGCGGCGTTTTTCCGCTCAGATAGATGGCCAGCTGCCGGCCGAGGCCCACGGTGGACCACAGGTCGGGGCGATTGGTGTCGTTGAGCTCGATGCGGAGCACCCCTTCGCCTTTGGGCCAATCGTCGAGCTCCGCCTTTGCAACGGTCAGAAGCTCCACGAGCTCGGCTGGCTCGTAGCGGCGTCCGATTATCTTGAAGAAAAGCTCCTCGTTCACGTCGATCTTCGGCATGGCTATTTGCTCCTCCGGGAACGCACGTCCTCGATGGAGTTCGTGAAAAGCTCCCTGATGTCGTGAAGCCCGAGCGAGCTCAGGGCCATGCGGTCGATGCCGAGACCCCACGCGAGGACGGGCACCTTGATGCCCAGGGGCTCGGTCACCTCGGGCCTGAATATGCCCGAGCCGCCCAACTCGAACCAGCCGAGGGTGGGATGCTTGATGTGGACCTCCACGGACGGCTCGGTGAAGGGGAAGAAGCCGGGAACGTACTTCACCTCCTTCGCCATGGCCACCTCTTCGGCGAACATCTTCAGGAGGCCCAGAAGCGTGCGGAGGTTCACTTCTTCACCCAGCACGATGCCTTCGGTCTGGTAGAAGTCAGCCAGGTGCGTCGCATCCACCTTGTCGTAGCGGAAACAGCGCACCACGCCGAAGTACTTTCCCGGCACGCGCGCTTTCGTGAGCGTCTTTGCCGAGAGGACGGTGCCTTGGCTGCGGAGGATCAGACGACGGGTGAAGTCCCTGTCGAAGCGATAGCTCCAGCCCCGACTGCCCGTCGTCCATCCGTTCTCGTGCGTGGCCGCGACATTATCCAGCCACGGCTGCTGGATGGATTTCGCGTGCGTGGGATCCTTCACGTAGTACACGTCGTGGATGTCGCGCGCGGAGTGGAACTGCGGCATGAAAAGGGCGTCCCCGTTCCAGAACTCGGTCTCGACGAGCGGCCCGTCGAACTCCTCGAAGCCCAGCGACGCGAGCTTGTCCTTCAGATTGGCGAGGAAGGCGCAGTACGGGTTGCTGCGGCCCACCGTCATGCGTGTGGGAGGTACGTCGATGTTGTAGCGGCGGAACTTTGCGGTTTTCCACGCGCCGGTCTTCAACAGCTCCGGCGTGAGGGCGCCTGTCTCTTCACCGGTCGCCCCCGCGGCGGCAAGGGCGACACCGGCTGCCGATCCCTCGGGGGTCAGCGCGTAGGTAGGCTCCTCACGCTCGGCCAGACGGAAGAGGCTGCCGGCAGCGCCGCGCTTCTTCGCCTGGGATCCGGCGAGCTCCTTTTCCTGGGGCGTAAGCTCCGCCTCGTCCAGCGGGGCGGTCGCGGCCCGGCTGAGAATGGACTGCAGCGCGGATTCGCGCGCCGCGACGATTTCCCAACCACCCGGAGCGATGGTGGCACGCTTTGTGCCGTCCATGACGAGCACTTTGTCTTTGGACAGACCGCCGAACGCCGAGCCGACGTCCTTCTGCTCTATCCCGAGCCTCGTCGCGAGCTCGGGGAGGGCCAGGGCGCCGCCCTCCCGAACGAGCGTGACGATCCGCTGCTCGTAGGTGCCTCGGGTGATGCATTCCCGACCGAAGTCGGTGATTTCGTACAGCGAGCGCGCAGCGCGCGCCGTTTCCACGGTAAACCCCTTGGCCGCAAGCCAGCTCAGCGCCTGGTTGGCTTGGCCGAGATTGTAGCCGAGGGCCGCGATGAGACCCGCGTGCGTGATGGGCTGCCCTTGCTTGTAATGGAGGAGAACCTTCACCTCGAGGGGATGAAGCTCCCGTACGGTCTGGGATTGTGCCATGGACGTCTTACCTCTGGAGTTTTTCCGCGAGTGATCTCAGGAACAGCCCGACATCGGTCACGATGCCGATGGTCTGGCCGGAGCCCCTATCGGAAAGTTTTGTCACGACAGCCGGGTTGATGTCAACGCATATGGTCTTCGTCCACGCGGGGATCATGTTCCCGGTGGCAATGGAGTGCAGCATGCTGGAAAGCATGATGACCATGCTCGCGCCCTTCACGAGCTTTCCGTAGGCGCACTGCGCGGCGAGCATGTTCATCTCCGTGTCGGGAAGCGGTCCGTCATCGCGCAGGGAGCCCGCCAGCACGAACGGCACGCCGGCCGTGATGCACTCGTACATGATGCCTTGCTGAACCGCACCGGCGGCGACTGCGGCCTGGATGGAACCGTGAGCGAAGATCGCGTTGATGGCGCGAATATGATTGCGATGCCCTTCGAAAACGGGCCGACCCGTTTCCAGCGCAATGCCAAGGGAGGTGCCGAACAGCGCGCTTTCCACGTCGTGTACGGCAAGGGCATTGCCCGCCAGGAGGCCGGCAACGTACCCGCCGCGGATAAGGGACGCGAGCGCCCGGCCGCCACCGGTGTGGATGACCACGGGACCGGCAACGACGACGACCTTGCCGCCGTCGCGCTGTTGGCGGGCCATCTCCTCCGCAACGCGGCCGATGGCGACGTCCACGCTGCGTTCCGAGGAGACGTCGCTCGCCATGAAGCCGAACTCTTCGCTGTCCTCTTCCTGGAAGAGAGGGAAGATGCGCACCGATCTGCTCGTGCAGACGACCCGATCGCCGGCTTTCACGTCACGGATGATGCGGCACAGGAGGACTGCATCGCGCTCCACGATCACCCCGTCCATGCGCATGTCGGCCACGTCGTGCCAGGCCCCATGGACAAAGACCTGCGTGCGGCGGTTGGTGGTTGCGTAGAAATCGGTTGGAACGCACGAGTCTTTAGGCGCGATACGAAGGATGGCCTCACCGACTTCCTTTTCGTAGCAGCCCTGGTTCACGAGCAGACCGGTGAGCGGCGCCAGGCGATCAGCATCGGGACAGGTGACCTCGATTTCCAGGCGCGATGAATCGCTGCGGTTCTTGCCCATGACGAAGGACACGATCGTGTAGTCCGCCCCGGCATCGACGATGATGTTCAGCATCCGGGTGAGAAGCCCGGAGTCGATGAGATGCCCTTCAGCGAGGAATCGTCGTGCCGAAGCCTCCATGGCTGCCTACAGGTGCAGTTCCTTGGAGAACTGGTCTATTGCCGCGCGCGTGAAGATGATCTTGTCCTTGGCGAGCTCCCGACTCTTGTCGAAGTGGAACTTCTCCGTATACGAGAGCTCTCGGGAGACGTACTGGAGGATCTCCTGCATCGTCTTCATGTTGTACCAGATGAAGGCGCCGACGGAGAGGCGCGCAAAGCCGACGGCGCCGATGGAGTCCAGGAGATTGGCGTCGAACAGCAACTTGGCTTCCACCGAGATTGGGTTCCCGTTGGGCATATGGTTGAGGATGGCCTCGATAACCAGTGGGATCTTTTCCGGGATGAATCCGGTTTCATGGAGTATCGCCTCGGCCCTGTCGGCCGAGCTCTTCGGATGACCTACCGACATCTCGATGTCGTGCAAGAAGCACGCCGCGTGCAGGATGTCCTCATCGTGCACGATGCCTTCCCCGATCTCGCGCGCGAGGTGATAGACCCGGAAGGAATGTTCATAGCCCGAGCCGAGCCGGCCCGAGGTCAAATCTTTCGCATACTGCTGGATGAGCTTTCTCATGGGGGAATTGTAATGGAGAGTTTGTACCGATGCAAGCTGAGTGAGCCTGGCGAAGACGCCATACGAATCATGCTTTGTATATAATTAATGCCGCAAAATATTCGGCTTTATATTAGATATGCCATAATTTATTTGACGTTTGTTACAATTTTCGCTATTTTCATAGGTATGATCGATGAGATTGATAGAAAGATCCTTGACTTGGTTCAAGTCAATGCGCGGTTGTCCAACGCTGAGCTGGCCGAGGCGGTGGGACTGACCATATCCTCCGTGCATGAACGGGTGAAGAAGCTCGAGCGCAAGGGAATCATCAAGGGATACGTGGCGATTCTGGACCCCACGAAGCTGGGCAAACCACTTCTCGCTTTCATCCGACTGTCGGTGAACTCTCATGACACGGCGAGCGCGGGCATTCGGGCCCTCTGCGAGGCTCAGCCTGATATCCTGGAATGCCACAACGTTGCCGGAGAAGACTGCTACATCCTGAAGGTGCGCGCCGAAAGCCCCAAGCAGTTGGAAAAGCTGCTTGCCGACATTCGCGGCAGCTCGGAAGCGAGCAAATCCGTAACCAATATCGTTCTTTCCACGCACAAAGAATCGACACTCATTACCCCCGCTCCGCCGGAGGAAGGAGACTGATATGAGCTCCCTCGACATTTCCATACTCTTGAGAGGCATGAATCGGGACGCGGATGCTTCGCGCTCCGCGACACCGCTTCGTCTGGTGCTGTGCGCGGGAGAAGTGTCGCGCCTGCCCCGTCGGCCCGGGATGCATGTCCGGGTGCTCGCCGGAACGGCGTGGATCACGCAGTCGGGCGATGATCTTGTCCTCAGCGCGGGCCATTCCGCCGCGCTTGCCGCTCCACGCGATATTCCCCTCATCGGGGCGGTCGGCTCCGAGGCCCTCCTGTTCGAGGTGATCTGATCAGGCGGGCAGCGCCTCAGCGAAGGGTGAGGTCATAACGTTCCTCGGTGCGCATTGCGCCCCACAGATCGCTCGTGCGTGTCTCGGTGCGCTGGAATCCGAGGCTCGTGTACAGACGCGTGGCCGGGGCGAGTGATCCCTCGGTCCAGAGCGTGACCGCCGTGTAGCCTTCCCCCCGACAGAAGTCGAGTGATTCCTGCACGAGGGCGCGGCCCAGGCCGTGGCCGCGCAAGGAGGCGTGGAGGAGCAGCCAGCGCAGCTGGGCCGTTTTCTCCGCCGCCGTGACGATGGCCACGGCGCCCTGGAGCGCGCCTCCGCTCTCCACGAGCCACATCCTTTCCCGACCCGCAAGGGGCCACGAACAGACGGAAAGCGTCTTGGCTACGTACGCCTCGAAGGCGAGGCTGTACCCGTGCTCGGCGGCGTAGAGGAGACCGTGGAGTCGGATGAGCTCCCCGATGTCGCCCGGCCGCTGCTCCGTGCGCGCTGTGGCTCCCGCCGCGGCGAGTGAATTCACCAGATCAGGTCTCATAGGTCCCCCTAATTCATCGAGGGCTTGAATCCCGTCTGCAGTATTATCTTGTACAACGGGCCTTTGCCGGAAAACGCTTCCTCCCAGGCGCCGGCGGGATCGGCGCGGAAGATCATCTCGCGGGTTGCTTTGACCACGACCCATGATTCGGTGCGCATCTCACCTTCCACCTGCCCGGGGCCCCACCCCGAATAACCGGCGTAGAGTCGCACGGCCGGTCTTTCCTCCTCGGGCAGCGTGCTCCAGACATTCACCAGGTATTCGATGAGCCCCTTTGTCGCCGGTTCCGAGATAACCCCTTCCACCGGCTGTTCACCCGCGGCACCCTCATAACCCGGAAGCTCCGCATGCAGGGCGCTCAAGACCTCCTGCTGCACGGGCCCCCCGACGAACACGGGGATGGCGGCCGCCGGTGTGCCCTCGACTCCCGCTACGAGCTCTCCCAGCGTGAAGGGGGAGGGGTGATTCACCACGAGTCCGAACGCGCCGTTTTCGTCGTGCAGGATCATGAGCACCACCGAGCGTCGGAAGTTCGGATCCGCGAGAGTTATCTCCGATACGAGAAAATGACCGCGAAGATTCCGCGGATTTTCCTCGTCCATTCGTCGCCTCCTTGGCCGGCCGTCAGCCGACGCGCGCGCGCCTCAGGATATCCCAATAGGCTCCCCGCGCGCCCGCGGCGATGGCGGCGGAAAGCCGTTCATTGTCGTTATAGTTGTAGTCCCGGGCGGCCTCCGCACTCCCGGGGAGAAAGAAGCGCTCGTCCCCGCCCACCGCCTCCCGCAGCAATGCGTCGGGATCCGACCCCAATGCCTCGGACAGGTAAAAGACGGGGCGGAGGAACTTGTCGTTGTCAAGCTTGGCGCCGCTCAGGGCGAGGTTGCTCTCCACCGGGCCCTGGGCACGCACTTGGGCCGCCAGCGGCGTGCCGTCGAACACGCGCACGCCGAGAGAAACACCGATGCAATCCGGGCCCACGCGGCGGACCAGGTCGATCGATTCCCGTAGCGTCTCTTTCGTTTCCCCCGGTGCGCCGAGGAGCAGATCGTACATGAAGGGGATTCCCGCATCCCGACAGGCACGCGCCGTGTTTTCCAGGTCCGCGGGCTGGAAGGGACGGCCAAGGCGGCGCAGCATTTCGGCGCTGCCGCTGTCGGCGCCGAAATCGATGCCTGCGCACCCCGCGCGGCGGAACAGGAGGGCGGAATCCGCGTCGAAGGGAGCCGGAGAGCAATAGGCGTACCAGCGCAGCTTCTCGGCGAGCCCGGCCTCTATGATGGCCTGGCAGACAGCGCGGGCGTGCTCGAGGGGTATGTTGAACTCGCAGTCGCAGGTGTGCAGGTGGTCGATGCCCTGCGCAACGAGGGTCTTCAGCTCCTCGACGACCATGCGCGGAGGGAGCATCCGCGTGCGCTTTCCCTTGACCACCGGATCGGCGCAATACGTGCAGGGCTGGGCGCATCCCCGTTTCGTCTCGAATCCCGCCTGCCCGCCTTCTTCGAAGTAGCGGCGATTGTCCACGAAGGATCTTGTTCGAGGCGGTAGCTTGTCCAGCGTGATTTCCCGGGGGCGATTGAGGCGGAGTCCCACTTCGTCCCACCAAACAAGCCCCGGAACTTCCTCCAGCCCGTCTTCGGCGTGCAGTGCGTCCAAAAGCTCAGGAAAGGCCGCTTCCCCTTCACCGGCAATCCCGAAGTCCGCGCCGCAGTAGTCCACGACCGCTTCCGGCATGAGGGATACCCCGATGCCGCCCAGCACCACCGGAGCATCCGAGTGATCCTTGAGGGCATAGACAATGTCCCGCGCACCGGAAAGAAGGAATGCGCGGCTGGCGGAGTAGCAATCGTCGATGTTCCGCACCGTTACGCCGATGACCTCGGGAGAGAAGGCGGCCGCGGCCGCCATGTCCTGCTCCTCGTTGCCCGATAGGCACAGATCGAGCAGGTACAGCTCGTGACCGGCCGCGCGCAACGTATCGGCACAGTAATCCAGCCCAATGGGCGCCACGGGCGGGCGCACGCGATTCGTGTTGACAAGAAGTACTTTCACGCGAGAGACCTCCCCATTTCATGCGCCCGGGCGAGCACGTCGGTCATGGATCGAACGGCGTCCTTGGGACCCGCCCCATCGACCAAGAGCCGATCAGCGAAGACGAGCTCGAGATATTCAAAACCCAGCTCGAAGAGTCTGATCATGGGCTCGGCGGCGCGCATGCCTTTCTCTTCCCAGGCCGCGATCAGGACCGCCCTCTTTCCGCGCACCTGAGGGCGCGCCTCCGGCGTGTTGAAGACCACGAGCCTATCGAGGAACCCTTTCATGATTGCCGTCGGTCCGTACCAGTACACCGGCGTCGCGAAAAGAAAAGTATCCGCGGCGGCCATGGCGTCGTACAGGAGATCCCCATCATCGCGGAAAATACAGCGGCGTCCGTTCTCTCCACAATGGCCGCATCCGGTGCAGGGATGGATCTTCAGGGAACGGAGCGCGAAGCTCTCTACCGTCATGCCGGCCTCACGCGCACCCACGAGAGCCGCCTCGGCCAGAGTGTCCGTGTTCCCGCCAGGTCGGGGGCTGCCGAAAATCGTGACAAGGGAGCTATTTTTCATGCTGAGATCGTGGACCGTGAGCGTGTCGGCTGTCAATGGACGGCGCGCGGGCCGCCATGCCCGCGGACGGCTGCCCGCGCGCTTGACCCCCCCGACCTTTCGATTTATCGTGCGCGCGGAAGAGGTCCGTGCAATGCCCGACAGTGTCAATGACGTCCGTCCGTTCCGCGCCCTCCACTACGATCCGCACGTCGTGCGGGATATCGGGCCGTGTCTTTCGCAGCCCTACGACGTCATTTCCCCCGAGCAGCAGGAAGCCTACTACCGCCAGGATCCGCACAATGTCATACGCCTCATCCTCAACCGTGAAGAGCCCGACGACAATGAGACGGAGAATCGCTACACGAGGGCCGGCGCGCTCCTTGCACAATGGAAAGAGCAGGGGGTCCTGCACAGCACGGTGCGGCCGTCCTTCTGGGTCTACGAACAAGAGTTCGATCTTCCGGGCATCGGGCGCAAGAAGGTGAAGGGGTTCATCGGCGCCGTGCGCCTGCGCGACTACGCCGAACGGCGCATCCTTCCCCACGAAAAGGTGCTCAAGGGGCCCCTTGAGGACCGGATCAGGCTCACCGAAACCACGGGCACTCAGTTCGAATACATCTGGAGCCTGTATCAGGACAAGGCGTACGTCATCGACAACATCCTCGACGACTGCGGCAAGGAACCCGCGATCATCGACTACGTCGAGCAGCCCATCGGCGTCCGTCATCGCATGTGGCGCCTTACCGATCCCACCCCGTGCGAGATCATACGCCGGACAATGGGCCGCCTCACGATCTACATTGCCGACGGTCACCATCGTTACCAGACCATGCTCACCATACGCGACCGCATGCGCGCACGCTTCCCGGATGCCGGGCCCGACGCCCCCTGGGAGTTCATCATGATGTTTCTGGTGAACTCGGAGCACGAGGGTCTCACCATCCTGCCCACCCACCGGATGCTCCACGGCATCCAGGTTGAAAGCCTCTTCAAGCTCGGCGCGGATATCCTGGAGCACTTCCACGTAAAGAAATACGTTTTCCGCGGCGAGGACGAGCTCTCGGTTCGCCGTCGCTGGCTGCGCGACCTTGCCGATGTCGATCAGGGCGAGCACACGATCGGGGCCTACATCGCCAACACCAACGGGTATTATCTCCTCACGTTGCGCGACGAGGAGGCCTACGAGGAGCTCGTGAAGCTCGACACCTCATCCGCGTGGAAGCTTCTGGACGTGAATATCCTGAATACCCTGATCCTCAATCAGATCCTCGGCATCACCGAGGAGCAGCTGAGCCTGTCCACGAGCATCGCGTACACGAAGGACGTCGATGAGGCACTCGAGAAGGTGCGCGCCGGGGTCATGCAGGTGGCCCTCGTCCTCAACCCGACGGCTCTCCTTGATGTCATCACGATCGCGGAGAACGGGGAAATGATGCCCCGCAAATCCACCCATTTCTATCCAAAACCGGTTTCGGGGCTCGTTTTCTATCCCCTGGACCTGGGCTTCCACGCGCCGGGCTGATCGGCCCTTGGAGGCCGTTCTTGGCAAGATCGACAGGGGAGAGTATACTCCCCTCAATGAGCAGCGGTCTTGTCGAAGAACTTCACGAAGTGCCGCTCGACAGGGAGAACCAAGACCTGAAGGAGATCCTCGAGATCGCCTTCCAGATCACGGCCCAGCTCGAGATCGAAAACGTCATCAAGAACGTCGTGTGGAGCCTGGTGTCAAAATTCCAGACCGACACCATTCACTTCGTCCTGCCCGGCGATATCGATGAGAACGCCGTCGTGGTCATCTCCTACAAAGGTCTCAAGAAAGAGGATCTCGGGCTCGAGCTCCCCTCGCTCCAACCCGTGCTCGCCTTCCTGGACAAAGACGAGTACAGCCAGATACCGTTCTCCTATTTCCACGACAACTTCACCGATCCCGTGGTCGTCCAGCGCCTTCAAGCCCTCGCTATTGACATGATCGTTCCGCTGCGCACGGACAAGGGTTCCATCGGCATCCTGCTCCTCCCCAAGAGCGGAACCGGTCAGAGCTACGGGTTGCAGGATATCCAGTACATCACACGCATCGTACGCTTCGCCTCCATCGCCATAGAGAACGCAAGTCTTTTCCGCCAGGCGACGACGGACCGAATGACCGGTCTGTTCTCCCATCATTTTTTCGAGAAGACGCTGGACGAGGAGCTGGAGCGGGCGCGCCGCTACAAGGCCACCTTCAGCCTCGTGATGTTCGACATCGACCATTTCAAGAAGTTCAACGACACCTACGGTCACCTCCAGGGCGACCGGATCATTCGTGAGATATCCAAGATCCTCTGCAAGTCCATCCGTCAGGTGGATTTCCCCGCGCGCTACGGCGGAGAGGAGTTTTCCCTCATCCTGCCCGCCGTGGACATCAAAGGCGCCCAGGTCGTCGCCGAGCGCCTGCGCAAGCGCGTGGAAACATTCGAGTTCCCCAGCTCCGACGGCGGGCAGCCGTTGCACGTGACCATTTCCGTCGGAGTGACGGAGTTCGATCCTGAAAACGCGTATGCTCCGTCTGAAATCATCCGCGAGGCTGATCGGGCCTTGTATCAGTCCAAGGAAAACGGCCGCAATCGGGTCACCGTGACGGCCCCGCGCAACTCCTGATCAAAGGAAACACACCGTGATCATCGTGCTTGAACGTACCATTCGCGACCAAGACAAAAGTCGCATACGGGACTTTCTCGTCTCCCGCGGCTACACGATCCGCGAGATCGTGGGCCAGGAGGAGACCATCCTCGGTGCGGTGGGCACGTCCGGCACGGACGTCCGCGAAGTCGAGCTTCTGGCCGGCGTGGCGCGGGTCATCCCCATCACCTCTCCCTACAAGCTCGCCTCGCGTGAGTTCCGCAAAGACGACACCATCATCACTCTCGGCAGCGCCGCGCATCCCGTCCGTATCGGCGGCCTTCGCATCGTCGCCATCGCCGGCCCGTGCGCCGTGGAATCGCGCACCCAAACGTTGGAATGCGCGGCGGCGGTGCGAGAATCCGGCGCGGTGCTCTTCCGCGGCGGCGCCTGGAAGCCGCGCACTTCGCCGTACGCCTTTCAGGGCCTCGGCGAGGAGGCGCTTGCCTACCTGAAGGAAGCGGGTGAAAAAGAGGGCATGCCCGTCGTGACGGAAATCGTGACCCCCGAGCACGTGGACCTCATGCGAGACTACGTGGATGTCCTGCAGATCGGGGCGCGCAACATGCAGAACTTCGAGCTGCTGAAACGCGTGGGAAGCCTGGGCAAGCCCGTGCTCTTGAAGCGCGGGCTTGCGGCGACCATCCAGGATCTGCTCATGTCGGCGGAGTACCTGCTGGCCGCCGGCACCGACAGCGTGATCCTCTGCGAGCGCGGCATCCGCACATTCGAGACATCGACGCGCAACACGCTGGACCTCTCCGCCATTCCCGTCGTGAAGAAGCTGAGCCACCTCCCCATCATCGTGGATCCCAGCCACGGCACGGGGTTGCGCGCCAAGGTGAGCCCCATGGCCCTTGCCGCCGTGGCCGCGGGGGCCGACGGCATCACCGTGGAGGTGCACACGGACCCGGATCACGCCCTGTCCGACGGCCCCCAATCCCTCTATCCCGAGCAATTCGAGAAGCTCATGCGCGACATCGAGGCCCTGGCGCCGGTACTCGGCAAGGAGCTTGCCCGACTGCCGGAGATGCGGGGTATTCAAACCAACGCGCGTTCGACGGAAGGGCACGGTGGCGGATCTTCCCCCGTCACGGTGGGCGCGGGGCTCGGAGAAGCCATCGTTACATTCCAAGGGGAACGCGGCGCGTTCGGCGAGCATGCCATCAGACATTGGTTCGTCGGCGCGGTGAACGCCATGCCGGTGCCCGAGTTCCGCGTGGTATTCGAGACCGTGCTGCAAGGCAAGGCCCGTTACGGCGTGGTGCCCATGGAAAACTCCCTCACCGGCTCCATCCACGAGAACTACGACCTGCTCCTGCAATATCCGGACATCCGCATCGTGGGAGAGCAGAAGATCCGTATCGAGCACAACCTCATCGGCCTGCCCGGTGCCGGAATCGGCGACATCCGCCGGGTCTTCTCCCATCCGCAGGGGCTGGCCCAGTGCGCTCGGTTCCTCGATCAGCATCCGCAGTGGGAGCGGATGGCCTTCTACGACACGGCGGGGTCGGTGCGGCACATCGCGGAGCTCGGCGCGAAAGAGAACGCCGCGATCGCCAGCGAGGACGCCGCGCGGGTTTATGGCCTCAACGTCCTCAAGCAAGGCCTTGAAACGAATGTTCAGAATTACACGCGCTTTTTCGTGATCGCGCGGGAGGAGCAGGAGCTTCCGGCGGAGGCAGCCACGAAACGCGCGGGAAAGGCGTCGTTGTGCTTCGCCGTGGCCGACGTTCCGGGCGCGCTGTTCAAGGCGCTCCAGGTGCTTGCCGAACGCGGCCTGAACATGAAGAAGCTGGAATCGCGGCCCATACACGGCAAACCGTGGGAGTATCTGTTCTACGTCGACGTGGAAGTGCCCGCCGAACCGGACGTGTTCAACCAATGCATGATGGAGCTGAAGCCGGTCACCGAAGATTTGCGCGTGCTCGGCATCTACGGGAGCGGTTGAGCCGCCGCTTCAGGCGCTTCCGGTGGGCCGATACTCGTGTCGCCTCTGATTGGCCTTCACGATGGCGTTTTTCATGGTGAGAAGCTCGATTTTGATTCCACGCATTGTTTTCTTTTCCTGCGTGGCGCGGGCCTGAAAGAGCGTGTTGAGGCCGGTGAGTCGTCGATGAATGAGGAGCAGCTCGTTGAGCTGCTTGTCCACGAAAACGGCCAGTGACTCTTCACCCGTGGACTCCAGCTTGTGCACGGCCGGGCCGGAGCCCGATGAAAGGGCCGCAAGGACGGTGACCTTTTTCTCGACCTCTTCCGAGAGCTTCGCGAAATCGACGGTTTCCACTTGTATTTCCTGGTTGCCGCCTGGTTCCGTGTATTGAATCTTGTACGAGCGATCTTCCGATTTCTGGCCGGCGCCCCCGCCCAGGAGCCGCTTCAGCCATCCTCCCCCGTTTACATGAGCTTCACGGAGAAGCCGCTCGTTTTCTTCCAGTACAGCGACGGCGGTTCCCAGCTCGTCGTGGGGGCGGCTTAAAAGACGCACGGCGTCCATGAGGATTGTTCTCCCGTCAGCAACGACGTTGGTCTTGGCCTTGGCCGGCTCCGCAATCGCGAGAGCCGAAAGGACCTTCTGCTTTCGTTCCTCCGCGTCCGGCGCGAGCTCCTCGTCGGCCACCTCTTCAGTGAGGGCCGGATACCAGGGTTTGCCCGACATCTTTTGGGCGAAGCCGCGCTTGATGCCGCGTAACATCTCCTCCCTGTGGGCATGCGCTTCGACGGCGCCGGGCGGGAGAGCTGGCAGGACGATCCGGCGCAGATCCGCCTTCCAGGACTCGCGATAGAACGTGATGAGCTCCCCGATGACCCCCCGGATGACGTGCATGTTTTTCACGATCTGCGTTTCGCTGTCCTTGAGTATCTGCGACGCCATGGTGTCGGAGCTCATGCGCACCTTCATGAAGGCGCGGGCAAACGCGCGTGTGGTTGGACTTTTCGACGCCTCTCCGAACTCCAGCCAGTTGATATAGGCGACCAGAGACGACATCTTTTTCAGTTTCGCGAGATTGAGGACTTCCAGGTCCAGCGGGTACTCGCCGCAGAGGTACTTCAACTGGCGGCGAAAGGCGGCTAGACGATAGCTCACCTCGTCCGAGTTTTCGAACTCGGGGAGGGTCTCGTCGCTGGGAATCGCGATCTCGGTGAAGACCTGCTCGTAATTGTAGGGATCTTCGCGGAGAAGGCCCTTGCGGATGAGCATGGCCATTGCGCCTTCAAAGAGCGCTTCGTAGGAGGAAAGGGCATCCCGCAGCCGGGGAATTTGAGTCGCCTCGAGGTACTGGACCTTTTTTCCCAGCACGGCATCAAGTTGCGCAAGGTATCCGACAGAGCCTTCCATCGTACGGGATTATACGGTAAAGTCATTTACAAGGCAACGCGCTCCCCACGACTCGTAAAGATAATCGCCGAACGTGTTTTGCCCTCAATCCATGGGAACCGCAAGACGATTCACGCCTGAAAAGCTCGTCATGGGAATACTCATTTCGGCCCCGGAAAAACGGGAGGAGCTTTTCGCGGAGCTTTCCCTCCTCTGGGGGCCCCGCGACTTCCAGTCCGCGCCCTTACCGTTCACTTTCACCGATTACTACGACGCCGAGATGGGGCGCCCTATCGAGAGACAATTCGTTGCCTTTCATGATCTGGTGGACCCGGCGGGCCTCGCGGATATCAAGGTTCGGACGAACGAGCTTGAAGAACGATTTCGCGATCACGGCGGCCGTCGGGTCAATCTTGATCCCGGTCTGATCGCACTCCCACGCTTCACGCTGGCGACCACGAAGGAAAACGCGCACCGCGTCCCGCTTACCGGCGGCATCTACGCGGAAATCACGCTCCTGTACGGAAAGGGGGGATTCCACCCGCTTCCGTGGACCTATCCGGATTTTCGCTCGGAGACCTATCTTTCGATCCTGAACGAGATACGCGGACTCTACAAGATTCAGCTCCGACCCTCGTGAGCGCTCGACGCGACCTGGAGAACGCGCACCTGGTTCCGTCCCGATTCCTTGGCGATATAGAGGGCCTTGTCGGCCGCTTCGATGAGGCCGTCCCGATCCTGCGCGTGTACGGGTATGCTCGCCACGCCGATGCTGATGGTGAGACGCAAGGGATCGCCATCGCGTGAGACCGTCACCTCCTCCATGGTGCGGCGCAGCTTCTCGGCGGCTTCGATGCCGGCGACGAGCGTCGTTTCAGGCAGGACGATGGCAAACTCATCCCCACCGAAGCGGGCGACAATGTCCACGTCACGACTTTTGGAGCGCAGGACCCGGCCGGCAGCCAGGAGCGCTTCATCCCCCGCCCGATGCCCGTTTTCGTCGTTGATGCGCTTGAAATTATCCAGGTCGATCATGAGCAATGACAGGGGGCGCCGATAGCGCAGGGCACGCTTCACTTCCTGGCGGAGCATCGAGTCGAAATACCGGTAGTTGTTGAGGCCCGTCTTCTCGTCCATGGTGGCCATTTCCACGAGCAGGACCCTCTCCATGTTCATTGAATTGATGCGCTCGGCGAGGGACAGCGACAAGAGGATGAACTGGAGGGTGATGACGGCTTTTGCCAAGTCAGTGGACATCGGGGCAAAGCCGAGCAGTCCAATGACGAGGGAGTTGCAGGCAACCCCGGCGAGGGCGAGAAGCGAAACGGCCGCCAAAAAAAGTCGCGCCGAGGCCGTTCCCGCGCGGACACGCGTGACCCCGGCCGCCAGAACCAGCACCAGAGCCGCGGCACTCATGGCCTCGCTCAGGATGAAGGGCCAGGAAGCGTTGAGAAAAGAAGCCATCCCTGCCAAAGGCGCGATCGACATGGCCGCCAGAAGAGCCTTGTCGAGACTTGGTGCGTTCTGGCGGGTGGCCGTGAAGGAGCGAGCGAGTCCCAAAAGCCCGAAGGTGGCGGCTCCCAGAAAAAGGGAACCCGCGGCGCGCGCCCATGCCGTGGGGGCCGGCCACAGGATGGAGGAGGCCAGACCGTCACCGGCGAATTGCGCGAGGGAAAAGAACAATATGTAGAGCAGAAAAAAGAAATAGCTGCGATCCTTGAAGACGACAAGGAGATACACGTTATAGAGAAGGAGCCCGATCTGAGCCCCGTAATAGATGCCGATCCACAAAAGGCTCATGTGCGACGATTCCCCATGATCGGGCGTGAGCTCAAACAACCGCCTCCTCGCGATCCCGCGAAAACTCATCACATCGACAGACGATCCTCATCAGGGAGACCGACTCTTTCCGCGGGTGAAAGTGAAGAATAGCCCCGCGCACGCCTCATGTCCAGGACCCCTAACGCCGCGGGGCGTCTCGCATGAATCAAGCGTCGAGAACCGCCCGCCGTATTGTATCGGCATGAAGGCGTGCGCGGTCCTGGCTCTCGCGTCGGCTCTGGTTTGTGTCGGCTGCGATCCGTTCGGCCCGGAAGCCACCGTGAACGTGGTCGTGCCCCCGCCGCCCCTCGTGTGGCTTCAAGCGTTCCCCGAGCTTCGATGCCGCGTCGTCTATCCGGACGCGCACGGTGTCAATCAATCCGTGGAGGCGGCGGACTGGTCGCAAAGCATTCCCATTTCCTGCTCGAAGGCGGGGAATACCCCCGTGCTCGCCTTTCCCGTTACGGTGCGTGACGAGGTGGAGGGCGTGACGGGCGGCGGGTACTTGCGCCCGGCGGGAGGACTCTATCCCTCGTCTTTAGAATCGCGTCCGGGTGGGGACGCGCTGCTGCTTTCGTGGCAGGACGGGGCCTTGGCCTCGGTGGTGGCTCGCGTGCGGAATGCGGGAAGGGATGTGTCCTCGTTCAACGCGGCTCGCCTGGCGGCTTATCTGGGCCGGACCTCCGACCCCTGGACGCTGGACCTGGACGGGATCGCGGAGCTGATTGCAGGGGGAGAGCTCCAGGCGGACGATATCCGCGCGCTTCCCCATTACCGGGTCCGTCTCGCGGCCCGACCGGGTACCTGGTTTCTGGAAAGCGCGCTCTCCCCGCCTGAACAGAGCGCTGGTGACATGATCGAGTTTCCCACGGTGGCGGAGGGCACTCATGCGCTTTTCTCGTTGGATGGGGAGGCAATGTTCTTTCAGGTGAATCGGGAGGGGGTCGCCCTCATGCCATGACGCGGCGCTAGGAAATGCGTATGATCCGGGCTCGGGTGAGCACTTCGGGGCCTTTCTCGGTCATGAGCACGTCATTCTCCCACCTCACGCCGCCCTGCTCGGGGTGGTAGAGACCCGGCTCGATGGTGAAAATCATGCCGGGAAGGAGAAGCTGCTCGGTTCCGTCCCCCTGCACCCGGAGAAGCGGGCTCTCATGGGTATCCAGCCCGATTCCATGGCCGAGGGAATGGGGCATCTTCCAGCCCGCCGCGGAAAAGATCTGATCCGCCCTCTGCGCCGGCGCGAGCGGAGAGGCATTCAGCTGCGCGCTTCCCATTGCGGCCGCGTACGCATCTTGCACAAGCGCGATCATGCGCTCCTGCTCCCCCGTGAGCTTCCCGCGCGCCACGGTGAGAGTGACGTCGCTCGTGTAACCGTCCACCTTGACGCCGAAGTCGAGTATCGAAAGCCCCTTTGTCGCAAAGGGACCTGCGGAATACGCCGGAAAGGCATGGATGGCCCAGCTGCGGGAAGGTCCTGCTGCAAGGGTCTCGAACCCGAGGCCTTCGGCGCCCAAAGACAACGCTTCGCGCTCGATCAGCTGCGCCATGTCCAGCTCGCGAAGCCCGTCGGCCCCACCGGGCTTCCGGAGCGTTTCCTCCACGCGATCGATGAGGGTGTTCGTAATCGCCGCGGCGCGCCGATGCGCAGCCACCTCGATGCCGTCCTTCTGCGTGCGCGCGGCGTCGATGAAGCTCTCGTAACCGTCGGAGCGCAGGATGATGTCCGCGCCGGGCAGATCATCCTTCAGCTCACGGTAGCGCAGGTGCGAGGTACGGCTCGGGAACTCCACGCGACGCCGCGCGCCGGGACCACCCACCGCGGCCTCCACGCCGTGCGCCCGCAGCACGCTCATGACCGCCGAACGGAACGATCGCTTGAACTCGGTATAGGGAATGATCTCCCCCACCACGGCATGTTCGTTGGCCATGTTGACGTCCCAGGGCACGAGCACGGTCTTCCCGTCGGCAAAAACGAAGAGCGCCGCGTCCATGGGGTGCCCCGTGAGCCAGCGCAACGAGCTGTTGCGCAGATTCTCGAAGTCGTCGACGACGCACGCATGCTGCTCGGCGCGCGCAAGCCACGCGGCGAGGCGTGCCTGCCGCTCGCGAAATGTCGCCGCTTCGGCCTCAGAGTGCCGCGACAATGTTCACCAGCTTGTTCGGCACGACAATCACCTTGCTCACAACCTTGCCCGTCAGGAGCTCCTTGATCCTCTCATGGGACAGAGCCTTCTCCCGCAGCGTCGCCTCCGGGGTCCCGGTGGGCATACTCTCCTTGGCCCGAATCTTGCCGTTCACCTGGAATACGATCTCGACGAGCTCCTCGGCGGTGAGCGCTTCGTCCCAGGCGGGCCAGCGCTCCCACGCGATCGAGGGCGCGTGGCCGAGCTTCGCCCAGAGCTCCTCGGCCAGATGCGGCGCGTACGGGGCGAGGAGGAGGACGAAGGGGGTCCACAGCGACCTCGGCATCGAAGTGAGACCGGAGATCTCGTTGAGGAAGATCATCATCTGCGCGATGGCGGTGTTGAACTCCAGTTTTCCCGTATCCCGGCTCACCTTCTTGATGGTCTTGTGGAGAACACGCACCAAGTCGTCGGACGGCTGTTCGTCCGTCAGCGGGAGCTCGGTAACGCGCCAGATGCGCTCCAGGAATCGTTTTGCCCCCGCGATGCCGCGCGTGGACCACGGCTTTGAAACCTCCAGAGGCCCCATGAACATCTCGTAGACGCGCATGGTGTCCGCGCCGAAGTCGCGCACGATCTCGTCGGGATTGATGACGTTGCCGAGGCTCTTGGACATCTTCACCCCGCCCTCGCCGAGGATCATACCCTGATTGATCAGGCGCATGAACGGCTCGGGGGAGTTCACGAGCCCCTCGTCGAAGAGGAACTTGTGCCAGAAGCGCGCGTAGAGGAGATGGAGCACGGCGTGCTCCACGCCGCCGACGTACAGATCCACGGGCATCCAGTACGCCATGGCCTCCTTCGAGGCGAAGGCACTCGCGTTCTTCGGATCCAGAAATCGCAGGTAGTACCAGCATGAACCGGCCCACTGGGGCATGGTGTTCGTCTCGCGCTTGGCAGGTCCGCCGCATTTCGGGCAGGTGGTGTTCACCCACTCGGGTATCGCGGCAAGGGGGCTTTCACCCGTTCCCGTGGGCTTCACCGTCTTGACCTCGGGCAGCTTCAAGGGCAATTGGTCATAAGGGACCGGCACCAGGCCATCCTTGGGACAATGCACGAGGGGGATCGGCTCGCCCCAGTACCTTTGACGGGAGAAGATCCAGTCGCGCAGCTTGTAATTCACCGCGCTCGTCCCGATCCCCTTTTCGGCCAGCCACGCGACGATTTTCTTCTTCACGTCCGGTGTCGGCAACCCGTTGAACGAGCCCGAGTTCACCGCCACGCCGTCGGTGTGATCCGCCTCGGTGAGCTCGCGCGTGGTCCCGTCCTTGGAGACCACCTGGATGATCGGCAAGGAGAACTTCTTCGCGAAGGCGAAGTCACGTTCGTCGTGCGCCGGCACGGCCATGATCGCGCCCGTGCCGTAGGAAATGAGGATGTAGTCCGATATCCAGACGGGGATTTTCGCCCCGTTCACGGGATTGATCGCCAGCGCGCCGGTGAAGACTCCCGTCTTGTCCTTGGCGAGCTCCGTGCGCTCCATGTCCGATTTCAGCGCCGCGGCCTTGATGTACGCCTCCACCGCCGGCTTCTGCGCCGCGGTCGTTATCTTCGCGACGAGCGGGTGCTCGGGCGCCAGGACCATGTAGGTGGCGCCGAACAGCGTATCGGGGCGGGTGGTGAACACCTCGATCTCATCGCCCCCCTTTTCCAGCGCGAAGCGGACATTCGCGCCTTCGCTGCGGCCGATCCAATTGGTCTGCATGAGCTTGAGCGACTCCGACCAGTCCAGCAGATCCAGATCCTTCAGCAATCGATCGGCGTAGGCCGTGATCTTCAGGAGCCACTGGCGCAGATTCCGTCGGGTGACGGGTGTGCCGCATCGGTCGCAGACCCCGTCCTTTACCTCTTCATTGGCGAGCCCCGTGAGACAGGAGGGACACCAGTTGATGGGGGCTTCGGACTCGTAGGCGAGCCCTTTTTCCCACAGCTTGAGGAAGATCCACTGTGTCCAATGATAGTATTCCGGCTCGCACGTGGAGATGCATCGATCCCAGTCATAGGAGAACCCGAGTGACTTTATCTGCTGCGTGAACCGCGCGATGTTCTCGTTGGTCGAAACGCGCGGATGCGTGCCGGTCTTGATGGCGTAATTCTCCGCCGGAAGACCGAAAGAATCGAAACCCATGGGATGGAGGACCTGATAGCCGTTCATGCGCAGGTAGCGGCAATAGATATCCGTGGCGAAATAGCCCTCGGGGTGCCCCACGTGCAGTCCGGCGCCGGATGGATAGGGGAACATATCCAGCACGTATTTGCGCTTGTCACGTGAAACGGAAGGATCCTCCGTCGTACGGAAGGTCTTGTGCTCCTCCCAGAAGGCCTGCCACTTCTTTTCGATGTCGGCAAAAGGGTATCCGGTCATGCCGCATGATAATCATGCTCGCGCGGCCGGTCAACGGTGGCCGCGCCGGGTCTTGCGCGCGCGGCTTCGGGAATCTACATTGAGCCCATGGCGGCATTACCGAACTTCATCCTGAAACGTCTCTACGTGAAAGAGAGCCTTCTCAACACCCCCGACGGATACCAATTCAGCCTTCGAAACTCCCTCGGAGCGGGAACGGTAGTCGGGATACAGGGTCTGGACATCGACGGCACGGCCCTTCCCGTTTCGGGGATCGCTATCGTGCCGCCCGTCGGGGTCCCGCGCGAGGCGGCGGGAGTCAATCCGACATCGCCCCTTCCCCTGGCCGCGGGCGTGGCCGTGGCCTTCAGGGTGAAGGAGAGACAGCTGCCGCCGGGGCGACACCTCCTGAAGCTGAAGCTCCTCACGCGTGAGATGGGATCCTTGGAGATCAGCGTGACCGATACAGTCGGTGATGCCGCCGTTGCCCGCGGCGCGGTGAATGCCGCGCCGGCCGAGCAAACGGCCGAAGCTGCACCGGTGAGACCGCTCAAGGTGACCATCATAGGCGCCGGGAGCATGGTCTTTGCCCGACAGCTCATGACCGACATCCTGTGCACGCCCGGTCTCGTATCGGGCACTTTCAGTCTCGTGGATGTGGACCCGCGCCGGCTCGATCTCGCCCATCGCATCGGGGAGGCGATGGTGAAGGCGTCGGGTCGGTCCTGGAAAGTGGAAGCGAGCACGGACAGGCGTCGAATGCTCGCCGACGCGGACTACGTGATCAACACCATCGAGGTGGCGGGTCTGCGCAATGTCCGCCATGACTACGACATCCCGCTGAAGTACGGGGTGGACCAGTGCATCGGGGACACCATCGGACCGGGCGGGATCTTCAAAATGCTGCGGACCGGCCCCGCGTGGCTGGATATCCTCCGCGACATCGAAAAGCTGTGTCCGAAGGCGATCGTGCTGAATCATACGAACCCGATGTCGGCAATCACGCTCCTGGGACTGCGCGCGACGGGTCTGAAGATCGTGGGACTCTGCCATTCCGTGCAGGACACGGCGCTCCAGCTGGCCGCCTATCTCGATGTGCCCTCCGAGGAGCTGCGCTTCACCTGCGCCGGCATCAATCACCTGGCCTGGTATACGAGCCTGACCTACCGGGGGGACGACATGTACCCCCGCCTGGCGGAGAAGGCGAGGGATCCCGAGGTGTACGAGGAGGATCCGATCCGCTTCGAGGTCATGAAGCATTTCGGCGCGTTCGTCACCGAGTCCAGCGGCCACCTCTCGGAATATCTGCCGTACTTCCGCAAGCGTCCCGATCTGGTCAAGAAATACACGCGCGAGGGCTACAAAGGGGAAAGCGGCTTTTACGCCAATCACTGGCCCACGTGGCGCACGAGCGGGGACGAATCCATTGCCGACATTCTGGACGGGCGGTCATCCCTGGCGATGCAGCGCAGCGAGGAGTACGCCTCCGTCGTCATCGAGGCACGAGAGCGCGGGGTACCGCACGTCGTGCACGCCAACGTCTTGAACACGGGCTTGATCGACAATCTCCCGTTCGACGATTGCGTGGAGGTGCCCGTGCTCGTGGACTCAAGCGGTCTCGCGCCCGTCCATTTCGGCCCGCTGCCCGCGCAGATGGCCGCGCTGGATCGCGCCCACGCGGCGGTGCACGACCTCATGGTCACCGCCGTTCTTGAGAAGGACCGGACGGCCGCGCGCCACGCGCTGCTCCTGGACCCGCTCACCGCGGCGGTCTGCTCCCCCGAGGAATGCTCCGCGCTTTTCGATGAGATGTGGGAGGCGCAGCGCAGAGACCTCGCGTGGTTCGACCGCTGAAAGACGGACCGCGTTCCGCTATACTGCGGTGAGTGAGCGACACGAAATTCCATTGCATCGCCACGGCGAGCTTCGGGCTTGAAGCCATCGTAAAATCGGAGCTGGAGGCGCTGGGCGTCGACGCCCCCCGCGCCGAGGATCGGGGCGTGCATTTCGACGCCGACGCCCTTGGCATCGCGCGCTGCAACATCCACCTACGCACGGCCGACCGCGTGCTCATCCAGCTCGCGGAGTTTCCCGCCAACGATTTCGACGACATCTACGAAGGGGTCCGTGCGATATCCTGGCGGGACCTGCTTGCCGCCTTTCCCGACGTGAGGGTGGAGGCACGCAGCGTGAAGTCACGGATCACCGCGACCCCCGCTCTCCAGTCCGTGGCCAAGAAGGCTCTCGTGGATTCGTTGTCCGGCTCGCGCCGCGGAAAGCCCGCCGAGCGCATGCCCGAAACGGGTCCCCGCTCCGACGTACAGATCGTCGTGCGCGCGGACCGCGCCACGGTGTGCCTCGATACATCGGGAGCGGGTCTGCACAAACGCGGCTATCGGCGCGAGACGGGTGAAGCGCCTCTGCGCGAGAACCTGGCCGCCGCGCTGGTCCTCCTTTCACGGTGGGACCCCTCGCGGCCCTTTGTCGATCCGTTCTGCGGCTCCGGAACGATCCCCATCGAGGCGGCCCTCATTGCGTCCAACGCGGCCCCCGGTCTCCGACGGAGCTTCGCGGCCGAGACCGGACCCCTCGTCGACGCGCGACTCTGGAAGCAGGCACGCGAAGAAGCACGGGCCGCGGAGCGGCGGGATGCCCCGGTGAGCATCGTCGGCTCGGACATCGATGCGGGGGCGGTGCGGGTGGCATCAGCCAACGCGAAGTCGGCCGGGGTTTCCGACCTGGTGCGTTTTTCGCGGGCTCCGTTCAGCGCCTTTGCGCCGGGAGGCGACTACGGATGCTGTGTCTGCAATCCCCCCTACGGCGAGCGCATGGGCGATGTGGCCCAGGCACGGGCGCTGTATCGCGAAATGGGCGCGCGCTGTCGGGACTTGTCGAGCTGGTCGATATTCGTTCTCAGCTCCGACGAGGATTTTCAGCGCAGCTTCGGCGCCCGCGCGTCGCGCAATCGGAAGCTCTTCAATGGCAATATCCGCTGCTGGTTCTACCAGTTCTTCGGTCCGCTGCCGCCAGGAGAATTTTCGGGCGTGCGTTGACTTACGATCCAAAAGCTCCTACTTTTGCGGTTCTGGGCATCAGTCAACATAAAAACATGGAGGAAAGATTATGACATATCTGGTCTTGGGATCTGCGGGACAGATCGGGCTGGCCCTGTGCGATTACCTGAGAGGACTGGGCCACCGCGTGCTGGAGTTCGATATCGCGAGTGACCCGGCGCAGGACTTGCGAGTAGCAGGGAATCCCCTGCTGCAAAAAAGCATGCAGGAAGCGGACTTCGTCTTTTTTCTCGCCTTTGACGTCGGCGGATCGATCTACCTCAACAAGTACCAGAAGACATACGATTTTCTTTCCAACAACATGCGGATCATGGACATCACCTTCAGCGCGCTGCGGGAGCTGCGCAAACCCTTCCTCTTTTCCTCGAGCCAAATGGCCAGCATGAGCTACTCCCCGTACGGAGTGCTGAAGTCACTCGGAGAGTTCTACACGCGGTCCCTTGGCGGCTTGATCACGAAATTCTGGAACGTGTATGGAATCGAGAATGATCCGGAAAAAACCCACATCATCACAGACTGCATCGTCAAGGCCCGCGATAAAAAGCTCATTGATCTGCTTACCGACGGCACCGAAGTGAGGCAATTCCTGTATGCCCGGGATTGCAGCGAGGCCATCCACCTCCTGTCCACGCGGTATGACTCGATTCCCCGGGACCAGGAGCTCCATGTGACGAACTTCGAGTGGACGAGTATCAAGGACGTCGCCGAAACCGTCGCTTTGCATTTTCCCGGCACGCGTGTCGTGCCCGCCCCCGCCAAGGACGTCGTGCAGCGCGACGCCCGCAATGAGCCGGATCCCTTCATCTTGAGCCTCTGGAGACCACGGACGAGCCTGAAAAGCGGAATCGCGGAGATCGTCGCGCACGTCATGTCCGAACGATAGACGTACGTCGATTCGCGAGCTTTCTTGACTTTTTTCCTTGCCTGACGGTAGAGTCGATTCATGATTGCCGTGACCGTCGTTGTCTTGGTGATAGTCATAACGTATTTGATCATCCTGCCGGGCCTCTCGGGTATAAGCGCAGGTATTCTCATACCACGGCGACTCGCTCGGCTGGGGCGTAATCCCGCCTTCCCCGTCAATGTCATCGTGCCTTGTTACGGGTCCAGCGAGCACCTGGAGGAGAACCTCAGGGCCATTGCCGCCTCCGACTACCCCAACGCGGTAACTACATTCGTCACGGATACCCCCGACGACGCGGCGATGGGCGCCATCAACGCGGTTGTGCGTGAAAACCCCCGGGCGCGCCATATCGTTTCGGGGCGTGCGGAGAGGACAAGCGGAAAAAACCACGCCCAGCTCGTCGCCATCGAAGCGGACACCGGGAGCGAGGTTTTTGTCATCATGGACTCCGATATGAGGCCGCAGCCGGGATGGCTTCGTGAGATGGTACGCCCATTCCTCGACCCGGGCGTCACCGTCTCCTGTTCATCGCGCTGGATCATCCCCACCGTGCGTGGTCTCGCTCCGAAGATGTACGCCGCCCTGGAAAGCTATCGTCCGTTGATGCTTGCCGCCCCCGTGGTGACCCTTTTGTGGGGCGGGTATTTCGCCATACGCAGGTCGACATTCCTTGCGTTGGGCATTGCCGAGCTGTGGCAGAACACCGAGGATGACGACCTTGTTCTCTGCAATCGCCTCGCCGAGAACGGCATGCGCCCGGTGTTCGTGCCGGCGGCGATGAGCCCGAGCTTCGAAGTGCATCGCACCGTTGCAAGCCTGGTGCGATGGTTCAGCAGACAAGGTTTGACGGGACGGCTCCATGCGTTCGTGCCGTGGCTCGCCCTCGTGGCTTCGGAAACAATCATTTGTCTCGCAACCGCCGGCTCCTTAGGCCTGCTCATTGCGCAGGCAGCGACCGCGCACCTGAATTGGATGGCGCTTCTTGCACCCATTCTGATTCTTCTCATCGAGGCGAACATGCTTCTGGTGAGGCTTCCGTACCGCGCGAACAAGGGAATGTCGCCCGTGTGGTGGTTTCTGCTCCCGATACCTGAGCATTTCATCATGTGCTATTCGCTTTGGACGACCGCCTTCGTCAAAAAGATGCAGTGGGGCTCGGCCACGATCGTTTTCAACAAGGACGGCACCATCTCCAAACAGATTCCGGAAAAATGAGCGGGAGCCCAACACTAGGCGCGCATCGCTTCCGACCATCCGGCGCGGGCAGGGCGCCCACGCCGGAGGAGAATGCCGTGTTCAGTCTACCGTCGGACGCCCGGCGGCCCGGTCCGCGTACTGCGTTTCGATCCAGCGGTAGGTCTTCTCCAATCCTACCTTGAATGGGGTGGATGGCTCCCATTTCAATATCTGCTTGATGAGCGTATTGTCCGAATTGCGCCCTGCGACCCCCTTGGGCGCGTTTCTGTTGTACGAACGCTCGAGCTTCACTTTCCCGATCTCCTCGGCGATGCTCACGAGCTGATTGATCTCGATGAGCTCCGAAGAGCCCAGATTGATTGGGCGCGCTACCAATTGGTCGCAGTGCGTGATCGTGTCGATTCCCTGCGTGCAGTCGTCGATATACATGAAGCTCCGCGTCTGCGTGCCGTCACCCCAGATCTCGATTTTTCCCGTCTTCTCGGCGATGGCTTCGATCACCTTGCGGCTTATCGCTGCCGGCGCCTTTTCCCTGCCGCCGACCCACGTCCCGTAAGGACCGTACACGTTGTGAAATCGGGCGATGAACGTGGCCAAGCCCTTCTCCGCCCAATATTCCTGGCAGAACATCTCGGAGACCAGTTTCTCCCAGCCGTAGCCGCGCTCGGACATCGCCGGATACGCATCCGATTCCTTGAGCGCGCGCACGTGCGGATCCTTCTGCAGATCCGTGTTGTACGCGCACGCCGAGGAGGAGTAGAAATACCGCACGGCACCCGCGCGCCATGCCTCGTCAATGAGGTGCGTATTGATCAGGATGGATCTCAGGCAATCGACCCTGTGCGATTCGATGAATCCCATGCCCCCCATGTCCGCGGCCAGATTGTACACTTCGCGCGCGCCTTCGACGGCGCGGACGCAGTTGAGCCTCTCGGAAAGGTCCAGGCAGAGGCTCTCGACCCCCGGCGCCACCTGGTACCAGTCCCGCAATGGTTTCTTGTCCACGGCACGGATTTTCGTGAAACCTTTTTTCTTGAAATACGCGACCAGATTACCCGCGATGAAGCCGCCCGCGCCTGCGATGACGATAAGGTCATCCTTGGCAGCTCGCGGAATGACCCCATTGGGCTTGGGGAATTCATATTCCATGATGCGTCCTCCTCCATCCAGGCATTGGCTGACAAAGTATTGCGTGCCGCCACCTGAGTGGAAGGAGATGCTACCATCCCCGATTCGATTTTGCAACGAATCTCAGCTTGCGGGACCCTCCAGCTCTTCCACCGCATGTAACGCCGCAGACACCACCTGATCCATGTTCAAATAGGCGTATTGGGCGAGCCGTCCGACGAAATGAACGTTCGCCAGCCCGCGCGCCTCCGTCTTGTAACGCTCGTGCATCACCGCATTCGAGTCGAGGGGAATCGGATAGTATGCCTCGTCCCCCTCCTTCTCGTAGGCGCGCGGGTATTCGTACGTGACGGTGGTGGAGGATGCTTCCTGGCCGGTGAGTTTGCGATACTCGGTGACTCGCGTGTAATCGTAATCCATGGGATAGTTCACCGTCGCGACGGGTTGATAGGAATCCCGTGCGACGTTCTTGTGTCGAAACTCGAGGGAACGATATGTGAGACGGCCGTACCTGTAGTCAAAAAGGGCGTCGACCATGCCGGTATAGACCAGTCGACGGGGCTTCAGATCGGCGGCCACCTCCTTGTAGTCCGTATTCAGGAGGCACTTGATGCGGGGGCTGTCCAGGAGACGCTCGAAGACCTTCGTGTAGCCGTGCGCGGGAATCCCTTGCCAGGGATCGTTGAAGTAACGATCATCCTTGCTCACAACCACCGGGACCCGGGCAGTCACCGATGCGGCCAGCTCCTCGGGCGGCAATCCCCATTGCTTCTTCGTGTACGTGAGAAAGACCTTCTGGTAGACGAAATCCGCGAGGAGGCGCAGATCGGCATCCTTCTCCTTCTTCATGTCGAGGATGGGGACGCGCGCCCCGAACCCGAACGTGCCCACGAGCTTTTCATCGAGACGGGCCGCGAGGCTCGCCGGGAACAGGGAGTTGAGGGATGTCAGATTGAAGGGGAGGGGGACGAGGGCACCGTCCACCATGCCGAGCACGCGGTGATGATACGGGCGCCACGCGGTGAATCGGGAGAGATACGCCCAGACCTCCGGGAGCTTCGTGTGAAAGATGTGGGGACCGTATCGGTGGATGAGGATGCCGTTCTCGTCCAGCTCGTCAAACGCGTTGCCGCCGATGTGCCGACGCCGCTCGACGATGAGCACTTTTTTTCCGTGCCCATTGGCAAGACGCTCCGCGCAGACCGCGCCGGAAAATCCGGCACCCACGATCACGTAATCGAAGTCCATGTTTTCATCCTCTGGCCGCGCGCGATTTCACCCCGCGTGCGGCGCTGTTTCGTTCATGAACGCAGCCGCGCTCTGATGATCGATGATCACCCAGAGGTGCGTCCCGTCGTGACTGATCCAACGCGCGCGGGGGATCCGTCGCGCGAGGGCCTGCCCGAGAGCAGGCGGAAAGAAACGATCCCCGCGCGCCGAAACGACGAGTGTCGGCACGGTGATGTCGCCGAAGTCGTAGCCGCTTTGGAAGCAGCGCGCCAGGATGCCGAGAATTCTGAATTGCTGGGGGAGCCACCGAATGCCGTTCTCGAAGAATGTTCTCGCGATGCGGTTGTAGATCGGGAGCTCTCCCCGACGCAGCGACTCGCGCAGGCCGTGCCACGCTTCGTCGAAGATACGCGCGACGATACCCGCGTCAGAGTAGCTCACCTGCACGGCGGAGGGGCTCAAGAGCACCAGAGAGCGGAGGGACGGCACGCGCGGGGCGAGATAGAGAGCGATGCCTCCCCCGAAGGAGTACCCGATGATGCGTGTCGGCGCGAATCCGATATCCTCTATGAATCGCTGGAACAAGAGGGCGTAATCGGAGAAGCCCCAATGACGTGTGGGGAAGTCCGAATGTCCGAAACCCGGTATGTCGGGGATCAGCACATGGGCGGTTGCGGACAAGGACCTGATGTTCTCGCGGAAGGTCGCGGCCGGGAGCCCTGCCCCATGGAGGTAGAGCACCGGCTCCCCTTCACCGGCATCCCAATAACGGAGGGTGAAGCCGTCTCGTCGATAGGTTCTCCGCCTGCCCAGAGGTGAAGAGGTGGACATCAGTGAGGTTTCCTCATTCGATCGCGTCGGCCTCCCGCGCCTCCCTTTTCCAGCTCATGCGCTGGATCCGGCTCGAGCGCTCGCCTGGGACGCGAGAAAGTCTGCGATGGATGAGGCGCCATTCCTGATGCCGAGCCTGCGGCAGTTCTCGCCGTACTCCACCAATATCCCCCGATCCGCCGTGATGGCGCGCAGAGTCGCCACCTGCTCGCGCACGCGCGGGGCGTACCATCCTACCCGGTGTTGGAGAACGAAATCCCGGCATCCCGCCTCGTTGGCCATGGTCTGCGTGATGAGAAATGGCTTGTTGTAGAACAGGGTCTCGAACGTGAATGAAATACCCGACTTGCCCATGGATAAGTCGGTCGCCGCAATGTAGTCCTGCATGGTGTCGACATAGCCGCGCGTAAATAGATGCGTGCGGCGATTCGTGCGGCCGGCGCAGAGCTCGTCCAGGCGTGCTTTCAAAGTTTCGTTCTTGCCGCAGAGAACCATGAGGTCGAGATCCAGATCAGCTTCGAGCAGAGCGAGAACCTGCTTTTCCGCCTGTCCGTGCCCTTCTCCGCCGAAAACCATCGTGACGGTGATCCTCGTTTTCGACGCATGGGCCGCAGCGGTTCGTCCCCGATTCGAGCTCCCCTGCGTGAACGCCTGTCGAAGGGGGAACTCCATGAATGCGATCTGGTCCTCGCGCACTCCGGCCGCGAGGAGATTCTGGGCACGATCCTTGTCGTAGAAAATGTAGGAGTCGCAGAGTCCCGCCAGCCAGATCGCATGGGCTTCAAATGCGTCCGTGACGAGCACGACGGTCGGAAAGGGAAGAGATTTTTTCTTTTTCATGCGGCCGATGATATTCGCGGCAGTAGGATGCGTGCAAAAGACCAGGTCGGGCTTTTCTCTCTCCAGGAGCTCTGCTATGCGCGGCGCGAGCCGTCGCGAAGCGAGGGCGTCGACCACGCTCACGAGGCGGAATTGGCTACGCGTCAGCGAATAGATCATCTGGAGGGGGAGCGGATGCTTGAGACAGAAGCGCCACGCGGATAGGAGGGGCTTCTCGTAGGACTCCAATCCGACCTCCAGCGCGCTTTCCACGACGCGGGTTTCGATGAGCGGATACTCTTCTTGAAGCGCGGTCTGCACCGATTGGGCGGGAATCTTGTGACCGTTGCCGATGGCCATCATGAAAATCAGAATCTTGGGATTTTTCGTTTCTGCCACCGTTGGTGATTCTCCCTGATATAATGCACGCCAGATTACCACGGGGTGAAATCCGTTGTATAGAATGCGCTGACGAGACCGGCAGTAGGCTGTCTATGCTTGAGGGAAAGCTTCGTAGTAATCAGGTGCGCTTTCGCATCCGGCAGATGAAGAACCCCTCCCGAAGGGGGTCGGGGAAAATGCGCACGGCGCCCGCCACCCGTGGGTCGCCTCCACTGCTCATGCCGGCATAGGCTCCCGGGAGCGCGAGAGGCAGCTTCTCCACATCAACGGGCAGATTCTGCAGGGCCCACTGCACGGCCCGCTCGTTTTCTTCCTTATTCAACGTGCAAGTGGAATAGACAAGCACGCCGCCGGGCTTCAACGCGCGGACTCCGCTGGCAAGAAGCTTCCGCTGGATCCGCACGCACTCGGAAACGGTCGTACGGGACCAGGATCGGGAGGTAGCAGGCTCGAAAACGACGAATCGCCCTTCACCGGAGCACGGGACGTCGAGCAGGACCCTGTCGAAACTGTCCGGCTGCCGCTCGCCGATCTTCTCACCCCGACCCACAACGAGCTCCACGTTCGTGCAGCCTTGGAGCTGCACGTTATACGCCAGGCGTTCCGCGCGCACGGGGTCCAGCTCGTTGGCCACGATGCATCCGGTGTTGTCCATGAGCGCGGCCATCTGGGTCGTCTTGCTTCCGGGCGCCGCCGCGATGTCGAGGACCCGCTCGCCGGGGCACGGAGCCAGCGCGAGCGCCGGGATCATGCTGGAAATGCTCTGGAGATACACCCGACCTTCCTGATAGATCGACCATTGCTCGACCTCGCGCTCGCGCGCCTCCGTGAGGCTGAATGCGTCGGGGTACCAGGGGATGCGTCGCGCCTTCACCGCGTTGTCACGAAAAAAACGGAGCAGCTCGGTTGCGTCGAAGCGAAGCGTATTGGCGCGTAGCGTCGTGGGGCGCGCGCTTGCCATGCCACGCAGAATCGTCTCCACGACGGCTTGAGGGAAGCTCGCGTCCAGAGAGGCGATGAAATCGCGGGGCAGCCTTCGCCGCGCCTCCCCAATGGATGCCGTTCGCGCCACGATGCCGACTGTAGCACGCCACCGCCCATCTCTTGAACCATGCGGGCCTTGACTTTCTCCCCGGCCGCCCGTATTTTGACCCTCGGCAATTCCCCATGCGTACCCGCTTCTCCGAGACTCTTGCGCTTCGGATGGCCTGGCTGAGGGACGTCGCGAAGCCTGCCCGCATTCTCGGGAAGCTCCTCCGCGGATTTTTGGGTCTTTTCGTTCTCGGTCATGCCGCCCTCTTTCTCATCGTCCTCGTGGCAAGCCTGACGCTGCTCCGCGTCAATCCGCCGTTCACGGCGCTCATGGTCTATCGCCGGCTCACCGCGCATCAAACCTCCCAGCCGGTCAAGTTCGTGCCGCTTCGCCAGATCCCTCGCGTGGCCCGCACCATGGTCATCCGGCTGGAAGACTACCGATTCTACGAGCATGCCGGAGTGGATCTCGGCGCCATTCGGGACGCATACCAGATCAATGAATCCATTGGACGCACCGTCGTGGGCGGCAGCACGATTCCCATGCAGCTCGCTCGGAATCTGTTTCTGACACCGCGCAAGACATATTTCAGAAAATATACCGAAGCCTTGATCGCCCTGGAGATGGACTTTCTCCTTCCCAAGGACAGGATTCTGGAGCTCTATCTGAACAATATCGAGTGGGGCAAGGGCATATTCGGCATTGGGGCGGCCTCCACTTACTACTACAAAGCCGGCGTGGGGGCGCTCAGTCTGGATCAACTGCGGCGTCTCATAACGATTCTCACGAATCCGCTGGCCTATAACGTGCAAACCTACTATAAGAGCGCTCAGATGGCTGAAAGGTACGCATATCTGGTAAGCCGATTCCCGGATCCCAATTCCGAGCCTACGGAAACCGGGGCCGTCGCACCCGTGCCCGATGCCCCGACGCCGCCGACTGCAACGCCGCCCGAAGCGGCCACCACGTCGACGCAACCCTCGGCTCCGCAATCCGAGACTCCCGAAACGGCCGAGCCCAAACCGTCTATTCAGTGAGGTGACACCGGCCGCCGCGCGGGCTATATTTCGACCCAATGCTTGTGCTTTCAGCGCTCTTTTCGACATTCATGCTCTCCCCCCTTCTCATCGTTCTGTTCGTGGCCGTCGGAGTGCTGTTGGTTGCCTTGCGAAAGCGTCGGGCGGCGGCCGTGCTCCTTGCCGTGACGGGGATGGCGTTATACATTTGCTCCACCAACGTCATGAGCAACCTCCTTCTCAAGCCTTTGGAATACCGCTACGCTCCGTTGTCCGACTCATCCCCGTCCGTTGAAGCCATTGTCGTGCTCGGGGGCGGCATTCGTGAAGGGGCGCCCGACCAGGGAGGAAAGCCCAGCCTCACGGCTCAGGCTGAAAAGCGCGTCATAGCAGGGTTTCTGTTGTATCGAAAGCTCGGCGTGCCGGTGTTCGTTTCCGGAGGAAGACCGTGGCGCGGGTTGGACACTTCGTCTGAAGCCGACGTCGCCGCGGGACTGCTCGCGGCTCTGGGTGTGCCTGCCTCGCGAATCGTAACGGAAGGCACCAGCAACACGACGTGGGAAAACGCTCGAAACCTCGCCCCGCTGCTCTCGGGACGCACTATGCGGCGGGTGGCGCTCGTTACATCGGCGGCGCACATGCCGCGGGCTTGCATCGCGTTCCGTCGCGCCGGCATCGACGTCGTCCCGGCCCCTGCGGACTACCTGTCACAATCGAAACAATGGACTATTCTGGATTTTGTCCCCTCGTTCAGCGCGCTTCACGATACCTTCTTCGCGCTGGAGGAGTATTGTGGAATCGCGGTCTACGCACTGAGGCGTTAGCCCGTTCCGCGCATTACTTTCTGTCTATTTCCTTGCGATGCGTGTCGCACAGCCGGTACAGCGATCCGGTCAGGGGATTCTTTCGCGTTACCTTGGCGCCACATCTGACGCACAGCCCCTCGTCACGTCGCTTGCGATACAGGAGCGCGGAGCGCTCGGTCCCCGTGGACTTATAGCGACTCACCTGAAGCCGATATCCCTTGTACAACCAGGTGCCGATGGCTTTCTCATCCCCTGTCCGTAGGTCGGCAAACACGCGCTTCAAGGCGTCTGGCGCTATCTTTCGTGGTTCCATCCCAGTGCCCTCCCTGCGGCCCGTTGGCATAAAAATAATAGCAACGGCCGGATGAGAAGGCAAGCGAATGCGTTTGGGGGGAGGTCGGAACGGCACGGCGGGCTCGTCGAACGGAGGCCCGCCGTTGAACGCCCTTCAGGCGGGATCCAGGGGGAGCGTGCCGAGGTCGAGCAGCTTGTCGCCCCGGATGTAGTCGTGCACGAAAAACTCGCCCGGGACCTTGAGTATCTTGTGGAAAGTGAGCGACTTGTGCGATCCATGGGAGAATCCGATGCGCATGTCGACTTTGAAACTGTCCGCTTCGCCCATTTCAACCTGAGGCCAGAAACTGAAATAGCCTTTGGTCTGTTCGTTGGTGGTGTACGGATTTCGCCAGCCCGCCTCGGCAGGAACGGAAACGTGATCGTTGATCCAGAGCGTCGCTTGCGCCGCGATCACGGGGGATCCGCTTTGTGCGTCAACGACCCGCCCGAAGATATGGGGCATATTATAGAAGTAGGTGAGGTTCATCGGGGTGTCGTCGAGAACATCGACCGTTTTCTTCCGCACGATTGGCTGCGGAACGCCTTGACGGCGCCTTGCAACGACATCGATGGCCTTGTTCACGAGGGTGATCAGCTCGATGACATTGAGGAGGCGCTCTCCCTCCTCGCCATTGCCGTCACCGGCCTGAATGTACTCGTGCGTGAATCCGCGCTCGCTCGTGATATATTTCGGGGGAACCCGATTCAAGGCATAGGCGGCCACGTCGAGCATAAATGAGCGTGTGCCGTTTATTTCCGGTCGATCCTTCAGGACGATTTTCACCGTCTCCAGGACCAAATCTTCATTGTAGTTTTTCAACCTCATGGGAGGAACTTCCTTTTCAAGATAATTGTAGCACGTCCTTTCCGTCCGTTCATGCGTTTTATTAGATTTCTCAAATACAGCGGACTCGGGGTCTCGGCCTTGTCATGCTGAGCTTCATAACCTTATATTCGGCAGAGAATGGCGAAACGTGACGTTACGGAAAGGTTCACGGGCAAGGCTGACGTCTATGCCCGTTATCGGCCTGGGTATCCGGAAAGGCTCTTGGGGTATCTCAGCAACGCCTGCGGGCTCCTCCCGGCGCACGTCGTGGCGGACATAGGCTCCGGAACGGGAAAGCTCTCGGAAGCATTTCTCGCGAATGGCAACGTCGTCTATGGCGTCGAGCCGAACTCCGACATGAGACGATTAGGGGAGCTGCACCTGGCGGGAAACGGGCGATTCCACAGCATCGCCGGCACGGCGGAAGCGACCGGTCTAGCCACCGTGTCAGTAGACATGGTGAGTGCGGGTCAGGCCTTTCACTGGTTCGATCCGGAGCGCAGCCGCGAAGAGTTTCGACGCATCTTAAAGCCGTCGGGATGCGTCGTTCTGGTTTGGAACGTGCGCAATTCGACCGCGTCGAAGTTTCTCGGAGAATATGAGGCTTTTTTGAAGGAGTTCTCCGTCGACTACAGCGAGCTGTACCATGGGCGGGTGACTGAAGGGGACGGTCTTTCGGGCTTTTTCACCCATGATTACGCCACGGCTCATTTCCCCAATCCACGCCGTCTCGATTTTGACGCGCTCCGCGGCGGCTATCTTTCAACCTCGTATGCCGTCGCACCCGAGGATGCGGAGAGATTCGCGCTGGCCATGAAGCGCCTGCGCGCCCTTTTCGACGAATACCAGGAAAATGGCACCGTCGGCATGCCCCTGGAGACGAATATCTATCATGGGAGAGTATGACCCCCTCTCCCCGATAGGCCGTGAGCTGCCGACTCGGATCGAAGCCCTCCTGTACGATTTCGACGACACGATCGTGGAAAGCGAGCGGATCAACGACACCGTCTTCGCCGAAGTGTTGCGGTCGGAATTCGACGTTTCACTCACGGAGGCGGAACGGACATTTCTCTATGGGCTGTCCTGGACGGGAGTCTTCCAGTGGCTGAAAGATCATCGCGGCCTGAAGGCGGAAAGGCCCGAAGTGTGGGAACGTTTTCTGGGGAGAAAAGAGCGCTTCCTGTCCACTCGACGGCTTCGCGTCGCCGCGGGCATCCAGGAGATGTTCGCCCTGCCGGTGCGGCAGGCCATCGTGACCGGATCCACGCGCGGCGAGATGCGCATGATGCTCGAGAACATCGGAATGCGGCCCGATGTGGTGCGCTTCATCATTTGTGACGAGGATTGCACGCGGGGAAAGCCGGATCCCGAGGGCTATCGACTGGCGTTACAGCGACTCGGGGTCGATCCGGCGGAGACGGTGGTTTTCGAGGATTCCCCGCCCGGATTGCAGGCGGCGCGCGCGGCGGGGATCTGCGCGGTGTTCATCGCCGAGCTGGCATCGCGCGACAGCGCGGTCCACGCCGATGTGAGCTTTCCGAGCTTCACGGAAGCCAAGCAGGCGATTCGAAGCCGCATCGGCACCCCGCCCGGCCTTTAGCGGCTGACCTCCTCCCGCTCTTTGTCGAGACACGCCTTATTGAGGATCGCTTCGGTGATATAGCCCTTTTTCACGGCAATGCGCCCGAACCTGTCCTTGATGTGTCCATTCTGCTTCCCTTGCTCCGTCATGACGTCGTTTGCCTGATCGAGTGTCATGAGTTTGTGGGAAACGAGCCAGGATGCCAATTTCATCTTCTTTTTGCCCATACCTCTAGTGTCGGAATTGTCGGGTCCAGTTTTGACCTGATTGGCAGACTCTGTTAGGATCGCCTCCATGGAGAAACGGACTCTTTTCAGGATGCTGCGCGAGGCGTCGGCCGCCTTCCCCGATCGCGTCTACATGAAGGAACGACATGCCGATGGCTGGCACGCGGCAACTTTCCACGAGGTGGAGGAGGAAGCGGTTCTCATCGCGGGCTTTCTTCTTTCCCAGGGCTTCGCCCGGGGAGAGCGTGTCACCCTTCTCGCCGAGGGCCGTAATGCGTGGGTGACCGCCGAGTTCGGCGTCTTCTTCGCCGGCGGCATCAGCGTGCCCATTTCAGTGAAGATCAAGGAAAAGAGCGAAATCCACTTCCGTATGCGCCACTCCGCCTCGCGGTTCGCCATCACATCGGAACGGCATCTGGAGAAGATCATCGAGCTCGTTGAAACGCTCCCCGATTTGAAGGGGATTCTCGTGATGGACAGGCTCGATGCATCGCCGCGGTTGTCCATCCCGCTCTGGCAATGGCCCGAGGTTCTCGCCTGCGGAAAGACCTTCGCGCTCTTGCATCCGGAGGAGCTTCGCGCCGTGGAAGCAGAAACCGGGGAGGATTCACCGGTCACCCTGACCTACACCTCCGGCACCACGGCGGAGCCGAAGGGAATCCTCCTCTCCCACAAGAACTATTTCGTGAACGCTTCCGACGGAGATCGGATGTATCCGCTGCGTCCGCCGGTCTATATGCTTCTCATACTGCCGTGGGATCACTCATTCGGACAAACGGCGGGGCTTTTCCTTTTTTTGCGAAAGGCGAATGAGATCTCCGCGGTGGAGCCGGCCAAGACGGAGCTGGGCACCATCCGCAACATCCCGAAGAACATCAGAGAAATCGGACCAACCTATCTTCTCGTCGTTCCCGCCCTCGTGGAGAATTTTCGAAAGAACATCAGCATGCAGGTCAGGCAAAAAGGCGGCATCAGCGCGATGCTTTTTTCCCTTACCATTGCGATGGGTCTGCGCGTCAATGGCGATGCATACCGAAAGCGCTACGATCCCTTGTCATTGCTCGCATGGCCCCCCTATTTAATATTGAAGAAAATCGTTTCGGGCAGCGTGCGCGCATCCCTTGGCGGACGCCTCGTGTTCATGGTGTCGGGCGGGTCCGCCTGTTCCATCGAGCATCAGCGCTGGTTCAATGCCCTCGGCATACCCGTTTATCAGGGATATGGGTTGTCTGAAACGAGCCCTATCATCTCCGCAAACACGAACACGAAGGGACATTTCCGCATCGGCTCCTCGGGCAAGCCGTTTCCCTGGGCACAGGTTCGTATCCTGGGTGAAAAGGGAGAAACGCTCGCTCCCGGCCAGACCGGCGAAATAGCCGTGTCCGGCGAGTGCGTCATGCTCGGTTATTGGGCAAACGAAGCCGCCACCCGGGAGGCGATCGTGGACGGCTGGTTCCACACGGGAGACCTGGGTTATGTCGATCCGGACGGCTTCCTTTTCGTTGTGGGTCGTATCAAGAGCCTGCTCGTTGGCGAGAACGGGGAGAAGTATTCCCCCGAGGCATTGGAGCAACATATGATCGATTCGATGCCGCTCCTTCAGCAGGCCATGCTCTACAACCAGCAGAATCCCTACACGGTCGCTCTTCTGGTCCCCGAGCCGCTCGCCGTCAAGGAGTTCATGAGAACACGTTCCCTTGATCCCGCCTCCGACGCGGATCTCGACCACGTGATCGAGTCCATCCGTCAGTCCCTCCTGCGTTATCGCAAGGACCCCGGCCTCACGTCGCTGTTCGTTTCCGCGTGGACACCCCGGACATTCGCGCTTCTTCCCGAGCCGTTCGGCGAGGAAAACGGGACCATGAACGCCGGCATGAAGATCGTGCGCCGCAACGTCGTTACGCTCTACAAGGAACGCATACAACGCCTGTACGGGGAGGAGGAAGATCCCCTTACCCCCGCCAACCGGGAAGTCCTCCGATCCTGGCTCCAGAAGGCGGGCACATGAAGCCGGGCGACACGCTGAATGACCGGTACGAGATTCTCCGCGAGCTGGGTCGTGGCGGGGCTGGAATCACCTCTCTGGCCCGTGACCTCCAGACCCAGAGCATCGTGGTGGTGAAGCTGCTCCATCTCGGCCTCCTGGGCGATTGGAAGACGGCCGAGCTTTTCGAGCGGGAAGCCTCGGTGCTGCGCCAGCTCCATCATCCGCGCATCCCCGCCTATGTCGACTTTCTCTCCCTGGATTTGGACGGCGCCGCGCGCTTCGCATTGATCCGCGAATACGTCGAGGGCACGAGCCTGCAGTCGCGGGTGGACGGCGGGTGGCGCGGCACCGAGGCTCAGATCCGCGAGATCGGCGGCCGACTCCTGGCCGTTGTGGCCTACATCCACGACCTGCGGCCGCCGGTGATCCATCGAGACATCAATCCGCGCAACATCATCGTACGCGAGGACGGAGAGGTGTTCCTCGTCGATTTCGGCGGTGTCCAGGACGCCATCCGTCTTTCCACCGGCGCCACCTCGACCATCGTGGGCACGCCCGGCTATACCCCGATGGAGCAGTTCGTGGGCCGGGCCACGGTGCGCTCCGACCTGTACGCCGTCGCGGCTACGCTGCTCTACCTTCTCACGCACCGCAACCCCGCCGATTTGCCCGTGCGGGACATGAAGATCGACTACGCATCGGTGATGGAAATATCTTCACCCGGGCTCGCGCGGGTGCTCTCGAGCTGGCTGGAACCGGATGAATCCAAGCGCACCCTCGCCTTGGAAAACGCCGTGGCGCTCCTCGCGGGAGCCTCGTTGGAGCCGCCCGCCCCCCACGTCGATGAGACGCACGAATCCCCCGCCTCCGCTCCCATCGACGTGCCCCTTCAGCCGCCGTTCGGCTCGCGCGTCGTACGGACGGCCGAGAATGGCGTCGTAAGATTCCTCATCCCCGGCGAATTGGGCGGACGGCGTCGGCGCGGATACGCGTCATTCGGTTTCGTGTGGATCGCATTCGGCGGCATATGGACCTCTCGATCCATTGTGAACGTGCAGGGAGGCCAATGGATCATTTCGGCGCTGCCCTTCGTCATCGCCGGTATCGGCATGGCTACCTTCGCGCTGTCGGCGGCTCTGGCAAGACTCGGATTCGAGATCGATCGCAACGGCCTGACATTCACGGAGCGCAGATTCTTCACCACGCGTCGGACCACGGTGCCCCTCGCCGATGTCGGGCAATGCCAGATCGAGGGAGTGAGCGGCGGTCGCGAATATCGAGCCCGGGCGAGCATGTACATGGACATGCGATACGACATGCGCTCCCGACACTCATCGCGTCGGCCCGTGCAGCTTCTCACCCTCGACGTGGGGGCACGCACGCTGCGATTCGGTGACACGCTTTCCGATCGGGAACGGGAATGGCTTCGCGACGCCATCAACGAGGAGCTGCGCAAGGCGCGGCAATGACATTCGCGGGCTCCGGCGGTGTTGTACGAGGGGGGCATGCGCGTGCGCAAGAGAACCCCGGCGGCGGGCCCCGCGCCTTGACAGCAGCGATGCACGCCGTAATCATCACAAGAAACGAGGAGAGCGATGAAAATGGTGTCACTCGTGGACGGGATCTTCTGGGGCGTGCTTCTGATCGTGGTTGGCGTTTGGTTTCTTCTTCGCCACACGCTGCCGGTTCACATTCCGGTGGTTCGTGTCATCGTCGCCGTTATTTTCATCTACGTCGGCATACGGGTCCTCGTCATCCACCCGGTCGTCAGGGACAGCAATACCATGGTCTTTTCGGAGTCGACACTCGCGTACTCCCCGACCCACGGCCGCGACTATAACGTCATATTCAGCAGCGGATCGGTGGACCTTTCCGGTGTCGCGCTCACCGGCGGCGGCGTGAGCACCGAAGTGAACGTCGTGTTCGGCAACGCCACCATACGCATCAATCCCCAGCAGCCGGTTCGGGTGAGCATGTCCTCGGCTTTCGGCGCCGTGGAAGCCCCCAGCGGCAGGTCGGTCGCCTTCGGCGATACCGTCTACACGACCGCATCATACAAGGACGGAGCCCCCGCGTTGGATATCCACGCGACGGCGGTGTTCGGCAGGCTGAGAATCGTTCCCTAGAAAGAAAAGGGGCGCATCATGCGGATCAATCGTCTCACCCAATCATGCAATGTTCATTCCATCCGGGAAATGGTGGAGGGGTTCCGAGACGATTCGCTGTCGTACCCCGCGCTCACCATGAAGCGCGGGGAAGGCTACTGGACCTTGAACTATGGGGAAACCCGCGAGTATGTGCGGTCCCTCGGTGCTGCGCTCCGGGAGCGGGGGATCCAGGCCGGAGACCGCGTGGGGCTCATCTCGGAGAACAGGAGCGAGTGGGTCATCACGTACTTGGCCGTTACGTGCATCGGGGCCGTGATCGTGCCCTACGATATACTGTTGAAGGCCGAGGAACTGGGCACCATCATACGCGCAAGCGGCGCGCGGATGATCGTGACCTCCGCGGAGTACTTGGAAAAGGTGGGTCGGGCGCTGCCGCATGACACGGCCGCGGGCACCGTCGAAACCGTCGTTCTTTTCGACGCCGGCAGCGTGCCGTCCGGCCTCCGCACGGTGGGCTGGGAGGATCTGGTGAGCGAAGGCCGGCAGATGCGCGCCCGGGGACACGACCTGTACGCCGCGGCCGTCGTTGCCCCGAACGATCTTGCCGCACTCATATTCACCTCGGGAACGACCGGGACGCCGAAGGGCGTGATGTTGTCCCATCGAAATCTGGTGGAAAACGGCGATGGCGTTCAGATCACCACCGTTCTGGGGCCGGGGGACAACTGGATCATCGTCCTGCCGTTCCATCACACGTATCCCACGAACATGGGCATCTTCACGCCGTTGCTCACCTACGCGCAGATCATCTCCGTGCCGTCCATGAAGACAAACGTCCTGATCGGGATCATGAAGGACAGGGTCGCCACGTGCGTACCGGCCATGCCCTTGCTCATCGAAAAGATCTACAAAGGGATCCTTGCCGGAGTGAAGGCGAAACCTCCCCTCGTCCGCGTGATGTTCCGCCTTCTCATGGCCGTGAGCTCTTTTTTCTTCAAAGTACTTCATGTCCGCATTGGCAGGCTGTTTTTCGGCTCGGTCGCGCGGGAGCTCGGTCTCCAGAAGCTGCGGTTCTTCGTCTCCGGCGGGGGGCCCATCTCCAAGGAGACCATTGACGGCATGGAGGCTCTTGGCCTTGTCGTGTATCAGGGCTACGGGCTCACCGAGACATCCCCGGTGGTCTCCACGTCGTGCCCTTCTCATAACAGGCCCGGGTCGGTGGGGCTGCCCCTCTACAACGTGGAGGTGAAAATAGAAAGCCCCGACGAGAACGGCAATGGCGAGATTCTGACCCGGGGGCCTCATGTCATGCTCGGGTACTACAACATGCCGGAAAAAACACGTGAGGTCATCGATGCCGAAGGGTGGCTGCACACGGGCGACATCGGCATGCTCGACACGGAAGGCTTTCTTTTCATCACCGGCCGATTGAAGAACATCATCGTCACCAAGGGCGGGAAGAACATCTATCCCGAGGAGATCGAGAACCTCCTCACGGCCAGCCCGCTGCTTTCCGAGGTGGTGGTGATCGGGAAGCTGGATGCCGAGGGGGGCGAGTATCCTCACGCCGTCATCTATCCCGATCAGGGAATTCTTGCCGACCTCCAGAAGGAGAAGGGCGTCGCCTTCACGGACGAACAGGTGCGCCAGGTCGTGCGGGCCGAGATCCAGAGATGCACCGCGGGCGCCGCGGTCTACAAAATTCCGCACAGCTTCGACGTGTCGAAAGAGGAGCTTCCCAAATCCTCCACGCAGAAGGTGAAGCGCTTCATGTTCACCGCCGCCCGATAAAAAAGCGGCCGCTGTCCTATCCGCCCCCGAATGGTTAGATTCTCAGGCGGGAGGCTGCGATGAACGAGAATGCATCGGATCGCCACGAGCTGGCGACCTTTGGCGGCGGCTGCTTCTGGTGCACCGAAGCCGTGCTCCAGCGTATCGAGGGAGTGCTGTCGGTCAGCTCCGGTTACGCGGGGGGCACGACACCAAATCCCACCTATGAAGAGGTCTGCACCGGGGACACCGGACACGCCGAGGTGATCCAGGTAGCTTTTGACCCGTCGCTCATCAGCTACGACGAGATCCTCGACATATTCTGGCAGGCGCACGATCCGACAACCCTCAATCGTCAAGGCGGGGATGCTGGCACGCAGTATCGCTCCATCATCCTCTACGCCACCCCGGCGCAGAAGGAAAAAGCGGAAGCATCCCGCGCCCGCGCCCAAGGAAAGCACAAGAGCCCTATCGTCACGGAGATCCGTCCGCTGGAGCGGTTCTGGAAAGCGGAGGACTATCACCAGAACTATTACAACACTCATCAGAGCGCCGCGTACTGCCGGATGGTGATCTCGCCGAAGCTGGCGAAGCTCAAGCTCGAATAAGAGAAGGTCGCGAGACCCGCGCCGCGCGTTGCCCAAGGGGCGGGATTTTGATAGCGTGCCCTATCATGAAAACCGTGACCGCCCCCCCGCGCCGTTCCCTCCCGTTCGTGGCAGTGGGGGGAACCGTGCTGTTCTGGGGCCTTTCCTTTGTCGCCTCGAAAACGATTCTCAATTCAGGCGTACCCCCCATGACCATGGTGGCCATCCGATTCATTATCGCCACAGTGATCCTGAATCTCTTCCTGCGTCGTTTCGATCCCGCCGCGCGCCTGCGTCGGAAAGACATTCTTCCGCTCGCCGCAAGCGGCTTCTGCGGCGTGACCATGTACTTCTTTTTCGAGGCGCGCGGCATTCGTCTCACCACCGCTTCGAACGCTTCCCTCATCACGGCCGTGATACCGGTTCTCACCGTGCTCGCGGAGGTGGCGTTCTATCGCGCGCGGGTATCGTGGCAGGTTATCGCGGGGGTGATTCTGTCCGTGATCGGCGTCGCATTCGTCGTGGGGCGCCCGGCGTTAAGCGGCGATGCATCGTCTCTTCTCGGCGACCTGTTCATGTTCGGAGCGTGCGTCTGCTGGGTCATCTACAATTTCCTGAGCCGGGACCTCCATCAACGTCTGTCCGATATCGCCATCACGGCCTACCAATCCGTGTTCGGCACCGCCTTCCTCATCCCCCTGGCGCTGCTGGAAATCCATCAATGGGTCCCCATCACGCTGACGGCGGGGCTGAGCCTCGTCTATCTGGCCCTGTTCTGCTCCGCCCTCTCCAATTTTCTCTACGTCTATGCCCTGTCTCGGCTGGGACCGGTGACCGTGACGCCATCCATCAATCTCATACCAATGGTCGGTGTCATCGGGGGCGTGGCGATTCTCGGCGAGCGGATCAGCTGGATTCAGATCGTCGGCGGGATCGTCATCATTGCGGGGGTTCTTCTGGTCAATCGGAAGCCGGGCGCAGGCTCGACGCACGCAGACTCGCTACGGAGCGAAGCGTCACCGCCACAAGGATGACGGCCCCGCCGATCAGGGCGTGGGGGCCGGGCCTTTCACCGACAAAGAGAAACACCCATACCGGATTGAACAGCGGCTCGAGCACCGCCGTGAGCAGCGATTGGAGCGCGGTCACGGTACGCAGACCGTACGAGAGAAGGATCGAGGAGATTCCGATCTGGAAGATGCCCAGCCCCGCAAGACCCGCCCATCCGATGAGCGTCGGCGCCCCGGACCAGAGGAAAGGAATGGACACCACAAAGGTCAGGGCGTGGCTGAGAAGGATCGACTCAAGCGAGGAACCGTCCTTCTGGGCGCGAAAGCACACCATCGCTATGGCGAAGAAGACTCCGCTGATGACGGCGATGATGTTCCCCTCCATGCCGCCCCGGGTGAGCTTGTCCATGAAGAAGAGACCCATGCCTCCCAGCACCACGACGATGGTGACCCAATCCAGAGCTCTCGCCTTTTCCTTGAGGAATATCCATCCGAGGATCGCCGCGTACAACGGGGCTGTGTACTGGAGCATGATCGCGTTGGCGGCGGTGGTGAGCTTGTTGGCGATGACGAATCCAATCATGCACGCCGCGTAGCTCATCGCGCCGGCGATCTGCGCGAAGGACCAGGTGAATCGGGGGCGGCGGAGGTACAGGAGAATGACCGCGCCGCCGATGAGGCTGCGCATGCCGGCAATGGCGAGTGGATTCCACGCCACGATCTTTATGAACAACCCGCCCGTGCTCCACAGCAGAGCGCACGCGGCGACCGCGGCGATGCCGACGCCCTGACGGCGGACGGGCTGTGGTGCGGGCACGGGTGATGCGCTCATGGTGGACCCGAGAATGATACTTTTGGATCGTTCCGGCAAGCCCGGAACCGTCTTCAGCGCCAGCCCTGCCGCTCGCGGAGACTCGTGATATGCGCTACGTGATGGCGGGAATGCCATGCGTAGATCTGCACGGCACGATCCACCGTCGTGGGTCCGTTCTCGGGATGGAGGAAGACTCGGTCATAGTCCATCGGTTGCAGGCTGCGCAGGAGAAGGGTCCAGCGTCCATGAAGCCCCTCCAGAAGCACGAGGGACAAGGCGACATCCACTCCGATCACATCCGGGAGCTCTGCCCATGCGCCTTGGTCATACGGGGTGATGGTCGGTTTGTCCTCGGTGAGGGCGAGCTTCAGGCGGATGAAGGAGTTCATATGGCTGTCGGCGAGGTGGTGCACGACCTGGCGGACGGTCCATCCCCCGTCGCGGTAGGGCGTGTCCAACTGGGCATTTGTCAGACCGTCAACGGCATGTTTGACGTTCACCGGCAGATCCGCGATGTCGCGGAGCCACCCGCGTCGTTTCTCCGCCGTGGGCTCCTTGTCCAGAATGAACTTGCCGATGGGATACTGTAGGCTTTCCATGCCTCGAGTGTACTTCATCCGACAGTTTCAGCCAACGCGGCGTTGACAGAGGGTCGGTGCGGCGGATATAAGGACCCATGATCCGCATCAGCGAGAATTATCCGAAGCTCGTTTCCTCCTATCTTTTCAGTGACGTCGCCAAGCGCGTGGAGGCTTTCCAGAAAGCGCATCCCGAGCGGTCGGTGATCCGCCTTGGCATCGGTGACGTGACCCTCCCGCTGACCCCCACGGTGCTCGCGGCGTTTCACGAGGGAGTGCGCGAGATGGGAAGCGCCGCGACGTTTCGCGGCTACGGACCGGATCTCGGCTACGACTTCCTGCGCAGCCTCATCGCGGAGAAGGACTTCAAAGCGCGGGGCGCGGAGATCGGTCCCGATGAGATCATCGTGAGCGACGGGTCGAAATGCGACACGGCGAACATCCAGGAGCTCTTCGCCGCGGACATCCGTGTGGCGATTCCCGATCCGGTCTATCCCGTTTATGTGGACACGAACGTCATGGCGGGCCGTACGGGCGTGTTCCGCGACGGACGCTACGAGGGTCTGGTGTACATGAAGTGTACGGAGGACAACGGGTTCGTGCCGGATTTCCCCGCCGCACCCGTGGATCTCATCTACCTCTGCTTTCCCAACAATCCCACCGGTGCAACCATAACGCGCGAGCAGCTTGCCGGTTGGGTCGCCTACGCGCGCGCCAACCGCGCCCTCATCCTTTACGACGCGGCGTATGTGGCCTACCTGCGTGACGAGACCCTTCCCCAGTCCATTTTCGAGATCCCGGGCGCCGCGGAATGCGCCATCGAGTTCCGCAGTTTTTCAAAGACGGCGGGCTTCACCGGCACGCGCTGCGCCTACACGGTCATTCCCAAGCGCTGCGCGGCCTGGGACGCCGCGGGACGGCCCCAGTCGCTTCATGCACTCTGGAGTCGCCGCATGGCAACCAAGTTCAACGGCGTCTCGTATCCGGTGCAGCGGGCAGCGGCCGCCGTGTACACCCCGGAGGGGCAGAAGGAAGTCCGCGGGCTTTCGGACTATTACCTGGGCAACGCGCGGCACATTCGGCAGAAGATTCTCTCCTTGGGCTTTCCCTGCACGGGGGGGGAGAACTCACCGTACATCTGGGTGCGCACCGGTATGGACTCGTGGAAGTTCTTCGACCTGCTGCTGGAGAAGGCGGGTGTCGTCGTCACGCCCGGCGTGGGCTTTGGCACGTGCGGGGACGGGTACGTCCGCATCAGCGCGTTCAATAATCGCGAAAAAGTCGATGAGGCCATGGAAAGGCTTGCGCGGGTCGCGGGAGATCTCGCACGCCCCCCTAAATGAGGTGGCCCATCTTCTCCTTTTTCGTGTCCAGATATCCGCGGTCGTAACGGTTGGCGGGTATGACGATGGGAATTCTGTCCACCACGTCGATCCCTTCGCCTTTGAGCTGCCCGATCTTGTCGGGGTTGTTCGTGAGAAGCGCCACGGAGCGGATCTTCAAAAGCTCGATGATCTGCGCCGCCACCTTGTAATCACGGGCGTCAACGGGGAGATCCAGATACTGGTTTGCTTCGATAGTGTCCAGGCCCAGGTCCTGGAGCTGGTAGGCCTTGATCTTGTTCAGGAGCCCGATGCCCCGTCCTTCCTGTTTGAGATAGATCACAACTCCGAACGGCTGTGCGGCGATGTATTTCGTTGCCGCCTCCAATTGGTCGCGGCAATCGCATCGCAGCGAGCCCCACACGTCACCGGTGTGGCATTCCGAGTGCACACGCAGGGGCACCCGCTCCTTGTCCGTCACGTCGCCCTGAACGATGGCGGTATGCTCCTTGCCCTCCCGGCTGTCGTGGAATCCGTAGAGCGTGAATGTTCCATAGCGGGTCGGCAGCTGCGCCTTGGCGACGAGCTGCACGCAAAGGGCGTTGTCGATGCGGTATTCACCGACGCCCTTGCAATAGCACTCCTCCAGGACGTAGTCCGGGGTGCCTTTCAACTTCGCGTTCATTTCTTTTTTGGAAATCATGCCTTTTGCATAGGTGTCACTCTGGGCGGCCATGTGCAATTCCTTTCCGGCGGTGTTCGGCCTCACTCAAAGGTAGTGTCCGAGTAGCAGTGCGTCAACTCGGGCTCCGCGCGGCGTCATTGACGCCGTCGGGCATCTTTCGTAGACTGGCGCACTATGATTCCGGAAAGAGTTCAGTCGGTACTCCAGAAGCACGGGCTCACCGTCTCCGAGTTCGCCCCGGGCAGCACGGCGACATCCGTGATGGCAGCCCAGCAACTGGGCGTCGCGGTGGGTCAGATCGCGAAGTCCCTTTTGTTCGTGGGCAAGGACGGGAGATACTTCATGGTGGTATGTCCTGGTGACCGCAAGCTTTCCAACGCGAAGCTGAAGTCCGTGATCGGTGTGAAATCGCGCATGGCGAGCGCCGAGGAGGCCCTCGCCGTGACAGGTTTCGGCCCGGGCGGAGTGTGCCCGTTCGGCATCGAGGGAAGCGTGGCCCTTTTCATCGACAAGGGTCTCGCTGCGTACGGCACGATCTATCCCGCGGCCGGAACCGATTCTTCGGGAGTGGCAATGAGCTTTGACCAACTGGTGGCCGTGACGGGGGGCACCGTGGGTGATTTTCTGGCCGATCCGGCCGAGGAGTAAGGGGATATTCATGGATGCATCGATTGTATGGAAGAAAGGCCTGAGCTTTACCGGAACAGGCCTCGCGACGAATTTTTCGGTTCCCATGGGCGCCGATCCGAGCGTCGGCGGCGAGAATGACGGCTTTCGGCCGCCCGAGCTTCTCTTAGTGGGTCTCGGCGGCTGTACCGGTATGGACGTGATTTCCATCCTCTCCAAGAAGAAGCAGGACATCACCGGCTTCGAGGTGAAGGCTCACGGCGAGCGCGCATCGCAGGACCCAAAGTCGTTCACGAGCTTCGTCGTGGAGTATGTCGTGACCGGTCGAAATATCGATCATGCCGCGGTGGAAAACGCCGTCTCCCTGAGCGAGACGAAATATTGCGGGGTCATGGACACGCTGCGCAAAGCGGGTCCCGTTCAGACCAAGATAACCATCAAGGAAGCCTAAGACTTCCCGGGCGACCCCCACCATTTGACTTTTGGGCATATGCCCATTATTTTCTCCCCATGGCACGACCGAGATCTGAGCGTTGGGTCCAGTCCGGAATCGCTCCCTGCGCTTTCGTACCCGCCGGGGTGCCTGCGCGGGATCTGGCCCCTGTCACGATCGGATTAGACGAGATGGAGGCGATCCGTCTGGCGGATCTCGAAGGGCTCTACCAGGAAACCGCCGCGCGGCGCATGGGCGTTTCCCGGCAGACATTCGGCCGCATCGTGGAATCGGCCCGGCACAAAGTGGCCGATGCCATCATCAATCGGAAATGCCTGCGCGTCGCCGGCGACGGGTCCTGCGTGGAATACGAAAAGGACGAGCCTCACGCCACGGGAAGAAGGGGAGGACGAGATGTCGGTCTTGAATGAGAAGGATGCGAAGATCGTGGCGGAGAGGCTCGGCAAGCTCGAACGCCCCGTGACAGTCGCGGTTTTCACGCAGGAAGCGGACTGCGATTATTGCCAGCCCACGCGGGAGCTCGTCGAGGAACTGGCAGGCCTGTCCAACGGTCATGTGACGGTGGAAATCTACGATTCCATCAAGGACGCGGAAAAAGCGGCCGCCATGTCCGTGGACAAGTTTCCCGCCCTCGTCATGCTCGACGCCGAGGGACGGGACTACGGAATCCGTTTCTTCGGGATCCCCGCCGGCTACGAGTTCGCGTCGCTCCTTGAGACCCTCGATCTCATGGGAAAAGGGGATTCCGGCTTGAGCCCCGCGACGCGGGAAAAGCTGGGAGCACTCACCGAGCCGCTGGCCCTCCAGGTTTTCGTGACGCCCACCTGCCCGTATTGCCCGCGCGCGGTGGTCACCGCATTCAAGTTCGCAATGGAGTCTAAGCTGGTGACCGCTTCCATGGTGGAGGCATCCGAGTTCCCGCAATTGGCGGCCCGCTACAATGTCTCAGGCGTCCCACACACGGTGATCGGCGAGAGTGAGGAAGCGATGATCGGCGCCTACCCCGAAGCCGCGGCCGTGGACATGGTGTTGCAGGCGGCCTCCGCGGAATAGAGTACTAAGATCACGCGGCGCTCATTTCGGCATGTCGCTCAGGCCGCCGGCATTCACGACATCGGTAAAGCCCGCCTGCTTCAGGAGCCGCATCGCCTGGCCGCTCCGTGCGCCGGAGGCGCAGTACAGGACTATTGCTTGAGTCTTCGGCTCCAGCTCGTTGAGCTTCAAAGGAATCAGGGCGAGCGGGATATTGACCGCGCCGGGGTAGGCGCCGTCCTTGAACTCGGCGGGCGTCCTGACATCCACGATTCGCGCACCGGCCGAGATCTTCTCCTTTATTGTCGAACCAGCCATTGATTCTCCTCCTCGACACCGTTTCAGTCGATCTCGAATCCTCCCAGCGCCGTGATCGCCACGAAGCCGCCGGTGAGATTTTTTACGTCGTTCCAACCGTTCCCCTTGAGAATACGCAGCGCGAGGTGGGATCGGAAACCGCTGCGGCAATGGAGCACGAGCGGCCGGTCCCGGGGGACCTCGTCCAGCCTGAAACGCAGGTCGTCCAGCGGGATGTTGAGCGCTCCCCGCACGTGACCCGCCTCGTATTCGGCCAGATTGCGCACATCAAGAAGCACCGGCCGATCGGCCGGCGCGGCGGCGAGCAGATCCCGAGCAGCCGCCGTGCTTACGGCGGGGCTGAATCCGCTGAGATCGTTTTGCGCCACGAAGGCGGCCTGGTTCAGGGGATCATTGGCGGAAGAATAGGGGGGAGCATAGGTGAGATCGGTCTCGGCGAGGTCATCAATGGTGAGCTTTCCCTGCAGGGCCATCGCCAAAACATCGATGCGCTTCTCCACTCCGTGTCCGCCGAAAGCCGAGCCGCCTAGAACGCGTCGGGTCACACGATCGTAGATGAGCTTCAGCACCATCTCAGTGGCGCCCGGGAAGTAACTTGCGTGATCGTCCTTCACGATTGTCACGGCACCGACGTCGAATCCCGCCTCGCGGGCGCCCTTTTCGCTGAGACCGGTGGAAGCCGCCGTAGCATCGAACACCTTGACGACGCTCGAGCCGAGAACCCCCGCGTAGCGCGTCGGCACTCCCAGCGCGTTGGAGGCGGCGATCCTGCCCTGGCGATTGGCCGGCCCGGCAAGAGGGACCCGCACGACGCGCCCGGAGACCTTCTGCGTAACTTCCACCATGTCCCCTGCGGCCCAGATGCCGGGGTCCGAGGTGCGCATGTGCTCGTCCACGACAAGTCCGCCGGCAGCGCCGATGTCCAGACCCGCTGATTTCGCCAGTGTCAGCTCGGGCCGAACGCCGACGGACAGAAGCACCATGTCCGCGGGCAGGCGCTCGCCGCTGGACAACTCGACACACGCCGCGCGCGCATCGATGGACTTCAGGCCCGTTCTCGTGACCACCCGCACGTTGTGAGTCTTCAAGCTTTGCTCGATCAGCCCCCCCAGCTCGGGATCCATGACCGGCATGACCCGGGGAAGCATTTCCACGATCGTTGTCGCGATGCCTCGTGCCGTGAGCGCCTCGGCCATTTCCAGACCGATGAATCCGCCACCGGCAATGACTGCGGTGGCAGGTTTTTTCTCTTTGATGAAGGCGTCTATCCGATCCATGTCGGGAAGCGTCCATAAATGAAAAACGTTCGGCGCATCTGTCCCCGGTATCGCAGGGATCACGGGGTTTCCGCCCTGGGCGAGGATCAACGCGTCGTAGGATATCCACGCGTCGCCCTGCGGGCCTTTCACTCGTACGCGACGACCGCTCCGGTCGATCTCCATGGCTTCCGTACTGACGAGAGCCTTCACCCGGTAGCGGCTGTCGAAACCCTCGGGTGTCTGGAGGAGGAGCTTGGAATGCTTTTGGATCTCCCCGGAGAGGAAATAGGGAAGGCCGCAGTTGGCAAACGATACGTACGGTCCGCGCTCCACGATGGTTATGTCCGCCGTTTCGCTGATCCGCCGAGCCCGGGCGGCCGCCGTGGCCCCCGCGGCAACGCCGCCGATGATGAGTAGGTGCATTTGCACAGTATAGCAGATTCGGAAGAGTCTCTCCGTGACTTCCGTCACACAGGCGGATGGGTTAGTCCCTCAGAAGATCTCCGAAAGCATTGTGTAAGACCTTACGTGTCCACATAATCACCTCATCGAGGTCGTACTTCCGACCTTCTTCGAGCCACCAACCGATCGTCCCAACCATCAGATTGGCTGCGAGTGCGTAAGGAATGTCGGAGTCTGGTTTCTTCACCATGCCGCGTCGCGCACCGTTTGGTCTGTTCCTTTTGATTCCCGCCTCCACCCTCTCCTTCGCAACAGAGGCGATATGTTCACGAAGACGGCGGATGAACTCCGTATTGCCACTTGAGCTAAAAAGCGCTCGATAGAGGCGATCGTTGTCGGCGACATGCCTGAAAATAATCCCCCAGGTTTTCAGGACCACCGCTGAATCTGTCTTGTCAATTTCGGGGAGTGACTTTGGGGGCCCAAATGCGAGGAACATGGAGTCCAGCGCCTCGGCGAAAATCGCGTCGGCCAGGTGATACTTGTCCCGGTAGTGGCGGTAAAAGGTTGCATGGTTGACCTTTGCGGCACCGGTAATATCCTGGACCGTGATCGATTCGAAGCTGTGGTCGCCCATCAGCTCGATAAAAGCGTCCTGCAACAATTTCCGTGTTCTGAGGACTCGAGGATCCTCCTTCTCCACGACACTTTCGCGTTTTTGTCGCATTTGCGATATCCGCCTTGATCTGTCGATTGAACTTCCCCTGCTGTGATCTCCATTTTCACTATAGCGATAGAACATTGTTTATGCAACAAGCCGTCGCTGTTCGTTCCTTACCATGACCACGAAAGGAGTTTCCTCATGAGTACAGAGAACATAAAACCGGCAAAGGAAAAACTCGATCCGATCGTGCTCAGGGCCGCAATTGTCATGGTCGTTGCCGCGCTTGCGCCGCTCTTTGATTCGACGATGGTCAATGTGTCCATCCACACAATTGCCTCCGATATGAAAACAACCTATTCCGCCGTGCAGTGGATCGTAACGGGATACCTTCTGGCGATGGGGTTGGTCATACCGATTTCGGGATGGGCCACCAAACGCTTTGGATGCAAACGATCCTTCATCTTTTCATTGGTGATTTTTCTAATCGGCTCCGTGTGCTCGCTGCTGTCATGGAACATCGGAAGCCTGATTGTTTTCCGGGTCATTCAGGGTGCCGGCGCCGGGCTGTTGATGCCGGCATTGCAAACGGAGCTTGTGCAGCTTTCCGGCGGACGCAATCTCGGGCGGATCATGTCCATCATCGCCATTCCCGGTTTGCTCGGGCCGATTCTGGGCCCCGTGTTGGGGGGACTCATCGTCAGCAGTGCGAGTTGGCGCGTCATCTTCTGGGTCAATATTCCGATTTGTATCGTGGCGATCCCGTTGGTCATGTGGGGGATACCGGCCGACAAGTATGTGGAAAAGAAAGCGTCCTTCGATGTGATCGGTATGCTTCTGCTTTCCCCCGCGTTTGCCCTTTTGATTTTCGGCATTGCCCAAGTTGCCAGGCACGGCGGATTGAACGACAGCGCGGTCTCTGTTCCTATCGTCATTGGCATCGTCTTGATGGCGACGTATGTCGTCTATGCTTTGAATGCGAAACGGGAGCCAGCGCTGAATGTACGGCTTTTCAAATCCGTCAATTTCTCCGC